>ENA-OFCX01000842-OFCX01000842.1-metagenomes-genome-assembly--contig:-NODE-842-length-14099-cov-2.856166_pt1 | contig 14099 bp, 17 predicted proteins | sample MGYA00153384_OFCX01 | MGnify analysis MGYA00153384
TTTTCTGCCGCTGGTAACTGCTTCCAAGCGCGGCCCATGAGGTGCAAAAATACTTCGGCTTCTAAGTCTGTGGTTGACAACTGTTTGGGATAGGGAATTTTGAGATAGCGACAAACTTGAATCAGTGTTTGTCTGTAAGTTACTTGTTCAGTACGCCCTCTGAGTACCGTCAATCCATCGGCTGATAGGTAGCGAAATCGCTGTTCTACGGCATCTAGCCAAGCTTCGCGATCGCGACTTTGTACATCTATCGGTGCGGGGGTTTGCACGTAATCTAAAGGGTTAAACTTGCGACTGAACAGAAGTTCTGTTAGTTGCTGCAATTCTGCTTCTGTTGTCAATTCTAATGCTGCTCTGAGTTCGTCCAAAATTTTGTCCTCGCCTATTCGATTTTAGATTGCTGCTTGACAACCCAACCCCGAAGGTTGGGAATTCGCCTACAGTGGGATTTTTTTAAGCTGGTCTTCATCGCAGATTCGTGCTGTCCCTTATTCTACTACTTGGCGCAGGACGATCGCGTTCCGCCCCGCAAGCCAATACTCTCAGGGGTTTGGTCGCTAACTAAAATATTGCACAGAAACTTCCACCGCAGCCTTTAAACTGGTAACTACTGACTGTTGACGAATGACGAATGACTAAGGACTGATTATGTTTGATGTGGCGGTGATTGGTGCGGGTATGGCGGGGCTAAGTTGCGCTCAACGGTTGCGTCAAGCTGGTTATGCTGTGGCGGTTGTTGAGAAGTCTCGCGGCGCGGGGGGACGTGTTGCTACCCGCCGCGTACAGGGTACTCGGGCGGATCACGGCGCGCGCTATCTGGAGCCGCAGGGAGAGGCGGTGCAGGGGCTAATTGATGTTTTGGTCGATCGGCAGATCCTGAAACTATGGACTGATACTGTCTGGGAATTCCGACACGGAGAATTTTCTTCCACTCCTAATTCTTGTTATGTAGCACCCGCTGGCATGAATGCTGTGGGTAAGTATTTAGCCCAGGATTTAGAGATTTGGTTTGGCCGCCGCGTACAAGCTATTTCTATTACAGATAACCAAATGTGGCATCTTTCTCTAGAAGTTACTGACGACAATTTAGACACTCCTCAAGAATTGATTGCTAAGGCTGTAGTTGTGGCAATTCCAGCACCTCAAGCTTTAATGTTTTTGAATTCTGAAATTGGTTTGCAATCTGATTTTATTGACAAATTGCGCTCTGTTAATTACGACCCTTGCATTACTGTGATGGCTGGCTATCCTGCTGCAAAACAGCAAGATTTGAGCAATCTCAATCCGCAGTGGCAAGCTGTTTCTTTTCGAGATGATGCTGATTTAGCTTGGATTGGTTTGGACAGCAGCAAGCGGCTAGACTCGCAGCAGCCTGTGTTTGTGGTTCACAGCAGCGCAAATTTTGCCGATCGCCATCTAGAATCTGTCGATTTGCCAACAGTCGGTCAACAATTGCTCGATCGCGCTTCCGAACATTTAATCCCTTGGCTGAATCAGCCGGAATGGCTGCAGGTTCACCGCTGGCGCTATGCTTTTTGCCGCAATCCTTTGCCTGTTTCTTGTTTGCCGGCTGCGGGGACTTTACCCTTGGTTTGTGCGGGGGATTTGTGCGGCGAAGGTCAAATAGAAGCTGCTTTGCGATCGGGTTTGGCGGCGACTATTTGGGTGAATTCCCAATTGCAGGATTTGCCTTTAGATTCCAGCTTAAATTTGTAATGTGACTACAATTAAGGTGTCGATACAATCATCTATAACGGTTCTCAATCAAGTGAAATCCCAAATATGTAGGTTGGGTTGAGGTTCTCGTTACTCAACTCTTCATTTCAAATAAGGTGTTTTGTTAACAATCAAGCTCTCCAAGATGCCTTTAAACATTGTTACGACAATTTGGCGATCGTTATCTCTGACAAATATATCGTAGTTGGGACTTGAGTTAATTTCAATCAACCAATATTTACCGTTTTTATCCAGCGCGATGTCAAAGCCAGCATAGTCGATCGCCATTTCCGCAAAAACAGGCATCACAAAATCTTCTATTTCCGCAATAACCCTTGAATTAGTTATATGTTGAGCTTTTGCACCTTCCCAGTGCAGCGGGCTCAGATTGCCTGCAAATTCAGCCTGAGACTTGTCTTTTTCGTACAGCAAAACGAGCTTTTCTTTGCAGAATATTGCCCGATATTCGCGGGTAATTTCGATATACTCTTGAGCTAGCGCCACATAGTCATAATCTTTGCTGTTGACGTTAAATATAATTTCGAGAGCTGCTTTAATTTGCTCTCCACTTTCACACAAAAAAACATTGTTGCCGCCAAAACCGCGATTTCTTTTGATAATCACCGGAAAAGCAAAATTTTTGTTAACTTCTAAAACTATTGATTCAATATCGGGAAAACTCAAATATTTTTGATACTTATCCTCGCAGTGAGGCGAGACAAAACTGAGAGTTTTGGGAGTATTTATATGGGCTTTTAAAAGTTGATAAGTATATTCTTTGTCTTTAAAAATTTGTGCTAATGACCCGCTATCAAATGCCGTCATGTAATTGACAAAAAAATAATCTTCGCCGCCATGTCTGATTCTAATCAAGTTTTGGGAAGGATGCAAGATTTCGTAAGGGATATTTAATTCCCGACAAGCTGACAGTAGGATTTCAATATTGGTTAGCATAAAATGAAATTTAACTGGTAAATTTTAATTTTTATTATTTTTCATCTAAGGCTTTTTGCAAGTATTCAAATGTCTCTGTTTGTTCCTCCGCGTCTCCTTCTTCTGCCCATTTATCTAACCACTCGATTGCAGCTAGATTTATCTCCATTTGTTCTTCTTTAGTTCGCGAAGGAAGCACAGGGGATGAATTTTTATTGACTAAATTTACCCAATAATTCAACCGTATATCTACTACTTCCGCAATTACCTCTTTCAATTCTCCAACGGTCAAGTCCGATACTCGTTGGGTTTTGAGAAGGATCGCTTGCAGTTCTTCAACTGTCAAATCTGCTACTAATTTTGTTTCCATTTTCTTGCCTCATTGCTAGAAACTAATTTAAAATATCTGAGATTCGAGAATCTCTCTCGAATCTCAAATTAAATTCTATTCTATCCGAACAACCGCTGCTGTCCGTTTGCAGCATCTTTCCCCGCATAAATCTCGCGGGTTCCCTTGGGAATGTAAATCCAACCGAATTCTTGCAAGCGGTTTGTCAAATTGGAAATACTCACTCCCAATTCGTCTCTAATTTTGTATAAATGCGACCACTTGGTTAAATCTTTTCCCTGTCTCTTATCCTCCAAAATACACCGAGGCATCAACAAACAGCTTGCAAAATATTGCGCTTGCCATTCGATCGACGCAATCTTGGTATTGGCGATCGCACCCCGACACACAAACGGTTCCTCGACATCAGACGCTGTTTGTTCTGCATTCTCTAAGTTGAGTTGCAGTTGTTTGACGGTGCCGTCTGCTTCGTCTTGATTGATGTGCAGCACCCAGTGGCCGATTTCGTGGGCGATCGTCGATTCGATGAAACCAGGCGGTTTTTCGAGAATCTGTTCGTTGATTTCGATTAACCGCTGCTGCGGCAAAATCCTGGCGGCGATCGCACCTTCTTCATCCGGCTCAATGCACTCCCAAACTACGCCCAAGTCCAGAAAATCAGCAACCGTTGTCGCATCAATTGGCCATCTCGGAGCAAAATTTTGCGTTTTCTGCATCTGCATCAAGATGTCGGAAGCCAAACGCTCGATCGTTTCTTTGGGATAGAAGCAATACGGTTTAAAAATACTCACTATGAGGGGCCTCTCTTACGCTTCAAAAGATTGTTTGAGCCAATCTGGATTTTCTTGCATCCGGCGGAAAAGAGCCTGCATTTCCTTCGGATTCTGCTTCAGCAGCGCTTCGTACTGCTGCGGCAGTCTCCCGGCCAAAAAAATCAATTCCTCTTCGTTGATGTCTAGATTCCGCGCTAGCGATCGAATTACCTCCTCTTTTGGCGCGTAATCAGCTCGATCGTTCTCCAACTTCGACAAATAAGTAAAGTCCACACTTAGCATACCTGCTAGCTCACGTTGTGAGTAAGCTTTGTCCTTGCGAGCTTGACGGATCAGTCTTCCAAATGTTTGTTCCACGGTTTTTTGCCTCCTGACAAGCATTCTAGCCTGTTTTGATCAAAAGTTCAACAAAATACTTGACTACAAAATCAACATACGCTACTATGAGATAAGTTGACAGATTAATCAACCAGTTTAACCACACTGCTGTGGTATAAAATGTAAATCAGGCAAATACAACACTATATATAGCGCCGTCAATGGAAAGAAGAGCGATCGGCGCCGCGCATCAAAACGCTTGTACGCAGCAAATAAAAAGGAGGAGACAGCAAATGCTAAGAACCTGGACAGACACGCATTACAAGCTCGAAGACGAGGACTGGCTATACATCGCCACCCACGAAGAACAAAGCTCAGCCTCACTGGTTTGTCCGGGCTACGCGCGGGATGGCGAAGGCTTCAGCATCCATTTCACTCCAGCGCACTTAGAAACGTTGGAGAATTTGCTCGCCGCGCTGCGGATTATTCAAGCTCAACAAGAGGCGATGCTCGATTATACATATCCAGAACCAAAAGCGACAAAACATCTGATTCGGCGATCGAAAATGGCAGGAAGTTCGACAACTGAACCTGTAACCCATTGAACGGATCGATTTTTAGGAAAGACAGAATCAGAAATAGAAAAGGCTGTAAAGGCGCGATTGAATCGCGCCTTTACCATAACTGTTACAAGAGAGTAAAATGAAGAAACTAACGAAACTAAGAACCAAACTAAACCTGCAAGAAAACCGTCTGAGAGAGAATTTTGAGATGCTCGACCAAATTCGAGCAGATGCAGTTAACGACATCGAAAGTCTCACCGAAGACTTCCAACATATGACTTTGGTTGCCGAATCTATCCGTCGGAACTACCGAGCTTTATTAGCCCAAAATCAATTGCTAAAAGACACGCTTTTGAGTATAGTTGACGAATGCGAATGCTGGCCACAAAATCGGTGCGATCGCTGTCAGCAAATTCTCAAAATCATCGCCAGCGACAACTCCGAACAAAAACCCGATGCAGCCCAAAAATACCGAGGAATTCTCAGCCAACTGCGGAACTTAGGATAACTTAGAACGTCTCAGTAAACAATCAAAAAAATTAGAATTAGGAAAAAAAGCATTATGACACTAGCAACTGCTAAAGATAGCAAAGCCCAAATTTTGCAAAACTTTCAGCAGATTTTAGCTGACAAGAAAAAGATCGAATCGAAAGTCGAGACCAAAGAACATTCAGCCGACAAAGCCAAAAACAAATAGCTCCTCGAAGTCGCTTCCACCTACACAATTGACAGCATCGTCAAAGGCTTAGCCGACTTGCAACTAGATTTCGGCAGCATCACCAGCGGACTTTCCGAAAAACTGAAGGCGGAATCTTCAAAATTAGACGAATTAAAACGCGCGATCGAAATTGAAGCCCAACAACTCCAAGAATTGCAGCAAATACGAGTTGTAGCAGACGCTTTCCACATCTTAACTCAAGAGCACCAAGAAAAATTGACTGTGCTGGAACAAAACGCCACAAACCAGCACGAAATTATCGAAAAAGACACCACCCAAAAACGTAAAATTTGGGGGAAAGAACAGCAAGAATTTGATGCCGCAGTTCAAGAAAAGACTGCATTCATAATTAAACAGCGCCAGGGTGAAGCAGCCGATTACCAATACGATTTACAGCGGGAACGGAAAATCGAAACCGACGCCTACGAAGAAACGAAGCGCACATCAGAACGGGAATTGCAAGAATCTACCCGCGAAAAAGACAAGAATTGGGCAGAACGAGAAAAATTACTCAGCGATAATCAAGCGGAGTTTGAAAAGAATCAAACCAAAGCCGCAGGGTTTGAAGAAGAACTCAAACAGGCTTATACTAAAGCCAAAGAAGAAGCAATTCAGGAAGTTTCTCGCGAAGCTAAAGTCAAGGCAGATTTAGTGGAGAAAGAATGGGAAGGAAGCAAGTAGGGATATGAATTGAAAGTGCAGTCTTTACAGCAGACAATCTCGCTGCAAACCGAACAAATCGCCGAAATATCCGCGCAACTGCAAGCCACGACGAAGCAAGCGCAAGATTTGGCAATGAAAGCTTTTGCTAGCAAAGCTTAAAGACTACTCGGCGGTTGAAACCGCGACTAAACAAACGAAGTCTGCCTCCGCAGACTAAGAATTCAAATTGAAAGCAGACAAAATTTGCCCAACTATTAAGAGATGAAAAGTTGTGAACAGAAAAGTAAGTGACAAGAGTACCAAGGCTGAAATATTGGAAGCGTACAAGGAAGCAGCAGAAGCAAAGGCTGCTTTGGAATCGCAACTGAAACAGGTTAATAATAATCAACCAGCAAATGCTTCTGTGAAGTAAACAGCAGTCCCAGAAAAGCCGATTGTGGAGGCACAAAAACCAATGACTTTAACTCAAAATCAACAAAGAATGCAGTCTACAATCGACAATTTAATTTTGCTGCAATTTGGCTTTGGCGGCGCTGTCAGCGAGTTGTCTGAAAAATTAACTTCTGAAGCTGCTAAACTCGGAGAATTGCGCCGGACTGTGGGCGAGGAAGTTCAACAACTGCAAGAGTTGCACAGTTTAGAAGATGTTGCGGAAGATACGCTGGACAATTTAATTCAACAGTACGAAGAAAGTGCGAAAACATTTGTATCAGAAATTAGCGAACAGCGCGAAACTATTGAACAGGATTTGCTGGAACAGCGCCAAGCTTGGGAAAAAGAGCAGGAACTGCAAAAGTTGGCAGTTAAAGAACGTAATGAGAATCAGCAAAAAACTCGCAATCGGGATGAAGAGTTGTATAATTACGATTTGGAACTCCAGCGAAATCTGGACATCGAGGAATATGACCAGCGCCAAGAAAGGCTGCATAAAGACATCGAAGAGTCTGAACGCGAACAGGAGAAGCAGTGGGCGGAACGGGAAAAATTAATTGCGGAACGAGAAAAAGTTTCTGCGGAAGTTAAAGCTAAGGTTGAAGCTTTCCCGAAAGAGCAGGAAGCTAATATTAAGAACGGGAAAGATAACGGTCGCAATATTGGCAATTATCAAGCTAAAATCAAGTCTGATTTGTTGCTGAAAGACATGGAAGGTCAAAAGCAAAATTACGAACTGCAAATTCAAGGGATGTTGCAGACTATGCAAAATCAAGATGCGCGGATTGCTAGCTTGTCAAAACAACTGGATTCTGCTTTGAAACAGGTTCAAGATTTGGCGGTGAAGGCGATTGAAGGTTCGTCGAATTTGAGTTCTTTCCAAGCAGTGAGGGAAATTGCGATCGAACAAGCGAAGACTCAGCAAAAAAATAAGTAGTTCGCAGCGTTTTGAAAAGTTAATTAGGTCGCTTTAGATACCCGATTTCTTGAAGAAGTCGGGTATCTGAGTATTGAAGGAGCGCATCACTCGGCGGTTGAAACCTGTTGACCTCAAATTCGTATGTGGCGAAGCGCCCGTCATACGAATTCGAGGTCAAACTATACAAACGAAGTCCACTCCAAGCGGACTAAGAGAAAGTGCGTATTCTGTGTTGTTAGGTGGGTTTACTTAATTAGCTTGAATTAAGGCTTAAGAACGGTTTAAGACTTTTCGCTTGGAGCAGATTTAGGAAACTTGCACTTTACCTCAATTTCTAAGTTGCTTTCCGCTGAACCTTCTGCAATGTAAGGAATGCCAGTTTTGCCACCCATTTTGATAGAAAACTTTAGTGTTACTTCTTCAACCTCAGCCGCACCAAAATCTTTAAAAGCCGTGACAGCATACATAGCATAATTGCGAATTAGCAGGCGAGCTTGCTGCATCCGGTTAAGCGCATCACTTCGCACGTCCCTCTCTTCGTCATAAGGACTATCGTCCTGTGAGGTTGCAGCTTGGTCAATTACGACTTCGTACACTTCACCCTTTTCTTTAAAAGCGAAACGCTGTAATTCGGACATAATGTTACCTTTTGTTAAGTTTATGTAGATTTTGCTTAAAGATCGAGCTTGCTTCCGGAAAGTTTAGTTATTATAGCGTTTAAAGGAAAACAGCGGTTCAGGGTGTTTGTCAACTAAGCCAGTATTTTTAAATTTAGGTTGAACTAAATGGCTCGTTACGCCCTTGTTATTGGTATTACTCAGTATCAAAGCTCACAAATGTCTCGTCTCCCGAAAGCGGCTAGTGATGCGGAGATTTTGGCACAAGTATTAGAGCAGTATGGCGGTTTTGATGTGAAGCGACTGCCGGAACGATGGAATGCTGAAAAAAGTTGTTTTGAAATTAGCGGTGATAAGGCAGTTACAGCGGCTGAAGTCGGTCAAGAATTGAGAACTTTACTGTTAGATCGATCGACTAAAAATGAAGCTTTGATTTATTTTGCTGGCCACGGCTTTACCTTCTCCGATACATTGGGACAGCAAAAGGGAGTTTTAGCGACTTCGGACTGTCAGGTGGAAATGGCTGGGAAGCAAGTTATTGATTACAAATACGGCATTTCTCTGGCAAGTCTCAACGAGCTAATCCAGCAATCAGATTTGAGCAGTTTAGTTATGCTGTTGGACTGCTGTCATAGTGGATATTTTCTAGAAAGCCAGCTTGTGCAGCGAACTCTGACGGCTTTCAGTACACAAAGAGATTACTACTTAATGGCAGCTTGCCGAACATTTGAGACTGCCAAATCCTTTAAAGGTGAACCAAACAGTTATTTTACAGGTGCTGTGCTTAAGGGACTGGCATCAGAAAATGCTTGCCGAAATCGTCGAGTCAGCGGCGATCGTTTGTTCGATTACATCAGCGGGGAACTTAAGAGTTTCGTGCAAGAACCGATTCGCATGGGCTGGGGCCGTTCCATTACTCTGGTAACGTATCCGCAGTCAGAAATGTCGGTTACTGAAATTAGTTTCGATCGCGAAAATCCCTATCTGGGACTCTATGCTTTTGAAGCTGAACAAGAGAAGTATTTTTGTGGGCGGGAGGAAGCAGTTAAGATACTGATTACTCACTTAACCAATAGTCGTTTTATTCCGGTTATTGGCTATTCTGGTTCGGGAAAATCTTCTTTAATCAAAGCGGGATTGTTGCCGCAGTTAAGTCGGGATAGAATTCCTGGTAGTAGTCATTGGCCTGTTGAATCTTTTACTCCGGGGAAGCATCCCCTGGGAAAACTGGTAGATATTTTAGCTCGGTATCGAGATCAGAACCAGCCTTTTGTGATTTTTATCGATCAGTTTGAGGAGGTATTTACGCTTTGTGAAGATGAATCTGAACGACGGAGTTTTATTCGTTTGATTGCGGAGGAGATGAATGATTCTGGGCGAAAGAGTCGGATGATTATTGCAATTCGTGGGGATTTTTTAATTCGTTGTACTAATTATCCAGATGTTTTAAACTTGATCAATCATATTCCGCCTAGCACTTATATTGTGAAGTCGCTAGGGATGGAGGAGTTACCAGAGGCGATCGAGAAACCAGATAGCAACCAGTTTCAAGACACAGCAACAAATGCAGACGTTTATAGTACAGCCGCAAAAATGTCAATAGCCAACTATCAACTTTCCAGCTCAGATCGATCGTCCAATCAGCCGTCTAAATCTCGACGGGCTGAGTCTGCCGAATCTGTTTGGGGCGCACCAACGGCTACTCAACTGTTAGTGAATGTCAGCCAAACAAGTTCGATCGACCGCCTCAAAAATCTGCCAATAGACGGCATTGGATTGCTGCGCTCGGAATTAATGGCATTGGAAGCCTTGGACTGTCAAAACCCCAAAATTTGGCTGCAAGACGGCCGTCGATCGGAATTTGTCGATCGCATGGCGGATTGTCTTACTTTATTTGCTGCTGCCGTTTCGCCACAGCCGATATTTTATCGCTCTCTCGATTTACGGGAATCAGGAACCGACGGCAGTTTCAGTTATACCTTTGAACCGGAGTTATTTGATTGGGAACTATCTGTACTTAAAAAAGTCTGTGAATCAGGCTATAAAAATGTTAATTTAATCTTGCCTTTTGTGCGTTCTGTTGACGAGTTTGTCTACTGCCGCCAGCGCTTAGACACAATTTGGAAAAATCGACCTGCCCAGTTTCAACTATGGATCATGGCGGAAGTTCCTTCGGTGTTATTTTTATTACCTGATTATGTAAAAGCAGGAGTTCAAGGAATTTCGATCGGCACCAACGACTTAACTCAATTTCTGTTAGGCATTCACCGCAATTCCGAACAGGTAGCAAGTGGTTTCAATGGGCGCGATCGAGCAGTGATGAGGGCGATCGAACAATTAATCAAACAGGCCCGGGCGATCGGCATTCCTTGCTCGATCTGCGGCGACGCTCCAGCTTTGTATCCCGACACAGTTGAGTCCTTGGTGCGCTGGGGGATTTCGTCTATTTCGGTCAATGTCGATGCTGTAGAACAGACTTGCAGGGCGATCGCCCGTGCCGAACAGCGCCTGATCCTAGAAGCAGCTCGATCCACAATCAACAATTAACCAATCCTACACGCACTTTACCCCAAAAACCCGATTTCTACTCTCAATCATAGCTTTGGCAAGCATCCACCCGCTCAAAAACCTGGTTTTTAGACACCCGTACATCCCAGACTATTACCTACAAAAACCCAGTTTTAGAGTAGATATAGCAACCGCGCCCGACGGCGATCGCGTTATTAATTGCTGAAACCCTTGCTTTTATTGCTTTTATTGCTTCTTCACTCTTGCTTCCACTAATATCGTTTGCGGTTGCATCGGTATTGTTCAAACAGTCAACAGTCAACAGTCAACAATCACGCTTCGGTGCAACCGGAATCGATATAACATCCGATTTTCAAGCTAGGATAGAAATATCACCAACACTTTACCCGGAGGTACAAACAATGAAATCAAAAATTATTGCAACCGCAGCAATACTTGCCACCCTCGGCTGTCTGCATTCCCACCCAGCATTATCTCAACCTGCAACTGACGGCGGGACAAAACCAGGATTTTGGCAACCTCAAGCGCAGATTGACAATACTCGCACCATTACCCTCAGACTGTTAAATGAAACCGGATTAAACCTAGAATACGGTCAATCAGGTGTTGGCTTGTCATCCTTGCCAATCGGAGCCAGCAAAAACATCATGGTTCGCGTCAGCAACCGCACCGGCGACATTGCCAATATTCCGATTAATGTCAAAGGAGGAACCACAACTTTAAAATACGACTATAACGTTGACTCTCAGAAAAACATTGTGACGATTCGCATCAGTACATCAGATGGTCGCACTCGGCAAGACCGATCAGTTTATATTGACGAAAAAGGGCGAATTTACTCTTTTTAAGACCGTCGCTCATCAACTTTGTTTCTTCTCATAAAAATGGTTGGCAGCATCGGACTTTAGTGCTCCGATTCATGAAGACTGAAGTCCGATGCTGCAAACATTGGCGTTGCTGAACTGAGGTATGAAAAGATAAATCAGATCCCCGACTTCTTTGTTGCTAATCTGATTTTCACGCTTTTTAATTTGATTCAGAAGTCGGGGATCTGCCGGAAATCATACCGTCCCATCAGCAACGTCCGCTGTTGCTTAGTCGATCGAGATTGACTGAGGCCCCGTGCTTTTACCGTTGGTGGCTTCGGCTGTGGGTGTAGTGTATGATGTGGAACCAGCTTGCTCGTCGATCCAGCTTTTAACGGGATCTTCGTGAAGGTTGAGTTTAAGCAGGCCAGAAAAAAATCCGCCCGCAAAGGCGATCGGCTGTTGAAGCAATTCTTTGACCACTGGGATGAGTTCGTCGAGGAACATTCAAGATTCTCCTTATACTATTAGGGTTATGCTTTAACTGTAACGTTAATTTTATGTGCCGTTTGCTTGGTTATCTCGGCGGGCCGATTTTACTTGATTCTCTGCTGTACAAGCCCGAACATTCCTTAATTGTACAGAGTTACCAACCCCGCGAAATGACTTCTGGCCTGCTAAATGCTGACGGTTTTGGCATTGGTTGGTATCACTCACACCTGGATACTGACCCATTTACCTATAAAAACACACAGCCAATTTGGAGCGACATCAACCTTCCGAGTATCAGTCGATACATTGAATCGGGATGTGCTCTAGCCTATGTTCGCAGTGCAACTGTGGGACAACCTATAGATTTGAGCAACTGTCAGCCGTTTCAGTACGATCGCCTGATGTTCGTACACAACGGCTTCGTGCAGAATTTTCGGAAAACTCTTTACAGACCAATTCGCGATCGACTCAGCGACACCCTTTATCAGTCAATTAACGGCACTACAGATTCAGAGCATATCTTCGGCTTATTTGTCAATGAATTAACAGCCGCAAATCTGACTGTACAAGCTGCTTTGCAAAACTCGCTGAAAACTTTAGCAGAGCTAGCAAAATTTCACCAAGTAGAATTTTCAGCTAATATCATAATCAGCGACGGACAGCAGCTCGTTGCCTCTCGCTTTGCTTCCCAAAAAGCCCCTCCTTCCCTTTATTGGCTACGGGACGATCTAACTTTCCCAAATTCTGTCATCATTGCTTCTGAGCCTTTATTTGTTGGCAATTGGCGCGAGTGTCCAGTCCAAAGCATTATCAGTACGGGAGCAGACGGTGATATCGAAATCTATCCAATCTTGTAGAGAGGCAATTTATCGCGATTTACAGCAGTGTCGCCGTGGCACTTTCAAACTATTTGCAGACATCGATTACGATACTTTCTGCCGCCAAGCTCATCCAGATTTTAGTCCCGTGGGCTGGCACTTAGGTCACATTGCTTACACAGAGGATTTGTGGCTGTTGCAGCGTTGTGCAGGTTTGAAACCAGTCTTTCCTGAATATCATAAACTATTTGCTGCTGATACTTTACCCAAAAAACAACGGGTTTTTTTGCCAACTTTTCCAGAAGTTGAATTATATCTGGATGCGGTCAGAAAAAAGGTGTTAGATTATTTGGAAGTAGCGCCGATCGCACAGCAAGAACGTCTCTGGCGGTTTCTGATTCAGCACGAAAGTCAGCACTGCGAAACAGTTGCTTTCGTGTTGCAAATGCAGGAGAAGGAAGAAGGAAGAAGGAAGAAGTCAACCCCCCCCTACCCCCCCCAAGGGGGGAAAGTCCGAAGGAAGAAGGAAGAAGCAATATTAATCCCGAATTCTCGATGCCCAATTCCCGATTCCCCATTACCGATTCCCAATTCAGAAATTGAGATTCCGGGTGGGGAATTTTATATGGGAAGCGATGCTGCTGAGGCTTTGGATAACGAGCGATCGCGCCACCTATGTTATTTAGAAGCATACTCGATCGATCGATATCCAGTCACTTGCGGTCAATACCAAACTTTCATGACATCCGGCGGCTATCAAAACCCCAATTGGTGGTCAGCAGACGGCTGGAAATGGCTGCAAGGCGAAGCAGTCGATCGCCCGCTTTACTGGTCAAATAATCCAGCTTACAACAACCATCCAGTTTGCGGTGTCAGTTGGTACGAAGCCGAAGCTTACTGCAACTTCATCGGCAAGCGTTTGCCATCGGAAGCCGAATGGGAAAAAGCTGCAAGTTGGGATGCCACAAATCAAACATATCGCATCTATCCTTGGGGAGATTCACCACCCAATGGCAGCCTGTGCAATCACAGCAATAACATTGCCAATACCTCGCCTGTCGATCGCTTTCCGAAAGGAGCAAGTGCGGCCGGCTGCTGCGATATGTTGGGTAATGTTTGGGAGTGGACTGCTTCAACCTTTGAGGCCTATCCGGGATTTGAAAGTTATCCTTACAGGGGATATTCTGAAGTTTATTTTGATGGAGAACACCGGGTTTTAAAAGGCGGGAGTTGGGCGACTTTTCCTCAAGCACTGCGATCGAGCTTTCGGAATTGGTACTATCCAGGCGTCCGCCAAATCATCGCTGGTTTCCGCTGCGCTAAGTAGTTAGCTATGCAATTATAACCGCAATCAAATAGGTTCGTAGTGAGGACTTTAGTCCTTTGAATTTTCAGAGGACTAAAGTCCTCACTACGAACTTAATCGCGGTTATTTTACCGACAGCATATAAAT
>ENA-OFCX01000843-OFCX01000843.1-metagenomes-genome-assembly--contig:-NODE-843-length-14068-cov-2.979804_pt1 | contig 14068 bp, 12 predicted proteins | sample MGYA00153384_OFCX01 | MGnify analysis MGYA00153384
ACTGCCCCGCATGCAGGTTGTAGAAGCTTCTGTCGCGGAGCTTAAACCCGCGCCCGAAAAGGGCGGGGGCTACAGCCTGTCGGAACACGTCAAGCACTATTACCGCACCACCCGCATCTAGTCTCAAGCCCATCCCGGTTTCCTTCTTACGGAGTGCTTCATGCTGCTCACGAAAAAAATCCACAGTATTTCCGGCGACCAGACGCACAGCAGCGTGTCTTCACGATTTGTGCAGAGCCTGTCGCGCGGCTTGTCCAACGCCTTGCCCACCATGGACCGCCGCGCTTTCCTGCGTCGATCTGGTTTGGGTGTCGGCGTTGGTCTTGCGGCCTCTCAACTCACATTTGTCAAAAAAGCAAAAGCCGCTACGCCTGGTGCCGGTGACGGCACCGGGAAAATCGAGGTCAAGCGCACCGTCTGCACGCACTGCTCAGTGGGCTGTGCGGTGGACGCGGTGGTCGAGAACGGTGTCTGGGTGCGCCAGGAGGCGGTGTTTGACAGTCCCATCAACCTGGGTGCGCATTGCGCCAAGGGCGCGGCCCTGCGTGAGCATGGCCATGGCGAGTTTCGTTTGCGTTACCCGATGAAGCTGGTCAATGGCAAGTACGAGCGCATCACCTGGGACACCGCGCTAGCTGAAATTTCAACCAAAATGCTGGACCTGCGCAAAGCCAGTGGTCCCGACTCGGTTTATGTGATTGGCTCGTCCAAACACAACAATGAGCAGGCTTACCTGCTGCGCAAATGGGTCAGCTTCTGGGGTAGTAACAATTGCGATCACCAGGCACGTATTTGCCACTCGACCACCGTTGCTGGCGTTGCCAACACCTGGGGCTACGGTGCCATGACCAACTCGTACAACGACATGCAAAACAGCAAGTGCGCGTTGTACATTGGCTCCAACGCTGCAGAAGCTCACCCGGTCAGTCTGCTGCACATGCTGCACGCCAAAGAGGCCGGCTGCAAGATGATTGTGGTCGATCCACGTTTTACCCGCACTGCCGCAAGAGCTGACGAATTCATTCGCCTGCGTTCTGGTTCAGACATTCCGTTTTTATTCGGCATGCTTTATCACATCTTCAAAAACGGTTGGGAAGACACCAAGTACATCAACGACCGCGTTTATGGCATGGACAAGGTCAAAGAAGAGGTCATGGCCAAGTGGACCCCCGACAAGGTTGAAGAGGCCTGCGGCGTACCCGAGGCGCGTGTCTACATGGCGGCTGAAATGATGGCAAAAAACCGTCCGTCAACCATTGTCTGGTGCATGGGTCAGACCCAGCACACCACGGGTAATGCGGTTGTTCGCGCTTCTTGTATTTTGCAACTGGTACTTGGTAACGTCGGCGTGTCAGGCGGCGGTACAAATATTTTCCGGGGTCATGACAACGTTCAGGGCGCAACCGATGTGGGCCCAAATCCTGACTCATTGCCTGGTTATTACGGTCTTGCCGAGGGTTCGTGGAAGCACTTTGCCAAAACCTGGGGTGTTGACTTTGACTGGATCAAGGGGCGCTATGCGTCTCCTGCCATGATGGGCAAACCTGGCATCACCGTGTCGCGCTGGATTGACGGCGTGATGGAGAAAAATGAATTCATTGACCAGGACTCCAACCTGCGTGGTGTGTTCTTTTGGGGTCATGCACCTAATTCGCAAACCCGTGGCCTGGAAATGAAGCGTGCGATGGACAAGCTTGATTTGTTGGTGGTGGTTGACCCATACCCGTCGGCCACAGCCGCCATGGCGGCCATGCCCGGTAAGGCAGAAGACTTGAATCCGAATCGTGCCGTGTATTTGTTGCCTGCGGCCACCCAGTTTGAAACCAGCGGTTCCTGCACGGCATCAAACCGCTCAATTCAGTGGCGTGAAAAAGTCATTGAGCCATTGTGGGAAAGCCGCAGCGACCACATGATCATGCACCAGTTTGCAGAAAAGCTCGGCTTTGCAAAAGAGCTGTCCAAGAACTTCAAGATGCAAAAGGTCAAGGGCATGGATGAGCCTGTGCCTGAAGACATCTTGCGGGAAATGAATCGCGCTGTCTGGACGATTGGCTACACAGGTCAAAGTCCTGAGCGTCTCAAAGCGCACATGCGCAGCATGCATCTGTTTGACGTCAAGACGCTCAAGTCTAAAGGCGGGAAAGACAAGGAATCGGGATACGACACAACGGGCGATTACTTCGGCTTGCCATGGCCTTGTTTTGGTACGCCAGAAATGAAGCACCCCGGCACTCCTAACCTGTACGACACGTCAAAACACGTGATGGACGGCGGTGGTAACTTCCGCGCCAACTTTGGTGTGGAAAAAGATGGCAAGAATTTGCTGGCTGAAGACGGCTCACATTCCAAAGATGCGGATATACAAACCGGCTACCCTGAGTTTGACCATACGCTGGTGAAAAAACTTGGCTGGTGGGACGAGCTGACTGATGTTGAGAAACTAGCGGCTGAAGGTAAAAATTGGAAGACCGATTCGTCAGGCGGCATGATTCGTGTCGTGATGAAAAATCATGGTTGTCATCCATTTGGTAACGCCAAAGCGCGTGCTGTGGTGTGGAACTTCCCGGATGCGATTCCGCAACACCGCGAACCGCTGTATGGCAACCGAGCCGACCTGATGGCCAAGTATCCAACGCACGACGACAGAAAAACCTTCTGGCGTTTGCCGACCCTGTACAAAACCATTCAGCAGAAAAATATTGCTGATAAGGTGCACGAGAAGTTTCCGCTGATCCTGACCTCAGGTCGACTGGTTGAGTACGAAGGCGGCGGCGAAGAAACCCGCTCCAACCCCTGGCTGGCTGAGTTGCAACAGGAAATGTTTGTTGAAATTAACCCCAAAGTTGCTTCGGAAAGAGGTATCCGCAACGGCGAACGCGTTTGGGTTAGTTCACCTACTGGTGCGCGCCTGAATGTGCAGGCCATGGTGACCGAGCGGGTTGGCCCAGACACGGTGTTCATGCCCTTCCACTTTTCAGGTCGCTGGCAAGGCGCTGACATGCTTGCGCACTACCCCAAGGGTGCGGCGCCTGTCGTGCGCGGCGAGGCAGTCAACACCGCAACCACATACGGCTACGACAGCGTGACGATGATGCAAGAATCCAAAACAACCGTCTGCAACGTAGAGAAAGCATAACAACATGGCACGCATGAAATTTGTTTGTGACGCAGAACGCTGCATTGAATGCAACGGCTGTGTGACTGCTTGTAAAAACGAGCATGAAGTTCCTTGGGGCGTAAACCGTCGCCGTGTAGTGACCTTGAATGATGGCGTTCCGGGTGAAAAATCCATCTCGGTCGCCTGCATGCATTGCAGCGACGCGCCGTGCATGGCCGTTTGCCCAGTCAACTGCTTTTACCGTACCGACGAGGGTGTGGTGCTGCACGACAAGGATGTCTGCATTGGCTGCGGCTACTGTTCTTATGCTTGCCCGTTTGGCGCGCCGCAGTTTCCATCAGCAGGTACCTTTGGGGTACGCGGCAAAATGGACAAATGTACCTTCTGTGCTGGCGGTCCGGAGGCCAATGGCAGTCAGGCAGAGTTTGAAAAGTATGGTCGCAATCGGTTAGCAGAAGGCAAACTTCCAGCTTGCGCTGAGCAGTGCTCAACTAAAGCTCTGCTGGCGGGTGACGGCGATGTGGTTGCAGATATTTTCCGCAACCGGGTCGTGCAACGCGGCAAGGGTGCTGAGGTGTGGGGCTGGGGCACTGCCTACGGTTCCAGGCAAGCTGGTCAGCCGCCTGCAGGAGTGAAATCATGATGCGCGTTTCTTTGCTGATCTTCTCAGTTGCCGCCGTGTTTTGCCTGTCAGCCTGCGGCGACAAGCCGCAATCTGCCGGCGGCGTGAAGGGCGATGTTGCTCCCTACCAGGGCGTAGACAATAAGTTTGCAGCACCTGGCTGGAAGGCCGGCGACAAAACCAGCTGGGAGCAGGCATTGAAGGCCCGCACCCAAAACACGCAGAATGAATATACCCGAACTGCTACGAAATAAGCTGGAGTCCATATGTTACATGCGCGACTAGCTCCATTTTTAATAGCAATCAGTGTTGCTGGTTGGGTTCAAGCACAAACCCCGGCACCTGCGACTAGTGCAGCTCCTGCTGCTGTAGCGCCTGCTGCGGGTGGTATCCAGGGTCAAAATATTTTCGATGTCAAACCGGACGCCGATCAAGACCCGAAGTACGCCTCGCAAACCAACGCTGAACGCGCCAAAGTGCAGCCCGGCAACAATGCGCCGATGTGGCGGCAAGTGGGCAGCGGCGTTTCGGGTTTTACCAGCTTGCCAAAAAGCGAAGCACCAGAAGCGGGCAACCTGATCCAGCCGTTCGTCAAATACCCCGGGTCCAACTTGACCAATGCGGGCGAGGCTTGGCGGCAGGTACGCAACAACTGGCTGATTCCTTATGGCGGTTCTTTGTTGCTCATTGTGATGTTGGCATTGGCCATTGTTTACTTCACCAAAGGCCCGATGAAGACGACTTTGCCTGCCACAGGCCGCAAGATTGAGCGATTCACGCCGTTTGAACGCGCATCACACTGGACCAATGCGATTGCTTTTGTTGCGCTTGGTGTGTCTGGTGTGGTCATGGCATATGGTAAATTTTTCCTGCTGCCTATCATGGGCGGGACGCTGTTCGGGTGGTTAACTTACGCGCTGAAAAACCTGCACAATTTTGCTGGTCCACTGTTTGCCGTGTCAATGGTGGTGGTATTTTTTACCTTTTTGAAGGACAACTGGCCTGAAAAAGGAGATCTCCAGTGGGTGCTCAAGGGCGGCGGCATGTTGGGTGGTGGGCACGCGCCGCCAAGCAACCGCTTCAACCCCGGTTCCAAGGCGATTTTTTGGGGTGGTGTGTTTTTCCTCGGCTTGTTCATTATTGCTTCTGGCTTTGTGCTGGACAAAATCGTTCCGGGGTTAATTTACGAGCGCGGCACGATGCAGGTTGCTCACATGGTGCACGGCGTGACCGGCGTACTGATGTTGGCAATGTTTTTAGCGCATGCGTACCTCGGCTCTGTGGGTATGGATGGTGCCTATGACGGCATGCGGCATGGCTATGTTGACGAGGCATGGGCCAAAGAACATCACGAATATTGGTACGACGATGTCAAAGCCGGCAAAATTCCGGCTCAGCGCAGTGAGCCTACGGCACCAATTCAAACAGTACAAATTTAACTTTTTTGAGAATCACTTTATGAAAAAACTTCTCATTTCCACAGCGGCCATTTTGACCATGTGTACCGCTTCTCTTGCGTTGGCCAAGCTGCCCGCTCTTAGTGATGAAGCCAAAGCCAAAGCCGCTGAGGCAGCAGCCAGGGCGGCCTGGTCTGGCAAGGTTGACATTTACCTGCTTTGCAAGTCGCAAGACAAAGTTGCCGTCAGCTATTACAAGACAGCCAAAGCAACTGGTAAAGATACAAAACCTGCTGTTGTAACACCGCCTTGTGCTGACGCGGGTGTTTTTGCTTACGTGCCTGTTGAAGTTGTCAAGCCGATTGAAGCAGCCGGTGCACATTCGCCGACCGCCACGGCAGCCAGCCCGCCCAATACCAAAGCACCTGATGCTGCTGTTAACCCTGCCGGACCTTCTGTCAAAAAGCCTTGAGCAGCGCATTTTTTTCATTTCCTAACAAAAGCCGACCCGCAAGGTGTCGGCTTTTTTGTTGTAGCCTCTACCCATGAATTTTCCTTATCTGACCCAGGCAAAAGCGCCCTTAACCTGCGAAGTCTCCGCCGTCAATGAATTTGGCGAACTCCTCAGCGTGTCCATTCCCGCAGAACGGGCGCTTACCGTGTATGTTGACAAACGCGAACTGGTTACTCTGATGACGCTGGGCGCACACCCCGAACTGCTGGTGCTGGGCTATTTGCGCAACCAGCGTCTGGTAAAAAGCATTGAAGAGATTGAGTCCATCACTGTGGATTGGGATGTGGGTGCGGCAGCCGTTAAGACCCGAGGTGGCATTGCCGACATAGAAGAAAAAACTTCCAGGCGCGTGGTGACTACAGGCTGCGGCCAAGGCAGTGTGTTTGGTGGTTTGATGGATGAGGTTGATCAGATCAAATTGCCGCCGGATGCCAGCATCACCCAAAGCCAGCTCTATGCACTGGTCAACGCCATTCGCCTGAAAGAAACGACGTATAAATCAGCCGGGTCGGTGCATGCCTGCGCGCTTTTTGAAGCCGCAGGCAGCGAGCCCGAGATGTTGATATTTGTAGAAGATGTGGGTAGGCACAATGCTATAGATACGATAGCGGGCTGGATGTCCATGCAAGCGGAGCCTCGTGATGAAGCGAACAGGATTTTCTACACCACAGGTCGCTTAACCAGTGAGATGGTCATCAAATCCGCCCAGATGGGCGTACCCATCGTTGTCTCTCGCAGCGGCATCACCCAAATGGGTCACCAGGTCGCGCAAGCGGTTGGCCTGTGTGCCATTGGCCGTGCCACCAACAAGCGTTTTGTTTGTTACAGCAGCGCTCAGCGCTTGGTGCTAGAGCCTGGCTTGGCAGGCATCAAACCTGAAGTCGCCAAACTTGCATGACCGCGTGGCATGATGCGCGCATGACCAATTTACAAACGCAGCCGCGTGAGCAAACCATCCCTGCTTCTACATTCCTGCCCATTAAAAATTGGTTGATAGAAGGCTTGCGTGCCGGGTTCTTTTTGCCACCACGTACTGCTGGTCGTTCCCCTGCGCCGCTGCAAGTTGCACTGCTTTTTATTGCTTACTTTGCTATAGAGGTGGCACTTTCGCGCCTTACGTTTGTAGGCCCGGCGCGCTTTGACACACAGGCATGGCTGGCGGGCTGGTGGTCGTCTCTGGTGTTTGTGGGCGCGGCTTGGTGGGCATTTTCTGCGGCTGAAAACAACTCACGGAAGGGCTCAAGGCTGAGCCGCGTAGCCGCGTGTTTTACCTTGTCGCTGGTAGCGGCCATTCCCAGTGTGGCGATCTATGAACTGCTCATGGCAGCATTGGCACACCGATTGATCACGCCTTCCGCACGGTATTCGGTATGGCTTTACTGGTCAATCTACGGTGTTTTCATGTTCTGGTCGTTTGGCGTATTGGCCGTGTTAATTCGGCGTTTCAGCGGATGGACGGCTAAAACTGCAATATTTGTTTTGGTCATGATGGCTTGCTCAGGCGTGTCAATCTGGCAATTTGACCAGCGCGCTTGGCAGGAAGATTACTCAAGCCAGTCCAAAGCAGATGCAGACAAACCTCGACTACGCCTGAGTCAGCAATCTTTTGAAGCGCAGCAAGCGCTGTGGGCAACCAAAGTCAACGCACTGGCGCCGCAGCGTGATGGCGTTGCCGAAGTGTATGGCCTGGTTTTTGCGCCGTATGCGGCTGAAGATGTCTTCAAGCGTGAAAGCACACTGGTCACAGATATTTTGAACCAGCGTTTTGACGCCCAAGGCAGGGTATTGCACTTGTTGAACCATGGCGCCACCACCCAATCGCATTTATGGGCCACACCGCAAAACGCAGAGCGTGCCATACAGGCACTGGCCGAGCGGATGGACAAAGACAACGATGTGCTGGTGGTCTACCTCACCTCACACGGCGGGAGCGACTTTAAACTGGCAGCATCCCATTGGCCGCTGGATGTTGAACCGCTCACGCCGCAGTTGCTGCGCACTGCCCTGGACAATGCAGGCATACGTAACCGCGTGATTGCCGTGTCGGCCTGCTACTCAGGCGGCTGGGTCGCCCCGCTGGCTGGCGACAATACGCTGGTGATGACGGCAGCCGACGCCACCCACACGTCCTACGGTTGCGGCCGCTTGTCAGAGCTCACTTATTTTGGCCGCGCCATGTTTGACGAGCAGTTGCGTAAAACCCGTTCTTTTGAGCAGGCTTTTGCCAACGCTGTACCGCTCATCAAACAGCGTGAGATTGACGCAGGTAAGGATGATGGCTTTTCAAATCCGCAAATCTCGGTGGGTTCAGGCATTCGCCCACTTCTGAGGACTCTGGAACAACGGCTTGAAGCCTTGCCCCCAACACCCCTGGCAGCGCAAGAAAGCCCAGCCATCAAATAGGGGCTGCAGGTTTGCGCTAAGGTAGGGTTATGAACATACTTTTCATCAAACTGGGCTGGCGCACTCTGTGGCGCGATTTGCGCGCTGGCGAGCTTCGCTTGCTGATTGTTGCCGTGACCTTGGCCGTTGCGGCATTAACGGCAGTCGGTTTTTTTGCCGACAGGCTCAAAGGCGGTTTGCAGCGCGATGCACGGCAACTGCTGGGTGGGGATGCCGTTCTGCGCAGTGATGAAGCGACGCCTGCCGCCTTTATTGCCAAAGCCAGGGAACTGGGATTGAATTCGGCGGCCAGCGTCAGCTTTCCCACGATGGCACGAGCCACAGATGCGGACGGCGGAGCCAGCAAGCTCGCGGCGTTTAAAGCCGTACCTGCGGGTTATCCGCTACGTGGTAATTTGCAGGTGAGCAGCGCGGAGGGCGGCAAGGGCGAAAACACCCGTGACATTCCTGTCCCGGGCACAGCTTGGGTTGATCCGTCGTTGCTCGATGCGCTGGGTCTGAAAATCGGCCAAACGATGCTGATGGGCGACGCCAGTTTTAAAGTCACCCGCATCATCACTCAAGAGCCCGACCGGGGCGCGGGCTTTATCAGCTTTTCACCACGCGCCATGATCAATACGGCAGACGTTGCAGCAACCAATTTGATTCAACCCGCCAGCCGCACCAATTACCGCTTTGCTGTGGCGGGCGACGACAAGGCTGTGGCTGAATTCGTCAAGTGGGCCAATCTTGAGATTAAAAAACCGTTTGATCAATCCGGCATTCGCGGTGTGCGGCTTGAGTCTCTCGAATCCGGCAGCCCCGAGATGCGGCAAACACTGGACCGCGCTGAAAAGTTCTTGAACCTGGTCGCGTTGCTGGCGGCTTTGCTCAGTGCGGTGGCTGTGGCGATTGTCGCGCGCGGTTTTGCGGCCAAGCATTTGGATGATTGCGCCATGCTGCGCGTGTTGGGCCAGCCGCAGCGCACTATTGCAGCGGCGTATGCGTTTGAGTTTGTGTTGGCAGGTTTGTTTGCCAGCGCATTGGGTGTGGCCATTGGCTTTGGGGTGCACTATGGCTTTGTGCTGCTGTTGGCTGGACTGGTTGAAACGGCGCTACCCGCTGCTACCTTATGGCCCGTCGCGTTTGGCATGGGCATGGGGCTGACCCTGCTCTTGGCCTTCGGCTTGCCGCCTGTGCTGCAGCTCGCGTCTGTACCGCCGCTGCGAGTGATTCGTCGCGATGTCGGTAATTTAAAACCCGCATCGATTGCCGTGCTCGGCGTGGGCATGTTGGGCTTTGCGGCGCTGCTGGTGGCGGCCAGCAGTGACTTGAAATTGGGGTTGATTGCCGTCGGTGGCTTTGCGGGCGCGGTGCTGCTGTTCGCTGCAGCCAGTTTTGCGGCAGTCAAGCTGTTAAGAGCCAGTGTGAATGAAGACGTGGCTCCGCGCTGGCTGGTGTTGGCCACGCGCCAGTTGTCAGCCCGGCCTGCGTATGCGGTGGTGCAAACCAGCGCACTGGCCGTGGGCCTGCTGGCGTTGATGTTGCTGGTGCTGTTGAGAACCGATTTGGTCGACAGCTGGCGCAAAGCCACACCGCCTGATGCGCCGAACCGCTTCATCATCAACGTCCAGCCGGAGCAGGGTGAGGCGTTTAAAAAAGCACTGCTAGACGCCGGCGTGACGAAGTTTGATTGGTATCCGATGATTCGTGGCCGCTTGGTGGCCGTGAACGATAAAGCCGTTTCGCCTGATGATTTCACGGACGATCGCGCAAAACGCCTGGTCGACCGTGAGTTCAACCTGTCTAATGCCGCCCAGCAGCCCGCCCACAACAAAACTGTGGCCGGGCAATGGACGGTGGAAGAAAAAGGCGCGATCAGTGTTGAAGAAGGCATTGCCAAAACGCTGGGCTTAAAACTCGGTGATGCCTTGAGCTTTGACATTGGCGGCCAAGTCAGCAGCGCCAAAATCACCAGCCTGCGCAAGGTGGATTGGGGTTCGATGCGAGTCAACTTTTTTGTGATGTACCCGGTGGCTGAGGTAACCGATGTACCTGTGTCCTACATCAGCGCCTTCAAAGCGCCGCCTGCGGCTGCCAAAGGACTGCAAAGCTTCGACAACACGCTGGTCAAAGCTTTCCCCAACATCACGAACATTGATACCACCAGTACGCTGGCGCAGGTGCAGCGTGTGCTTGATCAGGTCATTCGCGCGGTGGAGTTTTTGTTCGGCTTCACGCTGGCTGCTGGTTTGGTGGTGCTGTTTGCAGCCATTACCGCCACCAGAGAAGAACGCGCCAAAGAGTTCGCCATCATGCGTGCCATGGGTGCGCGTGCTAGCTTGCTCAGGCAAGTGCAGCGGGCTGAACTGGCGGGCGTGGGCTTGCTGGCGGGCTTTTTGGCATCGGTTGTGGCGCTGGCCGTGGGCTGGGGTCTGGCCCGGTTTGTGTTTGACTTTGCCTGGACAGGCTCGTGGACAGTCCCTTTGTTTGGCAGCTTGGCCGGGGCTGCACTCGCTCTGGCGGCTGGCTGGTGGGGGCTGCGTTCGGTGCTGAACACGCCCGTGGTCGAAACACTGCGTAAAGCTCAGTAATTCCTCACATGCAGATTCAGGAAAAACCAAAATTCGACACGCCGTTTGAATGGATGGGCGGCGAGGCGAATGTCAAAGCAATGGTCGAGCGCTTTTATGACCTGATGGATTTGGAACCCGACTACAGCGCCCTGCGCGCCGCCCATGCCGGGCCGCTGGACAATGCCCGTCAGCGCCTGTTCTGGTTCTTGTGCGGCTGGCTGGGTGGGCCGCAGCACTACACAGAGCGCTTTGGCCACCCGATGTTGCGCATGCGTCACATGCCCCAGCAAACCGGCGGTGGACCGATAGGTATTCGGGAGCGGGACCAGTGGCTCGCCTGTATGAACCAGGCGATGGTGGAAACGGACGTCGACGAGTCGCTGCGAACGCGTCTTAACACCTCGTTTTTTCAGACCGCCGACTGGATGCGCAACAAGGGTGAGTAGCGACGAATAGCGGCAGCAGCTTTTTAGTTCGCCTTCAAAAATTCAGCCACCTCCAGCAAGATCAGTTCATTGTCATCGGCCTTGTTTGGCTCGCGACTGCTTGAAAATGGCAAGTTATTGTCATTGCCGACGATGATATGTTTGGTGTCCACAATGTCCACGTTTTCAATCGTGAAGAACGGGAAGGTCAGCACACCGTTGTTCAAAGGTTTGCGGGCCAGCTTGGCTGGGTCAGCGATCGTCATCAGGTCGATGTAGCCGATTTTGCGAATCGCACCACCCACATTTACGTCGCTCATTTCAATCTTGTAAACCCGCTTGAATTTGGCCAGGTCATGAAAGCAGTCTGTGCGCTTTTGATCTGCCGGGCAGGCTTTATCAAGCGTACCTTCGCCGTTGTCGCGCTCAATGATTAAGCCTGTTGTGCCGTCGATCATGTTGAAGTCGCCAATCGCGTGGTTGTTCGCCTCCAGCATGTACTTCCAGTGGCGGCCTGTCCAGCTTTCGGTTTTCACGTCAAACTCCAGCACCCGCAGGTAGTCTTTGCCGTCCACGTTTTCATTCGCCTTGGTGGCTGCGTTGTACAGCGCACCTTCCAGCAAAGCATACAACTTGCTGCCGTCTTTGGATGCGGCCATGCCTTCAAAACCGCGCGAACGTCGTATCTGAAAGTCAACCACGCCACCGGGCGTGCCGGGTGTTGTCACGTTCGGGTGGTCAGGTGACCGAACCACCTTGCCATCGACCTGCGTTTCGAACACTGCAAGCACCTTTCCTTTGAGGTCGGCCTTGATCAAAAACGGGCCAAATTCGTCGCCAATCCAGAGGGAACCGCCTGCAAACTGAAAGCTTTCTGTGTCAAAGTCGCTGCCTGTCAGGTAGCGCATTTTGGTGCCCTCCTGCACGATGCGAAACGGGACTTTTTTGTCCGGATCATGCAAGAAAATGGTTTCCAGCCGCTTCATCGCACCGCTTTTGAAGTCAATGTTGTAGCGGTTGAGGTACAGCATGGCATCTGGCGAATTGGCTTTGGTGCCAAAGCCGTTGTCGGTCAATATCCAATAACTGCCGTCCGGCATTTTTTTGATGCCTGAGTGACCCTGAATCGGCTGGCCGTTAAAAGGCAATGACACGCCGGTAGGGCGGCCTGCCGACAAGCCCTCAATCGTGCCGATGGCATCTACCCGTTTGCCACTGGTAAATTTGCCACTGATTTTCAAATCGTCGGACGCGTCTTTGGGCGCGGCAATAAACGACTGGGCCGGCATCACCACATGACCTGCCAGCGTGGCGGGAAAGGCGGTTTGCGCATGCAGCGGCAGCGCAGCCAGCGTACTTGCGAGGGCAATGACGGTTGATAGCGATAAAAAACTGGATGAAGGCATGCGGGCGTTCCCTTTGTTGTTAAGAACGCTGATGTTGCGCAGGCTGTGTGACGTGGTCATGACGTCGCCCCGGCGGGAGCGAGCAGCTTGCGGCTCTAACTTTGTGCCAGCGGCACCACTAACGCCCCGGCGCCGCCATGTGCGGGCCGGGCTTGCACAAACGCCAGCACTTCCTGCTTTTGAATCAGCCAGCTTTGCACCTTGCCCTTAAGAACTGGCGTTTTGCCGGGGGAGCCCAGGCCCTTGCCATGCACCACGCGCACGCAGCGCCAACCCATGCGTTCTGCATCTTTGATGAAGTCGACCAGTGCCTCACGCGCTTCTTCGCGTCGCAGGCCGTGCAGGTCAACCTGGCCTTGAATACTCCAGCCGCCCTTTCTCAGCTTGCGAGTCACGTCAGTGCCTATGCCCGGTCGGCGGTAGCTCAACGCGTCGTCGGTATCCAGCAGTGTTTCCACATCAAACTCATCAGACAGTGCTTCTTGCATCACGGCCAGCTCGTCCAGCTGATGTTGTACAGCAATAGGTGCCGTTGCCACCCGAGGCAAACTGGCGCGGTGGCCGGGGCGATGCTTGGGTGGCAGCGGTTTGACGATGCCAACGGCCAGTGCAAAAAAGTCTTCTTCTGCTTTGGCCTTGGCCGCTGCCGCCTTTTTGGCCAGTTCCAGCTCTATGGCTTGCAGGGCACGCGTCTCCAGCTCGGCTTTGACTGCTTTCAAACCTTTCAAATCTTTGATGGCTATGGCTTTCATGATCTAAACCAGGCCCATTTCAGCCATTGACACCGCTGCAGTTCTTGTCACGATGAAATGGTCCAGAACCCGCACGTCAATCAATGCCAGCGCTGCTTTCAGTGTTTGCGTGATAGCCTCATCTGCCCGTGAAGCCTGCGCGGTGCCGCTGGGGTGGTTGTGGGCCAGCACCACGTTGGCAGCGTTCAAAGTAAGGGCGCGTACCACGACTTCGCGGGGGTAGACGCTGGTCTGCGTCAATGTGCCCCGAAACATCTCTTCCAGCACAATCAGGCGGTGGGACGCGTCTAAAAACAGCACCGCAAAAATTTCATGCTCACGGCTACCGAGCTGCAACTGCAAATAGTCGCGTATCGCTTGCGGGTTGCTAAAGATGGTTTTTTCCTGCAGCTGGCTGGCCAATGCCCGCCGGGCCAGTTCAAGCACTGCAACAATTTCGGCGCGCTTGGCTGGCCCCAGACCTTTGATTTTTTTGAGTGCTTCTGCGGAGGTGTTCAGCAAACCAGACACGCCACCGAAAGTGCTGAGTAACTCCTGGCCCATTTGCAGCGCATTTTTACCCGGCAAGCCAGTGCGCAGCAGCAGCGCCAGCAGCTCGGCATCACTGAGCGCGCCAGGGCCACGGGCAAGCAATTTTTCACGCGGGCGGGCATCTTGTGGCAGGTCTTTGAGCAGCATGGGATGATTGAATGCCTTACTTTCTACAATAGGGCCAGTTTACAAACAGTTCCTGGCTCCCAAGCCATGCCAGAGAGTTTTATGTCCGTTGATCAGATTATTGCAACTCCGATGATTCAAGCCGGGTCATTTTTGACCCTGCACTACCGCATGGCCGGGCCTGACGGGGTAAACATCATCAACACTTTTGGTGGCAAG
>ENA-OFCX01000846-OFCX01000846.1-metagenomes-genome-assembly--contig:-NODE-846-length-14038-cov-4.323107_pt1 | contig 14038 bp, 10 predicted proteins | sample MGYA00153384_OFCX01 | MGnify analysis MGYA00153384
GGCGTCGAACCAACACTTTGCTCCAAGCTGCTTAAACAGCTTTGAGTTTCGAAGGGGGCGCAATCTGAAAAGGTTGCGCCCTATTTGCGTTGGAGACTGAGCACCACCAGCAGACGGTCCAATGTCCGCTTTGGGTCGAAAACGGACGTTAGCGGATTGGTCCTTGCCGCTAGTGTTACGTCCGTTCTTTCAACTCGACTGGATGCTCGTTTAAGTGCCCTGCCTAGGAAGTGGCTTGCCTGCTTGTTATAGGATTAAAACGGCCGGCCGCCTGGGAGCCCGCTGAGGGTCCGCCGCGGGTCCGGTGGAGGGTTGGGTTGCCGGTGTCTCGCCGCGCGCTTTTGGCCTTAGGCGACGGGGCGAGATTTCAATCGACGGCTGGAGGGACGGCTTCGGAATCAGCATGCCCGCACTGGGTACGTTATGGGCAGCCGCCTAAAGGCAACTCCTCCCTTTTCTTGCTTCAATCTTGCTAAGTGAGCGATGTCGATGTGCGACTCCGTACGATTGCCATGCGCCGATCTTGGCTGACCGGCTTTTTCCTCGGTTCCCAGGACAACGTCTAAAGTCGATGCTCAGATAGACCATTCGCACAACTACAATTGACCCGGTCCCATGCCGGAACGAAGGACAATAAATGTTTATTGAGCTCGCCCTCGCAACCATCATGGTCTCACTGACCGTTGCGATCCATGCAGTCGGGCTTTACGCACTTTCGCGTCTCCTGCGTCTGGAGGAGCGCGACGAGGCTCGCGAACACATCCACCCCATGTCACGGCGCGGCTTCGCAGCGACACTTGTTGTGATCTTAGGTTTATTCATCCTGCACGGCACTGAAATTTGGCTGTACGCTTTTGTGTATCTCGTCATCGGTTCGGTCGATGGTTTACGCGAAGCGGTCTATTTTTCGACGATCACTTATGGCGCAATTGGATACAGCGATGCGGCAATGTTGGAGAGGTGGCGGTTGGTGTCGGCCATTGAGGGAATCAACGGCATCATTTTGATCGGCTGGTCGACAGCGTTCTTTGTGACCCTAACCGCGCGGATGCGGAGGACCTGAATTTTCAGGGCTGGAAAAATCAGATGTCACTCAACTCGAGGTTTGATCCATTCACGCCAGACCAACATTAACGCTGCCATGACCACCGGACCGACGAATAGGCCAACGAGTCCCATTTCTGCCAGTCCGCCGAAGGCTCCGATCATTGCCATTATGAAAGGCAATTCGACGGTGCTTCCGATCACGGCAGGTTGAACGACGTTGTCGCCTACCGTCATCACGGTCACGCCGAAGGCGAACAGCAGCGTGCCGGCCAGAACTGATCCCGTTCCGACCAAGATTAACGATGCCACTCCAAATGCCGCCCATGCCCCAAAAGGTACTAGCGCAAGCAGCATCGTAAAAACGGTGAATAGCAACGGCTGCGGTACGCCCACCAGGTAATAGCCACAGCCGATCACCGCACCTTCGCCAAACGATACGAGCGCCGTCCCCGTCACGGTCGCACGCACCGCCACAATCATTCGCGCGAAAAAGTCCTTACCGAACTCGCCAAACATCCTGGTGGCAACTGCATCGCCATGAGTGCGTATCGCGTCTCCTCGCGAAAGCAGGGAAACTAGCGCTATCAACGTAACGACAAACAATCCCAGTTCGCGTGCAAGCATGCCGCCGATCGATTTCGTCCAGTCCAGTACTGAGGAAGCGCTGACTGATGCCAAAAGTCCGTTCGCGCTTCCAGGCGTACCCAGGTGCTTTTGCCAAGCTGTGAGCGCTCCGCCGCCGATCAGTGGCAACGATGCCAATCCATCGGGTGGCGCGATTCCGGTCCGCTGAACCTTCGTCAACCAGTCGATGGCGGCTTGGCTTTCCTGCGCCAAAGTTACCCCAGCAAGTGACAATGGAACGAGGACAATCAGCGCAGTAGCGCCGGCAAACCCTACCGCTAGCAACCCACCGCGCCGCGGAAATCGCGCTTTTACACGCTCAAAAAGCGGCCACTCTGCGATCGCTAGTACCGCGGCCCAGGCCAAAGGGACGAGAAACGCGTAGGCGACCCACGTGGCGAGAGCGAGGATTACTGCGACCAGCACCAGCTGGCGCCGCTTCGTTTCCCGAGACGGTTTCGACGCTGTCACGCCTGAGCCGGCGAATAATGTGCTGAAGTGCGGATAAGGACCTCCCATGCGGAGGCAATTGTATACACACTAGTTCCGCAGTATCCCTATGCGCCTGGGCCCATCGAAGAATTTGGCATTTCACGGCACGTGACTCTGTTGTCGCACGCGCTGAGACAAACGCTTGCTTCCCTACTAACTAATGAAGCGACCGCCCGCCTGGGACCCCGCTGAGGGCCCGTTGCGGGGCTGGTGGTGGGTTAGTTGCCGGCGCCCTGTCGCACGCCTGTGACCTTGTGCAACGGGGCGGCGTTCCAATCGACCATCGTGAGAGCGGCCACGGAACCCATTAGTGGCCGTTTTGGGTGCAAAGCGGACATTAGCCGGAGCGGTGGATGGGATAGGATTCTTGCGAGTCGTTGCAGATGTTCTCGTCCGTGATAAGAAGTTAGCGAAGCGTCCGAAGCAAGTGGGGGTATGCATGGCTGTATTACTGATTCTCTTGGTCGTTGTGGGTATCCTGTTTTTCATAGCTAAAACCAGAGCTGAAGCCCGCATGACCGCTGTTGACACCCGGCGGGCTGTAAATGCCTTCGACCGTGGCACGGCAGAAACGATGCCGACTTGGTCATTTCGTGAGACCGAAACGTTGGTATTCTTCGACGGCGTCCGGAAAATGGCCGAGAGAAACGGAGTGCCCGAACAATATATCCACGACGTGTATAGCGAGCCCGAACCTGCTCGAAAGCTTCTCCTAGCGGCCGGAGAAATGGAAACCGAAGGCCGTTCGTTCACACAGCAGCAACTGGGCGTAACTGAGCTTCTTTCATCGATGTGGAACCGCCTTCCTTCGCAAAATAAGCAGAAATTTAAAAACGCACCTATGCCTCGCTAGACGAGAGCCTCGTTCAACCCTGCCGATACGTATTTAGCGCTTCCACGTATTCGCAGTTTGCAAAGGGTGCCACGCGCAACGGCCGGTATGGGTCGGAAACAGACACCATCAAAACCAAAAAAAAAGATAGTGCGGAAGAGTGACCCGAGCCTCCATCAAGGAAGCCCGGGCCGGTAGTCAGGCGTTTAGCCCCATTGGTCGCTTAGCTTGGATGCCCCTGCCTCCACCGCCGAAAGTAGCGTCGTGGGCCTGCGGTTACGATTAAGACGCCGACTTGATCTGGACCCATCCGCGCGTCGCGCCATTCTCTGTTTCAATCAATTCCCAAGCGACGCCCTTATCGGTGTCGATCAGAATCGTCCGCTTACCGACCTGTTCGACTTGGAAGCGGCCAACATCACTTCGGGCGACTGGCACGGGTCTGTCGCATCCATTCAAAAGCAGCGCAGCGATAAGAGCAAACATCTTCATCGCTTCAGCATAGCAGGCAAAGACTACCTTGTCCTTGGCCAGCACGAGTTCGTCTTCCATCAGCCTGATAGGGGCCCAGAAAATCAAAAAAAAATTGACGCTAGAAGTGACCCGAGCTCCCATGAAAGAAGCCCGGGCCGGTAGTCAGGCATTCAGCCCCATTGTTCGCTTAGCTTTGATGCTCCCGCTTCCACCGCCGAGAGCAAACTAGCGTCAGTCATATGGCTATACCTTTTCGTAGAGGCCAGGTCTCTATGGCCCATCAAAATCGAAATAGTGAGCAACGAGATTCCTGAGTTTGCGAGCTGCGAAGCGTGGGTATGTCTCAAGTCATGAAGACGAACGTCGCATAACCGCGCGTCTCGGCGTGTCTTCTGCCAGGCGTGCTTTACACTTACGAATGGCCTGCGTGTTTCGGGGTTCGGAATGACCCAGGGGCAGTTCTCGAAACGAGGTAGATTTTCGAGTATTTCTACGGCTGCCCTAGCGAGTGGAAGGTACCGAGGCTTGGTTTTGGCTACCGGTATAAGCCATGAACGACGCTCAAGATCGACGTCTTTCCATTGCGCCTTCACCAGTTCACCGAGACGTGCGCCGGTAAGAAGCAACAAAGCTATCAGAGGCCGAAGCTGGACGTTTTGTGATTGGCCGGCAGCATGGAGCAAACGGTTCGATTCCTCGATGGAGAGGAAACGCTGCCGGGCGTTGTCAAATTTAGGCCCGCGAACTCCGCGAACCGGGTTCTTGTCGGCTCCAGGTATGGACCACTGTCTGGCAAGCTCAAAGGAGCGGCCAAACACCACCCTTATTTTTTCAACTGTTGCAGGTGCGAGGCCTTCTTCGCTTTTCTCGCCCAACCATTTTGCGATGACCTGCGGTGTGATCTCATCGAGACGGAGCCGGCCCCAACGAGGCAGTAAGTGCCGCCTGATGATCATCTCCAAACTTTCAAAGCTGCGGATTCTTGGCTTTGAAAATTCTAGGTGCATTACGGAAAGTGCGGCGTAGGTAATGACGGCCCTCTTTTCTTGACGCTCTGCCATCGGATCTCCGCCTAGAACAACCTCAGCTCGAATCCGGCGTGCGGCCTTCCGTGCTTGATCGAAACTGATCTCGCCGTACCGCCCGATTTTATGATCTCGCTGTCGACCGTTCTGCAGGTATCTGAGGCTCCAAGTGGCTCCGCCGCTTTCGCGGACGCTGAGCACAAATCCTGAAATCTGGTCGCACCAATAGTCCGTCCTCCTCTTTCCTTGACGGCAAGTTGCATTCGCCGCGAACGCAGCGCTCAGTGTTGCTTTGGGCATATCTAATTCCTTCGTGGTTGATGAGCGGCCGACCGCAATCGCGGGTGGACCGTCAGGTTTGTTTTCATAAATTTTTGGGTTGACCGATTGGTCGAAGGTTCAAATTAGGCAAACGTGACGGGCAAATCCGTTACGCTTCAAATCAGTGGCGCCGGGTCAGCACCAAACCGGTGGGGGGAGGTGGCAGCGATTTCGCCAAACTTACGGCGTTGGGACGACACCCAGCGATCGAAGTTTGGCACCAACTGCTACCCTCCCCCCACCAAGGGGTCAGTCGTACTTGTCGAGGTCTTCGACTTGCTCCTTGGTTGCCTCGCTGAATCGAAGGTTTAGTGGAACACGCCAACGGTCTCGGCCTTGGATGCGTTTGGCATCGCCTAGGTTCTCCCGAAGGACAGCCGCACACTCCTTGCATTGCGTGTTCGTGGGCCGTTCAATCCCCAAGACAACGAGCAGCTGCCGGGGCGTCATTGCAGTCTTTCGGATGTCTTGACCGCCCTCAAGGTCAAGCGAGTCGAGGACCAAATCCGCGACGGCACTTACGGTTCGGTGCGCCCTGTTTTCATAATCGAGTGCTGCTTCTTCGTTGTCGTCGAGCCACCATATGGCGCCGTCATTCAGTTCCATGGAAAGCTGAGCGAACAGCTGTTGCATGTCGATGCTGTGTCCGTGATCCACTGTGACCAACGGTAGGACCCAAAAGCGAGAGTTGCCCGTGTCATCGGCCAGGAACTGAGCGTGGTTCACCGAGGCTCCGAACACGGTGCGACGGGGCATCTCTGACTCCCCTCGCCCATACGGCCGGCGAACTTTATCGGACTCCCGGGTTAGGACACCTTTCAAACGCGCCACATCCTTCTTCATGGCGCTGTCGAGTTCACCGATTTCGCAGATCCAACAGTTTATGCCGCCCAAGATCGAGTCCTTGTTTTGAGCATCCATGTGATGATCGATCTTGATCGCCCAGGACTGCAATTCAGGCGCCGGAACGAGCGAGCGAAACCAGCTAGTTTTGCCGATACCTTGCTTGCCTTGGAGCGTGAGAACGCCGCGGCAGTGAAAGCCTTGCCTGGTGACTGCCGCAACTCCACTCAGCAGCCACTTCCGGATCAGGACTCGTTTAAGATGAGGCGGGAAGTGCTCGGCGGTTTGAAGTGTGTCGTAGATTGCGGGAAGGCGGTCCTCTCCATCCCAAGCTCTGCTTTCGATCCATTCTGCGATACCGTTGTACGGCGCACCGTTAGCAATGGACTCGAGATAGGCTTCGATGTCGCCACGCGGCAGACCGTTGAGCGCGGCCAGGCTGACAACCTGAGCCAAGACCGAGTTGTCGGCATTATCGACCAGGCCTCGTTCGAAGCGTTCAGCGGAAATGTTGATGCGCTTCCGGATCACATCGTAACGGACGGATACACCGTACTCCGTGAGCAAGTGCTTTAGGTTCTCGATCGTCCCGGGCAACCGTTGTCCGTTGCGAGGTGGGTGGGGGTAGGAGCGCGGGTCAAGTGGCTCTGGCTCCTTCCAGTTCTGCCGATCGGAGTTGGGGCGATCTTCCTCACCCCTCCCCCCACCGGTTTCGTGTTCGTTCTTCATTGGGCAGGCCTTCGTGTTCGCCGCCGGTGGGCGACGAGACGAGCGGCGGAGTTCGCTCGGATCCGAAAGCTTTTAAGAAGGCCAATGTTCGTGACGCCCGTTTGGAAATGCGTCGGGTTTGGCTCTTAATCGACGACCGGCTGCCTAGTCAAGCTCATTAGCCAATACTGCCGAGTGACGGAGGTGATTTGCAAAAGACAGGTGGATAGCCGAGCTGGTCAATACGGGACTTGCGCTGCAAAACTGAACAAATACCCTAGTGAACAGTCAAAAAGATTTAAGTTTCATCGCACTGATATTTAAATGCTTTGGCCAGCATATTTTATTTTGCTCTACTGGAAGCACCTTAACTCGGCCTTTCATTAGAATTTTCGAATTCCTTTACTCCAAAGACCTTGACAGGGAGTGCATGTCAGTCCTTGTTGGGGCTTGGGCATTCCGCCCGAAAGGAAGGCAGTTGAGGTACGATTGTTACTTAACCGATGAAGAATTTTCGTTCGCGCTTGACGTGGTACGGTGTGCGCGGTCGGGGAAATACGAGCTTATCAATCTATTCGATAAGCTTTGGAATTTGGTGTCCCACAAAACAGGCTTCGGCCGGCGCTTCAAGCAATCCGTGGAAGCGGGCCATCTGCCCAGGATCAGACTTGCCACTAAGACAGTTACCAACCATCAGACTTACGTCATCCTGCCCCGCACATAAAACTCCGGCACTAGCCATCGAGCCCACCTCCACTCTTCGGCTGGCCCCAGTTCAGCTTGTGGAGGTGGGTCTCGTTTCAGTTTGCGAAGCGAACCAAGACCCGCACGTCGGGCCGGCCCAGGGCACGCAGGGGCACCGTGAATGCAGCGGCGATACTACGCTCCGCCTCCGCCCTCGCTGCGGCCAGCAGCGTTACACCCTGAGCCTGCTTGATGAAGGCGCGTCTGGCGTTGAGGTAATTAAGGCGCGAAAGTTCATCGACCTGATCCTGGTCGAACGTGAGCAAGCCGCCGTTGAAGGTGCGAGCAGCTTCGGCTTGGAAGGCAACGTCACCCATTACGAGTGGTGGCAAAGTGACGGTGATGACGCCTTTCACTTCGTCGTAGCTGACGTCGTTCACGGTGAGTTTGGACAGGTCGACGTAATAACTGACAAGTGCGGGGATAATGAGATCCTGACGGCCCGTGAGCACCCACAGCTTGGATCGCTCAACGCTGACTGCAGCCGATCCTTTGAAGGTGTACACAAGCAACTTGTTCTCGGCGCGCAGGCTTAGAACGGTCGCGGTCAACACGCGGAGCCGGTCGGTTTCGAACAGCCCGTTGCTGACCACGTTTTCGGCCAACAGCTCACGCGGAGCTGTCATCCAGCCCGTCAGGCCGGCCGCCAAATGGGTAGCCGCCAGCAGTTTCCAGTGATTGGTCATAGGTATTCCTTCGGATGGAAGCCGATCACTCGGCGAAGGTGAGACAAAGGGCTCGCAGCAGGCGGTTCTGCATTGGGCTGTTTTGGATCAGCACGACGTGGGTAAAGGCGTCACTGCCTTCGAGGCACATCTCAAAGACGTGGCCGTGATTGGCCAGCCAATCCCACCGGCCGCTGAATCCCGGATGTGGGAACGTCAGGCCGTCAGCATCCTCGAAGATATCGAAACCGAGTTCCTGTTGAAGCGCATCCAGACTGTCGCCAGGTTGGACAACGATGAAGCGGGCGATGTCCATGATGTCGCCGCCGAGTTGGTCGCGTCGCTCAATGAGAAGGCGTTTTAGTCGTGGGTCGATGGGCAAACTGAGGGCGCGCGAAAGCGACCCTCGATCGGTGATCGTGAGCATCTGTCATCTCGCAAATTGAGAGGGTCCCGTGATCGGGAGAAAGCTCACCTGAGCTTCATATAAGATGCCGCTTTTTCCGCGGCTCGCGCGGGTCTTGCGCCGTCGCGATGAAACGTGACTTCCGCCGCTTTTTCCGTCAGTCTAGAGGTAGGGGGAACACTGCGTGAATATAACTGCTGCTCATTTATACGACCACGTGGCGTGCCCGCATCGGGTTCACCTCGACCACTTTGGCGATCACCATCGGCGAGATTCAATTAGCCCATTCGTCCAGCTCCTATGGGAACGCGGGTCCACCTACGAAGCAAAGGTCGTGGGCGAACTTCCCGTTGGCACTTACGTTTCGGTCGAAGACTTGCCGGCAAGCCAGCGTGAAGAGGCCACGACAAATGCTATGAAGGAGGGCGCATCAATTATTTACGGCGGCCGCATCGCTTGCGAAGATCTCCTAGGTGAACCGGACCTTTTGATCAGGCGGAATGGCGGATATCTCGCGGCTGATATTAAGTCCGGTCAGGGCGAGGCAGGCGGCGAGGACGAGGACAATGGGAAACTAAAGCCCCACTACGCAGTGCAAGTCGCACTCTACGCTGACATCCTGCAGCGGCTGGGATTCGGCATTGGTAGACTGGCGGAAATTTGGGACGTCAAAGGGCGTCACGTCCTCTACGACCTGGACACTCCTAGACACACCAGGACAACGGAGACTTGGTGGGACGTTTATCAAGCGTGCGTCATCAACGTACGCGCAATTTTAGATGGCAGCTCCACGACGAAGGGCGCGCTCGCCTCTGCCTGTAAGCTGTGTCACTGGTACAGTTCCTGCCGTGAAGAACTCACGACGGCGGGCGATCTTACGCTGATACCGTCATTAGGCCGTGCGCTGCGAGACGGAATGTTGGATCATTTGACCTGTATTACAGACTTCGCGGGCTGTAACCCTGACGCTTTCGTTTCCGGAAAAAAGACCATCATCCCGAAGCTCGGCGTCGACCGACTCCATCTGTTTCATCAGCGGGCGAAGCTACTCACCGACCCCAATGCAAAACCTTACCTGCGCGATGTGGTGGTCTTGCCCTCAACCGACCTAGAGGTGTTTTTCGACATCGAAGCCGATCCGATGAACGACATCGTCTACCTCCATGGATTCGTGGAGCGAACGGGTGGCGATCCAACCACCGAGAAATTCACCTCGTTCTTTGCCGATGCGAACTCAGAGGAAGCTGAGCGAGCTGCGTTCGCCGGTGCTATTGGTTGGATGAAGGAGCGGCCCGACGCCGCGATCTACTACTATTCGAAGTACGAGCGGACCATGTATCGCAAGCTCTGTGAGCGACACCCAGGTGTCTGTACCTCAGAGGACATTGAGCAGCTGTTCCAGCCGCCAAGGGCCATCGACCTTTACTTCGACGTCGTGACGAAGGCGACTGAGTGGCCGACGACAGATCACTCCATCAAGACCCTGGCAAAATACCTTGGCTTCTCATGGCGTGACACAGATCCATCCGGAGCTGCCTCTATCGAATGGTACCAAAGGTGGGTGGAGACCGGCGACGTGGCGATCCGTCAGCGCATCCTAGACTACAATGAGGACGACTGCAGAGCCACCGCCGTGCTCTTGGACGGCATTCGCGGATTATCTTGAGTGGTGTTCTTGCTTGACGCCTTGCGCGGCTAAGGATGGATCGGTTGCCAGCTGTAGGGCTAAGCTGTGATGGCGGAGGACGAGCGACTAGTGGACATAACGTCCTGGGTGTCCGAATTCGATGGCATGAGAGCATGCCTCTTTCATAAGCTGGATCACCACCCGTGCCGAGGCCAGTATGAACGTCAGTCGACCATAGCAGCAGCAGCACGCGCCATCTGCGCGACTTTCCGTACGGCTGCATAGATATCATGCTCAATGAATGTCGCGCCGGTTGCTTCAACCGTTCCGCGATACTCAGAGCGCGGGATACGCATAGCTCCACCATAGATCTGAGGAGCGCCTGTCGCGCGCGAGATGACCTCGACCTCTCCAGCGAAAGTATCATCCGGCCACACCTCGTAAAGCGTAGCCGTTTCGACCTCATACCAATCGATTCCGTCCAACTCGCGCTTTCGTCCATCGGGCGGCTGACGCGGTCCTTCCTCAACGTTCTTAGCCGTCTTTAACGGCGCATTCTCGTCGTTTGCGGGATGAACTTCGGCCGGCCCGGCGGCAACTTGACGGGATTCAATCGGAGACGGTGCGGGCAATTCCTCCATGAACTCACCGCTAGCGTGGCGGGCGCGAAATTGTGCTGTTGCATCGTCTCGCCATGCCATGACTTGGGCGACTAGCTTGGTGGCCTCTCTGTCTGGATCGGTGAACCAATCCGTCGACCATACGCGGTAAATTTTCCAGCCCAGACCTTCAAGGACGCCTTGACGAATTTTGTCCCGATCACGAACCGTGAAGCCAGAGTGATAACGTGCGCCATCACACTCAATTCCCGCGATGAAGCCGAGCGGATAATCGGCATGGCGGACGCCGAGATCGATCCTGAACTTCTCGACGCCGACCTGATGAACCACTTCAAAGCCAGCGGCACGGAGGCGATCGGCCACGAACACTTCGAAATCACTATCTGGCTCGCCGCCGTCGGCAAGGTCGAACCGCGCTCCACCTTCCGCATAAGTGAGGTAGGCCTGTGTGGCGACTGTTCCAGCCTTAGAGCCTTCCACAATCTTGACATCGCCGGAGCGAAGCGAAGTGTAGAGGCGTGTCGAAAGGCGCGCGCGAGTGACCAAAACGTTGAGCCTCCGGTGCCCGACGTCGCTTGCAAGGGGACCGAAACGTTGCATGACACGTCCGGACTGGTCCGGCCCATAAACGGTGGAGATCAGGATGATGTCGCGCTCATCACCCTGCACATTTTCGAGATTCTTGATGAAGAAGCGATCGATCCCGCCTTCAAAGGCAGCAATGTAGTTGCGGACAGCTTCTTCTTCTCCGGCAAGCCGATCAAACTCCGCTTTGATGAGTTCCGTCTGTTTGAGGTTCATCGTTGCGATGCCCATCGAACATTCCGGGTGTGCGACCATCAGACCGATCGCATCCCGAATGACTGCTTCAGCTTCTTCCTGGTTTATTGATGCCTCATAAGTCCCCTTCACGTAGAAGTGCTTGACGCCGAGCAGTGGATCGTCCGTGCTCGGACTCGGGAAAACGACTAGTCGTCGATCGTAGAATTGGCGATTTGAAAACTGAATCAAACTCTCGTGCCGGGACCGGTAATGCCAATTCAGCTGACGACGCGTGCCAATGCGCGAATTAGCGAGATCGAGGATCGATTCTGTATCAATCGTGATGTTGTTATCGTCGTCCCCATCATTGCCGTCGCCTAGGCCAGCTAGGGATGTCTGGAAGAAGTCCGTGGGTGGCAGCTGCTTGCTGTCGCCCACCACAACTAACTGTTGACCTCGCAGAATGGCGCTGGTGGCATACTCCGGACGCATTTGCGAAGCTTCGTCGATGACAACCAAATCGAAGGTCACTGTTTCAGGCTGAACATATTGAGCGACCGACGAAGGCGACATCATCCAAACGGGCTTCAGTGCTTGCATTGCCTTCCCCGCGCGTTTCGTCAGGTCGCGAATGGGGATATGCCGTTTCTTCTTGTTCACCTCATTGTTGATGAGAGCTCCCTCGGTCCACGTTCCCTTCGGCCCTGTGTCCCTGCCCCAAGGAGCTCGGTCGGCCAGTCGCTGGGCGATTATTCGCTTAGCCTCTAGTTCCTGCAGTTCTTGGTCAATGTCGCGAAAACGTGTGCGGATTGCATCGAGCGTCAACCCTCCCAGCCTAGTAAGCGCCTCGCCGTCCGCGCGCAGGTAGCGGCCCAGGATGGCACGGCAAACCAATAGCTCATACAGGTCGGCAAATCGCGCCGGCACCACGCCACTGCTCATCGCCAGATCAACGACAAAGCGGCAATTCTGCTGATCCGCATCAGCCAGATAGCGGTGCAGATCAGCGGCTAGACGGAGGCCCCCTTCGTCGCTGCTGAGTCGCTCTAGACCGCTGGCGATCGGCTCAATCGTGCTCGTTTCACGCGGCAGAAATGCTTGAAGGTCGGTTTCGATCGCACGTTCAAGATGCGAACTCGAATCCTTCCAAAGTTCGCAGATCTCATCAAGTGTCCGCCCAGCCGCCCGCACATCTTCGACGGCCTGCTTAGGGTCGTCGGTTGACGTAATCGATTCCAAAAGATCGGGGTCGAGCCCCTTTCGATATTCGAGCGATGGTTCCAGGTAGGGAGCCAGAGAACCCGGATCGCTAGCCCAACCAAGACAGTCTGGGCGTTCGGTAGCTCGGCAATCCATGTCGATCGACCGAAACTGTCGTATGGTGTCAGCAAGATTGAGTCGGCCAATTTCAAGCGGGGCTGATTCGGCTAAACCAGCAGCGGACAGCGCATTTGCCAATCGCTCCATGACAAGGCACCGACGATCGAGCGTCTCCAACATGATTGGGAAAGTCAGACTCTCTTCTGATGGTGGCAGCCAACGAAGGGGCTCAGCCAGCATCTCCGCCTTCTTTATGGGTGTCCGCAGTTCTAGCGACGGTGCGTCCATGATCCGCGAAACGGTTTGGTCAATGCCTGCCGCAGAGAGTTTGTCATAACTCTCCTCGGCCAAAGCACGGGCAGCTGCCAAACTTTCCCAATCCGAGGCGTATCCCTCCCAAAGCTCTTGCGGGAAATAGGAACGCGCCGGGCTGCCGTCTCTAAACTCTCGCTCGTCGAGAATTAGCTGGCGCAGTGCACGAAGCTGTACGGCAGCCTCAGCGCGGTGTTTGGCTTCAGTCAGAAGGTGTTCGGCTGAACGACGATGACGTTTAAACTCCCCACCAAAAATTCGCTCGAAAATGCCCGCACTTTCTAGCCTGTCGGCTATTTCATCCAAACTCTCCGGAGACATCGTAAACCCGTCCGACGCGACTTGCCCCTCCATCGCTGCCTGCCGCTCGCTCAGCGCGTCCACGACCGTTCGCGCAGACCTCACAACTGCCTGAAATCCATCATCCATGATCGCAGTGCGACTTAGCGTTCGAACGGCGTCAGTCACCTGGCCTCGTTGAACAAGCGTCTCGGTGAGCGTCCGCAGCTGAAGAATTGTCATCGCATTGCCGTCGAGACCGAACCGCTCGGCGAGAGCATGAGCGTCGGATGCAAGCGCGCTGAGAACGGCGTAGTTGCGCCTCTCCTGCATCGCATCATTGCGAGCCTCAGCAACAGTCTTGGCACCCGGTTTGGCGACATCTAGCGCGTCGCCAAGTTCAGCTAGGCACGTCTCTTCTATGGCCAGAGGATCAACCCCAATGTTCGCGAGCCCGCTTGCATGGCGGGTCCATTCCTGCCGATCGGCCAAAAGGCTTTCAGCCGCACCATGTTCACTAAACACGGAGCGAAGGACGTTCGATGGAATGTCGTTGGGTTGTGGCGCATCACGCATCACGAGCGCCTGGCGCACGATTGAGGTCGGATCGTCGGCAAGCGGATATCCCGTTGTAGACCTTATCGACACAACCGCATTGGCCAGCGCCCGCGCCTGCTCGGCTGCCGTGCGCGCGGCTGCCAGAATGGCCGAAGCTTCGAACACGTCTATCTTCTTCGCTCGCGACCAGATGTTTCCGTCGATGGTGCCATAAGTGCCGATGTGCTCTTCGACCTTGGTCGTGATCTGTTCTAAGATTTCCCGTCGCCGTTGGAGGCCAAGGATGTCGAGCATTGCTGCATCGGAAAGTTCGCCTTCTGCCTCGCCAGCGACGATTGCCGAATCTGCAACGTTCTGCCGCAGATTGAGGACCCGCCAT
>ENA-OFCX01000847-OFCX01000847.1-metagenomes-genome-assembly--contig:-NODE-847-length-14015-cov-5.113252_pt1 | contig 14015 bp, 9 predicted proteins | sample MGYA00153384_OFCX01 | MGnify analysis MGYA00153384
CCATCGTTTCGCTTAATTCTCGGGGTTTGTTGTCTTGACAAACTGAGCCACTTCTGGCATCGACATTCCGCATCTTTGTTACATGGATGGCCTTGAGGCCGTCGGTAACTGCCGCGCCTGCATGGCGGAGATAAACGGCGAGCGGGTGTTGGCCCCGTCATGCTGCCGCCTGACGAGCACTGGCATGAAGGTGATCACCAACAGCGAACGCGCGGTGGCCTCGCAAAAATTGGTGCTCGAACTGTTGCTTTCCGACATGCCGGAAACAGACTACACGCGGCACAACGAAGTGGATCAGTGGGCAGAAAAAATCGGTTTCGGCAAGCCACGTTTTGAAGCACGCAAACAGGTTCGCCAAGACCTCTCGCATCCGCGATTGGGGTAAATCTCGACGCCTGCATCCAATGCACCCACTGCCTTCGCGCTTGCCGCGACGAGCAGGCCAACGACGTCATCGGCCTCGCCTTCCGGGGCAACGCGGCCAAAATCGTGTTTGACATGGATGACCCGATGGGTGCCTCCACCTGCGTGGCGTGCGGCGAATGCGTGCAGGCTTGCCCAACGGGTGCGCTCATGCCCGCCCGTGAAGCCGCGCTCGTGGTGCCGGACAAACAAGTCGAATCGGTGTGCCCCTATTGCGGCGTGGGCTGCCAGCTCACGTACAACGTTAAAGACAACAAAATCCTGTTCATTGAAGGCCGCGACGGCCCCGCTAATCACGGACGACTATGCGTGAAAGGCCGCTACGGTTTCGACTATGCGCACCACCCGCATCGCCTGACTAAGCCACTGATTCGTCGTGCCGATGCACCCAAAAACGGCGAATTCACGATGGATCCTGACCACGTGATGGACGTGTTCCGCGAGGCTAGCTGGGAAGAAGCGCTTGCCTTCGCTGGCGGCAACCTCAAAGACATCCGCGAGCAGTACGGCAAAAAATCGCTTGCGGGATTCGGCTCGGCGAAGGGCAGCAACGAAGAGGCCTATCTCTTCCAAAAGCTCGTGCGCACCGGCTTTGGCAGTAATCACGTGGATCACTGCACGCGGCTCTGCCACGCCTCTTCCGTCGTGGCGCTGCTCGAAGGCATTGGCTCTGGCGCGGTGAGCAATCCGGTGATGGATGTGACCAAAGCCGACGTAGTCATCATCATCGGCGCGAATCCGACCGTTAACCACCCGGTCGCTGCAAGCTGGATCAAAAACGCGGTAAAAAACGGCACGAAGCTCGTCGTGCTCGACCCGCGCAAATCGGATCTCACCCGCATCGCACACCGCTTTTTGCAGTTCAAGCCGGATACCGACGTGGCATTGCTCAACGCCATGATGCATGTCATCGTCAACGAAGGATTGGTGAACGAAAAATTCATTGCCAGCCGCACTATTGGTTACGCTGAGCTAAAAGCCAGCGTGGCCGTGTACAGCCCCGAACAAATGGCCCCGATCTGCGGCATTGATGCTGACACGATCAAGTATGTCGCGCGGCTGTACGCCACCTCGCGTGGCTCGATGATTTTATGGGGCATGGGCGTGTCGCAACACGTGCACGGCACCGACAACGCGCGCTGCTTGATCGCTCTTTCGCTGATGACCGGCCAAATCGGTCGCCCCGGCACGGGATTGCATCCGCTGCGTGGGCAGAACAACGTGCAGGGCGCATCCGACGCGGGCTTGATCCCGATGATGTTCCCCGACTATCAGCACGTGTCCAACGCTGACACGCGCGCATCGTTCGAGCGCGCGTGGGCCGTGCCCGCAGGCTCGCTCGATGCCGCACCCGGCCTCACCGTGGTTGAAGTGATGCACGCCATCAAGCAGGGCGGCATTCGCGGCATGTATGTGATGGGCGAAAACCCCGCCATGTCCGACCCCGACGCGAACCATGCGCGTGAAGCTTTGGCCGCGCTCGATCATCTGGTGGTGCAAGACATTTTCCTGACCGAGACGGCCTATCTGGCTGACGTGATTCTGCCCGCCAGCGCCTTCCCCGAAAAAACCGGCAGTTTCACCAACACGGACCGGCTGGTACAGCTAGGTCGCCAGGCTATTGATCCACCGGGCGACGCGCGCCAGGATTGGTGGATCATCCAGCAGCTCGCCGCGCGGCTTGGCTTAGACTGGCAGTACGGGCACGTTTCCGACGTGTTCGACGAAATGCGCCACACCATGCCGAGCATCGGCGGCATTACGTGGGATCGACTTGAGCGGGAACACGCCGTCACTTACCCGTGCAAGGTCGAAGGCGATCCCGGCCAATCGGTGGTGTTTGTCGGCGACTTTCCTCGTGAAAGCGGTCGCGCCCGGTTCGTCCCGGCCGACATCATTCCTGCCAACGAACTGCCCGACGCCGATTATCCGATGGTACTCATCACTGGCCGCCAGCTAGAACATTGGCACACTGGCAGCATGACCCGTCGCGCCGCCGTGTTGGACGCGATAGAGCCCGATCCGGTAGCCTTGGTGCATCCTTTGGACTTAGCCGCACTGGGCGGCAAACCGGGGGACGTGATCACAATAGGCTCCCGTCGTGGCGAAGTGGCCCTCTACGCCAGAGCCGACGACAGCTCCCCACAGGGCGCGATCTTTGTGCCGTTCTGCTACTACGAAGCCGCGATCAATCGCTTAACCAATGCCGCACTCGATCCGTTCGCGAAAATACCTGAGTTCAAGTATTGCGCCATCAAAGTAACGCTGGGCGGCAGCGTTTCCGAGCAGACGAGTTACGGCGGCGGCCAATCGTTGGCGGGACTGACTCAAGCCGATCAGCCCGCTCAAGAACATTGACGTGCGAATCGCTCGATTTGTGTGTCTACTCGCTGGTCAGCCGCGTCGCGGTCGAACTTGTGCGCGAATCGTGGCTAAAAACGCACAAATCATGCAAACGCCGCTCGCGTCACATTTTGGTAACGGTATGCGTCTTTCTGTTTATCGGCGGAAGCGCCATAATTGCAGGGTTTCCGCGCCCGTGAGTCCTCCCAAGCCTTGATGGATACCCCGTCCCAGCAAAATCTTAACCAATTGCCTATCGGCACCGTTCTGGGTGACTTCAAAATCACCGGTATCGTCGGTGAAGGCGGCTTTGGGATCGTGTATCTGGCTTACGAGGCCGCGCTGGATCGCACCGTGGCGATCAAAGAATACTTGCCCTCATCGATTGCTGGCCGCACGGGTAGCCAGTCGGTCATGGTGCGCTCGCAGCTCAATAGCAACGCTTTCACCACCGGTCTGAAGAATTTTTTGCGCGAGGCACAACTGCTGGCGCGTTTTTCGCACCCGGCCATGGTCGAAGTCCATCGCGTGTGGGAGCAAAATTCAACGGCGTACATGGCGATGCGCTACTACGACGGCAAAACCCTGCGCGAGTTACGACAGGCCGATGGCAAATTTGACGAGCTCTACATCCGTCGTTTGGTTGAGCCGATTTTTGACGCGTTGACGCTGCTGCACGCGCAAAATGTGATCCACCGCGACGTGTCGCCCGACAACATTTTGATGCGCGGCAACGGTTCGCCAGTGCTGCTCGACTTGGGTGCCGCGCGCTTGGTGGTCGGCGGCATGACGCAGGCGCTGACCACCATCCTCAAACCGGGCTATGCGCCTATCGAGCAATACGTCGACGATGGCACCATGCGCCAAGGCCCGTGGACGGACGTGTACGGCTTGGGCGCGGTGTTGTATTACCTGTTGACAGGCGCGGCACCACCGCAAGCCGTGGCGCGCATGATCACCGATCCGCTGCGCAACTCGATGGCGAGTAACGCCAAGATTCCGGTCGCGCCGTATTTTTTAGACGCGTTGGCCAAAGCGCTCGCTGTGCGGCCTGATGATCGTTATCAGACGGTAGACGATTTGCGCGATGGCTTAGACTGGAATGAACCACTGCCGATGGAGCCTCGCACGACGTATGCGCGGGTCGAGGCGTCAAAGATTGCCAATGCTGCGGCCGCTGCAGCAACGTTGGCCGCCGCAGCTGCCGCGAAATCAGCTGCGCCTGCTGCGGCGCCAGCCTCGGCCATCAGCCAACCGCTAGATCGGGTATTTGCGCGGGACTCTGACGCCACCGTCGTCTCGCAACCCTTGCGAGGAGCGGATCATCCGGTGACCGGATCGAAGGCCAAACCACCGGTCGCTGCGACGCCCCCAGCGCCACTTGCGCGCCCGTCCGCGCTAGCTCCACCACCTCCCCCTCCGCCAGCCGCTGCTTCCGTGGGCGGGTCAGGCGCAAAGCCATACGGCGAACAAAGCACTTCTGGTAGCAAGATGTGGATTTACGCCACCGTTGCCGCATTGCTAGCGGCCAGTGCCGGTTACGTCGCGTTGAATCGTGGCGACAAATCGGTGTCACCGTCGCCGCCGGTCGTCGTCACGGATCCGTCGCCCGTCGCCCCGCCAGTCGTGGCTCCCTTCGTGGCTGCACCCGTGGCCGCGCCGCTCCTAGTCGTGCCGCCGCCTGCCCCGATCGCTCCGCCGCCTGTTGCTCCGCCGACCGTCGCGGCACCTGTAGCCATGCCTATCAAGCCCGTCATCGATCCCGCAGTGGCGGCTGCAAAAACCGCCGCTGAGGCCAAAGCCAAAGAAACCGCTCGGCTCGAACAGGAAGCCCTAGTGGCGGCGAGAGCAGAAAAAGCAAAGCGCGACGCCGAAGACAGAGCGAAGGCTAAAGTCGAAGCACTGGAAAAATCGGCCAAGGCAAAGTCAGACGCCGATGAGCGAACAAAAGCCCGTGCCAAACAGGATGCCGAGGAACGTGCCGCCGCTGCCAGCCGCGCTGAGCTTGAAGAGCGCGCGCGCAAGACCCGTGCTGAAGAAGAAGAACGTCGGGGAATCTCCAAAGCACGCGCGGACGCAGAGCAGCAGGCGAAAGCTAATCCCTACAGCGCAAGCGGTTTGATTGTGACGCCACCGCGCCGTACGGTAGAGGAGCTGTCAGCCGCAGGCAAAGCCGCCTTCGGTCGCGGCGAGCTCGCTGCCGCCCGCACGGCATGGAACGAACTGGTCAATCACCCCGAAGCACAAGCGCGCTCAAAGGCAATTACCTACAACAATCTCGCGGTGAGCTATTGCAAGTTTGGCGACGAGGCGTCGTGCGAACGGATGTACATAGCGATGTTCCGCGCGGATCGCAACTACGATGCTGACGAACGCGAAAACCCGACGTTCAAAAAGGCGTATGACCGTGCTGCGCGCACGGCAAAAGGGCCGCGGTAGCTCGTTAATCTCGAAAAAATTCGATGATTTCGGCAGCTCGTGCGTACGCATCGCGCTGACCCATCTGCATTAGTGATGCGACGAAGCCCGGTTCAAACAACAAGTAGCTCGCGAGCGACGCGCCACCGGCGTCGCTAATCAAAGCACCCAGCGATTTGCGAATGCTCAGTGGCAATTCCTGCACGTGTTGCAACGCCAGCGCATCGAGCGAAAGCGAGGGCTGCATTGCGAACACTCGTACCGGTCGATACGGCAGTACCGCGGCGACTTCGGGTGGCAAACGCTTCAGCGTTTCGGTTACGCGCTGCGCCTGCTCAACGTCGGCCTGCAAGGTGTCGTGAAACACGCTCGCCATCGCGTGTGCGGCGACGGCACTCAGGCCCGGTTTTTCCTGTACCGGCGCGTCGCTACCGAGGCCAGATCGCTTGGGCTGGCCCACGCCGATCACCATGATGCGATGCGCGCCCAAGTGCATCGCGGGCGAGAGCGGCGAAATCTGGCGCATCGAGCCGTCGCCAAAGTATTCGAGCTGGCCATCCACCTTCAGCGGCGTTGCCGGGAACACAAATGGAATGGCGCTCGATGCCATCAAATGATCAACGGACAAACTCTGAAACTCAGCGCGGCGACCGGGTCGATGCCACGGATAGGGCGCAGAGTCGTTATCAGAGTGGCAAAACGTCCAGTGCACGCCGCTCGAATAACTCGATGCAGTCACCGCCACGCTCGATAGCGTTTTGCTCGCCAGCGCACCATCGATACCGGGAAACCAGATCGCCTTACGCAGCGTTTCGATCAGCGGCGCATTGTCCAGAATTGCGCCGTGCGCCAGCGCGCCACGCGATAAATTCAACGCCGCCAGATATTTATGGCTGCCACCAAACCACGAGTCTGCCGATGTCTTGTTGAGCTGATAAACGTCAGCCGAGCGCACCTGCTCCCAAAACGCCGCCAACTGCGCAAACGATTCCAGCCCCGTTTGCGCGCAACCGGCGATGTACGCCGCGTTCAGCGCACCCGCCGATGTACCGACCAGCACTTGAAACGGAAACCACGGCGCGGCGGGCTTTTTGCTTTGCGCGAGCATCGCCGCCATCGCCTTCAACACGCCCGCCTGATACGCCGTCCGTGCGCCGCCACCCATCAACACCAGCGCCCGAACGTTATTCGTTTGCGCAGCTATTCCCGCGTAAATGATCGTTCCGAGGGCCATACCGTGAATTAAATGAGTGAATTGACGCGCGCGTTAGGGTGCCGAATGCAAAAGGAAGAAACAGGCAGGATTCGCGTTTGTCGGCGCAACAGCTTTAGCGTAAAACGCCCATAGCTTATGGGGTTAGGTGCCAATTAAATCATAAGTTGACTATAAGCAATATTGACCTCTATGCCAATTAAAATGAGGCTTTTGACGAAAAGCTGAAAGCAATTTTCGTCGCTCTTTTCCTCAATCAAACTCCGCCCCCGATCATCGATTGCCCTTCAGAGCGCAGCGCTGTGTGAAGCGGCCGCCCCTGATTCGCCACCCAAACCGCTAGTCGAACGTGTACTCGAAGTCTGCGTTGGCAACACCAATTGTGATCGTTTTCAACGGCTTGCCATCCATCGTACGGCGCAGGTATTCCTCAGACAATTTCGGCAAGATCGTGTTGGTCAAAATCGCATCAATCATGCGGCCACCGCTCTCGATTTCAGTGCAGCGGGATGCGATGGTTGCCACCACGTCTTCGCTGTAGCTGAACACCGCTTTGTGGTTCTCCGCGATGCGTTTTTTGATGCGACCGAGTTGCAGACGAATGATGTTGCCGAGCATTTCATCCGACAGCGGAAAGTACGGCACGGTTTGAATACGACCCAACAACGCAGCAGGGAAAACCTTCAGCAACGGCTCGCGCAATGCCTTCGCTATGTCTTCGGGTTGCGGCATCAATTCCGGGTCGCGGGTCATGCTCATGATGAGCTCTGAGCCGACGTTACTGGTGAGAATAATCACGCAGTTTTTGAAATCGATCATGCGGCCTTCGCCGTCTTCCATCTGCCCTTTGTCGAACACTTGGAAGAAGATTTCGTGCACGTCCGGGTGGGCCTTTTCGACCTCATCAAGCAGCACCACGCTGTACGGTTTGCGCCGCACGGCTTCGGTCAACACGCCACCCTCACCGTAGCCAATGTAGCCGGGTGGTGCGCCTTTGAGCGTGGAGACGGTGTGCGCCTCTTGAAACTCGCTCATGTTGATGGTGATCATGTTTTGCTCGCCGCCGTAGAGCTGTTCGGCCAGCGTGAGCGCGGTCTCAGTCTTACCGACGCCGGACGGGCCAACCAACATGAACACGCCAATCGGCTTGTTTGGATTGTCAAGCTTGGCGCGGCTGGTTTGAATGCGCTTGGCAATCATGTCAAGGCCGTGGCGCTGGCCGATGACGCGTTGGTTCAAGGTATCAGCGATTTTCAGGATCGCTTCAACCTCGTTCTTCACCATGCGGCCGACCGGAATACCGGTCCAATCGGCGACGACTGATGCGACGGCTTGTGCATCTACAGCAGGCAAAATCAGCGGCGTATCGCCTTGCATCGTCGCAAGCTTGCTCTGCAGTTCGCGCAGATCGCCCAGCATTGCTGAGCGCGCGTCGTCGCCCAATGGAACGGCGGTGTCCACTTTACCGTCACCACTGCCGCGCAGCTTGCCACGCAGGTCGAGGATTTGTTCGACCAGCAGTTTTTCGTCTTTCCAGCGGATGTCAAGCTCAGCGAGTTGTTCTGCATGCACAGCACGCTTGGCCGACGCTTCAACCAGACGGTCGCCAATCACAATGCCAACCGCAGCCTCGCGCTCGATGATGCCAATTTCAACATCGAGCATCTCGATCTTGCGCATCGTATCTTCGACTTCGGGCGGCGTCGCGTGCTGGCTGACGGCCACGCGCGCGCAACTGGTGTCGAGCAGGCTGACGGCCTTGTCCGGCAACTGACGCGCCGGAATGTAGCGATGCGACAGGTTCACCGCAGCGGTGATCGCCTCGTCAAGCAGCAACACTTTGTGATGCTTTTCAAGCACGGTGGCCACACCGCGCAACATGGCAACCGCCTTCGCTTCATCAGGCTCAGGCACTTGAACCACTTGGAAGCGGCGGGTCAATGCCGGGTCTTTTTCGATGTACTTTTTGTACTCAGCCCAAGTAGTCGCGCCGATGGTGCGCAGCGTGCCGCGAGCTAGAGCAGGCTTCAACAAATTAGCCGCATCGCCGGTGCCCGCCGCACCACCCGCACCGACCAATGTGTGAACTTCGTCAACAAACAAAATGATCGGCTTCGGGCTTGCCTGAACCTCGTCAATCACTTGACGCAGGCGCTGCTCGAATTCGCCCTTCATGCTCGCGCCCGCCTGCAACAAGCCGATGTCAAGCGTCAACAAGGATACGTCTTTGAGTTGCGGCGGCACGTCGCCTTTGGCAAGACGCAGCGCAAAGCCCTCAACCACCGCTGTTTTTCCAACGCCCGCCTCACCGGTGAGAATCGGATTATTTTGCCGACGACGCATCAAAATATCGACGATTTGACGAATCTCCTCATCGCGCCCCGTCACCGGATCTAGCTCGCCGTTCCTGGCTTTTTCGGTAAGATCAACGGCGTACTTTTTGAGCGCTTCCTGCTTGCCCATTTGCGCTGGAGCCATTGCACCACTCGCCTCGCCCGGTTCACCGCCGAGCCCCGAGCCATCGCTGGCAGCGAGCGTTTCCTCAGGGGAGCCCTTGACGATGTCGGCCAATTTTTCAGACAGGGCATCAATGCCAAGCTTCTCAAACTCTTTTGAGATGCCGTACAGAATGTTGCGCAGGCCCATCGTTTTGACGAGACCCACCATGATGTACGCGCTGCGCACTTGCGAATCTTGATACTTAAGTGTGCCGTACACCCAGGCGCGCTCAACGGCCATCTCGATGTGTTCGGACAGATCAGAAATGGCGGTGGCACCGCGCGGAAGCTTGTCCAGTGCTCGTGTCAGATCAGAGGCGAGCTTTGATGCGTCGACGTCAAAGTGACGCACGATGCGATGCACATCACTGTCATTGGTGCTCAGAATTTGGTGCAGCCAGTGCACCAACTCAACATAGGGATTGCCTCGCAGTTTGCAAAACACCGTGGCACCCTCAATGGCTTTATAAAGCAGCGGATTAAGTTTTCCAAATAACGCGGTACGACTAATTTCAGACATCAGTTATCTCCCCACAAAAATCAGAACTCACCGCAAACCGGGCGAGCGTTGGTTAAACCTTAGTTAAGCGTTCCATATCCAGCATGACATCCGCTGCGTCGGTCGCCCGTTTTCCGGGCGGCATACCGAGCCAACTTGTCCAGCCCAATTGACCAAAACTTCCGAGGCGCGCGGCGGGCACCTCCTCTCGCTTGAGCACAACCTGCGCGTCCCATGCGAGCTCAACACCCAAGTAATTGCGAACCCAATCGCGAACCTGCAAAAAACGAATGCCGCCGGGCAAGTAGCGCTCGAACTCTTTTAGCGCCATCGGGCCCAAGCGCAAGCGAAACTTATGCTGCACATCAGGCACCTTCGAGCCAATGATCGCACCCCGGCCGAGCCGTGACGACGATGCGCCCAGTTCAATGCGGTGCTGCCCGCCTTCGCCAGCGGTGGCAACCGACGACAACCGGGTCAAGTCACCCGGTGCCATTATCAGCCATTGCAGGCAGTACTCTTGCATCACCACCGGCACGCGCACGAGCGCCGAAAGCGCTCGCACCAAGCCTTCAGGATTTCGCGTCAGTCGCGCCAGATGGCCCGCATGATGAAGTTTCAGATGATCGGGCACGGAGTCGCGGCCCTTCAGCGAGGGCTGCCCCATTCCGATCAAGCTGGACGCGTAACGACCGAAATGGTCGCGCCCCGGATTGTCAAGGCTGCTAGCCGCCTGACAATCGGCCCACGCACGATACGAAAGCAGGATCATCCGATGCTGAAAAATGTCGCAGAACCGCGCGACCGTCTCGTCTTTAAAATGCAACGTCCGCTCTTGCACATATTCGGTTAGATGCTGCGGCAACGGCCCATTCGGCCCAAAAAAACCGAAATGATGCACCGCCAGGCGACCCAGCCCGTTGGCAGCGACGCCCGGTTTGTATTGATAGAGCGTTGCCGGAGCAAACATGAGGGAGGCGTGCTGCGTAAGGCGGATTGGCTCGTCACGAGGGCGCGCCGCGCGTCCCAACGGGACGTTGCCCGGCGTGCAGGCGTCGACGTAGCGCAGCGCGTAGTAAAAATCAAATTGCGTTGCATCAACCGACATGCCGGAAAACAACTTTTCAAGCTTGGCCGAATAGGCGGGCGACCGCACCGCTGGCGTGACGACACTGTCGGTGGTCATACGCTTGGGCGCCGCCCTATCCGTGGGGCCCATGTGCCGATCAAACCACGCTGGACGCTACGCAACGCCATTTCGGTGAATGAATTGATACTGACGTGTCGCGCAAAAAACTGATCCAGCACCGCGCCTAGCAGCCATGGACTAACCCCGGCAAACGGCACCTCATCGACTTCGAGCTCAAGCCGTACGCCTCGGCCAAACACGATCGGGCCTGAACTCGGCACACGACGATCAACCGGGCTGACCTTGAGCCGTTGTACGGCGTCAACTTGTGAATCTGCACCGGGAGCACCGAGACGGGCGTACAGGCCTAACAGCTCTCGCACTGCACTGGCACCCTGCTCGGGGCTGGCATCCGTGAGCGTCAAATAATTCAGACTAAGGTGCGAGATGAGTCGCCAAGTGACCTCCCGCTCAGCGAGCGCTGGCGACGGCCGAGTCGGGATGCCGAGAAAGTTGATACGCTCGACGGGGGCCGACGTCATCAACGTGAGATCGGAGCCGACAGCGCCGCTCGGCGTGAGTAAGGCGAGATCGCGATTAGTACACAACGCCTCGACCGAAATTTGCCTCAGCTCCGACGCAAACGGCGCTTCGTTGGTATCTACCAGCGACAAAAAACACTCACTTCCGACGTATCCGGTGCGCGGCCCGTTTCGGCGCGACTGCTCCGACAAAATACGTTGCTCGCGGCGAACTGAAAAGTAGGCACCCGCTCCTCGATGATCCGAGTCAGCCGCAGCATAGAAAGGGTGAAACAGCAACTCGCGATCGGACTCACTCTGGTGCCCAACCACCTTACCGATGCTGTAAATCTCGAAATCCAACGGTCGACCGCGATCAATCACGGCGTGGTACTCAAATCGCGTTGACGTGATCGGAATGCGGTCTGAGGATTTGGTAAATAGGTTAATCACGGGCGAGCAGTACAGCTCGAAATTGGCCGCATCAATGACGGCTTCGAGCGCAGCATTGCTCGCCTTGAGCAGGATCACGACTTCAAAGCGGGTGCCGTCTATTTTTCGAAGCGAACGCTGAAGACCATTGAGCGAAAAAAAGCGATAGCGCTCTGGGAAAGCAAAATACTCATGCAACAGTCGATGCCCGTCAAACGCGCGAGACTCTAGCGGCAATAGCGATTGATCGGTTGCAAAACCTTCGCACTTGAGCGCACTAGGCTCATACGGCACCAGATCGCGAATCGGCAAACCGCCCCGATGAACCATTAAACCAAGGCATTGGGTGTGAATGAGCTCCTGCAGCTTGCTCGCGGTGTCGGGGTTGCCGTTGATAAACAAGGGCAATGAATCGAGTTTGAGCGCCGAAACCTGCGTTTGCGCCGTGGTTTCAAACGTGAGTCGCAGCGCGCCGCGTACCGGGGCTCCCCAGCGATAGCCTGCCACGGGCAGGTCAGGCGGCGCGGCAGTCAGGCGCGCCTCAACCAGTCTCAATGGCCACAGCGTAACGTCATGCGCAGTACGAAACTCGCATGCGGTTTGTTCCTGAGCTGGAAGCCGAGAGCGCATTCGGGAATGTCGTGGCAGGATGAATCCATCAGGCGATCCTCCTTCCGATTGCGAGGGCTCAAAGCGCGCAATCGCCATCGCAGGGGTCGGCGCAAGGTAGCCGGGGTAAACCAAGTCGAGAAGGCGTTGGGAAAAACGCGGAAACTCTGCATCCATCTTGAGCTGGATGCGCGCCGACATGAACGCCACACCTTCAAGCAATCGCTCAACGTAGGGATCGGCGACCTCAAAGTCGCGCATGCCAAGGCGGGCAGCGACTTTGGGGAATTGCGTGGCGAACTCAGCGCCCTGTTCGCGAAAATACGACAACTCGCGGTTGTAGTAGTCGAGCATGCGCGGATCCATCAGCCGCTCCCCGGTGACATTTGATCGCTTAACGCGACTTGTCGGCTCTCCAAGTCCCACTCGGTACGCACAAACAATTCAATCGGAAACGGCAGCGACCACAAGTTGCCGCGAATTTCAAACTGAAGCCGATTGTGATGATCCATCGAGCCCTGAGTTGTGGTCGCTCTCACGCTCAGCGAGTCAGGGAGAATGCGCGGTTCAAACACAATGATGGCATCGTGAATGGCCTGCTCGATGTCGGCCCATTCGATATCCGAGGCGTTCTTTCCGGACAGCACCGGGATTCCAAAATTGATGACCGACTTTTTTACGTGCGGATAGTCGTCCAACTCATCTCGAATATGAAAACTCGTAGTGTTCAGTAACCATGCTAGATCGCGCAATACAGTTGCCTTGAGCCGATGCTTGGAGACCACCGAATGCTCAAGTGTTTCCTTGATGTGGGTGGGCTCATCGTCCGCCAGACGATCCAGCAAGGCCGGTTGCAGGCGATCGGTTTCCGCCCGTCGTACCGTTCGATTTTCCACGCTTTAGGCCGAGGTTGAGCGGCGCGCCATAGCACCGGGCCATCGCCGGTTTAACGTTCCGCACCACCACACGAACTTGCGAACGCGCATCGTCAGGATGTCGCAGTCTCGGCGACACGCGCTGGCGCGGGCGGAGCCATTGACGTAATGAGCCTGACATCAAGCAACGGATAATCGTTTTGATCGGTAGTCCACAACCTCTGGCCAACGCCAAACCAAGCGCCCTCGGATTTCTCGATCCATTCAGTCGCGCTCGCAAGCTTGAGTTGATCGGCATTCGGCGCCGTCGACTTTTCTGTGTCAACGTAGCGTGTCGGGATGAGGGCGGGCACCCGCCCCTCGTTGGGTAGCATTATTTCAGCGGGCAACCACACTAGATCTCGCATGTCCGTTGGCTTTTCAAGCGATATACCACTGCATGATTCAAACGGTAGCCAGTAATATTGGCCGTTGGCGATTACTTCGCACACCGGGCCCAACCGTGAGTCGGCATCGGCGATCCATTCGCATTCGACTTTGTCAACCATGAAGCCTGCGGGTTGTGCGGCGTCAAGCGCTTTGGAGCGCAATTCGGCGGCAGCATCGGCTCGATCACCCGCGTCGTGCTTGAGCGCTTCGATCAAATGCCCAATCCACTCTGGCGGTTTGCCCATCACCTGCGGCGTCCGTTTGCCAGCAAACACTTCAGCGCGAAACACTTCGCACTTAATGGCCTCACGATAGGTTTGCGCCATCGGCAAGGCCTTCGCAGCGAGCTGTGCGCAGACTTGCAATTGGGAAAGCGCGCGTTTCCAGTTGCCCATCACGCAAAGTAGCTGAAACAAATGCACACGAAGGTCAGCGTCGCTTGCATCCTTGCGAATGGCGCTTTGAAGACCTTCGAGTTGAAGTTGTAGCGTCTGTTGCCGGTCAATGCTCATCGGTACACCTAATTTTTGCCAACGCGAAGCCGGAAATGAAAACGCTGGCGGGGCACCTAAGCGCGCCGCCAGCTTTTACCAAAAAAAGCTTACAGCTTTTTGTTGGTCGCCGCG
>ENA-OFCX01000849-OFCX01000849.1-metagenomes-genome-assembly--contig:-NODE-849-length-13985-cov-5.308112_pt1 | contig 13985 bp, 7 predicted proteins | sample MGYA00153384_OFCX01 | MGnify analysis MGYA00153384
TGAGGAGTCGTCGCGCGGGGTTGACGCCGTTGGGCTTGATCTTGGGTTGAAGGGCACCGGTGAGGGCGTTGGGGATCGTGGTCGTTACGGTGTTGCTGCCGCTACCTGTTGTGGTCGTCGTGCTGCTCGTCGTTGCTGGGTTGATCGAACCGGTGCCGCGCAACACTTCAAACGTGAGCGCGATGTTCGCGAGTGGCAATCCGTTTTTGTCGATGGCGGTGACGATGAGCGGCTTAGGCAGCTCAGTGTTCAGTGCACCGCGTTGACGGTTGCCACCGGCTAACGTGATCCGGTTGCTGCCGACGTTGACGCGGCTGACGGTGAGCTTTTGTGATCGAGCGTTGCCGACCCAGTCGGTGGCGGTGACGGTGAGCTCGTTCTGACCTACATCTAGCGGTACGTCTTCTACGATGAAGAACCGATCAGAGACTTTACCTAGGGTGGTTAATCCCGTGGTGATGTTGTTGACAGTGACCGTGGGATACGGGACTTTTAAGCCGCCCTCAACGGCGTCGTTGACGATGCCGCGCACGTCAACTCGGGCGTCGCTGGTGAGGGCGCTAGGAATGGTTGCACTGGGAGTGTTGTTGCTCTTGCCAAAGGGCATAGCAAGGCCCGCAAGGCCGGTGTTCACCGGGGCTTCAATCGTTAAGATCGGGGCGGTTTGATCGACGTAGAGGGTGAGGCTCGCGGTGCCGACTTGTCCGCCTGCGTCCGTGGCCGTGGCGGTGACTAGATTGGTGCCTTCGCGCAGGAAGAAGTTGGGGAAGTTGAAAGTGGTTTGGGTGCCGTTTGAAGATGCAGTAAGCGTGGCGCTTTGCTGGTTAATCATCACACGGGCGATCTGCGCGAACGGTTTGCTCACGGTGCCGGTGAGCGTGACCGGACGCTCGACGTTGCCGGTTAAATCCCGTGGGCTGGTGGGGTTGATGGCGCCGAAGGTCTGAAAGTCGTTGGGGCTGGTGAAGGCAACTATTGGGGGCGCGTCGAAAGTTAAGGTGCGGGTGGCGGTGCGGGTTTGGCCGTCGGCGAAAGTGGCTGTGGCGGTGAGCGTGTTGACGCCTGCGGTGAGCGGGACGGTGGCCGTCCACACCGGGGTAGATCTGATGTTTGGCGCGGTGCCGGTGGTGACGAATTTGATTTGTGCGTCGACTGTTTTGTTGCTGCTGTTCGCCGCGTTGACTGTATTGAGGGTGACTTTGTTGGCGTAGGTTTTGTTCGCCGTGGCGGTGAGCGTCGCTTCTATAGTGGGCGTCTTAACGGTCGCGTTGTTCGCCGGGGTGCTGGGGGTGACGAAGGTGAGCTCATAGGTGGCGAGCACATCAAGCTCAAAGCCCCACACGGCTTGAGCCGTGATGTTGTCTGAGTTGTCGACCGACAGATACAGGGTGTGCGGACCGGTGGTGAGATCCGCAGTGGGGGTGTAGCTGATGCCGGTGGCGGTGATGGTGGATAGTGCTGTGACGTCGATGCCGTCTACAAACAGGCGAACGCTGTTGGTGGTGATGGTGACGCTGGCGTTACTGTTGGCGTAACTCGCGCGGATGGTGGGGCGGGCTTGCGTGGGGGTCAGGATTACATCTTTGGGGGTGAGTGCTGTGATGCTCAGGATGTTGCTGGTGACTTTGGTATTCGTGCTCGTGTTGGCGGTGACGTAGCCCGCTTTTGTGGCGCGTAGGGTGACGGTGGCGTCGCCCTCGGTAGCGGCGGTTACGGTGCAGCTGGTGGTGCTAGCGGTGCAGCCGGAGGCAACCGTGAGCCGCCCCGCCGGCGCCGACGTCCAAGTGAAATTGAGACCCGTGACAGGAGTGGTGACGGACGTGGTGGCGTTGGTGCTGGTGCAGGTGGCGCTAAATGCGGCGGTGCTCGTGAGCGGGATGACGGCGGGGCCAAACAGTGTGCAACTGAGCGCTACGTCTGCGGGTGGAGTTACCGTGGTCGAGCAGCCGTTGCCAATGTAGGTTTCGATCTCGGAGGCAAGCTTGCGGGTGCCAGCGAGGGTGAGGCCTGCCACCAGTGCGTCACCCCGAAAGCCCGCCAGATAGCGCGCGACGATGACGGCGTCGTTCACGTCAATCGGTGGGCCGCTGTTGTCAACGTCGTGCGCGGCAGCAAAGGCCGTCATGTGGGCGCTGATCGCAGCGGCCATCGCGGTGAGGTTCGCAGGCGTTTGATCGATGTGTGTGCCGGCGATTAGCGCCGCGCCACGAATGCCGAGCGCATAGCGGGTGAACAACACGCCACTACCCGTCAGATCGGCGGTCGCACCGGTGCTTGCTTGCGCTTGGCCGTTGAGCGCAAAGCCGCAACTTGCAGGCGGTAACGCCAACGCCTTCAACTGCGGCTGCGCTTGCGCCATGACGGGCTGGTATGCGCCGGCCAACATGAGCGCGAGCAGTAGGCCCGCCGCGCAGCGCACTCCGACGGCCCTGCACATGCCTCGCGGCGCAGTTCCGAAGATCGATGTTAGTGTCGGCATAGTGACCAAATTTTTTGTTTATTGAAGCGACCGTTGGTGTGCAAGTTGCCGACGATTGAGTTTTGGGGAGCGCGCGTGCGGCGCACGCTGTGCCAACGGGCTAGGAGGAGATACGACGAGATATTTCGTTTAATCTCAGGATGTACTTGATCAAACGCAGGGCGTTGTGGAGACGCTGCTCCATGGGTCGATGGTGCCAATGACGCAAAGTTTGATGCCGCAATTTGCGCAGGACGAGGCCCGGCAAGCCGCGAACAGTAGCGCCGCGCCGTGCAAATAGCCACCACAACAATCCCCACAGTCTCGCCGTGACCAACGAGACCCCACATCGAATTCGCGACACCCACTGGGCTTCCCCGATATTGTTTTATATCCCGTTGGCATGCTAGCGATGACAAACTGATCGTGCAAGCGCTTCAGGTGTACTTTGCAAAAATTCTGCTTTTGTTTCGTTTCCCAGCGTAGAAACTTCTCGGAAACATCTTTTTATGCACAAAGTGGAATTTTTTGGCCTTACCGCTTGACTTAAGCCTCGATGATCGTGCGCATTGGGCGAGCACAGGCATCAACCGGGTTGCACAGCAAACCAGCACGCCTACAGTGGTCAGATGCAACCACCCAGCACGGCAACTAAAACTATCACCCCCTACGAACGCCAAGCCCGCGAAGCCGCGCTCGCATGGTCCCGATTAGCCCTTTCAACCAACGACCCCGCGTTTGACATTCATTCGAGCCAACAGCACGACCTGCATGGCACGATTCTCGGATTGCATCGCCTAAGTGTCGAACATCAGATCCGGCGCTGGTGCGGCAGCGTAGGTGCTTCATCCGACGACATCGTGTGCAGAGGCCGCGAAGAATTTGTGGCGGGATTAGAACAGCAAGGGCTTCTCGCGCTGTATGACAAATCAGCGCATCACGACTTGACGGAAAGCATTACCGGTGCCCAATACGCAGCACTCAATGAACCGTCCTATCGCCCGATCCGCAGCCGACGACTGCGTTATCACCAACAGTGCGGTGATTGCCACGCCAGCGGCGCACAAACCTGTCCCACCTGCCGCGGCGACGGCGAGACGACTTGCGGGAGTTGCGCGGGGGCCGGGGATGAGACGTGCAGCTCCTGTGGCGGCTCCGGTCAAGAAGATGTCGGACACAACGACAGTCACGGACATCACCACACTGTATGGGCTAACTGTCCGACCTGCAATGGCAACGGTCATGTTGACTGCGGCGGTTGTGGCGGATCTGGACATCAAACATGTGGCACCTGTCATCGAACCGGACGGGTGAGCTGTGCGAGTTGCGAAGGGACCGGTTGCTTCACCCACATCGGGCAGGTCGCTCTGTTGCACACACCAACGTATCAAGCAGCCTTTGATGACGGCACACCGGACGTAGCGCATCACGTGCTGAACTTTTTTGGTCACGCGGGCTTGGCAGAACCCGCGACCGTGATCCTTGAGTCAATCAATCGGGTCGACGACACGCCCGCCACTGCCACGCTTGAGTTTCATTACCACTCTCAGCTCCCGGCCGCGCAGCTCAAAGTCAAAAGTCGGCGAGAGATTCTCGGAACAGGCGATTACAGCCAATGGTCCGTCGTTGGCAAGACGCCCGAGGTTATTGATTGCGATCACGCCCTCTTCCCCCTATTGATGGGTGCGAGCATCGATTTGCAGCGGATGACGGGTTGGCGATCGGCATGGCGACTGGGCTACAACCAAAGGGTGAGCGGCGAGCTGAGCACGGTACTGAAACCGGCGGTTCATCAATGGATCGTCGACGCGTTCACCAGAAACCGTTCAGTCGAGGAAATCGAAATTGAGATACGGCGCGCACTTGACCCGTTAAGCATTGCGGCGATCGCCTCCAACGTCACCCACGCACTGAAGGCAACGTACCGAAGGTGCATGGTGTTGCATCAAGGCGCGGCCATGCTGATCACGCTGCTGTGGATGTTGATGACGAGCGAAACGTCAAATCGCTTCATGCACGGGCTGTTAGCGGGCCTGCCGAATCAAGGGATTGCGCTGAGGGTGAGAACAGGCATCGCGGTTGCGTCAACCGATGGTGCGCCGTGGGTCTTTCTTGCCGTAATCGCGATCCTAATCATCATCTCGTTCCATGTCCGCCATCGCGCGTGGCTGGGACGCGCAGGAGGTGATGTGTTGTGGGCACGTGCGGTGAGCTTGGGCCAATTGAACCTTCGCGCGGTCAGTCTGCAAATTCTTGGCGCGATGCTGCTCGCGGCGCTGCTCACGCAGGCAGTGATGACGGGCCGGTAGACCAACGCAGAGGTTGCGCACGCGGAGTTCGGTTGTAGGGTGGTGGTGTCAATTCACCCATCGAAAGCTACCCCGCCGTGCAGCCACCTACTCACCTCGACTCCGCACATCAACCCCGCACGCTCGAACCTGCCGCCGAGCCCGCATCCGAACCTGCAACAAAACCAAGTAGCGCTTCCTTGACGAGCAATGCACCTGCCAGCAGCGCAGAAATTGATCAATTGTTGACAGCACTTTTTGGCGAACCGAGACACGAACTTAAATCGCTGTTGTCCGCGCCGCGATATGTGCGATTAATCAATCCGACGCCGCGATTTGTAAACGCTGTTTTCTATCTCCCGGCACCACGGGTATGGCCCGACGCGCTCATGGACGACTGGGTGCTGGAGAACATCAACACGCGAGCCACGAGAATCGCTGTGCCCAGCTTGGTTATTCTGCTGGCGATTGAACGAGACACCGGAACACTTTACGCCCACGTATTTGACCTCTCCGTTGCGGCGCTGCGGACGCTGCGTGGGCTTGCTGCGATCGGTACCCGGTTGCCACCGCTACCGGGTTCACTGGAATCGCTGAGTTCCCCCAGTTCACTTATTTCACTTAGCGGGGAGGCGGCAGAACAGGCATGGGCACTGCTTGACGTGTCTGGGCACCGGCACTATGCGTCATTCGATCATCGACACGAGTATGACGATCCGGAGCTGCGGATGCGGGTGGCGCCGTCGCGGGTGCCGCTATTGCTGCCAGGTGTTGCCATCGGCATTGGCGATGACGACTACGATGGAGGTGAGGCTGTCGATGCTGCGTTCACCGCCCTGTGCGGGAGGCCCGTGGCGTCGCTACTATCACCGTGGCTGCCAATCGGACTGATGGCTGATCGGGCCAGTGAATTGACGCTGGCGAGCCTGCATGCCAGCAGCTGGGCGGAGGAGTCTGCGAACTGGGTGCTGGCGCGCCATGCGGAGATTCGTTCGACGGTTGGTCATCATTGGCGCGTGAGTGCGGCGTTAGCGTCACTTCAGAACGCACAGTGTGCAGAGCCCATGACAGCCTTAACGGAAGGGAAACCGTCCGAACCGATGCCAGCACCGGCGGTGTCCGTAGCGCGGGTGTGGATAGCGCTAAAGGTATTGTCTGCCGCCCATCCCGCGTCGGGCACCCTGCCCGCGTTCAATTGGCTCAACGCGCCGGGCAACGACGCCGAGCAGGCACTTCGAATTGATACGGCGCTGGCAGCTCCGGCAGGCGCACTTGAGAGCTGGTTGAACTTGATTGAAAGCGAAGGGGCGCATCGAGCGGCCGTCGACTTTCTAAGAACGATGCGTGGTGATAGCGATAGCGATAGCGTGACCGGAGACCTGGAATGAGCTCACGAGTCAATGCTTTGCTGATGTCATTTTGGAACGGCACGGTCTACACGGTGCGCTGGGTCGTCGCGCTGGTTCGCGTGGCGCATCGCTACGCGTGGCGTACCAAAATCGCGATGTTCAACGCGCCCGCACTGGGCAATCTCGACGAATTTAAGCGCGTGTATGGGAACTACCACCGATCTATCGTCCATCTTCTGGTCGGCGACATTGACGCGGCACTGCAAGACCCGCCACCGCCGTATCCGGATCGCTGGGGGTTCTGAGTACCTGAACATTGGTCTGTAGGTGCGAGTGCATTTCAGCACATGGATCGCGAACGTGCAACACGTTGCCTCGTGCCCTGAACGCTGCGCAGTGGAGGTTGCACGTGAGCGTTTGCCGAGTATCTTGAACTGATCACTTTCAAGAAACTCTGCATCACATGAATCACCCGCTTGCTGATCCCATTACGCTATCGCACCACGCAGCCTGTCGCTCCGCGCAACGCGCGATTCCTCCGGCCATCGTGCAAGCGCTATTGGAAACCGGCGTTCGCGATCATGACCATCACGGTGGCATTCGTGTGCACGTTCACCAGCATCGCTCGAAAAAGCGTTTCATTGAACGTGTGGGGCGAGAGGCCGGGGAGCGCTTCAGCAACTGCTACTGCGTCATCGATTCGACGAGTGGTCGAGAAGTAATCACCGTCGGCTGGCTCAACGGGCGACGCACCGTTGATGCGCTACCGCCGCATCGCCAACGCGGTCGGCGACGAACCTAACAGTCCAGCTTCGCGATAGCGAGCTTTGTGCGCTCGCCCTCGCCCGCACCGTACTCACTGACGCCACCGCTCACGCCTCGGCCAAAGTGCGTTTTTTTCTTGTATCGAACGTCGAAATATTGCTATGCCCTCTCACGCAAATATGCAGCCCCTGATCAATTGGCGTTTCATCCGCCCGGCTGATCGACCGATTCGTGAGGACAGTTGGATTGAAAGCGTTCTGCAGACGGAGGAGCAACAGCAACGCTGGCGAGAATGGCTTGAGCGACCGCGATACACGGTGGCTGTGGACGTCGGACCATGGGCCGTAATAGCGGTGGCCTTCCAGGAGAGCACGGCTGACAATGCGTTGGCCGAATTGTTCAGGAACATGGATGCACATCAACGTGCGAGCGCATGGGCGGTGTCAAAGGCGACCGGGCAGATTTATCGATTGGCGCTGCCTTTGCTCCCTGAAGCATCAACGGCCGCAGGTGTGGCCGAGGCAGTAGTAGCAGCCGAACCCGAGCCCGATGCCCACCCGCGCTTAGGTGCCGCCTTGCAATCGATCCCGCCCGAGGCGTGGCAGGATGCCTCGTTACGCGCACGATGGGAAGCCCATCTGGCTGTGCCAGATCACTGGCTTTTAAGTCAATGCCACCGGCGTCTAACGCGTGTGGCACAACCGGGTGAATTTGCGTCATTCACGTTGAGTGACCAATTGAGTTACATCGGATCGCTGTTTGATGGTGTGCTGGAGGTGGAGACGCTACCGGCGCAGCGCCATAGACGCCTCTACGAGCGTCTCTATCGTCGCGAACGAATGATGCACATGGCGGTCATGAAGATCCTGATGGCACAGCTCGATTCGGATTCACTGCGATCAATACGGCAGGTGCAACACGCAGCCGTTCAGGGAGGCTTGAGTGCGGTCTGCCTCAATTGGCTGGCACAGGTGTCAGGGTCGGCGTCAATGTCAAGCGAACCACGGCAGCGCCGATTGCAAGCGCTCATCGCTGCCCCACTCTTGATTCCTTGGTTGCTAGGTGATCGAAGTTCCATGCAGGTGCGCAACGTCGACGGGCACGAGGGCGTCGACGAAGATCAAGATGATGGCGGACACAACGCAGGTGGTCAGCTCGCATTTCCCGCACGGGCCATTACGATTTCAGATACGGTGGACTCCGGTAAACCGCTCTACCCGTTGCTCGCGCAACTCACTGGATTGAGTTTACGAACGGTTCGTCATTTGCGATTGAGCGATCTTCGGATTCATCACGTCGTTGAGCGGATTGACCATCGCGCCGACGATCAGGTGGTGTCCCGTTTGCGTTGGCTAAACGCGATTCCCGTCGATCAGTGGCCGCAGACGTTGACGACTTGGCGGCTTTGGGTGAATACGATTAGAGAGTTGTGGTCGCAATGCGATCATTTGTCCGATCTGATCACAGCGCCGCCGCACCCGTGGATCGCAGAGGTTGCGCCGCTACAGGAGGACGCGAATCAACCACCGTCGCCGGGGAGGGGTGCAATAGCGCTGGGTTTCTATCGATCGCTCGCGGGGCTGCGCTGGCGCTTGCGACTAGGAACGGCGTACGACATGCCAGCGGACGACGCTTCCGCCGATGCGTTGCTGTTCGCGGGCATGGAGTTGAAAGATTTTGTGCGGGCGCTGCGTGAGGCGGCACACGATGAATTAGACGACTACGGCGAACCGGAGTTGTTTCCGCTACCACCCGCGGTGAGTGATTTACTGCGCGACTGGCAGATTGACGACTGGTGGGCGGCGAGTCAGCGGTGGCATGCGGCACTCACGGAGGCCGGTATCCCGGCCGAGGAGCACGGCGGGCGTAGCCGGACGGAATGCGACACACTCCCTTGGTTGCCGCTGCTTGATCACCCGTTTCGGACGGAGGGTGAGGCTGGTGAGTACAGTGGGCTCGGTGAGTTGAACTGTCCACCGCGGCGCAGCGGGGCAACAGAAAACAGCGGCACCCGCGTGGTTCGATTCTTAAGTAGTGCTAGGATGCTTAACGAGGAAGGCGAGGGGCTGAAACACTGTGTGGGCACGTACGCTTGGCGGTGTGTTGCCGGTCGATGGCACATCGCATCACTGAGCGACGGAAACGGTGTTCGGTGTTCGACGGCGTCGTTTCAGCTTCGTTTTGAAGCGGGGCGTTGGTCAGCACCGCTGGAGGAGCATCGCGGGGCGAACAATGCGAAGCCTTCAGCACACTGCGCGCGGGTTGTTCGCACGCTGCAGGCGTTGTTGGCGAAACAGGTGATGCAACTTCGCTATGTCCAGCTTGAGGCAGCGCGGGTCGAGCGGGCTGCGGTGTGTCGCGAACATCGGTACACCGTAGGAACGCGTGGGAGGGCGGTTTCGCTTGCTGCCTTGCGGGCGGCACTGCCGGTCAATGTGTTCGAAGCGTTGGTGGGCGGGCCGCGTTAAGCTGGCGGACACATCGTCGCGTCGGACTAGAATGCCCGCGGCCATACAGAGACATTGACGAATCGTTCAAAACCAGCGATCAACGCGCAAACAGAGCGCCTCTGATGTGTTGGGACGACGTAGAAGTAATGGGCACGCGGCACCAAATTTCACGTGCGCATTCAGGGTCGAGAGCCACCGAATTCAGGTCACGGTATGGCATACCGAAAAAACGTGGGCTAAAAATCACCAAAAAACGGGCTATTACGGCGATAAATTGACAGCTTTGTGCAGCTTTCACCGGATCAAAAATAGGGCTGCGACAGCACTCAGAGACCCAGCCCGCGGTCGCCTCGGGAGAAGCATGAGCCCAACGGCAAGGCTCTCAACCGATTGGCGCAGAAGCGCTATGGGCTTGGCATGCATCAAGTAGGCTGCCCGCGCGTCAAAAGCGCGTTGCGACATGGCATACCGTGGAAGTGGCGTCGCTACGATGACTAAAACGAGGCTATCGCGGCAAAAAAAGCAGGCAAGCGTAGTCGGCAATCAAAAAGCGTAGTCCAACGCAGAGCTTGGTCGTGTGTTTGCGCTACTTCTACCAAATACTCTGCGGCCAGCGGGTGCCAGCGACGTTGCACAGACCGTGCGCGCAGCAGGCAACGTCGGGCTGTCGAACACCATTTCAGCGTGACGGGTCGCCCGATTTTTAGCGACACGCTGCATAGGCGAGCAGCGTGTCGGCAACCGTGAGTGGATACCGAAAGGCGCGTTCGAATCAGCGGTATTTGCAGCAGGGATCAGCTCGCGGGGAGGCACATTACTGACATGCCTTCCACCCCATACGAGTTTCACTTGACAATGCCCAGCCTCCCCGCCGCCCCAGAAACGCTGCAGGAAAACTACGTGATCGGCGCGCCCCGAATTCGGAGATATTTGCAACATCCGCTCTGCAAACTGATGCCCCCGATGCGGCCGAACGAATTTCGTAGTTTTGTTAAAACAATTCGTGAAGACGGATTACTCGTTCCAATCATGATTGCGGATGGCATGATTTTGGACGGATACATGCGAGATGAAGCCTGCTTCTACGCGGGGGTCGTGCCGCGATATCGCGAACTACCGCACGGCGTGGACGCACGCGGATTTTTTGTAGCTGTGAATTTGTGTCGTGCCACATACTCGCCACAACAGCGCGTCGAGATCAAGCAACGATTGCTTGCTTGGCAGCAAGCGAACCGTGCGCGTGCGGGTAGCGTGGGCGGCGAAGCAGAACCTCGCCGCTGATTACTCATTGCTCAAAGGAGGCCACACGCGAAGCCAATGCGGGTTGCCATCGGTACGGGGAGCGATCAGGCCGAAACAGCACGCCAACACGGATGACTCGACCGGCCCCCACGGTCACTCAACGACACAACGCTTTTCAAATCTCGGCAGTTGCTTCCCCGTCGTGCAGCTCGCTGCGGTTCTGAATCGATTAGCCGCCACCGCCGTTGCAAATAAACCTCGCGCTCATAGTGTGACGCATGCACGATGCCTCAGCTCGCTTGTGACCGTCTAGGTGCAGCCAGCCACTTGTTCCGAGCGAATCAATGTCAGCGCGATTGAAACCTGCAACGTTTTATTCTTGTCGACCCGTGCGTGTGAGTTCGTGCGTCAATGATGCCCCGATTGCGACGGGTATTTTGCATCCATGTGCCGACTACCCTTTATGCTCCCTGCCAAATCTCCGCATCAATTTTTTCACGCATCATTCAGGAATGAGAGCGCGATTGCACGAGCTTCACCAACTGCGTGCGCAACGCTTCCTTCACCAAATGTTGATCGAGCCACATGGCTTGTGGGAACGCCATGTCCCATCCTCTGCGTTTCAAGATACGCCGTCTGTCCATCAAAGATTTTTTCAAGGTCCAAGTCGGAAACCAGACCATTCCAGCGTCGTCCGCGCGCATCAAAGATTTTGCTAGCGTGAGTGTGTGTTGACGTGACTCCTGCTCCCATACTTGGTCGCCAGTTCGCAAACTCCACAACGCAGTCACGGCAAGTCTGCATGACCGTTCGGTCGGCCCTTTTCCGGCCCGCCTTGCAGGCACGTGACAGTTACCCGCCCGTCGAATTGCAATCGCGAGATACGCGAACCAATCGTTGTAAGTCGACGTTTCGTGGATCATGGAGCGCCGAATTTCTTCTTGTCTCACGCAGGCAGCAAGGTTGTCGCACGCAATAGAGACGCTTTGACCATCCGGCGTGCTGATGTGCAAAAAATAACCGAAGCGCTTGACAATCGGTGTTCTAAATACAGGGAATCACTGTGTGTCGAATTCGAAATGCATCAGACTTGTTGGCTTTGAAGTGCTCTCGCACGATCTATTCATTTTTTTGCATCTTGGTCAGAATTGCTGCGTAAATCTGCGGTCGCTTGATATCGTTTTTCGCTGATCGACGAGGTGCGAAAACAGAAAAAGTCGATTGCTCCCCCTGCGGTTCTTCATGACTACTTCGAGGGATCGACATGTGATGTGTGCCGTCGGCGGCAGGTCCGTTCGCTCGGACGTGGGACAAAAATTGACCCCGTCACGGGGCGAGTAATCTACTGCGTCGCGAACGCGCTGATAGAGAGATACCGCAAAAGCACGCCCGCTGAGTGGGCTCGCGGTCGCCATCGCGCGCGGTTTGCTGATCGGGCGCGGCCAAACGCGGGACGATGGCGGAAGCGCTTGCGGGTTCGGCTAGGCAAGTCGAATTGCCTCCATCGAAATCGTTCCATAAGGTACGCGCCGCGCGGGATCGTGAACTAGATCATGGAACAAGCGTGATGGAGGTAGGCGCAACGTCCACGGACGAGGGTATTGACAAAAGTAGTCATCAAAGCCCAGAGAAACGGCCCAATAAACCTAGTCGTGTTTGTCGTCGTGAGAGCGCATTTATTAGTCTGGTTTAGTCGATTCGGTTGCCACCGCCTTCGCGTATTTCGTCTTTCCGTAATAAGCGCTGGTAACGCCGATCCTGCTGTGCCCCAACGATTCCGATACCGCTAGTTGCGCGGCCTTGATCGATTCCCGGTCAGCACTCGTCACTGAGCTGCCATCGTCTGTCTTTTTCGTGTTCATGTCTGTGTCTCCTGTTGATTTAATGGCGGGGATGTATCCATGCACGCGTAATCCTTCGTGCGCGAATGAGTGACGCATGCCATGCCCGCTAAAGCCAAGCTGACGACGCGTGAATTTGCACTTCTCTAGTAGGGATTTGTACCTGGTCATGTCGGACTTGAGTCCACTGCAAATACGGCCGTTCGCAGATTCAAACTCCTTGCCGTTCGACCACCCCATCGGGGTTTTGAGCTTGCACTTCCCCTTGCGGCGAACGAACGTTTTCACAAGCTCAAGAGCTTCTCGCTGCCACGTGCCCTGCTCTAACGGGATGATCCTAGCCCGACCGCCCTTACTGCCGCCCACAGTCGGAGGCAGCTTCCAATGGTCTCCGCAATCATCTACCAGTGGCCTCGCTCTGATCGCTTCCTTATTTCGCATGCCTGTCGCAAATTGCAGCATCACCATGTAGCCAAACGTCTCGTCGGTGGCCATCGCCGCGCGGATGACTTCGTCACGGTCAAACCCCGAGCCTTCCGGAGATTTGTCGCGCGTCGCCGCTTGGTGCCTGCACATGTCAACGTCGCCAAACTGTTCGTCGTAGCTGTGAGTGCCCCGCACCAGTCCCGGGCGGCTCATCAGCGCCCCCAGCCATGACAGACTGGTCAGCCGGTTCTGCACCGTCGCCGCCGATAAACCCCTCGTTGCCCACAATCGGCACAACGCTTCAACGTGCTGGCTTTCAAGGTTCCACGGCTTCTTCAATCCGTAGCCCAGCGCCGTCAGTTCAGTAAACGAGGCCAAGATCGCATTCCCGTATTCGGTTTTGCTTTTTTCAGAAAGCGGTTTCCCATTACGGCGTTGCCATCGACAGTCGCGAAGTATCTCCGCCACGTAACCAAAGCAGTTCACGCCTGCCCTATCCCACGCAGTACCATCGACACGCATACCGTGCTCATCGACGAATCGCTCGAAGCTCTCGTCCACTATCCAACGCGTCTTGCTTCTCATAATCGCTCCTCACAAAAAATACCTTGAACCACGATCAACACTCCGAGACCAACAAAATAGACATTCACTTAAACGCGCTAGCCCGCTCGTATCCGCCCTGTCATAGGGAGCTTTCACGAGGCCGAATCTCACGATTCGGGGACAGACCGAAGTTTCCTTTTGATCCAAACGGGGTGGCTTACCCACCAGCACCATTTCGTCATCCACCACAACGGGCAAATGACAGGGATGGCTCCCTCTTAATCTCTCAAAACTGCACCAGCTCGTAAGCTGGCTCCCACCTCCCGCGGCACTCCTCACTCTCGCAAGGGCATGACACGTGCCGCTACTAGCAGGCTTCGAGGGTTTCGTTTCTCTTTTCCAAGTGGGCAGTTACCTCCACTCGTCATCACTTTTTGTACCCAACTTTTCCGCACCTTTCAGGTACAAAATCGTCGGGTGAGCCTTATGCGGACTGGATATTTACGTACCTCTGGTTCGGAACTAAACACCGAGAAAATAGAAGCGAATCATTCGAGACAGCGTGTTGCGATGATCTTCGCAAAAACGTGAATCGAACGATCCCAGATTGGGTTCCACCT
>ENA-OFCX01000850-OFCX01000850.1-metagenomes-genome-assembly--contig:-NODE-850-length-13982-cov-3.139872_pt1 | contig 13982 bp, 18 predicted proteins | sample MGYA00153384_OFCX01 | MGnify analysis MGYA00153384
GAACGGCAGCACCTGCTTCACGGTGATATCGTCCATAAAACCCTTGTTCACCGCGAACAGCGACGCACCCATAAGGCTGATGGGCAGGGGGCTGTACTGGTTTTGCTTGAGCAGTTCGGTCACGCGGGCACCCCGGTCGAGCTGCTTGCGGGTGGATTCGTCCAGGTCCGAGGCAAACTGCGCAAACGCAGCCAGTTCGCGGTATTGCGCCAGGTCGGTACGGATACCGCCCGACTGGGCTTTGATGATCTTGGTCTGCGCCGAGGAGCCGACCCGCGACACCGAGATACCGGCGTTGATGGCCGGCCGGATGCCCGCGTTGAACAGCGAAGTTTCCAGGAAAATCTGGCCGTCGGTGATCGAGATCACATTGGTCGGCACAAAAGCGGACACGTCGCCAGCCTGCGTTTCGATGATCGGCAAAGCGGTGAGTGATCCGGTTTTTCCCTTGACGGCCCCTTTGGTGAAGGCTTCGACATAGTCGGTATTGACGCGTGCGGCGCGCTCCAGCAAGCGGCTGTGCAGATAAAACACGTCGCCAGGGTAGGCTTCACGGCCTGGCGGGCGACGCAGTAACAACGATACCTGGCGGTAAGCGACCGCCTGTTTGGACAAGTCGTCGTACACGATAAGTGCGTCCTGGCCGCGGTCGCGGAAGTATTCACCCATGGTGCAGCCAGAGTAGGCGCTGACATACTGCATGGCGGCCGACTCCGATGCCGGTGCCGCCACCACAATGGTGTAGGCCATGGCACCAGCTTGTTCGAGCGCCCGCACCACGTTTTTGATCGACGACGCCTTCTGGCCAATCGCAACGTAAACGCAGGTCATGTCCTGACCCTTCTGATTGATGATGGCGTCGATGGCCACCGCCGTTTTGCCGGTCTGGCGGTCGCCGATGATCAACTCGCGCTGGCCGCGGCCGACGGGCACCATGGCGTCGATCGACTTCAAGCCGGTCTGCAGCGGTTGATCGACGCTCTTGCGGGCGATCACGCCCGGCGCGACCTTCTCGATCACGTCGGTCAACTTGGCGTTGATCGGGCCCTTGCCGTCGATCGGTTGCCCGAGCGCGTTGACCACGCGGCCGATCAGCTCGGGGCCGACCGGCACCTCCAGGATGCGGCCCGTGCACTTCACGGTGTCGCCTTCGGAGATGTGCTCGTACTCGCCCAGGATCACCGAGCCGACCGAGTCGCGCTCCAGGTTCAGCGCCAGGCCATAGGTGGGCTGGCCGCTGGCAGTGGGCGGAAACTCGAGCATCTCGCCCGCCATCACTTCGGACAGGCCGTGCACGCGCACGATGCCGTCGGTGACGGACACCACGGTGCCCTGGTTCTTGATGTCGGCCGAGGCACCCAGGCCCTCGATGCGGCTCTTGATGAGTTCGGAGATTTCTGCGGGGTTCAGGTTCATGTCTGTCCTTTTGCGCGTTTTTGCACTGCTCGGTGCTACGCGGTGAGCGCGAGCTTCATCTGTTCAAGACGGGCCTTGACGGAGGTGTCCAGCACCTCGTCGCCCACCACCACACGAACGCCGCCAATCAAAGATGCATCGATCTCGACAGACAGGTTCAGCTTGCGACCGAAACGCTTTTCCAGCGCTGTGCTGATGTCGTTCAGTGCGGCTTCCTCAATCGGGAAAGCGCTGACAACAACAGCATCGGACGAGCCATTGAGGCGGTTAACGATGCCGCGGAACTGCACAGCCACTTCGGGCAGTGCGTCCAGACGACCGTTTTCGATGATGACGCGCAGGAAGTTGCGAGCGGCATCGGGCAAAGCCGAACGGGCCACGCCAGTGATGACGCCGAGCACTTGCTCGACCGTCACCTTGGGGCTGTCGGCCAGTTGACGCAATTGCGGATTAGCGGCAATCGCCGCCAATTCCTCCACCCAAGCGACAGTGCTGTTCAAGTCAACACCGGGGACGGAGCTGGCCTTGAACAATGCTTCAGCATAAGGGCGGGCAATGGTGGCGAGTTCTGCCATGTTGCTTCCTTACAGCTCTGTCTTCAGGCGGCTGAGCAGATCAGCATGGACGCTGGCATTCACTTCCTTGCGGAGGATTTGCTCAGCGCCCTTGACAGCCAATGCAGCCACTTGCTCACGCAACGCTTCACGGGCAGCAATAGCTTGCTGTTCAGCTTCGGCGCGGGCAGCAGCAACAATCTTGTTGCCTTCTTCTGTCGCGCGGGCCTTGGCTTCTTCAACGATGGCCTGGGCGCGGCGATCGGCGTCCGCAAGCCGCGATGCTGTCTCGTTGCGCGTCTGGCTCAGTTCCTGCTCAACGCGCTTGTTAGCAGCGCTCAGCTCGGACTTGGCCTTGTCGGCAGCAGCGAGGCCATCGGCGATTTTCTGGGCTCGCTCATCCAAGGCCTTCGCAATCGGGGGCCACACGAATTTCATCGTGAACAGCACCAAGATCAGGAAGACGATGCACTGAACGAACAGGGTCGCGTTAATACTCACGGCAACACCTTTCTTTCTAGGGCGTTGATCGGAGCTTAGGCCAGTACGAAGGGATTGGCGAAAGCGAACAGCAGAGCGATAGCAACACCGATCAGGAAAGCAGCGTCAATCAGACCGGCCAAGATGAACATCTTGGTTTGCAGTTCGTTGATCAGCTCAGGCTGGCGAGCCGAGGCTTCCAGGAACTTGCCGCCCATCAGAGCAATACCGATCGAAGCGCCGATAGCACCCAGACCAACGATCAAACCACAAGCCAGAGCGACGAGACCGAGAATGTTTTCCATGATGACTCCTAGAGATTAAAGGAAAGTTGAAGTTGAAAGGGGAAGGTCAGTGGGCTTCATGCGCCTGGCCGAGATAAATCAGCGTCAGCATCATGAAAATGAAGGCCTGCAGGGTGATGATCAAAATATGGAAGATCGCCCAGATAGAGCCTGCAATGATGTGCCCCACAGGGAGCAACACACCAGAGAGAGACATGGCAGCCGCGCCACCCATCAGGGCAATCAGGCAGAACACCAACTCACCAGCGTACATATTGCCGAACAGTCGCATGCCATGCGAGACAGTCTTGGCAACATATTCAATGATCTGCATCAGCAGATTAATCACGCCCAAAATCAGAGCGAAGACAGGATTCTTGGAAGTACCGAAAGGTGCTGTCACCAGTTCGTGGGCCCAGCCACCTGCGCCCTTGATCTTTACGCTGTAGTAGAAGCACAGCAGCAGCACACCGGTGGACAGGCCCAGTGTTGTCGACAAGTCAGCGGTAGGCACAACACGCAGGTAAGCGTGCGAATCGCCTTGGGCGGTTTGCCACAACAAAGGCAGCAAATCGACGGGCAACAAGTCCATGGCGTTCATCAGGAAAATCCAGACAAACACGGTCAGCGCCAAAGGCGCAATGAACTTGCGCGATTCAGCGCTGTGAATGTTGGCCTTGGCCTGGTTGTCCACCATTTCGACCAGCATTTCGACTGCAGCCTGAAAACGGCCTGGCACGCCAGACGTTGCCTTGCGAGCGGCCAGCCACAACACGAACAAACCGATCGCGCCGCAGATAAAGCTAACCACCACGGAGTCAAGGTTCACCACCGAGAAATCGATGATGGAGTTCTGCTTGATATTTTGCAGGTGCTGCAAGTGGTGAACAATGTATTCACTTGCTGTTGGAGCGTGCGCGTCGGCTGCCATCTGTGAACTCTTCTCTCAATATCAATCGGTTTTTCGGACACTGGCTCGCCCTGCAAGCAAGACCAGCCAGTACGTTTTCATCGTTACAACCATTCCTGCCAGCAACGCCAGCCAATGCAGGTTTGGCACCAAACCTGGTGCTGCCGCCAACATGGCAATGCACAGCACCAGCTTGACAAATTCCCAGGCAAAAAGCCTTGCGATCGCACCCGGCGCATTTGCTGCACGACCACTGTTGCGCGCGACACCTCGGGCAAACAACGCAGCGGGCAGCACGATAGCCAGCGCACCATAAGCGGCAGACCATCCAGCGGCACGACCCACAAACCACCAAGCCACCAGCGCAACCGCAACACCTACCAGTGCTTGCACAGCCAAAACACGCCACATGGACATCTTGGGCTGCCGTTTGCGCCACTCTGCTGCCTCTTCAGGCGTCAGGGGCTTGATTTGCGGCTCTTCGTCCTCAAATTCCGATTCAGGGGCTTGATGTTTCATGTGTTCACGAGCCAAAACTCAATCGGAATTTTTACAAAGCCTCTGATTATACGTAGAAACCCGTTTTGAACCGGCTACCTCCGACATCGTTCGGGGGTTTTCACGGACAATTTTCGCAGGCATGTATCCAGATGCCAACAAGATCGTGGGCTTACCCTATTGCGCAGCCTCAAAGAATGACATTTAGGACTGTTTATTCAGTCCTGAGACCAGCGGCGCAACCATAGCGCACAATGACCGACGTACCAAGCAAAACCCTTTGCTTCCAACCCCATCATCACCATGACCGACACTTCCGCTAGCACCGATCCGCGCAAGGACTCACTGATCGAATACCCCAGCCTGTTTCCTATCAAGGTTATGGGTTTGCATGCGGATGATTTTGTTCATGCCATCACCCAGGTCGCCAAAGAGTTTGACCCTTTCTTTGATGCAGCAACGGTGGAGTTGCGCCCCAGCAGCACCGGCAAATATCTGGGCGTCACCATTACCGTGACCGCCACCAGCCGTGAACAGCTGGACAACCTCTACCGTGCTTTGACCAGCCACCCCATGGTGAAGGTTGTTCTTTGAACGAGTTGCCGCCACCGGCTATGGACGCACGGCTGCTCGGGCGTGTGGACTACGCCGCCTGCAACACGGCCATGCAGACCTTCACCGCCAGCCGCGATGCATCTACTGCTGACGCGCTATGGCTGTGTGAGCACAGCCCCACATTCACACAAGGCTTGGCAGGCAAAGCCGAGCATGTTTTGGTGCCCGGCAACATTCCGGTCGTCTCTACCAACCGTGGCGGCCAGGTGACGTACCACGGGCCTGGGCAGGTGGTGGCGTATCCGCTGCTTGATCTGCAGCGCAGGGGTTATTTCGTTAAAGAGTATGTTTACCGCCTGGAAGAAGCTGTGATCCGCACCTTGGCGCACTACGGCATCACAGGTCACCGCGTAGGTGGCGCCCCTGGCATCTATGTGCGACTGGACGACCCACGCAGCCATGCCATGCTGGCGCAGCGCCCGCAGCACCGTGACGCCAGTAACCCCGCCCCGCAGCCAGACTTCACAGGTTTGGGCAAGATTGCGGCCTTGGGCATCAAAGTCAGCCGCCACTGCACCTACCACGGCGTGGCACTGAACGTGGCCATGGACCTGGAGCCTTACCGCCGTATCAACCCTTGCGGTTATACAGAGATGGCAACTGTTGATCTTTCTACAATTGGCGTCCAGACAACCTGGAACGAGGTGGCTCAAGTGTTCGGCAACCAGCTGATCACCCGCCTCGCGCCCTGAGACCTACACCATGAGCAGCAACGAAGTCGTGCGCGAAGCGCAGTCCGCCGAAAACTACAACCCCTTGGCCAAACAAAAGGCGGCCGCCAAACTTTCACGCATTCCCGTGAAGGTTGAGCACGCGCCAACGCTGAAAAAGCCGGACTGGATCCGCGTCAAAGCGGGTAGCCCCACCACGCGCTTTTACGAAATCAAAGACATCCTGCGCGAGCAAAAGCTGCACACCGTTTGCGAAGAAGCGTCATGCCCCAACATTGGCGAGTGCTTTGGCAAAGGTACGGCCACGTTCATGATCATGGGTGACAAGTGCACGCGTCGCTGCCCGTTTTGCGACGTGGGGCATGGCCGCCCCGACCCGCTGGATGTGGACGAGCCGCGCAAGCTGGCTGAGACCATTGCCCGCCTGCGCCTGAAATATGTAGTGATCACCAGCGTGGACCGCGATGATCTGCGGGACGGCGGCTCTGGCCACTTTGTGGAATGCATTCAGCAAATTCGCGCGCTGTCGCCACTGACGCAAATTGAAATTTTGGTGCCTGACTTCCGCGGCCGCGATGACCGCGCCCTCGAGATTTTGAAGGCAGCCCCGCCCGATGTGATGAACCACAACCTGGAAACAGCGCCCCGCCTGTACAAGGAAGCGCGCCCCGGCTCGGACTACCTGTTCTCGCTCAATTTACTGAAAAAGTTCAAGGCACTGCACCCCAACGTTCCCACCAAGAGCGGCATCATGGTGGGCTTGGGCGAGACCGACGAAGAAATCTTGCAAATCATGCGCGACATGCGTGCGCACGACATCGAGATGCTGACAATTGGCCAGTATCTCTCGCCCACCAACAGCCATCTGCCAGTGCGTCGCTACGTACACCCCGACACGTTCAAGATGTTTGAAGAAGAAGCCTACAAAATGGGCTTCACGCATGCAGCCGTAGGCGCCATGGTGCGCTCCAGCTACCACGCCGACGAGCAAGCCCACGCAGCCGGCGTTTAAAGCACGCTGCCCACAAAAAAAGCAACCCAAAGGTTGCTTTTTTTGTAGCTACTACCGCTGATCAAGCCTTGCTTTACAAGTCATTCATACTTGAAAGCGCCTGGTCTTATGCGCTAATAGCTCTCATTTTGTGTACCTGACGTTGCATCGCAAGAAAAAATGCGTGGCTAACCGGGCAATCCGCTGGCTGGCAAAAAACGACTTACAGGCTTTACAGGCCTGCTTGTCGCCCCACGATGAAACTTAAAACCACTGCAGTCCTTGGAGCTTCCCCACCAGAGAATGTCTAGCGGACTCAGTGAGTGAACTATAACACTGAATGAGAATTAATCGCAAATAGTTTCTTCGCAAACAAGGTCATCGCCCGACCAACGGTTATTTACCCACATCTTCGAGCATGGCCGCCGGTGCATCGGCGCACAGCACCTGCTGGGCCCAAGGCTGCAGTTTGCGCGTATCGGCACGCAGCACTTCTTGCTTAACGCTCAATATCTGCGCCGGGTGCATGGAAAAGCTGCGCAGCCCCAGCCCCAGTAAAAGGCGCGTCATGCCCGCGTCACCGGCCATCTCTCCGCACACGCACACTTGCTTGCCCATGTCGTTGGCCGCTTCAATCACCTGCGCCACCAAACCCAGTACAGCAGGGTGCAGCGGGTCATACAAATGCGCCACAGCTTCATCAGCACGATCAATCGCCAGCGTGTACTGGATCAAATCATTGGTGCCGATCGAGACAAAATCAAAGTGCTTGAGCAGACTGCGCACCATGATGGCGGCAGCAGGAATCTCAATCATCGCGCCCAACTGCACCATGCCGTAAGCTGCGCCACGAGCATCTAGCTCGGCCTGCGCCAGTTTGACCTGGGCCACGATGCTGTGCACCTCGTGCAAGTGCGACACCATGGGAAACAGCAAGTGCACTCGGCCAAAAGCAGCCGCCCGCAAAATGGCACGCAACTGGGTGCGAAACATGGCCGGTTCTGCCAAGCTCCAGCGGATGGCCCTTAAACCCAGCGCAGGGTTGAGCGATGCATCTTTAGAGCTTTTCTTGTCCAGTGGCTTGTCTGCCCCGACATCTACGGTGCGAATGGTCACGGGCAAGCCTTGCATGCCATCTACCGCTGCCTTGTAGGCGGCAAACTGTTCTTCTTCACCGGGCAGTTTTCCCTCCCTGCCCATGAACAAAAATTCGCTGCGAAACAGGCCTACACCCACGGCGCCTGCATGCACGGCAGCGGCAGCATCGTCCGGTTGTTCAATGTTGGCCAGCAGCTCAATCTTCTGCCCGTCCAAAGTGACCGAAGGCGTATGCCGCAGCCTGGCCAGACGCTGGCGCTCCAGCACGTCTTGTCGCTGGCGAAAGCGATATTCCTCCAGCACGATCGGTGAAGGATCAACCAGCACAATGCCAGCGTTGCCGTCGATGATGATCCAGTCATCCTGGCGAATCAGCTGGCTGGCAGCGCGTGCCCCGACAACAGCCGGAATATCCATACTGCGCGCCACAATGGCCGTGTGGCTTGTCTTGCCCCCGACGGCCGTGACAAACCCGGTAAACACGCTGCGCTTAAATTGCAGCATGTCCGCAGGCGACAGGTCTTGCGCCACCAGCACCAGGGGCGCATCGGCCATGCCTTCCAGCACCGGCTGCATGCCGTCTTGTGCCACCGCTGGTGGTTGCGACACCGGGCTGGCTGCAATGCCACGCATATGCCGCAAGATGCGGTCCACCACCTGCTCCAGATCGGCTTTGCGCTCGCGCAGGTAAGGGTCTTCCATCTCATCGAACTGACGCGAGATTTGCTCCAGCTGCGTTACCAGCGCCCACTCGGCGTTGTACAACCGCTCGGCAATCCAGTGGCGCACGCCCGAAGTCAGTATCTCGTCTTGCAGCAGCATGAGGTGCACCTCCAGCAAGGCGGCCAATTCCCCCGGCACATCCTCGGGCAAGTCGCTGACCAGGCGCTGCAGCTCATCGATCACGGCATCGCGTGCCTTGCGTGCGCGCGCCAGCTCGGTGGCCACCTGCGAGGCTTCGATGAAATAGTGGCGAACCTCTACGCGACTGGCTGCAACCACCACCGCACGGCCAATCGCTATGCCGCGTGAAACCGGCAATCCATGGATGGCAAATGTCATGCCTTTGTCCTTTTCGGCTTTGTGCCGCGCCGAATGCAAGTCTTGATGAAGGGAAAGACGGCAGACTCAAGTCTGCGCGACAGCTTTACTGGCCTTCACCAAACTTATCGTTGATGAGTGCCACCAAAGCATCTAGCGCTTCTTGCTCTTGGTCTCCGTCGGTTTCCAGCTCTACCACCGAGCCCACACCCGCCGCCAGCATCATGACGCCCATGATGCTTTTGGCGTTAATGCGCCGCTCGCCCTTGCTCATCCACACTTCACACGGAAAACTGCCTGCCAGCTTGGTCAACTTGGCAGACGCGCGTGCATGCAAACCCAATTTATTGCTGATGGTGATCTCTGTCTTGACCATGTTCTTTCCGGGAAGTCTGGTTTTGGGGCGCATTGCCGCACCCCACTTGCAGCATGCCTTGCTGGCCACCGGCCAATGCGCGAGCGGCTTGCTGCTCCAATGGTTCATGGCGATAGCACAGTGCGCGCAGCAGCATGGGCAAGTTCACCCCCACCAACAAACGCGCAGCGCTGCCTTCTACCAAACGGTGCGCCACATTGCTGGGTGTGGCCCCAAACACATCTGACAGCACCAGCGTGCGCTCAGCGCCGCTTTGGGCCAGCAGCACCCGCGCAACTTGCAGCGTGATTTCAGGGTTTTCGTTGGGAGGCACATCCAGCACACTGACATCGTCCCCACAGTCTGCAAACACGTGCAGCGCACACTCGCGCAAGGCTTGCGCCAAAGGTGCATGGGCAATTAACAGAATGTGGTTGGCAGTCGTAGTCATAGGTATCTTTTCATCGCCATTATGGCGCGCAGCACTGTATTTGCACCTGCAGCATAGGCCTGCATGGCAGTCAGCCACACACACCAGCGCTCTTTATTTCAGTGCAATGCTTTTGAAAAAAGTACCTGCCGCTTCGTGCGCGGGTTTGGGTGCATACACCACCGCATGAAAAATGCGGGCTTTGTCGCCTTCCTTGCGCGCAAACCACACGCCATGGGTGGTCACCGTCCACCCGGCTGGGCCAATGCCTTGCACCGTCGCGCGGATGGATCGTGGCAAATCCATAGCGCCTTGAGGCACAAAGGGAGCGCCACTTTTGTCGTCTTTGCCATCCACGGCCTGCAGCCGCGAGAGCACAGCGGCTTCCCAAAATGCCAGCGCGTCGTCCGCCTGCTTGCCATCTTCGAGCAGCCAGTGCGATAGCGCGAACGTGGAGTCCACCGCGTCACAGCCCATCATGTTGACAGGCACGCTGCCCATTTCCATTCCAAAATCCACCGGCGTGCGCGCAAACTGCGGATCGCAGGGAAACTTCATCTCCAAATGGGCATCTTGCAGCGACACGGGCTGCCACGTCAGTTGCGGCCCCTGCTCGCCGCAGGCGGTCAACACCACCGCAGTGGCAACAGCCATTGCGCAACGCATCAGGGTTTGGATTTTGCTCATATCTGCATTATCGGCAGTCATGCCCCAAACTGGATAGCGAACTTTCCCCGCTTATTTCACTCCATCGTTTAGAACAATGCTCGGGCTTGCCCAGCTACATTTATCTCAACTGGGCACAATAGAGGCTATGGCAATCAAACACATCGTGGCAGGCGTGGTGCTTGCAGCTTTCGCAAGCGTGGGCGGCTATGTCTTTTTGAGCGACAGCTCGCAAACCGCACCGCAGTCCAATTTTGTGCTGCTCGATGGCTCCAGCAAAAGCACCAATGACCTCAAAGGCAAGGTCACCCTGGTCAATTTCTGGGCTACCAGCTGCGTGACCTGCGTGGCAGAAATGCCCGAAATCATCGCCACCCATAACAAGTACAAAGACCAGGGTTTTGACACGCTGGCCATAGCCATGAGCTACGACCCGCCGAGCTACGTGGTGAACTTTGCCCAATCGCGCCAGCTGCCATTTAACGTGGCGCTGGACAACACAGGTGCCGTGGCCAAGGCCTGGGGCGATGTGAAGCTGACCCCCACTACCTACATCGTCAACAAACAAGGTGAAATTGTGAAGACCTATATTGGTCAGCCCAATTTTGAAGAGCTGCACAAGCTGATCGAAAAACTCCTTGCACAGGCTTAAGCAAGCCACAGTGCAATAAAAAGAGCTGCCAGCGCTGGTAGCTCTTTTTTATGCCAGTGCCTTACAGGTCCTGGCTTGGGCAACTTCCGCAATCAACGGTTGCGAAAAACGTCGTGGCAAGCCTTGCAAGTTTGCGCTGCAGGGCCGAAAGCGGCTTTCAGCTGCGCCAGATCGCCAGTCTTTGCGGCGGCGCCCAGCTTGCCGGCTTCTGCCACGAACTTGTTGGCATGGTCGTCAAACTTGGTCTTTTCTTTCCAGATTTCGGGCTTGCTCTTGCCGCCCTCGGTGCCTTTCCCAAACGCCTGCCAAGGCAAGGCGGCCAACGTTTGCAGCACCGCACCGTTTTGCTTGGCCAGATCGGCGTTGAATTCCGCGCGGCCATTGGCCATAGCACCTAGCGAGCCAAAATGCTGACTCATGACGAACAAGGCGTTTTGACGGTACTTGATGGCGTCTTCTGTCTTGCCAAACTTCAACGTATCGGCAGAAGCCGAAACACCCATCAAAGCAGCCGACAAGGCCAAAGCAAGCGTAGACAAGGTTTTGTATGACACGTGGGAACTTCCTTTTTTTGTGATGAAACAGACCGACATAATCGAGCAATCCACAGGGATTGTCGTTGTGCCAGCGCAGTTGCCCAAGCCATTGACATTTTTTTGACGCTCCGCAGCAACTGCCACCCTTCACCCCGTACAGTCACCGCATGAGTATTCGCACCACCCCTCGCCTGCGCATCTGGGATCTGCCCACCCGCCTCTTTCACTGGTTGCTGGCTTTGTGCACCACCGCCTTGATCGTCACCGCCCAAATCGGCGGCAACGCCATGGAGTGGCACTTGCGTCTAGGCCATGCTGTGCTGGCTTTGCTGCTATTTCGCATCATCTGGGGCTTTTCGGGTGGCTACTGGTCACGCTTTACCACTTTCATCCCCAGCCCGGCGCGCTTGGTGCGCTATCTCCAAGGCCAAGGCACACCTGCAGACAATGCTGGCCACAACCCGCTCGGGGCACTCTCGGTCATCGCCATGCTGCTCATTTTGGGCATGCAAGTGGGCACAGGGCTGGTCAGCGATGATGAAATTGCTTTTGCAGGCTCTTTGGTACGCTACGTCTCGGGTGACACCATTGCGTGGGCCAGCGTCTGGCATAAAGGCTGGGGCCAATGGCTGGTGTATGCCATCTTGGGTTTACACATTGTCGCGCTGGTTTTTTACCGCATCGTCAAACGCAAGCCATTGGTTGCAGCCATGCTGCACGGTGACAAGCTCAATCAGCCACAAGACTTGCCTCCCAGCCGCGATGGCTGGGCCGCTGTGCTGCCCGCATTCTTCTTTGCAGCAGCTTGCGCTGTGATGGCCTATTGGGTGTGGACGCGGGCCACGTTCTAACCCTATGTCCCTGCTGCCCCTGTGTGGCTACACTGTGGACTTGTTTCTTCCAACTAAAGCACCCCTGTTTTGAACGTGGACCAGCACTGTGTGGCCATAGAAACTGCCACCACCGCCCAGGAGATGACCAGCGCAGCCCAGCTGTTTAGCGAATACGCAGACAGCCTGGGGCTTGATCTGGCTTTTCAAAATTTTGCGCATGAGCTTGCTCACCTTCCCGGTGACTACGCTGCCCCTCGCGGTGTGATTTTGCTCGCGTACGTTGACAGCTCGCTGGCAGGTTGCTGCGCCCTGCGGCCACTGGATAGCGCTGACACAGCCAACGCTGCTGAAATGAAGCGCCTGTATGTGCGCAAAGCCTTTCGCGGTTTTGGCCTGGGCCGTCAGCTGGCCGAAGCCACACTGGATGCAGCCCGTCAAGCGGGCTATGCCAGCGTGCTGCTCGACACCCTGGATGACATGGAAGCCGCGCGCAACTTGTACACTGACCTGGGCTTTGAAAGCATTGAGCCGTACTACTACAACCCCATCCCCGGGGCGCACTACCTCAAAGCCAATATTTTCTAATGCCATGCACAGATGCCCACATCTGCGGCGGCTCACGCATGCATCCTGACTGAAAATCCCAAGGCTTTGTGCATGCTCCAATCCAGTCTGATTCCATCAAACCGCCCCGTCATTGGGCGTGACCTGGAAACGTTGCGTCTAGCTTTTGGCCTGAGTACACACGACACGATCTGGCTGCTGAACCTGTCCATCACGCGCTGGACAGACATGGTGCGCAACGCACCCGAGGAGCCAGTCAGTGATCCCTCACTGGCACTCTTGGTACGGCTTTTGGTACAGCACCCCGAGCTAGTGCAAGCCCTGCTCCCTGCCAAGCCCCATGCCTCTGAAGTTTTTGACCTCATGCGCTCAGCATCCCCGATTGAGCTGAAACGGTTTTCTACTCACTTAGGGGCCGAAGCCTCTGCTGGCTACCGCTGGATGAGGCCGGGCGCGCAACCTTCCGCCATGGTCCAGCGCCTGATGCAGTGTCTGCGTACCGTTTTACAGGTGCAAAGCAGTGATATGCGCAGCCAAGAGCTCAACAACTGGCGCAATACCGTGGAGCAGGAAGCGCGCTCGCGCGGAGTGGCACAGGTACTGCAAACAGGGCGATGGAGACCCGAGCATGGTGCTCTCGCTGCCCCCCTGCCCAAACGTGAAGGTCCGAGCGATTAGCCCAAATAAAAAGCGCTGCAACTGCAGCGCTTTCTTAATGTGCTTACGTAATACGCAAGCTTAAGCCTTGGCTTGCTCCAGCAAGGTATTGGCATCCGAGACGTCAAACTTGCCAGGACCTTCCACATTCAAAGTGACGACTTTGCCATCTTTGATCAGCATGGAGTAACGGTTGCTGCGCAGACCCAGCCCCTTGCCATTCAAATCCAAAGTCAGACCCAGCGACTTGGCCAAAGCGGCATCACCGTCGGCAATCATGCGAACCTTGCCGGTTGCTTTTTGATCACGGCCCCAGGCGCCCATGACAAAGGCATCGTTCACGGCCACGCACCAGATTTCATCCACACCAGCAGCCTTGAAAGCGTCTGCTTGCTCGATATAGCCAGGCAGATGCTGCGCCGAGCACGTAGGAGTAAAGGCACCGGGCACTGCAAACAACGCAATGGTCTTGCCAGCCAACGCTTGTGGCAGCTCTACGGGGTTGGGGCCAATGCTGCAGCCATTGCCTTCCACTTCCACGTATTCCATCAGCTTCACTGCGGGCAGTGTGTCTCCAACTTTGATCATGTGTGTCTTTCAATTAACGAGAAATTGCCTTGCTTGTATCCCCGCTGCAAAACGCATGGGGACAGGGCAGAAAACAAAAAAGCGACCCACATTGTGGGTCGCTTTTTAAGACTATGCAGTCAAAGCGGTTGAACGCTTAAACC
>ENA-OFCX01000852-OFCX01000852.1-metagenomes-genome-assembly--contig:-NODE-852-length-13972-cov-3.597255_pt1 | contig 13972 bp, 8 predicted proteins | sample MGYA00153384_OFCX01 | MGnify analysis MGYA00153384
GGCCAAACTCTTTTTCAATCGCGTCAGCCTTCTCCTGCACCTTGCGATTGAGCACGCTGGTGGGCAGCATTTTGGACTCGCTCATAAAGCGCAGGATCCACTGACCACCAACGCTTTCAGCCAGCAGGCCGTGCTCCTCACCGCGTGGCGGCACCCAGCCTGCCGATTGTTCCTGCGTTGCGCCGCAAGCCATGAAAGGCGTCTTTTGCAGAGCCTCTTGCACCTGCTCCAGTGAGCCTTCCCATTGCGCCGCCATGCGGTACACGATCATGTTTTTGAACACGCAGCCACCTCTTCCTGATTCATTCAAACAAAACCAAGACAGGCCCAGCACGGGCGGGCCTGTCTTATCAATTTATGAGCTACTGGCAGTTACACCATATGTGCTCGTGAGCAAAAAACGCTTGAGCCTTCATACCGTGCCACATGCAGCTTTGTATTACTTTACACAGCAGCAGCAAAGCCTCACGAGTCCCTTACATAGTGCCCTCAAACTTGCATCCAAGGACACAGCAAACGCTTGTCTCACCGCAACACCGCTTGAAAGGAACTTGTGATGAAACGCTTCCAACGTACTTTGACCGCCACTGTCGCCGCTGCTGCCTTGGCAGGCACGTTTGCCCTCAGCGCCAACGCCCAGACTGCACAGCCTGCCGTATCAGCCCCTGCCCATTCCGCAGTCCAGCACAGTCCACGCCACACGGCACCCGACTTTGCCAAGTTTCATGCAGAACGCACAGAGCGCATGAAAACACTTTTGCAGATCCAGCCTAATCAACAGGCAGCCTGGGACAAATATGCCAAGGCAATCACCCCTGAGCCTCGCACCAAGGCCCATGGCGAGCGAGCCGATCTGCGCAAGCTGACAACACCCGAGCGGCTCGATCTGGCGCAAAAGCTGCGCAAGGAACGCTCCGCCAAAGCCGAACAGCGCGATCAAGCCACGCGCAGTTTCTACAGCAGCCTCAACCCCAGCCAGCAAAAAGCTTTTGATGAGCTGACAGCACGCCACCCAGGCAAGCACCACGCAGGCTCTGGCGCAAAGCGCATGGATGGCAAACGTGGTCACCATGGCCATGGCCCCGCCAGTCATGCACCAGTGACCGCTTCACCGGCTGCATAAAACCTTCGGGCGTTTTGCACAAGCAGGCTTCGGCCTGCTTTTTTTGTGGCTGAAAAAAATCTTTCATTGTGCACAGCCCTGCTGTCTCGCCCACAGCCCTGTGCGCATTGATGCCGTAGACACCGCATAGCGGGCGGGCACTGCAATGGCTGAAACCTATTGAAGAATGCAACAGCCGATGGCCGTCACTTTCAATGTGGGTGTTCACCCACATTGGGTACATCCAAAAACAAAAATAAAAACAACGACTTAACCATCCAATTCAGCACGCCATGTAACCGAGGGTTTACCCGGTAACTGGGTTACATCGCCGCGTTGCTCACTTTTTGTAACGCAGTTACCTGCATTGAAGTCGTGCAGAAAGAACGGCATGCAAGGCAATTTTTGCCTGTGCATAACTTTGTGTGGAAAAAAAGAGCAACTACCTACTTATCCACACCAAGGTGACATGTGCTGAAGTTGTACCCAAAAGCGTGACCGTTCATCCCGCCTTGCAGCACATACTTTGAAATTTTGTAACGTCTTGATCTGAAAAAGCGTTTTCACGTTATCCACAGAAGCAAGCCATCCTTACTATTACTACTAATTAAAAATAGAAAACATAAAGAATAACAACCGCGCGAAAAAATTCGCGCAAATGAAGCCTCTATCCAGGATCTGTTCCGTTTTTCAATGGCCTCTTTGTCTTCCCGCAGGGTTTCGGGATGTTCACAGGATGGCTCTTCTTAGGAAAAGTGCTGCTTTAAAAGTTATTCACATCAAATTTGATAGCTTTAAACGCTTATTTCATAGTAGATAAACGCATAAAACTAAGTTACATCAGAGTGAAGCAGTACTTGTGGATAGATCACTGAAGAAAACATAGATATCCACAAAAATTCAAAAAATTTGGAAGTTATCCCTGTTTGCACGACAACAGCAACAGGGTCTGGCCCACATGATTTGGCCGTAGGCAAGTAGTTGAAATCAGGTCTGAATGTGAAGTTATCCACAAAAAATGTAGAGACCTACTACTACCTACTATTCTTATAAAAAATTAAAAAAGAACAAGTCACCTCAAACTCAAAATCCAAAGCAGTAAACAGATGAGGAGCGCTTCAAGGGCTTGTCAGACTTTGGAAAAAAGAGTTCATTGAGCTGAAAATCCAAGAGCCTTCGTACCAGCGAGGCTGAAAATTTGTTTTCAGCTGCCAGACAGCCAGAGCGTGCAAAGTTTCTCTGTCATGAAAACTTATGCACAGCTTGTTATGCACAGCAGTGGACAGTGTTTTAGCCAGCGTAGAGACGTGCCAAAGAGTCATTCAAAAATATTCAACGATCACTGCGGTGCTTGTGTGAAAAGCACCATGTGCGTTCACAACACGTTCGATCTGATTTCCGGCGTTCAAGGGGATGAGCTCTACGCTCTGGACGTTTGCAGCTATCGAATCAGGACAGATCGCAGAAAGCAATTTTTTTGAAGCTGCAGCAAGCAAGAAGAAATCTCTCAGTTCAGTAACCGTTCAGTGATCGGTGCCTGGGCAGTACCGGAACCAGCTCAAGGCTGGTCTCAGCTTGACAGGCCTGTCTGCAGCAGCAGAGCAAGCCTGTACGTGCCTGTTAAGGGGTTCGGCACCCTACCCCCCATGTCCTGCTGGTGCAGGCCTGTCAGGCGCTTGTGACCTTGTCCTGGCTGTCTGTTGCTGACAAGGCAGCGGTCATGCGGATGTTTTCAACGCAGGACTGCAGGAGCAATGAGGGCCTGCGCACTGCCTGGCCATGCGGCTGCCAACGATTTACTGGCTGTCTATGGGCTGTCTATGCCGAGGACTGGGGTACCGTACAGAGGCATGGCCTGTGTGCAGGGATGGCCGAATAAAGCCCAAAAAAAGGCCTCTTCAAACACTCCCTAAAGAGGTTGAAGAGGCCTTGCTTGCAGGGCTGAGTGCATCAGCCCTGTTCATGCAGCGTGTTTACTTCTTGAGTTTGTAGGCGATCACGTAATCACCCGCCTTGGTGCCAATGGAGCCGTGACCACCGGCCACCAGCACCACCACCTGCTCACCCTGGCTGTTCAGGTAAGTCATGGGAGTGGCTTGGCCACCTGCAGGCAGACGGGCATTCCACAGCACATCACCCGTGGCAACGTCATAGGCGCGGAAGTTGTTGTCCACTGCAGCGCCCAGGAAGGCAACGCCTGAAGCCGTCATCAGGGGGCCACCGATACCGGGAACACCTACCTTGATGGGCAGAGGGATGGGTGACAGGTCGCGGATGGTGCCGTTGCGGTACTGGTAGGCAATCTTGCCGGTACGCAAATCTGCTGCTGCCACGGTTCCCCATGGAGGAGTCTGGCAAGGCACGCCCATGGGCGACAGGAAGGGGTGCATCTTGACAGCGTAGCCAGCGCCTTCGTTGGCGTTGATACCTTGCTCGCCCAGATTCATCACGGTGTCACCCTTGAGCTGGTCGCGGGGGATCAGTGTCGAGACGAAAGCCAGGTAGGTTGGCATGCCAAACATCACCTGGCGCTGTGGATCCACCGCCACGGAGCCCCAGTTGAAGGTGCCAAAGTTTCCGGGATACACCAGTGTGCCTTGCAGTGAAGGTGCGGTGTAGCGGCCTTCGTAGCGCAGTTTTTTGAACTGAATACGGCACATCATCTGGTCGATCAAGCTGGCACCCCACATGTCTGACTCCGTCAGCTTGGGAGGCTCAAAGCTCAAAGCCGACACAGGCTGTGTGGGCACGGTGTGTTCGCCGGGCACGTCGGTACCCTGAGGTGCAGGACGCTCGGTGACCGCATGAATGGGCGTACCGTCACGGCGGTCCAGCACATAGACATCACCTTGCTTGGTGGGCAGCACCAGTGAAGGTGTACGGCCCTGGGGCAGATCCAGGTCCAGCAGCACGGGCTGCGATCCCAGGTCCATGTCCCACAGGTCGTGGTGCACGGTTTGCTGGTACCAGCGCAGCTTGCCGGTCTTTAAGTCCAGCGCCACGATGGCGGCGGTGTACTTTTCTTCGTCAGCGTTGCGGTATTGACCCAGCTGGTCCGGTACGCGGTTGCCCATGGGCACGTAGACCATGCCCAGCTCGGTGTCGGCAGAGAACACCGTCCAGCTGTTGGGCGAAGATGCCTTGTAGACCTGGTTGGGGTTGGCTGGATCAAAAGGCTCGGTGGCCTCAGGGTTGCCAGAATCCCAGTTCCACAGCAGCTTGCCGGTGTGTACGTCGTACGCACGAATCACGCCCGAGGGGGATTCCACGGCGTAGTTGTCGTTGACCGATGCGCCAATGATCAGCGTATCGCCCGCAATCACGGGTGGCGATGTGGGGTTCAGATAACCGGGCTGCTTGTTGGGCATGTTGTGCGTCAGATCGATCGCACCCTTGTCACCGAAGTCTTCGCACAACTTGCCGGTTTCGGCATCCAGCGCATAGAGCTTGGCGTTGGAAGATGGCAGGAAGATGCGGTGCTTGCACTGTGCTGCACTGGCTGTCGCAGTCGTCGCTGCCACTGCAGTTGCAGCAGAAGTAGCTGGCGCATCTGCATGGAAAGCAACGCCGCGGCAGGTCTGGTGCTGGCGGTTAGATTCCATGCCCGCTTGCGGATCAAAGCGCCATTTTTCGGCACCCGTATCAGCATCCAGAGCAATGGCCAGGCTGTGCGGGGTGCACAGGTACAGGCTGTCGCCAATTTTCAGTGGCGTGGCCTGGTAGGTGGTTTCACCCACGTCGCCCGGGCCCTTCATGTCACCTGTGCGGATCTGCCAGGCTACATCCAGCTGGTTCACGTTGTCAGGCGTGATCTGTGTGAGCTTGGAAAAGCGCTGGCCGTGGTGTGATCCCGCGTAAGCGGTCCAGTCGCCTTCAGCGGCTGGGCTATCGCCAGTTTTGGCATCGGGATTGACCACTTCCATTGACAGCTTGCCGGCCGTCTCATGGAGGTGAAAAGGAATGCCGATGAAGGCGATTACAGCCGAGAGGATCGACGCTGCCAGCACAGGCATGCCCGCAGCGAAAGGCGCTGTGCCCGCAGCAGCACTGCGGCGCGAAGCAGGAATCGCCATGATGAAACCAATGATGGCAGGCAGGCCCAGACGGGTTGCCAGTGGCCACCAGTGCAGTCCCGACTCCCACAGTGACCAGGCCAGCAGCACCAGCAGCCAGATGGCGTATACCGGCGTAGCCCAGCGCTTGCGCTTGAGAACACCGAACGCCGCGATCAATACGACCACGCCGCTCAACAGGTAGAAAGGACTGCCACCCAAGGCAAGCAGGTAGCTGCCGCCGAAAGTCAGTGGCAGGCCAAGAATGGCCAGAAGCAAGAGTGTCAATGCACGCATGGCAGCAGCTCCTGAGGTATCAGTTGGATCACGCTTGTCATGATTTTTTGATGTATGGTTTTTTAGGGAGAAAAAAAACCGACGGCGCCGGTACTCACCAGTGTCTTGTGCACAGGGGTGAGCACAAGTCAGAGAAAGTAGCGGTTGGCCGTCGGGGGCGTCATCGTATGTCGCGCAGCGAATGCGTGCTGGCGAGAGTTAGCGCTAACGTTTATTTTTGGAAAGCACCAGCCATTTTTGTTGTGAAAAATATGGCGATAAGTACAAGAAACTTATTTGCCTTCAGTAAGTTAGAGCGTTCTTGACGAACTGCCACCTTCACAAAAAACCATGATTTGCGAATGGGTGCCGCCCTGAGCGCGGGGGCGTTCAAACAGCCCCCACAGCGAGGGTCTGGCGCTGAAGGCTTTGGATGCAGTGCCTTGGTGGCGAAGGGCATCTGCGCTGATGCACCTTCGCAAAATCAGCACAAATGGCTGCGGCTTTACGCCTTTTTCAGAAACTCAGATTTCAGAATGAAAGGGCCTTGGTCGGTCTTGCAGTCCACGTCGTGGTCGCCGTTGTCATAGACCAGACGAATGCCTTTGATCTTGCTGCCCTTCTTGATGACGGTGGACGATCCCTTAACCTTCAAATCCTTTACCAGCAACACCGTGTCTCCGTCGGCCAAAGGGGTGCCATTGGCATCTTTGATTACGCGGGGGCCATCATCTTCGTCGCTAGCTGCAGCTTGCTCTGACCACTCATGGGCACAGTCAGGGCAGATGAACAGCGCTGCGTCAGGGTAGGTATTGTCTTGGCCGCATTGGGGGCAGGATGGGAAAGTCGTGGTGCTCAAGAGATGTCTTTCATTCAATGGAGTTTTAAAAAATGAGCTGCTAGCGCTTTAACAGTCTATGTTTCAATATGAAATCACATTGAAAACTAGTATTGGTAAGCCTTGGTAGCTCCTTTTATTGTGATGTTGCACGTTCATGCCATGCGTTTTTCCAGCGTGAACGGTGGCAGGCCTTTAAGCAACTGTGCTCCGTAGCTGGTAGCCACCAGACGCCGATCGTAGCAATAGACGTGGGCCTGGTCTTCTTCGGTACGAATAGCGCGCCCTACCCATTGCGCCAGTCGAATGGCTGTGGCGGGCACCACCAGCTCGTTGAACGGGTTGCGCCCGCTGCTGCGCAGCCATTCAGCGCGTGACTCACCCACAGGGTCATCGGGTGGCGAAAACGGCAGCTTGGTGATGAACAGCGATTCACACAGCGCACCGGGCAAATCCAGCCCTTCACCAAACGACTGCATGCCAAAGATGATGGAAGGCAAGCCCTGCTCTACCCGCGCACGGTGATCGGCCAGCAACATGGAACGCGGCATGGCCGTTTGCACCAGCACGTAATTGCGCATGGCGCTGGGCAGCGCATCCACAGCCTGGCGCATCTGATCACGCGAGGTAAACAGCACCAGCGCACCGGCTTGCACGCGGCTCAAGTCATTGAGCAGTCGCTCCACCATCTCACGGGTAAACGCAGCGGCTTCGCGCGGGTCGGCCTGCGTCTGGTGGGCCACCAAAGTGCCCTGGGCGGCATAGTCAAACGGGCTGGCTACTTCCAGCGTCTGCACTGCTGCATCGCCATGCAGACCGGCCTCTCGCAAGAAGAAATCAAAGCCGCCACAACTGGTCAGCGTGGCGCTGGTCAGCACCGCGCCGCGCACCTGGCTCCACAAGTGGTGGCGCAGCGTGGCACCGGGCAAGATGGGGCTGGCGTGGCCTTTGACCACGATGAAGTCGCCATCTATTTCCAGCGTGAACCATTTGGCATTGGGCACGCTCTGGGAGCCGTCTTCACGGGTTTCTGGCTGCTGGCTGAGCAACTGGGCGGTGTCGTGCACGGCCTCCAGGCGCGGGGCCAGCGTGCCCACCTGGGCATACAGTGCAGACAGGCGCTGCGCCTCATCGGGCTTGTCTTTGATCTCAGCTTTCAGCGCCTTGGCAATGGCGCGCAACACATCCAGAAAGCCGCTGGCGTTGTGCATGACTTGCGCCAAAGGCTCCAGCAAGGGGTCTGGCAAATCACCACGTGGCACGCGCACTCGCGCAGGGCCCCAGCTGTCTTTCTGGCCTTTGAGCTGTTCGCCATACAGCGACATGACCAGACGTGCCAGCTCAGTCAGGTGCTCACGCAGCCCGCTGCTGTAACCGGCAATGTCGGCAATCTCATCGACCTCCATCAACTGGCCTACACGCAATGCACGGCTGGCCAGCTTGTCGATCCATGTCAGCCGGCTCATGTCCATATCACACGCAAATTGTGACAACGCGGTTTGCGGCAAATGGTGGGCTTCGTCCAGGATGAGCAGGCTGTTGTCCAGCTCTGGCAGCAAGCGTGCTCCCAGACTGGAAAGCAGTAAATCATGATTGGCCACAATGACTTGCGCGGCCACCATCTCTTTGCGGCGTTCGTAATACGTGCAGTTGTCAAAGGCCGGGCAATGGCGCCCCGTGCAAGAGCTGCCTTCGGCGGCCAGCGGTGCCCATGCCTCGGCTTCCGGCGGCGGGGTGAGGCTGTCGCGGTCGCCATTCCACTGGCCAGTGGCCAGTGCGTCAGCCATCGATGTGTAGAACTGCATGCGCGCCTCGGTCTCTGCCTTGGGGCGTGTTTTGCGCTGTTCTGTGGCTTCTTCGGCAAACAGGTCATCCACTTCGTCGCTGTTTTCTCCCGAGCTGGCCAGACGCTCCAGCTTCAGCTTGCAGACAAAGCGGCCTCGGCCCTTGGCCAGTGCAAATTTGAAAGGCGTGGGCAGTTGCTGCGCCAGCGCGGGCAGATCCTTGTTGACCAGCTGCTCTTGCAAAGCCACGGTGGCCGTAGAAATCAGCACGCGTGTGCCCCGTGCCAAAGCCATGGCAATGGCAGGCGCTGCATATGCCAGTGACTTGCCTACGCCGGTTCCAGCCTGAATGACCGCGATGGCGCGCTGCGGGTCTGCAGCGCCCTCTTCCACCTTGCCCAGCTGCGCATTGGAGAGCGTCTGCGCGATCTGGGCGGCCATTTTTCGCTGTCCCTCACGGACACGAAAACCGGGGATGGATGCGACCACGGAATCAAAGGAATCCAAGGCCTGCGTGGCCCATTTTTTTTGACTCATTGTGAGGTTTTGAACGAGAAAGCTGTGCTGCAGGGTGTGAAAAATTATTTTCAATACAAGTCAAACGCATGCATTTCATCTTTTTATTTATTTCTTGGATGACTGGCATGCGTAAATTCGCTGAAAATTTAAGCAATGTTCCATCGCTTTTCTGAGTGAACGGCAACAAATTCAAGCAGATCTACGCTGTGGAAAAATCATTATAGATTGTGGATGAGTGAGGTGGTTTGCCAAGGGAATCACTGCATGCATATGCCTTAAATCTTCCAGATAAGCATGTGGAAAAGTAAAGAATAAAGAGGGTGAGAGTGTTGAAAAAATCTTTTCAATCATCGCTCACTTACTCACAAGCCAGTGAAACAAGAACATTGTGGATAAGTGCCATCCGAGCGATGCAGGTGTAGCCGAAAGCTATCCACAATTTTTTGAAGAAAGTTATCCACATGCTGTGTGCAAAGTTGGCAGAAAAGACCAGCCATCTTCAGCTCTAAGGCATGCATTCAAGCCAGATTTCACTCAGAATCTAGTCGTATCAAAAGATATTTTTTTGCAAAACACTTGACCGTCATGGCAGAAAAAATGCTTGAAAAAAGTGTTTTAAAGCATTTCTTGATCCATGAAATGTATTTTTTATTATTTTTAAAGTGCTTGAACACTAGATTTATATAAAAAAACATGAACATAAATTCGATGAGCAGCGATGCATCAAGAAAACGGATCGTCCGGCTGCTGTGCGCCCCTTGAAGGCTGGGTCTGCTCTGGCTGCATCCGCCTTGCATTCCATTGGCATGTGTGGATGCGCGCGCGTCAGCGCCTGTAGCGCCACCCTGGCGGCAGTGTTTAAGAAGCGCTGGCGCTACACTGCTGGACTGCTTTTTTGATGGTTTACCCACTTACGCTATGCATGCCACCTTTGGATGGCTGGACGCGATCATTCTTGGATTGGTCCAAGGCTTGACCGAGTTTTTGCCTATTTCTTCCAGCGCTCACCTGCGCATTCTTGGCCCCCTGCTTCCTGGTGGTGCAGATCCAGGGGCTGCTTTTACAGCCATCACCCAGCTGGGCACAGAGCTGGCGGTGCTGATTTACTTTCGCAAAGATGTGATGCGCATGCTGCTTGCATGGTTTGCCAGCTTGCCTTTGATTGGCAGCCGCAAGAGCGGCGAGGCCTTGGACACGGATGCCAAGCTGGCGTGGCTTGTTATTTTGGGCACCATCCCTATCTGTGTGCTGGGCCTGCTCTTGCGCGACTGGATTGAAACCTCATTCAGAACGCTGGCGGTGACAGCCACCATGCTGATCGTCTTTGGCCTGCTGCTGGGCTGGGCGGAAAAGCGCGGCACACAAACCCGCCAAATTGGCCATCTGGGCTGGAAAGATGGCGTCTTGCTGGGCCTGGCACAGGCCATGGCACTGGTTCCGGGCGTCTCGCGCTCAGGTGGCACGATTACTGCTGCCCTTTTGCTGGGTATGACCCGCGAGGCTGCGGCACGCTTTTCGTTCCTGCTGGCCATTCCTGCAGTGCTGATGTCGGGCTTTTACATGCTGCTGTTCAAGCGCGAACCCATGACCTCTGAACAGTGGGGCATGACGCTTGCTGCCACCGTGATTGCCTTCGTGGTGGGCTATGCAGTCATTGTCTGGTTCATGCGCCTGATCTCGAGCAAGGGCTTCGGATTCTTTGTGATCTACCGCGTTCTGCTGGGGGTTGCAATTTTGCTGGGCCTGTACTTTGGTTTTATCCAGTAATCTCTAACTGTTATTGTTTGCAATAGAGCGACGTTGAAAGGACGCTCAACACCATCATGGAAATTCCTATACTTATCGCCCTCATCATCTTGAACGGCGTCTTTGCCATGTCCGAAATCGCGCTGGTGACAGCACGCAGGGCACGGCTTCAAAAGCTGATAGATGAGGGCGATACTGCTGCTGCTGCCGCGCTGCAGCTGGGCGAAAACCCCACACGTTTTCTCTCGACCATTCAAATTGGTATCACCTCTATCGGTGTGCTGAACGGTATTTTTGGTGAAGCCGCTCTGGCCCAGCCTTTATCCATGTGGATGGTTGAACAAGGCATGGCGCTCAAATACGCCAGCACCCTGTCCACTGCCATTGTGGTGGTGCTGATCACTTATGTATCGATTGTGGTTGGCGAGCTGGTGCCCAAGCGTCTGGGCCAGACCAACCCCGAAAGCATTGCCCGCCTGGTGGCCAAGCCCATCAATTTGCTGGCCAAAATCACCAAGCCATTTGTCATTTTGCTGACCTCGTCCACCCACGGCTTGCTCAAGCTGCTGGGGGTGCGTGAGAGCAACGATTCCACCGTGACGGAAGATGAAATTCATGCCGTGCTGGCTGAGGGCACCACATCGGGTGCGATTGAGCAAAACGAGCACACCATGATTCGCAACCTGTTCCGTCTGGACGATCGCCAGATCTCCTCACTGATGGTGCCGCGCTCTGATGTGGTGTGCCTGGACGTGAACCTGCCGTTTGCAGAAAACATGGCGATTGTGGAGTCGCACGACCACGCACGCTATCCCGTGATTGATGGCAGTTTTGAAAACCTGCTGGGCGTGATCAATTCGCGCCAGTGGCTGGCCAATGCCCTCAAGGGCCAGCGCGAGCTGCTGGAATCCAAGGACCTGATCCAAAAGCCGATCTACATTCCGGAAACCATCACCGGCATGGAACTGCTGGAGAGCTTCAAGCTGTCTGGTGCGCCCATGGCCTTTGTGATTGATGAATACGGCGAAATGCAGGGCATTGTCACGGTGCGCGATCTGACCGAAGCCATCACTGGCGAATTCGTGACCGAAGACCCCAGCGATGCATGGGCCGTGCAGCGCACGGATGGTTCCTGGCTGCTCGATGGCCACATCCCGATCGTTGAACTCAAAGACCGCCTGGGCCTTAGGTCGGTGCCGGAAGAAGAAAAGGGCCGCTACCAAACCTTGAGCGGCATGATGATGCTGCTGACCGGCAAACTGCCAGCGGAAACAGACAAAGTGGTCTGGGAAAACTGGGAGTTTGAGGTGGTAGACATGGATGGCAAGATCATTGACAAGATTCAGGCCACCAAGCTGGATAACCCCCAGGTTGAACTGTCTGGCGAGTCATAAGCCGCTGAGAATTCCTTGTCAAAAAAAGCAGCCTTAAGGCTGCTTTTTTTATGGGCTGCTTAGCCCGAAACACATGCCTTGCTACGCAGTGTCTTTGCCTTGCCGGCGCTTTGCATCTGCACGGCCTGTGGTGCAAAACGGTGATTGGATGGCGGTGTGATTGGCTTTTAAAAACAAGCGCGAAATGTCACAGGATCGAGCTGGCAGTGCTCGGTAATGGCACCTTTCAAGGTGAACAGCCTAGGCTGCTGTCTAAACTCAAAGATGCGGTACAGGTGAAAGCGCTCAGCGGCTTGCTGCGACACATCCAGCTCATTGCGCGTGACAAAAAACGGTGTGTCTTTGGCAAAGCGGGTGGTTTTTACTTCAATCATTTGCTCATTGCCTTGGGCATCAAAAGAGCGAATGTCAAAGCCCAACCCATCGCCCAGCGTTTGCGAGACATGTTCAACACGCAGTGCCAAACCGGGCAAGCCTTGCTGTTGCAAGCGCCATTGCTCGTAAGCCAAAGCAAACTGCTCTCCCGCCAGACCCAGCGACTGATTGCGCGCTTCCTGTACCAGGTAGTCACGTTTGACGGGGCTGCGCACGGCATATTGCGCAAGTGCTTCGCTGACTTGATGGCTTTTAGAAGGCGGCGTTTGAAGTGCTTGTTCGAACTTGGGTGCCATCGGTTCTGCTGCCGGTTGCTCAACCGCAGCTTGCACAATGGCCGATAACTGTGGGTACAGCGGAATTTGCCGCTCTACCTCTTGCATTAAACTTTTTTGAAAGTTGATGCGGCGCTTGTAGCCATTGATGCTGGGGTAGTGCAGCAACTGCAAAACAGCGCTGATGTTGCAGTATTTGAACTCAATCGAAGCGTGTGATCTTTCCCCTGCCAATGCGTCGAACAGCAACTGTCTGCATGCTGATTTGTTGTAGCGCTGGCCTGCCAGCTCTTGAACCAGCATGTCCAGATAACTGCGAACCGTGGCCTGTACTTCGGTGGGGTTCCAGGGGGTATGTGGGATGTGCAAAGGCATGGCGATATCTTGCCAGGCCTGCCTTGTCATTCCAAGTTGTAACCATCAACGCATGCGCTGGTCACCATAGGCGCACCAGCCCGGTTTTGGGCCTTTTTTGGGGTGCAGGCGGCACGTTTCGGGGCGCTTGTCATACACCGTGCAGCGGCGTGTCTGCGCATCCAGAAAGCTGCAGTCACCACTGGCACGACGGGCCATGGTGAAGATGTTGTGCCGGGGGGTGTAGTGGTCAATCAGCCTGGCTTTGAGCAATCGCCTGGCAATCAGTTTGGGCTCGACGTTGTCTACCTCAAAGGGATCGACCAGCCCCAGACGTACCAAGTCGGTCAATTGCACTTCCAGTGGCATGGTGCAGCAGTTGGCGCCACAGGTGTCGCACATGCCGGGTTTGTATTTGCTCCAGGTTTCGAGGCGGTCAACGTCCACGATGCGGATGGCGGATTTCATGGCGCGGGTACTGCAGCCTGGCTGCTTTAAGAAGAAAAAGGAGCGTATTGTGCTTGCTAGGTAACGTTTTCAAATAGAAAACTATCTGAAAACATTGACTGGTAAGCGTTAAAAGCTATTGTTTTAAAGGTGTTTGCAAGGATGACAAAACAGTCAATCGCCAGCGCTTGCAATGGCGGGTGCGATGACAAGCGCAATCGCCCGTGCTGGGCCACCTTAATGCATGCTTGCGGGCCGCACTATAGCCCGCCGCACCCAGACGTTTGTAGCGACGTAAAAAAGCCTGTGCACCGGGCACAGGCTTGTACAGCGGCCTGAAGGGTCAGGCAGAGTCTTTAGTCGGGTTTGGCGCGCAAAATTTTGCCGCTGATGGCATCCACTTTGATTGCCATGACGGTGTGGTCAGCCTTGAGCACATCGACCTCATAGCTGACGTTGCCCCAGTGGTTGTCCAGCTCGGCTTTGACAGGCTTACCCGGCGTGTGTGCGGTGGCTGCCTGAATGGCCTGCACGATGCTGATTTTGGCGGTTTTGGCACGTTCTGCATCGCGGCGCTTGGCCTTGCCGTCGTTTTCATGCATGCGGGCCTGGCCGGTCACGCCGTCCACCCACACTTCTACGCTTTCGCCTTGCGCTGTCAGTACCTGGGCTTCGTAGCGCACGCCAGCGCCATCTCCGTCGTCCAGATCAATTTCAATAACGGTGCCTGGCACGGCTTGCGTGGTGTTGGCAATAGCTTGCTCCAGGTTGACTTTCAACGGAGCGGTCAGAGCCTGCCATTGCGTGGGG
>ENA-OFCX01000853-OFCX01000853.1-metagenomes-genome-assembly--contig:-NODE-853-length-13962-cov-3.239232_pt1 | contig 13962 bp, 12 predicted proteins | sample MGYA00153384_OFCX01 | MGnify analysis MGYA00153384
ACGGTCTTTCCACTGCGGCATGGTGTCGCGGATGTAGTTTTGAATGCTCTGGGCCATCTCCTGAAACAGCGTGCTGGTGGTGCGTCCACAACCAGGGCAGGCTGTGACCTGTGGCAAAAACTGGCGCAGCCCCAGGCTTTGCAAAATCTCGGACGCCACCACCACTTCTTGCGTACGCGCCTCACCCGGCAAGGGTGTGAGCGAGACGCGAATGGTGTCGCCAATACCTTCTTGCAGCAGCACTGACAGCGCAGCGGTGGAAGCCACCGTGCCCTTGGTGGCCATGCCGGCTTCCGTCAGCCCCAGATGCAGTGCGTAATCGCAGCGCTGGGCCAAGGCCCGGTACACAGAGATCAAATCCTGCACACCGCTGACCTTGCACGACAAGATAATGTTGTCGGGGTTCAAACCTATCGATTCAGCCAGCTTGGCAGAGCTGACGGCCGAGGTAATCAGCGCCTCGTACATGACTTGGCGGGTTTCCCACGGCTGGGCACGCAGCGAGTTCTGGTCCATCAGCTGGGCCATGATTTCCTGGTCCAGCGAGCCCCAGTTCACACCAATGCGCACTGCCTTGTCGTACTTGGCCGCAATCTCAATCATCTGACCGAACTGCTTGTCCTTTTTGTCGCCCTTGCCCACGTTGCCGGGGTTGATGCGGTACTTGGACAGTGCTTGCGCGCAGTCAGGGTAATCGGTGAGCAGGCGGTGGCCGTTGTAGTGAAAATCACCCACCAGCGGCACATACTCGCCCATGCGGTCGAGCTGCTCACGGATATAGGGCACTGCAGCGGCAGCCTCAGGCGTGTTCACCGTGATGCGCACCATCTCCGAGCCTGCCTGCGCCAGCTGGCGCACCTGGATGGCGGTTTCCACCGCCTCCACAGTGTCGGTATTGGTCATGGACTGCACGCGCACAGGCGCATTGCCACCCACCGTAACCACGTTGTTGCGCCACACCACGCGGGCCTGACGGCTCTTGCGGGGCAGTGCAGAGGCAATCGCAATGGGCGATGCCTGGAATGTGTTGTCAGACACTTTTTACTTCACCTCGAATCGGGCCACATTGTTTTTCGCAGACCCTGCGAAATCGAATGCACTGCCATCCACCTCCACACGCGTTGCTTCGGCATTACCGATCACCACGTGCAAAGGCCGTCCCACGGCAACTTCTTCAAAAACGTCGCCAGACTTCAAAATCTTTTCCATCACCACTTGCTGCTGCGCATCTCGCACTTGCACCCAGGATTGAGCCGTGGCCGTAAAACGCAACACACGCTCTCCCGCCACGGCACCAGTTGGTGCTGGCAAAGCAGCGATGGCTGGTAGTGTGACAGCGGCTACCTCAGCAGGTGCGGGCTGTGCCGGCGCAGTGGCAGGCTCGGCCATCACCGCAGCGGCTGCATCCTGAGCCGTTGCTGCCGCACCTTCTGTATTCGATGCCTCAGGCTCCGCCTGCAACTGAGGCATGAACAAAGGCTCACTTGTAGCACCTTGCGCCACAGCATCTATGGCATCACCTTGTGCAGACTGCCACTGGGGCCAGAAGTAAAAGCCGGCGCCACCCGCCACAGCAATCAGCAAAACTGCTGCCAGCTTGACCGCACTGCCAGTGCCAGGCTCCTGCGCCGGCGACATCAATGAACGCAGTGTTTTTTCCTTGAATGGAGCATTGATGCCTTCGGGGTTAGAGGCCAGCTTGGCAGCTTCATGCTTGGGCAAGCCAGCAAGTACAGGCTCTGACGGAATACGCAGCAACCGGCAAATACTCAGCGCCAGAGAGCGTGTAAAAACCGAATCGGTCAATACATCCCAGCGGTCTTCTTCCAATGCCTGCAGCTTGTACACAGGAACCTTGAGCGCAGAGGCCAGCGTCTGAACTGACATGTGCTGCTGCTCGCGCGCTTGCCGCAAAAGCATGCCCGCGCTGCCCGATTGCTGTGCAGCGGCATTGCTGTCGCTTTGTTGCTCTGCGTTACCCAATACCACCTCAGTCATCAAAAGCTCCCCGCTCAAACCGTTGCCATTCCTTGGAATCAGGGAATCGCTTATGTAATTGATCAGCCAACTGTCGCATCGCTACGTTGTCACCCAGGCTTCGCTCAACTTTGATCCCTAACCAAAGCGATTGCGCAGAAGCCCATTGGCCATTATTGATGCGACGCACATAAAAACGCGCACGCTCAGTATGACCCTGAGCGTGCAGCGCATCTGCAAAATTGTAGGCAACTGCAGGGTTGCCTGGCTCTATTTCGTGGGCTTTTTCGAGGGCTTGCATCGCTGCGTCAAGCTGCCCCGCTTGCCGCAAGCACACGCCCTTGGCCAGCCAAAGGCGTGAAACCGACTGCCCTGAGGTGCGCGGCGCGGCCAATGCTGCATCCAGATTACGCTCAGCCAAGGCAAATTGCTTTTGCTGGCACTGCAACCACCCCAGGTTGTAAAGGGCATCCGCATCACCCGGGCGCAAGGCCAAGGCTTGCACAAAGCTGTCATTGGCACCTTTGTAGTCCTGCAGGCTCATGTGAATCCAACCTTTGAGGTTGTACGCATCCACATAACGCGGGTATGCCTGCAGTGCTTCCGCAATTTCACCCAAAGCGACCTCAGCGCGCCCTTCTTCAAAATGCAACGCAGCCAGCTGCAAGCGAGTTTTGGCCAGACGGTGCACTTCTGTTTCTGCTGCCGAGCCAGGTATTTCTTCTGGAGACAGCGTACCCACACCAGTCATGCAGCCGGCCAGCAGACATGCCGCAAGCCCCCCTCCCATGCCCTTGCGGACCTTGCTAAACAGCTGCTTCATGGAAACCAATGGGGCGGGCATGCACATCCTTGTTATCAAAAACCGTTAGGAAATGGGTATCAGCGGTATGGTACGTTGCTTGGCCATACGCTCAGCGGCTCGCGTCCTGTCCTTCACATCACCGGCAAGCTGCCCGCACGCAGCATCAATATCATCACCACGGGTTTTGCGCACGGTGGTGACGATGCCAGCATCGCTCAGCTTCTTCGCAAAAGCACTCACGGCAGCATTGGACGAGCGCAACAGGCCCGAGGCAGGAAATGGATTAAACGGGATCAAATTGAGTTTGCACCATGGCTTGCCACTGCCGTGCTTGCGAAGCAGATCGATCAGTTGCTGTGCGTGCTCTGGCTGGTCATTCACACCATCCAGCATGCAGTACTCAAACGTAATGAAATCGCGGGGTGCAAACTCCAGATAGCGTACACACGCCTGCATCAACTCATCCAGCGGATACTTCTTGTTGAGTGGCACCAGGTTTTCACGCAAGGGATCATTGGGCGCATGCAGCGAAACCGCCAAAGCCACGGCACAGTCCTGCGCTAGGCGATCCATCATGGGCACTACACCCGATGTAGACACAGTCACCCGGCGACGTGACAGACCATAGCCATGGTCATCCAGCATGGTGCGCAGTGCAGGCACCAAAGCCGAGTAGTTCTGCATGGGTTCACCCATACCCATCATCACCACATTGGTGATCACGCGATCTTCTTTGTTCAGGTGCTTGCGCAGAAAGTGCTCCGCAAACCACAACTGAGCCAGAATCTCGCCCGTTGTCAGATTGCGACTAAAGCCCTGGTGCCCGGTCGAGCAAAAACGGCAGCCCACCGCGCAACCGGCTTGAGATGACACGCACAAGGTGCCACGGTCATCTTCAGGAATAAATACGGACTCCACCGCATTGCCATCACCCACATCAAACAGCCACTTGATAGTGCCGTCTTGCGACTCGTGCTGGGAGATGACAGACAAGCCTTCAATACAGGCATTGCCCTTGAGCTTTTCACGCAGGGACTTGGCCAGATCGGTCATCTGGTCAAAATCGCTGGCACCGCGCTGGTGAATCCAGCGGTACAGCTGCGTAGCTCGAAAACGTTTTTCCCCCAGCGACTCGCAATAAGCGGTCAGGCCCTGAAGGTCAAAATTCAATAAGTTCGTGGTCATATGCAATACCCCGGACCACTTACAACAGGGCAGCACTCCCATGCGTGGAGTGCCGCCGTCACAGCAAGCACGGCCAGCATGGGATTCATGGAATTAACGTGCGTAGACGTTCATGCCAGGGAAGAAGAAAGCGATTTCAACAGCTGCAGTTTCAGCAGCGTCGGAACCGTGCACAGCGTTGGCATCAATGCTGTCAGCGAAGTCAGCGCGGATGGTGCCGGCTTCAGCCTTCTTAGGATCGGTAGCGCCCATCAGTTCGCGGTTCTTCAAGATAGCGTTTTCGCCTTCCAGAGCTGTGATCATCACAGGGCCGGAGATCATGAATTCAACCAGGTCCTTGAAGAAAGGACGTGCAGCGTGAACAGCGTAGAACTGCTCAGCATCAGCGCGCGACAGGTGCACCAGCTTGGCTGCAGCAATCTTCAGGCCTGCAGTTTCAAAACGGCTGTAGATCTGACCGATCACGTTCTTTGCAACTGCGTCAGGCTTGATGATGGAGAGAGTGCGTTCGATTGCCATTGGGTATTCCTAGTGAAATGGGATAAATTTTTTGCCGACTCGGCAAAACCCTTAATTCTAACGGGGCGCCGCCAACCCTAAAAAACTGATTGAAAAGCTCCGCGACAGGTTATCGACCTGAGCGACGGCCACCTGGCTTGCGCTTTTGCTCAGCACGAGCGCGCGACAGACTGTCGTGGCCGATATAGCCCACCGATGTTTTCATCGGATCTGGCTGAGCGCTAGGCAACTGGTAGTTGTTGTTGCTGGTGCGCTTGGGTGCCGACTTGGCCCCACGGCGAGCGCGCAACTCACGCGCCTCGGCAGATGCAGTCACACGCGCCTTGGCACGTGAGCCCGCGCGATCAGACTCACGACGCACATTGGGCTGCGCGGCTGGTTTGCGGGTTTGCGGCATGGCCACGCCCGAGGCCTGAATCAGGCTTTGCACATCACGCTCATCCAGCTCCATCCATGCGCCGCGGCGCAAACCACGGGGCAGCTGCATGGCGCCATAACGAATGCGGATCAACCGGCTGACTGCACGCCCGACCGACTCGAACATGCGACGCACTTCGCGGTTGCGGCCTTCAGAGATCGTCACGCGATACCAGACGTTGGCGCCTTCGCCACCACCGTCTTCGATCGAGCCAAATGATGCTTCGCCATCCTCGAGCTGCACGCCCGTTGTCAGCAGTTGTTTTTCTTCCTTGGTCAAAGCACCCAGCACGCGTACCGCGTACTCACGCTCCAGACCAAAGCGGGGATGCATCAGGTTATTAGCCAAAGTGCCCGAGCTGGTAAACAGCAGCAAACCTTCGGTATTCAAGTCCAAGCGCCCCACCGACTGCCACTTGCCGTTATGCAGCTTAGGCAACCGGCGAAACACCGTTGGACGATTCTGCGGATCGTCCAAGGTCACCACTTCACCGGCAGGCTTGTGGTACGCCAGCACGCGCACAGCGGGCGGATCAATTCGCACCTTGACCGGCTTTCCATCCACCTTGATGTTGTCACCCAGCTGAATGCGCTGGCCCACGTGTGCAGGCTCTCCATTGACTGTAATACGACCGCTCGTAATCAAGCGCTCCATCTCCAGCCGCGAACCCAGACCCGCCTGCGCCAGCACCTTGTGCAGCTTGGGAGACTCCATTTCAGGCTTGAGAACACGCTTTTCACTTGCAGCCTCTGGCAACTCTTGTGCGGCATCCAGCTCGCCCGAGATCACCGAGTCAAAGTCATAGCCTTGCTCTGCACTGATGAGCAAATCCAGCATGTCTTGAGCTTGTGCGGGCTGCTCGAGAGGTTTTGCAGCCGTCGCTGGTGCGCGGCTAGCCTGCGGCTTGCGATCGGCACTGCGTGGTGCACGATGAGCGGGCTTGTGTTCTTTAGTCATGATTTCCGTTTCTGCGCCAGCCCATTCAACTATCGGCAAGACGCTTGTATTCAAATTAGGCGATGTACGCCAAGCACTTAAGCTTTATGGAGTTCTTCAGCTTCAGTGGCATCCAGCGCCACATCGGCTAGCGAAGTCTCTGGCAAGGCTTCAACAGGCATGAAAACCTCGTCCATCGGCAGGACAGGCTCTGCAAACAGGTCACCTTCGACCACGACAGAGGCATCTCCATCAGCAGAATGCGCAGAAGGGGGCATGTCAGAGCCACCTTCCGCCTCATCAAGCGCCTTAAACAGAGAGGCCTGGGACTCAGGCTCGTCCAGCATCGGAAGCTCGTCCAGCGACTTCAGCCCCAAGTCATCCAGAAACTGCCTTGTGGTGGCCAGCAAAGCTGGGCGCCCAACCGTTTCTCGGTGACCGATCTCTTCCACCCATCCCCGGTCTTCCAGCTGTTTGATGATCAAACTATTGACAGTCACCCCGCGGATGTCCTCAATATCACCACGCGTCACGGGTTGACGGTAGGCAATGATGGCCAACGTCTCCAAGACAGCACGGCTGTATCGCGGAGGTTTTTCCGGGTGCAATTTATCAAGGTAGCCACGCATTTCAGGGCGACTTTGAAAACGCCAGCCCGATGCAACCTGTACCAGTTCCACCCCTTTGCCGGCCCACTCGTGCTGCAAAGACAAAAGCAGATCTTTGAGCGTATCGGCCCCCAGATTTCCATCGAACAAGGCGCGCAGCTCCCTCAGCGGCAGTGGCTGCTGTGCGCAGATCAAAGCGGTTTCCAGGACCCGTTTGGCATCAACCGAATTCATGGTTTAGACGCAAGCCTCGCGTGAGGAAAGGGTAAAGACAGATGAACTGGACCCTCACGGGCAAGTACACCAACGATATAGGCAAGCACAAGGCCTGCCTTTAAATTCAGCGGGGATTGTAGCGCAGGCCCAATTGCTCGACTGCCGCAAGGAAATCTGCAGGTGGCTCTGCTGCCAGCTCCAGACTCTCACCCGTGACTGGATGGACAAAGGCCAGACGGAATGCGTGCAATGCCTGGCGCTGCATCCCCCCGGCTTGCGCGCCTGCGTACAGTACATCAGCAACCAGCGGATGACCCAGCAAAAGCATGTGCACCCGAATTTGATGGGTTCGCCCTGTGTGCAGCTTGCAATGCACCAGACAATGCTCGGTCGTGGTGTCCCAGCAAGTAATGTCGGTTCTGGCTTCTTTGCCTGCATGCTGCGCCAGATCTACCACCGCCATGCGCAAACGATTGCGCGGATCGCGACCAATAGGTGCATCGACTTTTTGCAGCTCAGCGCCTTTCCAGGGCTTGTGCGCCAAAGCCAGATAGCGGCGACTGACATCGCGGCGCGCAATCAATGCCACCAAGGCATCCATGGTTGACCTGTCTTTGGCCACCATCATCAAGCCACTGGTGTCCTTGTCCAGCCGATGAACGATCCCTGCACGAGGCACCATGGCAGCACCTGCGTGATGAGCCAGCAAACCATTGAGCAAAGTGCCGCTCCAGTTGCCTGGCGCCGGGTGCACCACCAGGCCCGCTGGCTTATTGACCACCAGCAGGTGTGCATCTTCGTAGACCACATCCAGCTCCATCGCCTCAGGCTTGAACGACTGGCTTTGCGCTGTCGGCCGCATTTCAATGCCAATGACATCACCCAGCTTGACCTTGACGGATGCTTTGGTCGCAGTTTTTTGATTCAACTGCACTGCACCTTGCTCCAGCAGTTGCTGCAAATAGCTGCGCGAAAACTCTGACACCAAGTCAGACAGCGCCTTATCCAGGCGCACGCCATGCTGGGACATCTCCACGGTGAACGAACGCAGCTCTACTTCAGCCAAAGAGATGCCAAGCTCTACGGCATCATCTGACTCAAGTGCTCCGTCTTGCGCTAGTGGCAATGATCTTTCGCTCACACAAATTCCTAATTCCAAACAACATTCCAATAAAAATGCCCGGTGGATCGCACCGGGCATTTCACCAGCAGACACCTGCCTGTCAGCGCATTAACGCGCTGGCAAGTAGCGCGATGGATCTACGGGCTTTCCTTGGCGACGCACTTCAAAATGAAGTTTCACCCGGTCAGCATCCGTGCTTCCCATCTCAGCAATCTTCTGCCCCTTCTTCACATTCTGATCTTCTTTGACCAGCAACTTCTGGTTATGGGCATACGCAGTCAAATAGGTGTTGTTGTGCTTCAAGATGACAAGGTGGCCGTACCCGCGCAAACCTGCGCCGGCATACACCACACGGCCATCGGCCACTGCCAAGATAGGGTCACCGGCCTTGCCAGCAATGTCCACACCTTTATTCGTCGCCTCGTTAAAGCCAGCAATCACTGCTCCCGATGCAGGCCAGATAAAAGCCAGCCCGCTGGCATCACCGCCAGCGGTTGCCTTGGTCGTATCGACAGGAGCAACCGCAGCCGGTGCTGTCGCAGCAGGCGCCGTGCTAGTGCTGCCAGCCGGCGGCAAAGCAACTGGCTGCACTGGACGCGCGCCCTCGGCTTCGGCACCCGGCGGCACCACGCGCACGACCTGACCGACCTCGATCAGATCTGGATTGGTAAGACCGCTCCAGCGCGCAATATCTTTCCAGCTTTGACCATGCTCCAAACCGATGCGAATCAGAGTGTCTCCAGGCTGAACGGTGTAATAACCCGGCTTGCCCGCATTTTCAGCGCCTGGCAACTTAGCAGGGTCTACCTGTGTACTGGACTTGGAGCCCCAGCCACCTCGATCCTCCACCGGAGCCTTGTTCACCTGTGCACAACCAGCCAGCAAACCACCAACCACCAGTACTGTGCCCAACGTTCCAAGGCCTCGCGATAACAACATATTTATTTCCCTTTCAGGCAATCCCAGATTTTAGGGGAACAAAGTGCACAGCTTCGAGCACAGATTCTGTAAATCCGTGAGGGGTTTTATCCACCACCAACAAAGCTTGCTGTCCCGTACTTCTTACCGTGGGGGCCACCAGACGGCCCCCCACAACCAATTGATCTAGCCACGCTTTAGGAATTACTTCCCCCCCGGCTGCCGAAATGATGCCTGCATAAGGCCCGCCTTGCGCGTAACCTAACATTCCGTCACCAAACAAAAGCTGCACATTAGTGAGCCTTAAAGCGCGCAAATTGTTCCGTGCTTTTTCATGCAAACCACGCAAGCGCTCAATCGAATACACCTGTTTTGCCACACAGGAAAGCACCGCTGCTTGATAGCCACAGCCTGTACCTATTTCCAAAATCCGCCCCAAACTGCCCGAACTCCGCACGCATTCGGCACCTTCCAGCAACTCAATCATGCGGGCAACCACGCTGGGCTTGGAGATGGTCTGCTGCAGGCCAATGGGCAGGCTGGTGTCTTCGTAGGCCTGATTGACCAGCGCACTATCTACAAACAAATGGCGCTCTACACGCCCTAGCGCACCCAACACGTTCGGAGATTGAATACCAGAGGCGGCCAGACGCTGCACCATTCGCATTCGCACGGCTGCCGAGTCCAGCCCCAGCCCTACAGGGGCCATGGCAGGTGCTGTTGCCACCGCCCGTGCATTCACCGTTTTCGGTGCGGCAGAAGTGGCGATCCATGCAGGAAACCCGGGACGCTTGGGCTGATTCATGCCGCCTCCTGCGCACTGACGGCCATGTCCAGCCGTGATGCTGTCTGCGCCCAGTAAACCAGATGATCGTGGTCCGTCAGATCAACCTTCAAAGGTGTGATGGCCACATGGCCATGGGCTGTTGCATGAAAGTCTGTGCCTTCCGACTCATCCTTGGCGGCACCAGCACTGCCAATCCAGTACATGGTCTCCCCCCGCGGGCTAATTTGCGTGATCACAGGTTCTGCGGAATGGCGACGTCCCAAGCGACAAAGCTTGACTGAGCCCATCTGCTGCAGCGGCAAATTGGGAATATTCACATTGAGCAGCCAGGGCGCGTTGCCAACCAATTGCTGCTGACGCATCTGCTGCACCAGCTGTTTGGCTTTTTGCGCTGCTGAGGCCAGCTCGCCCCAGTCACGCTCCACCTGCGAGAACGCAATGGCAGGCACCCCAAAGAGATAGCCCTCCATGGCAGCGCCGACGGTGCCCGAATAAATGGTGTCGTCCCCCATGTTCGCACCATTGTTGATCCCGGAAACCAGCAAGTCAGGGCGATACCCGAGCAGACCGGTCATGGCAATGTGCACGCAATCTGCAGGCGTACCATTTACATAGCGGAAACCATTGGCTGCGCGCTGTACATACAAAGGTGAGTGCAAAGTCAAGGCGTTGGACTTTGCACTGTTGTTGTGCTCAGGGGCAACCACCTCGACTTCCACACCATCAATGGAAGCCAAGGCATCGTGCAGCGCGACGATTCCGGGCGCCTGATAACCGTCGTCGTTGGAAATGAGAATCTTCATGGGCTCTAAACAGGTTATGCCGATTGTAGGTGGCACAAAGCCAATCGCCATCAGAGTATCTGCAGACGCACGCACAAAGCAGCCGCAGAACACCTCATTAACGCGCAATGCCCGCATTCATCGACACGCTTGCGCAATTTAATGGTCACGCTCTTGCACCACCCAACAAACACACGGCGCCTCTGCGACACTCGCAGAATCTTCAAAATTCGAAAGCAAGCCTGTGGCTGAACGCTCTCCTGCTGATTTCGCTCGCGACACATTAAAGCTGCTCGCAGCACGCCGCCTGCAGCCAACCCCCGAAAACTATCAGGCCATTTACGAAGAAGTGGCAGGGCTGCTGCCGCACATCCCATTCCCCAAAGCACCGCTGCGTCGCATTGCCACCGTTTTACCCAGCCAGACACCGGCGCAGAAACGTATCACCAGAAATTTCTCACAGGCCATCGAAGACGAAGACTGGACCGCACTGCAAAGTGCCATTGCAGATTTTGCCAAACTGGATGTCAACACCAGCGCCCCCCCGCTAGCGCCGCCCGACCTCTTGCCGCAAACGATTGATATATTGCCTCCAAATCTGGCCCATCAATTGGCGCGCCTGATTGAAACCATCATCTCTGCGTTTGGCGAAGAAGATGAACGCATGTACGAGCTGTCTCAGCAACTGGTGAGCTTTTTGCAAAAAGATGCGCCACCAGTTGCCGCGCTGGAGCAGTTGCTCAGCAACTACAGCTACCGCCTGTCTTTCACCGCGGAAGACCAGGCGCAGCGCCGCCTCAGCATTCATGCGCTGCTGCGCATGGTGGGCGAACACATCGTCTCTATTGCCTCGCACGACGAGCCCCTGCAAAAACAGGCCCAGGCCTTATCGAGCGCCATGGAAAAACCCTGGACATTGCGCCAGCTGGACGCCATGCAGGCGCACCTGAAAAGCCTGCTGTTTCGCCACCTTGAAATTGACGGCCACCGCAACGAGGCTCACCAGCAGCTCAAAGACCTGCTGGCGGAACACACCCACCAAATGGCCAGCCTGGGCAAACTCAGCGAGCACCACGCCCACGAACTGCACGACTGCGCAGAGCGCATTCAGCAGGCGCAAGATTTGGGCGATCTGGCGATGGTTCTTCAATCGGTCGTTCAGTCCGGCAGCGCCCTTGCAACCGAAAACCGCCTGGTGCAAGCGCAGCTTGCTGACCTGCGTGAGCAAACTGAAGCACAGGAGCACACCATTGAAGAGCTGGCCATCAGCCTGTCGCATATCGAAGACAGCACCCGCCATGATCCCGAAACCGGGACCTTGAACCTGCTGGGCTTTCACGATGCCTTGATGAGCGAGGCCGCGCGCAGTCACCGCCAAACGCAGCCGATCAGCCTGTCCACACTGCAGGTGGACCACCTGGCTGCCATCGAAGCAGAGGCAGGCCCTACCGCCGTTTCGGCCGCACTCATTCACATGGCGCGGCTGATTCGCAGCACGCTGCGCCCACAAGATGCGGCAGGCCGCACCAGCCCAACCCAGTTTTCCGTGCTATTTCCGGGCACCAAGCCTGCGCAGGCGGCACAGGCCCTGGCGCGCCTGCAAGCGGCCATCAGCGAACGCCCTTTGCTGCATGCCGACCGGCGCTGGACATTGAGCTTCAGTGCCGGGGTGATTGCCTTGAATGACCTCGACACCCCCGCTCAAGCCCTGGCCCGCGCAGCACACGCTTGCGAGCAGGCACAGCACATGGGCATGGGCCGCGTGGCTTTGTCCTGAAGGTTTGGCCATCCAGCGCCGTGGTGCTGCCAACAGGGCACCACGGCTGCGCACCGACCTGCGCATCTGCCTGCGCGCACGCCCCAATTTGGAGCAAGAGGTCTTGCACAAGACCCCTATCACATTTTGCAAATGCAATTCAAGTAAACCGATAGCACCCAAAAGGGAAAATCGCGACAGCAAGCGCTAACGCACACATTGATGCATAGTTTGCGCGCATGAACCTGTGCCGTTTTAGTGCACAGGTATCACATTCCGAAAACTCATAAATAGATTTTTCAAAAAATAAAGATTTATGCCAGATAGCGCTTTATTCACAAGCGCTTATAGCTATTTTAAATATAGCAATAGAGATTAATTTTTCTCATATCTGGCACCTACGAGTCTTTGACCCTCAACCGTCAGCGCTTTTCTCCATGCGCCAGCTGTGGCCCGCGGATGGATCGTTGCTTTGCTGCTTTTCAATGAAAGATCTCTTTCATGCATATCACTTTCAGTGCGTACTACACGCTCATCATGGCTGTCCTGGTTTTGCTGCTGGGCAAGCTACTGGTTTCTCGCGTGCGCTTTCTGCGCGAATTCAATATTCCAGAGCCTGTAGCTGGGGGCTTGGTGGTTGCGGCCGGCATTCTGACCATGAATCAGATCGCAGGCTGGACGTTTGCTTTTGACAGCAGCCTGCAGACCGCCTTCATGCTGGTGTTTTTCTCGTCCATCGGCTTGAGCGCCAACTTCGCCAAACTGCGTGAAGGTGGACTGGGCCTGGTGGTGTTCTTGCTGGTCATCTCCGGCTTCATCGTGGTGCAAAACGGTGTGGGCATGGGCTTGGCCGCTGCACTGGGACTGGACCCATTGATTGGTGTGGTAGCTGGCTCCATCACCCTGGTTGGTGGACACGGCACTGCCGGTGCCTGGGGCACCGTGCTGGAGCAACAATATGGCTTGACCGGCGCCACCACGCTGGGCATTGCCTGCGCTACCTGTGGCCTGGTGATTGGCAGCATCATGGGCGGCCCTCTGGCCAAGCGCCTGGTGAGCCGTTACAAGCTGGCAAAACCCCGCAGCCTGAGCGAGCAAACCCGCAGCGATTTGCCTCCGGTGGCCGAGAACCTGGATGCCTTTGCATTTGAAGCCCCGTCCAAAGCCCCCCGCCTGATCACCTCCGACGCCGCCATCGAAACCATGGCACTGTTTGCAGGTTGCTTGGCATTTGGCGAGTTGATGTCCAACCTGACCAAGGATTCCTCGTTTCAGCTGCCCACCTTTGTGTGGTGCCTGGGCGCTGGCGTTCTGATCCGCAATATCCTGGATTACATCTTTGGCTTCAAGGTGTTTGACCGTGCCATCGACGTATTTGGCAATGCGGCCCTGTCTATCTACCTGGCCATCGCCCTGCTGTCGATGCGCCTGTGGGAACTGGCAGATCTGGCTGGCCCACTGATGATCATCATGCTCGCACAAACCGTGACCATGGCGCTGTTCGCCTACTGGATCACATTCCGTGCCATGGGCAAAGATTACGACGCTGCACTGCTGGCCGCAGGTCAAGTCGGCTTTGGCATGGGCTCCACCCCCACCGCCATTGCCAACATGCAGGCCATTACCAACCAGTACGGTCCTTCGCACAAGGCGTTCCTGATCGTGCCGCTGGTGGGCGCCTTCTTCATTGATATCGTCAACGCCTTCTTGATTCAGGCATCCATCAACTTGGTGCGCTAAAGGCTGTCTACCCACCTTCAGAGAATCCAAAAGTTTACGCTGAACACAAAGCAGCGCAACCAGGCATTTGAAGGGGGTGAAGGGTACTAAATAGGCAGCTGCGGGGCAGACCTACAAACAACCCGGCAGTTTTAACGCACACTGGGGCATTCACTCGACAAGGAGACTGCCCCATGCGTGACGCCAACGCCC
>ENA-OFCX01000854-OFCX01000854.1-metagenomes-genome-assembly--contig:-NODE-854-length-13954-cov-2.757105_pt1 | contig 13954 bp, 16 predicted proteins | sample MGYA00153384_OFCX01 | MGnify analysis MGYA00153384
TGCTGCCAGAGTTGACACACCCACCGCATGCACGTCGTTTTCAATCGCCTGGCGGGCGCATTCTTCAGGCGTTTGAAACAGCGGCCCCATGTCCACGTCGTAGCCCAAATCAGCAAACGCGGTGGCCACCACCTTGGCGCCCCGGTCGTGGCCGTCCTGGCCAAGTTTTGAAATCATCACGCGCGGGCGGCGACCCTGATCTTCAGCGAACTGCGCGATTTCTTTTTTGAGCTGTTCCCAGCCGTCGGCAGAGTCATAAGCGGCTGCATACACACCGGTCACCTTTTGTGTATCGGCGCGGTGGCGGCCATACACGGCCTCCAGCGCGTCGCTGATTTCACCGACTGTCGCGCGGGCGCGTACCGCTTGAATCGACAAATCCAGCAAATTACCCGTGTTGTCTTCTGCTGCACTTTTAATAGCTGCTAGCGCCCGTATTACCTGGGCAGAGTCACGTTTTGACTTGATTTCTATCAGCCGGGCTATTTGTGAGTCACGCACTGCCACATTGTCAATGTCGCGCGTTTCAATGGCGTCTTCGGTCTTCAGCTTGTACTTGTTTACGCCCACAATGACATCTTTACCGCTGTCAATGCGCGCCTGCTTTTCGGCAGCTGCTGCTTCAATTTTCAGCTTGGCCCAGCCGCTGTCAACTGCCTTGGTCATGCCGCCCATGGCTTCGACTTCTTCAATGATCTTCCACGCCGCATCGGCCATGTCCTGGGTCAGCTTTTCCATCATGTAGCTGCCTGCCCACGGGTCAACGACCGCGCCAATGTGCGTTTCTTCCTGCAAGATCAGTTGGGTGTTGCGGGCAATGCGCGAGCTGAACTCGGTAGGCAGCGCAATCGCTTCGTCAAATGAATTGGTGTGCAGGCTTTGCGTGCCGCCAAACACTGCGGCCATGCCCTCAATCGTCGTGCGCACAATGTTGTTGTACGGGTCCTGCTCGGTCAGGCTCCAGCCGCTGGTCTGGCAATGGGTGCGCAGCATGAGCGACTTGGGTGACTTGGCGTCAAAGCCTTTCATGATGCGGCACCACAGCAGCCGGGCTGCACGCATTTTGGCAATCTCCAGATAGAAATTCATGCCAATCGCCCAGAAAAAACTCAGGCGTCCCGCAAAAGCATCGACATCAAGTCCCTTGCCGATGGCCGTCTTCACATATTCTTTGCCGTCGGCCAGGGTGAAGGCCAGCTCCAGCGCCTGGTTGGCCCCGGCTTCTTGCATGTGGTAGCCCGAAATCGAAATCGAGTTGAACTTGGGCATGTGTTTTGCCGTGTATTCAATGATGTCGCCAATGATGCGAATGCTGGGCGCAGGCGGGTAAATGTAGGTGTTGCGCACCATGAATTCTTTAAGGATATCGTTTTGAATCGTGCCGCTTAAATCCGTTTGAGCCACGCCCTGCTCTTCAGCCGCGACCACATAGCCTGCCAGCACCGGCAACACCGCGCCGTTCATGGTCATGCTGACGCTGACTTTGTCCAGCGGAATCTGGTTGAACAAAATCTTCATGTCTTCGACCGTATCAATCGCCACACCGGCTTTGCCCACGTCGCCCGTCACGCGCGGATGGTCGCTGTCATAGCCCCGGTGCGTGGCCAGGTCAAACGCCACCGACACGCCCTGCCCGCCCGCTGCCAAAGCCTTGCGGTAAAACGCATTTGATTCTTCAGCCGTTGAGAACCCGGCGTACTGCCGGATCGTCCAAGGGCGCACCGCATACATCGTGGCCTGCGGGCCGCGGATGAAGGGCTCAAAGCCTGGCAGTGTGTTGGTGTAGGGCAAGTCCTTGACGTCGTCGGCTGTGTACAGCGGCTTGACGGTGATGCCGTCTGGCGTGTGCCAGTTCAGTGCATTCACGTCGCCGCCGGGAACAGATTTAGCTGCGGCTTTTTCCCAATCGGCAAGGCTTGAAGGTTTGAATGGCGTACTCATGTCCTGCATCTTACCAAACTTCTATTTTTATAATTATAAATTCAGAATTCAGTTTCATGTAAACTTTGCATTGATATGAACGCACCCACTCTGCCCCAAAACCTGAAGCAGCGCGCCCTGTATGAAGAAGTCGCCGAATTGCTGCGCCAGCGGATATTTAACCGCGAACTGACGCCGGGCAACTGGATTGACGAGCTGAAGCTGGCTGAAGAATATGGCATCAGCCGCACGCCATTGCGTGAAGCACTCAAAGTGCTGGCCACTGAAGGTTTGGTCACGATGAAGGTTCGGCGCGGCGCGTATGTGACCGAGGTCAATGCCAAAGACTTGCGCGACGTGTTTCACCTCATGGCCGTGCTGGAAGCCGACGCCGCAGGCACCGTGGCCACAATGGCCACGGACAAACAACTGCAAGAACTTGAGGCCCTGCACCAGCAGTTGGAGAAAGCCGCCAAAGATCGCAAAGACCACCTTAAGTTCTTTGCCATCAACGAGGTATTTCACGTCAAGCTTTTAGAACTGGCCAACAACCGCTGGGCTGGCCAGATGGTGGCCGACCTTCGCAAAGTGATGAAGCTCAACCGCGCGCAGTCACTGTTGAAAACAGGGCGCATTGAAGAATCATTAACTGAGCATGCAGCCATCATGATGGCGTTGAAAAGACGGGATGCTGCGGCGGCACAAGATGCGATGCGGGCGCATATTGAAAGTGGGTTGGCAGCGGCAGGGTAGTGGTTCAGGCGACTGACAAAATTGAGTCTGGAACTTGCAATATTTGAGTAAGGTTCTGGTCATAAAAGACCCGACACCCAAATTTTCAAGAAAACACAAACTAAAAATGCAATTTAATCAGCCTGAAAGCCCGTCGACTTGATCACGGGTTCCCAGCGTGCTTTATCAGCTGCCATGCGGCGAGCCATCTCGGCTGACGACTCAGGAGCGGCCTGCAGACCGAGTGCTGCAAGTTTGCTGATGACATCGGGTTGGCGCAATGCGGCTGACAAAGCGGTAGACAGCGACTCGGTGCGGGCTGCAGGCATGCCAGCAGGGCCAAAAATACCAAACCAGGCCGAGGCCTCCAGGTTCACCCCCTGCTCGCGCAGCGTGGGTACGTCCGGGAATTGCGCCGCGCGCTGACCACCGGAGACAGCCAAAATTTTGAGCTTGCCAGCGCGGTGGTTTTCAGCAAACTCTGCCGGCGTGTCAATGCCAACTGGCAACTGAGAGCCCAGCAAAGCTGTCATCAGCGGCGCACCGCCCTGGTAGGGCACATGCTGAATCTTCACATTCAATGCCTGGCCGATCATCTCGCCAAGAAAATGCGGTAAGGAGCCCGTCGCAGGTGAGCCGAAATTGGCCTGCATTGGGTTGGCTTTGAGCCAGGCGATGAGTTCGGCAAAAGTTTTGGCTGGCGTGGCAGGTCCTACGGCCACAGCCAGCGGGAACAACGCGGCATTGCCAATTGGTGTGAAGTCTTTGGTGGTGTCGTACTTCACGCTTTTAAAAACAACGGGCTGCACCACCATCACCGCCAGCGGCGCAATCATGAGCATGTTGCCATCAGGCGCTGCATCTTTAACAGCCTGCGCGGCAATGCGGCCACCCGCGCCGGGGCGGTTTTCCACAATCACCGGGTTGCCCATAATGGCGCTCATTTTTTCTGCAATCAAACGTGCCGTGGTGTCAGCAGAACCACCGGGCGGAAAACCCACCAGGATTTTAACGGGCGCAGCTTGCGCGAAAGCGGGTATTACTGTAGCCGCCACAGCAGCGCCCAAACTCCCAACAATATGACGACGGTTGAAATGTAAGGTCATGAAAATCTCCTGGTAAGTACACTGATTACTTTATACAGACAGGAGACTTTATGTCACGGTTAAAACCCCTATCGCCCGAGACCACGCCGGAGTTGAAGTCGTATTTCGATTTTTTTCTTGGCACACTGGGCTTCACGCCCAACAGCGTGCTTACCATGCAGCGTAAGCCGCAGTTGGTCAAAGCCTTTGCCCAGCTCAACGCGGCAGTGATGGCAACTGACGGTGAAGTCGATCTTGGCTTTCGCAGGCTGATCGGCCATCTCGCCAGCAAGGCAAGTGGCTGCCTGTATTGCCAGGCGCACACCTTGCTGGGTGCGAAAAATTTTGGCATATCTGAAGAAAAAATGGCGGCAGTTTGGAATTACGCAAACAGTGATTTGTATTCGCCAGCCGAAAAAATTGCGCTTGATTTTGCGCTGGCTGCCGCATCTCAACCCAATGCCGTGACTGATGACATGTTTAACGAGCTATCAACACAATGGAGCGAAGGCCAAATTGTAGAAATTCTAGGTGTGGTGGCCATGTTTGGTTTTTTAAACCGCTGGAACGACTCCATGGCCACGCCCCTGGAAGCAGCGCCTTTGCTTGTAGCGCAACAAACCGCAGGAGCGCATGGCTTTGGCAGAGGCAAGCATTGATTGGGTGACCTGAGACACCCTGAATTGAAATTTTTTCAGCGCTGTGGACGCATTTTTAAACAAATTCTGCCGGCGCAGCCTCTTGCATTGGTTGGTGCGCCATCGCCATCACCTCGCGCGCATGCAAGCCCTTGAGCCTGTGGTCGCTCCATACCTGACGCCAGCGGCGGCTACCTGGCAAGCCGTGGCGCAGACCCAGCATGTGGCGGGCAATGGCCGAATGTGGTGTGCCGTGCTCTGCAAATTCGTGCGCCATGTAGTCGCACATCTGCGCTTCAACCTTTTCGCGCGTCAGGCTTGATGGCGCTGCGCCGAAATACTCAGCATCCCACAATGCCATCAACCACGGGTTGTGATATGCCTCGCGACCCAGCATCACGCCGTCAAGTTGCTGCAATTGTTCGGTGATTTGTGCGTTGGTCGTGATGCCGCCATTGATGACGATGCTCAGGTGTGGAAAGTCTTGTTTCAGCCTGTGTACCAGCGCATAGCGCAATGGCGGGACTTCGCGGTTTTCCTTTGGGCTCAAGCCTTTCAGCCAGGCACTGCGGGCATGCACGATGAACGTGTTGCAACCCGCCTGGCTGACAGCCCCCACAAAATCGCGCACAAAGTCATAACTTTCCAGCTTGTCAATGCCAATACGGTGCTTGACTGTGACAGGCACACTGACCACGTCCACCATCGCCTTGACACAATCGGCCACCAGTTGCGGCTCTGCCATCAGGCAAGCGCCAAACGCACCACGCTGCACACGCTCGCTGGGGCAACCGCAGTTCAAGTTGATTTCGTCATAACCCCACTGCTCACCCAGCCTGGCGCAATGCGCCACATCTTGCGGCTCACTGCCGCCAAGTTGCAGGGCGACAGGATGCTCTTCTCGGTTGTAGTCCAAATGCCTTGCCACATTGCCGTGTATCAGCGCGCCAGTCGTCACCATCTCGGTGTACAGCAGCGCGTTCGCGCTCAACAGGCGGTGGAAGTAACGGCAATGCCTGTCAGTCCAATCCATCATGGGCGCGACCGACAAACGCCAAGGGTTGGGTTTGCTAATCTGTAAGGATGTTTGATGGACTGAAGGCAATGACATAACTGCTATTTTCCCAGATGTCGCAATCATCAGTCGACATAAAGAAATTGCGGCATCGTCTGACACTCAGCACCAGCGCTGGCTGATGTTTCCGAATATCACCCAGTGAGTTAATAAAATTTTCAATTCAAAAGAAACACAAATCATGAAAAAATTTGAACTTACATCCGACATGCTGACGATGAGCGGTACTTTTTACCCCAAAGGTTACGCATTCATCATGTTTCCAAACGCAACTCAGGCAGAGCGCGCAGCGTTTGAAATCGACAACACATCGCCACCGGGTGATTCCCTGATGTTTTTGAATGCGGCAACGGTGCTGCGAGACGTTGGCAAAGTCGAAGGCGACTCTGACATCGTCCTGCCATCGGTCGGAACAGAGGGCGCCACGGTGCGCAAGTATGTTGACCTGGCACGCAAAGGACATTGCGCGCTGATGCTGAAAGTGGACTCTGATGAAGAAACGGAGCGCGTCATGCAGTCTGCGAGAAGTGCATCTTTTTCGTACGGCCAGCGCTACCACTTACTGGCGATGGAAGATCTCGAATAAAGCTTTACATCAGGATCAATGCTTTCGGTAACATGTGTTGAACTATTTCAACACCATGAGGCAAAACCGATGATTGACCTTTACTACTGGCCCACGCCAAACGGATGGAAGATTTCCATCATGCTTGAAGAATGTCGCCTGCCGTATAACTTCCTCCCCGTCAACATTGGCAAAGGCGAGCAGTTTTCGCCAGAGTTTTTAGCCATCAGCCCGAACAACCGCATGCCTGCCATTGTTGACCACGCCCCAAGTGGCGGCGGCGAGCCAGTGGCGGTATTTGAAAGCGGAGCCATATTGCTGTATCTGGCTGAAAAAACCGGGCGCTACATGCCGACTGATTTGCATGGCCGCTACCAGGTGCTTCAATGGCTGATGTGGCAGATGGGTGGCTTGGGGCCGATGGCGGGACAGAACGGGCATTTTTTGTTGTACGCGCCTGAAAAGATTGCCTATGCCATTGACCGATATGGCAAAGAGGTGGATCGTTTGTACGGCGTACTTGACAAGCAATTGGCGGCAACCGGTACCTATGTGGCCGGCAATGATTATTCAATTGCTGACATGGCAATTTTCCCCTGGGTGCGCACCCACAAAGCGCAACAAATTGACCTGACTAAATTTGCGCATGTCGAGCGCTGGTACAACGCGCTGTTCAAAAGGCCTGCCGTCAAACGCGGGCTTGATATCGGCAAAGAGTTGCGGGCACCGGCTCTCACTGAAAACGCACGTATAGCCTTGTTTGGCCAAACATCTGCAAGCATTAAAACCGGACAACATAAAAACAATGATTGATTTTTACTTTGACCTGTCCAGTCCTTGGACATATCTGGCTTTTCGCAACATTCAGCCTATGGCAACAGAGCTAAAAGTCGCAGTGAACTGGCGTCCGGTATTGGTGGGAGGTATTTTCAACACGGTGAACCAGCGCATGTACAGCTCGCGTGAAGACAGCGAATCTCCGCGAAACCGTTACGTACTGAAAGACCTGCAAGACTGTGCGCGCCAAACGGGCATAAAAATAGCATTTCCGCCAAAGGTGTTTCCGGTCAATAGCGTCAAGGCCATGCGAGGTTGTATTTGGCTCGCACGTGATCCTGAATCAAAACACCATTTAATGGCTTTTATGGAAGCCACTTTCGCCGCTTACTTCACGCGGCAAGAAGACATATCGCAAGACGATGTGCTGGCAAGCATTTGCCGCGGCCTTGGCATTGATGCTGATGCATTTAACAACGGCATCACACAGCCGGACGTTAAAGAGGCGCTGAAAGCCAACACTGACGAAGCCATTGCGCGAGGCGCATTTGGTGTGCCCAGCTTTTTTGTCGGGGACGACATGTACTTTGGCAACGACCGACTTGATTTGCTGCGCCTGGCGGTATTAGCCGAGCAAGCAAAATCAGTTTAATTTGGCGGGGCGGCTTTCGTCAGACTGGATAAAAGAGTCGTCCCACTTGTTCGGGAACCGGCCTGACCTGTCGGAGCCAAAAGCACCCGTTCCGTCAGGGTTAAACCCGGCAAACTGAGGTGCGGAAACGGTTTTTTCTAAATCGCTGCTGTTAAGCTTTTTAAGCGCAGCCGCTTTGGCAGCCAACCGTTTTTCTTTGGTAAAGCTGTCAAGGTCAGCGTGAAAGCTGCTGTCGCCGCCGTGTGTGGCTTCGGCCTCGGCCTGGTCCTCAAGCTGCATTTCACCCAGAAATGCAGCCCGCATGGCGCTAACTTGTGGCAACGTGGCGCTGCGCACCACGGTGTAAGCGATGCGGCAATCTGACAGCAGTGCCTCTTTGAGCTGGCGATTGTTTTTATTCAAGCCCCGTTTGCCAGGCGCGTCAACACAGCCAACCACATTGCCATTTGAGGTACACACCGTGAAGGTGCAGTACACACCGCCCAGCAACTCTTGCCAGCGCTCGCCGCCGCCGTTTTCGCCTTTGCTGACAGGCAAGGTAAAGCGGAGCACGGGCAACTTGACCATCACCAAATGATCATGAAAAGCGCTTGCCAGCCACTTGAATACTTCATATTCCTCATTGGTCATCAGCACCCGCGACGTTAGCGGCCACTTGCTGGGCAACCGCATTTTCGCATTAGCCTGACGCTTGAGATACCACACATAAAGACCAACACCTATCGCAGCACCCGCCAGCAGCCCCACACATAAAAAAAGAAATGTCGATGTGTTCAAGATGACTCCGTTTTTAAATTTGCCCCCGCGTCTGCATGTTAATACGTTGCACACAGGCTTACAGACTTGTTACCAGTAGTTTCAAATCGCGTCTGGAGCACCTGTTAACAGGCGCAAGCAGCTATGGTTTTAGCAGCAAAATAAATTTCTACAAACCTAACCACCAGCACGCCTGACGTTGTAGCTTTGTTTTTGCAGCGCGCCCATCACGGTCACAACATGATCGCCTTGCACTTCAACCACGCCGCCCTTGACTGTTCCGCCAGACCCACAGGCAGCACGCAGTTGCTTGCCCAGCACGGCAAGCGCAGCAGCATCGAGCGGCAATCCTTTGACAACGGTGACACTTTTTCCGCCACGCCCTTTGGTTTGCAAGCTCACTCGCACGACGCCGTCAGTTTTAGGCAGTGCTTGAGCTTTGCAACTACAACTGGCCGCGGGCTGGCGGCAATCTGGACACATGCGACCCGCGTCGGTTGAATAGACCAAGCCGCTGAAATCCGTCAGTCTTGCCAGGCCAGTATTTGTTCGTTTATTTTTCATCTTCAAAACTCCTCCGGACTCGTCAAGCCATCAAGTGCTGTATTCTGACCCAAGCAATATTGAAACAAATGACTGAACACCTGCCAACCCCCGATAAAGAACAAATCAACCTGCTTGAAAGCTTTGACCGATTGGGCTTGGGCCAGATACTGCTGGTGTCTACATCGGAGCAAGCCAGGGCGGCACTGCAAGCGCTGCAGGTTGAAAAAGCGCTGGGGTTTGATACCGAGTCCAAACCCACTTTTGCTAAAAATGAGGCATCGACCGGCCCGCACATCGTGCAACTGTCAACCCTCCACAAGGCCTGGATTTTTCAGCTTGAAGACGCTGAATGCCGTCGCGCGGTGGGCATTTTGCTTGAATCTCCGCACATCATCAAAGCAGGCTTCGGCCTGGGCGATGATCAAAAACGCATCACTTACAAGCTGGGCGTTGATCTGCAAGGCGTGCTGGACTTAAACACCGTTTTTCGCAAACAAGGCTACCGCAAAGACATGGGGGTGCGCGGTGCAGTGGCAGTGCTGTTCAACAAACGTTTTATCAAGTCCAAAAAAGCCAGCACGTCCAATTGGGCCAACACACATCTGACAGAAGCGCAAATCATTTACGCCGCCAACGACGCGTATGCTGCCATACGGGTCTATGCAGCGTTGGGACTGTCGCCCAACACAGTATCCAGCACACATCCCATGCCCAACAAGAATCGCCCTGCCCTTGCTGGTGACGACAACATCTATGTCAAACCTTGAGCAACATCCTGCCGGTTGGGGCATGCGCACTGCGCTGGCGGTTGTTTTTATATGGTTTTTCGTTGGCGGCATTGCCCATTTTTTATTTGTTGAAGCGCAAATGCGTATCGTGCGCAGCGGTGTGACTTCATTTCTCGTCCTCACGGAAGAGAACGGTCGGGGCTTCGACAACTGGCTGGAGACGGCGGAGGACGTCGCGGGCCTGGAACGACGCGGTCGCGGTCTTGGGGCCGGTGGTCCAGCGTCCGGGGTGCAGCGCCTCCCGCGTCGGGGCGCTCACGCCGGCACCTCCGCGCGCAGGAGGTCGACCAGCTCAGCGCCGGTGAAGCGGCAGTCGACGGCGTGATCGGGGCCGGTCAGCAGCGCCCTGAGCTCGTCCATCAGGCGCAACAGCAGGTTGCGTTCCTCGTCGTCGAGCGTGATCCGCCACCCACCCCGGACTGCCTCGACAGGCGCGATGAACTTACGACGACGGGCCATCGTGCTCCATCGTGGCCCACAAGCTGTGCTCGTGGAGCCGGAACACGTGCATCTCGGCTTCCTCGCGCCCGCATGACGCGACCACGGCTCGCCCCTTCTCGTGCACGTCGAGCATCAACTCGGTCGCCTTCTCGAGCGAGAAGCCGAAGAGCTTCTGGAACACGTACGTGACGTAACTCATCAGGTTCACCGGGTCGTTCCACACGAGCACCACCCATGGGCGGTTGACCGCAACGGCGTCGTCGAGGCCGGGATCCATCACCTCCGTGGGTTCCAGCGTGATCGGCACCGCACCAGTGTGCCGCAAACTCGCGGCAGGCGTTGGCCCTGCGGCGAGCGCCGCCGGTACCATGACTCGGTCATGTCCGTCGGCAGTCGTCCCCTCGTCCCGTCACGATTGGCGCCCGGTGGTGTGGCGCACGGCAGCCGGCGAACGCCCACCACGGTGTTCGGCGCCTACATAGCGCTCACCAAGCCGCGGATCATCGAATTGCTGCTGATCACCACGGTGCCCACCATGGTGCTCGCCGAAGGCGGCTGGCCGGCATGGTCACTCGTCGGCATCACGCTGGTGGGTGGAACCCTGTCGGCCGGAAGCGCCAACGCCGTGAACATGTACGTCGACCGTGACATCGACGCACTGATGGCCCGCACCCAGGCCCGACCCCTCGTCACCGGGGTGATCGAACCCCGCAACGCGTTGATCTTCGCGATCGCGCTCCAGGTGCTCGCCTTCGCCGTGTTGTGGGCGGGCGCCAACCTGCTGTCCGCCGTCCTCGCGCTCGCCGCCGCCGCCTTCTACATCGGGGTGTACACGCTCTGGCTGAAGCGCACGAGCCGTCAGAACATCGTGATCGGCGGTGCCGCTGGTGCCGTGCCGGTACTGGTCGGCTGGGCGGCGGTGCAGAACTCGCTGTCGTGGGCGCCGATCGTGCTGTTCGTCGCCATGTTCCTGTGGACACCCCCACACTTCTGGGCGCTCGCGGTCAAGTACGCCGACGACTATCGGGCCGCCGACGTTCCGATGTTGCCGTCGGTGGTGCCGATCGAGGTCGCTGTCCGCCAGATGATCTGGTACACGTTGGCGCTCGTGATCACCACACTGATCCTGATCCCGGTCGCTGAACTGGGCTGGATCTACGGCGTCAGCGCAGCGGTGTTGGGCGCGATCTTCCTCGGTGGCACGTTCGCGCTCCAGCGCCACCCCACTCCAGCCGCGAGCATGCGCCTGTTCGGTTTCTCGATCACCTATGTCACGGTGCTGTTCGGTGCGATGACCCTCGACGTCCTGGTGCGCAACGGCTGGTGACTGTCGCCGTCGAGCCCCGCGGACCAGAGAAGATTCGCGAGGATTTCGGGCGCGCCGAGGTGTTCCAAGTAGTCTGCCCACCGTCGTGACCTGCCACGTCTCGAAGTTGCCCGCTGGACACAGGGGCCACAGACAAGTGAGTGCCCAACCCGTATGACCACCATCGAATCAAGCCCCGACACCGTCATGGCCGCATCGAGCGACCGCGACGCTGACAGCTCGAGCATGCTCGAGCCGGTCGCGAGCATCTTCACCTCCACCGACCACAAGACCACGGGACGTCTCTACCTGGCGGGCGGGCTGCTCGGCCTCGTCACCGCCGTGGTGATCAACGTGTTGTTGAGCGTCGAGCGCATCGACGGTGTCGACACCGTCCTCGGCGTCGAGATTCTCCCGCAGCTCGTCGATGCGCAGCGCGTCAGCTTGGTCTTCGCCACGCTGTTGCCCCTCGCGATGGCCGGCTGCGTCGCCGTGGTGCCGATGCAGCTCGGGTCGCGGTCGATCGCCTTCCCCCGCCTGGCGTCGAGCGGGTTCTGGATGTGGTTCGGTGGAGCCCTCCTCACCGCGTTCGCCCTTCTGAACAACGGTGGAACGCTCGGTGGCGAGGCCGACGCGGTCGGTCTGTTCATCGCCGGGATCGGCCTGATGGCGGTCGGGCTGACGGCCAGTGCCGCAGCGGTGGCCACCACCATCTTCACCACTCGGGCACCGGGGATGACGATGCGGCGCATCCCGCCGTTCTCGTGGTCGGCGCTGGTGTTCGCACTCGGCCTCATCCTCGTGATGCCGGTGTTGCTCGGCACGCTCGCGTACGTCTTCCTCGACCATCGCAACGGCCGAACCGGCTTCGGTGGCAACGAGGGCATCCTCACCTGGGTCGGCTGGATCATCACCCAGCCCGTCACGTTCCTGTTCGTCATTCCCGCCGTTGGAGTGCTCGCCGAAACCGCACCGGTCGTGTTCGGCAAGCGCACGCCCGTGCGCGGCATCCTCTTCGCGGGGCTCGGCCTGATCGGTTTCGCTGCGCTCGGCGGCGTGACCCAGCAGAACGTTCAGAATCTGCCGTGGTCGGGAAGCCAACTCAACGTCGATGACGTCGAAACAAAGCTTCGTGATCTCGTTCCGTTCCTGCTGTTCAACGCCGTGCCGATCCTCGGGATCCTGCTCGTGCTCCTCGTCGTACTGCAGACCGCCCGTCCCGGAAAGGACACGCGGTTCAAGTTCGCCCCTGCCATCGTGTTTGCGTTCTTCGGCTTCGGCATGATCTTGGTGGCGATGCTCGGCAACCTTCTCCACGCAGCCGACGATCTGGCACTGCAGGGCACCGTGTTCGAGGAGGCCACCGTCGTCTACGTCGTGTACGGCGCCGCCCTTGCGGCCATGGGCGCTGTCATCCATTGGGCCCCCAAACTTTTCGGCGCCACGTTCGACTCGGCGAAGGTGACCCCGCTCGCGCTGCTCGGGCTCACCGGCACGATCCTTGCTGCCTTCCCGCTGTACATCGCCGGATTCCTCGACCAGCCCGCCGGCCTCGCTTACACCGACGACGATCTCGTGATCTGGAACCTGATCTCACTCGTCGGGCACAGCCTGATGGCGCTCACCGTCGTCGGTTTCCTCGGATTGTTGCTGCTGTCGCTGCAAGGTGACCGCGAGGTCGGCGACGATCCCTGGGATGCCCAGACCGTCGAGTGGACCACCACGTCACCGGCGCCACGCGACAACTTCGTCGACGTGCCGGTGGTGCACTCCTCCGAACCGCTGCTCGATCTCAAGACGGCGTCGGGATCCAACGACAGGAGCGACACCTGATGCAAGCCCTTCCGGCCGCCCCCGCACCGGCGCCGCAGCGCCAGATGCTGGTCGGCGTGTCACTGGCCGTGGTGGCCATCGTGATGCTCACCGGCAGCATGCTCGCCATCTGGGCGCTGCAGCGTCGGGAAGCGATCGACACCGTGGGCAACTGGTTGCCCGACGGCGTGACGGTCCCCGAGGTGCCCACCAACGTGATGCTGATTGCGTTCGCTGGGATCTGCGTCTTCGGACAGTGGGCGGTGTGGAGTGCCAAACGCAACGACCGCGGCCACACCGTGTTGGCACTCGGCTGCACGGCGCTGGTGGCGCTGCTCGTCATCAATGCCCAGGCGTTCGTCTACTACCGCATGGAACTCGCCGTCGCCGATGGCACCTATGCGGTGATGTTCTATGCACTCACCGGCATGTTCATGTTGCTGATGATCATCGGCATCGTGTTCACCACGGTCGCCGCGTTCCGCTACATCGGCGGACGCAGCGGTGACCAGGAGATCCTCGTTTCCCACGCCATCTACTGGTACGCCATGTCGGCGGTGTTCGCCGCCATCTGGTTCCTCGTCTACGTCACCAAGTGAGCGACTGAATGTTGACCACCGGCTCCAAATTCCTCATCGGCGCATCGATCGCTGCGCTGATCTCGGCGATCGCCTATGGCGTCACCCAAGACGGCGTGATGGGTACCGTCGGCCTCCTCTCGGCCGCGTTCGCCTTGGCGTTCCTCGCCGGCGTGAATCTCTTCACGCGTGACTCCAACATCTGGGCCGACGAGATCTCGTCGGTCCCAACCGAGATGCAGGTCGAGCTGCTGCTCGACCACGCGCGGCAGTTCCCGCCGCT
>ENA-OFCX01000855-OFCX01000855.1-metagenomes-genome-assembly--contig:-NODE-855-length-13932-cov-4.272393_pt1 | contig 13932 bp, 11 predicted proteins | sample MGYA00153384_OFCX01 | MGnify analysis MGYA00153384
CGAAACGCAGGTCCACATGCTGGCCGGCCTGCCGGTGGGCGCGCTCGAACTGCAGCCGGCCGTCCAGGTCGGCGCTGACCTTGCTGAAGAAGTTGACATTGGCACCCACGTCGCGCCGGCCCAGGCCCCATTTGGTCAGCTCGACCAGCAAACCCTCCTGGCTGCTCCGGTACATGCTGTTCCGCTGTTCCTGGTAGCGCGCCTCGTGTTCCTCTCGCTGCGCCTGGGCTTGGGCGAGGGTGGGGCGCTTTTGCACGCCGGCCGAATGGCCACGCGCCGGCTGGCGCGGCGGCTCGGCACCGTTGCGGTCGGGCCGGGGCGCCGGACTGTCGGGCTTCTTGAGCTTGAGCGTGGCCATGGCGTTTCTCGGTTGGACTGAGGATTGGAGCACGCCCGGCGTGCGGCGGCTGAAGTTGAACCGCTCTGCTCAGGCGACGAAAAGGCTCGCTTCGGCGCGGCCCAGGCGCCGGGCGCGGCGCGGTGCGCAGCCGGGGTTGGCGGCACGAGCGGTCCGGCACCGTTCAGTGCCCGCCCGAGCCTGTCTGTCGCTGGAGCAGGCCTTAGCGGCCGCGCCAAAACAACGCGTCGAGTTCCTTGACGGTGACCTGCCGCCATGTCGGCCGCCCGTGGTTGCACAGGTGCGCACGGTCGGTGGTTTCCATGTCGCGCAGCAGCCCGTTCATCTCGTCGAGCGTCAATTTTCGGTTGGCGCGCACCGCGCCGTGGCAAGCCATCGTCGACAGGATGTCGTGGCGGGCGCGCTGCACCAACTCGCTGGCATCGAATTGCGCCATCTCGGCCAGCACGCTACGCGCCAGTTCCACCACGTCGCCGCCGGCCAGCGCCGCCGGCTGCGAACGCACCGCGAGCACGCCGGCCGACAGCGGCGTGATGTCCAGGCCGAGTTGCAGCAGTGGTGTCGCCTGGGCCTGCGCGGTGGCGATTTCCTGCGCCGTGGCGGCAAAGGTCGCAGGGATGAGCAGCGGCTGCGCCTCGATCGACTGCGCGCTGTGCCCGGCCTTCAGGCGCTCGTAGACGATGCGTTCGTGCGCCGCGTGCATGTCGACCACCACCAGCCCGCTCGCGTTCTCGGCCAGGATGTAGATGCCGGCCAGTTGGGCCAAGGCCTTGCCGAGCGGCCACGGCGTGTCGCCGGGCCAGGCGCTCGCGTCGCGGGTGGTCGGCGGTGCAGCGGAACCGTCGGGCGCCGGCGCCGGCGCCGCGAAGCCGGACGGCCGCACCGTCCACGGCGCCGCGGGTTCCTGCGCGTGCAGCACGGCCAATTGCTGCAGCGCCAGCGACGACTGCGTACCCGAACTGCCGTACCCATGCCCCGGGCCGAAACCGGTGCCGACGAAACGCTGCGCGCCGCTGGCGTCGGATGCCGCGCGCCACGCGGCCGGTGTCGGCCCGGCTGGATCCGCCGATGCCGACCAAGCCGGGGGCGGTGTGTCGATAGTTGCCCTGCCGATCGCCAGGCAGCTTTCCACCGCTCGCCTCGTGGCCTGGTGCACTTCGCGGGAGTCGCGAAAGCGCACCTCGATCTTGGTCGGGTGCACGTTGACGTCGACGCGGTCGGGCGCGATCTCGATGTGCAGCACGTAAGCCGGCTGCCGCGCACCGTGCAGCACGTCTTCGTAGGCCGAGCGCACGCCGTGGGCGATCAGCCTGTCGCGCACGAAGCGGCCGTTCACATAGACGTACTGCTGGTCGGCCCGCGCCCGCGCCGCCTCGGGGTGGCCGGCCCGGCCGCTCAGGCGCAGCGGGCCCAGGTCGAGTGCGACTGGCCGGCTGTTGTCGATGAAATCGGCGCCCAGCACGTCGCGCAGACGCTGCTCCGGCGCGGCGCGGCGCCACTGGTGCAGCGGTTTGCCCTCGTGCCAGATCGCGAAGCCCACGTCGGGGCGCGCCAGCGCGTGGCGGCGCACGGCCTCGACGCAATGTGCCAGTTCGGTCGCCTCCGTCTTGAGGAACTTGCGCCGCGCCGGCGTGCTGAAGAACAGCTCGCGCACTTCCACGGTGGTGCCGGTGCCGCGCGCCGCAGCGGTCAGCTCGCCCGAGCGCGCGTCGAGTCGCTGCGCGTGCGCCGCCTGCGGCGTGCGGCTGCACAGGCTCACCTCGGCAATCGAAGCGATGGCCGCCAACGCCTCGCCGCGAAAGCCCATCGTCGCCACGCCCTCGAGGTCGTGCAGGCTGGCGATCTTGCTGGTGGCGTGGCGGCGCAGCGCCAACCCGAGCTGTTCGGGCGGAATGCCCTGGCCGTCGTCCTCGACGACGATGGCGCGGATGCCGCCACCCAGCAGGCGGACCGTGATGTCCGTGGCACCCGCGTCGAGGGCGTTGTCGAGCAATTCGCGCACCACCGAGGCCGGGCGCTCGACCACCTCGCCCGCGGCGATCTGGCTGATCAGCTCGTCGGGCAGCTCGCGGATAGGCCGGCGCGGTGCGGGCGACAGGACGGCATTCATGCCAGGATTGTAGGAACCGGGCCGCCTCGCTCGGCGGTCCATCGAGGCCGTTGCGCGTTGCGTGCGTCAGTCCATCCGGCCCGCCGTCGATAATCGCGGCCCATGGAATTCATCACCTTCCTCATCGACTTCATCGTGCACGTCGACGTCCATCTGGCCGAATTCGTGCGTGACCACGGCATGTGGGTCTACCTGTTGCTGTTCGCCATCGTCTTCACCGAGACAGGCGTGGTGGTGATGCCGTTCCTGCCCGGCGACTCGCTGCTGTTCGTGGTGGGCGCGCTTTGCGGCGCCGGCCTGATGAACCTGCCGCTGGCGATGGCGGTGCTGATCACCGCTGCGATCCTCGGCGACCAGACGAACTACACGATCGGTCGCTATTTCGGGCCGAAGGTGTTTCAGTGGGAGCAGTCGCGCTTTTTCAACAAAAGGGCATTCGACGCGGCCCACGCCTTTTATGAACGACACGGTGGCATCACGATCGTGATCGCGCGGTTCATGCCCTTCGTGCGCACCTTCGCGCCCTTCGTCGCCGGCGTGGCCGAGATGGGCCGCACCCGCTTCACGATGTTCAACGTGGGCGGCGCGCTGCTCTGGGTCGTGTCGCTGACGCTTGCCGGCTACGTGTTCGGCAACCTCGATTGGGTGCAGCAAAACCTCAGCAAGATCATCTGGGCGATGGTGGTCGTGCCGGGTCTGCTGGCCATCTGGGGCGGCTGGCGCGCCCGTTCGCAGCCGGCTTGAGCGCGACCGCGGCGATCCGGCGCCGCCCGCTTTCAGCCCGTCGCGAGACGCGACGGCAACGGCGGCGATGTGCGAGATCGTGCGGCGGGCCATTCGACCACCGCGAACCGCGGCAGACGATGCCTTGCGGCCGTGAACCGCATCGTGGAGCCCGCGGCGAGCGCCCTACAACTGGCGCGACCTCGCCAGCGGCGGATTGCGCGCGAAGTAGCGCGCTATGCCCTTGCCGAGCGCGTCGACGAGCTGGCGCTGGTAGGCGGGGTCGCGCAGCCGGGCCTCTTCCTCGGGATTCGAGATGAACGCGGTTTCGACCAGGATCGACGGAACGTCGGGCGCCTTCAGCACCGCGAAGCCAGCCTGCTCGACGCGCGGCTTGTGCAGTTGGCCAACCTTGCCGATCTGCCCCAGCACCTCGCTGCCGAGCTTGAGGCTGTCCTTGATCTGCGCGGTGGTGCTCATGTCGAGCAGGGTGCGCATCACGCTGGCGTCCTGGTGGCGAAGATTGACGCCGCCCACCTCGTCGGCCGCGTTCTCGCGTTGCGCCATCCAGCGCGCCGCGGAGCTGGTGGCGCCGCTTTCGCTGAGCACGAACACCGAAGCGCCGCGCGCCTGCGGCGTGTAGAACGCGTCGGCATGGATCGACACGAACAGGTCGGCCTGCACGCGGCGGGCCTTGCGCACCCGCTCGTTGAGCGGCACGAAGTAATCGGCATCGCGCGTCAGCATGGCGCGCATGCCGGGCACCGCGTTGATGCGGTCGCGCAGTTGCAGCGCGATCGCCAGCACCACGTCTTTCTCGCGCAGCCCGCTCGGGCCGATCGCGCCGGGGTCCTCGCCGCCGTGTCCCGGGTCGAGCGCCACCACCACCAGCCGATCGATGCGTGCCTGGCTGGGCATCGGCGCCGAGGCTGCTGCCGCGGCGGTGTCGGTTGCCGCAGCGGGCGGAGCGGGTGTCGGCCCGGGCCGGACCGGCGGCGTCGCGCGGGCTGTCGGGGCCGGCCGCTGCATCTGCTCGATGAAATCGCCGAGCGCGTCTTGCACGTCGCGCGCGGCTTGGTCGGCCAGGCCCTTCTCGCGGATCAACGTCAACAGCGGGTCACGCTCCTGGCTCGGATACAGGTCGAACACCAGCCGGTGCCGGTAAGCCGCCACCGGCGCGAGCGTGAACAACTGCGGCGCGCTCGCCTGCTTCAGGTCGATCACCAGCCGCACCGTGCGCGGCTGGTTCTGGCCGATCCGCACGCCGGCGATGAACGGGTCGTCGGCACGCACCTGGCCGATCAGGTCGCGCAGCGTGGGGCCGGCTTCCAGGCCGTCGATGTCGATCACCAACCGGGACGGGCTCTCGGCCAGGAAATGGCGTTGCGTCAACGCCGTGTCGGATTCGATCGTCACGCGTGTGTAGACGTCGGCCGGCCAGACCCGCACCGCGACGATGCCGGCGCCGCGTGCCGCGCCCTGCCCACCGAGCGTGAGCACCAGCGCACCCATCGACCGCAACGCGGCGCGGCGCTGTACCGAGAGCTCGCTCACCAGGTGGCGCCTTCGCGCTGCGCACGGCTGCATTCGCGTTTCGGGCAGCGGGGCGGCCTCATGGGGCGACCACCACCAACCAGATGGACATGGCGGGGTCGACGAGTAAGGGAACCGACAGTTTGCTCATGCCATCAGAAGTGCCAGGCCCGTCGGCGTGTGCGCCGTCAGGACGATGCTGCGCGCGTCGCCCGCGCCGGGCTCGATGTCGATGCGCAGGTCAGCCTGCGGCAGCAGGCCGCGCGCCTGCTCGGGCCACTCAACCAGCTTGAGCCCGCGCGCACCGAAGACCTCGCGAAAACCGGCGTCCTCCCAGTCCTGGGGATCGTTGAATCGGTAGAAGTCGAAGTGCCAGATCTGCAGCGGCTCGGCCTCGCTGTCGGGTCCGAACTGTTGAGATTCATAGCTTTCCATCAGCGCGTAGGTCGGGCTCTTGACTCGGCCCTGCACGCCGAGTGCCTGCAACAGATGGCGGGCGAATGTCGTCTTGCCGGCGCCCAGCGGGCCATGCAGTTCGAGGAAGGCATTGCGCACTTCGTCGTGCCGCGCCAGCGCGGCGGCAGTGGCGGCGCAGGCGGCCTCGTCAGGCCAGGCCAGGCTGCGTCGTGCTCGGGTTTCTAAAATGGCCAAATGAGCGATGTCGCCGTGTTGAAGGGAGAAGAACTGCTGGCGCGCCTGCGAATCTGGGCCGGCGCATTGGGATTTTCCCAGATCGGTGTGGCCGGCGTCGACCTCGCCTCCAGCGAAGCGGGTCTGCAGTCCTGGCTGCACAACGGCTGGCATGGCGAGATGGACTACATGGCCGCGCACGGGCTCAAGCGCGCCCGGCCTGCCGAACTGGTGCCCGGCACGTTGAGCGTCATCACCGCGCGCATGGATTACCTGCCCATCGACACGCCCGGCGACTGGCAGGCGGTCGAATGGCATGGCATCAAAGACCCGGCGCGGGCGGTTGTGTCGCTCTACGCGCGAGGCCGCGACTATCACAAGGTGCTGCGGGCGCGTCTGCAAAAGCTGGCGGCCCGGTTGGCCGACGAGATCGGCCCGTACGGCCACCGCGTCTACACCGATTCGGCGCCGGTGCTCGAGGTCGAACTGGCCACGCGCAGCGGTCTCGGCTGGCGCGGCAAGCACACGCTGGCGCTGGACCGCCACGGCGGGTCGATGTTTTTCCTGGGCGAGATCATGGTCGACTTGGCACTGCCTGCGACCGAACCGGTCGGGGCGCACTGCGGCAGCTGCGCGGCCTGCATCGAGGTCTGTCCGACGCGGGCGATCGTGGCTCCGCATCGGCTCGACGCGCGGCGCTGCATCTCGTACCTGACGATCGAGCACAAAGGCCCGATCCCGATCGAACTGCGCCCGCTGATCGGCAACCGCATTTACGGCTGCGACGACTGCCAGCTGATCTGCCCGTGGAACAAGTACGCGCAGCGCGCCACGCTGCCGGACTTCGATGCGCGCGAGGCCCTGAGCGAGCCCACGCTGCTGGCCTTGTGGGGCTGGAACGAGGCCGACTTCCTGCGCCACACCGAAGGCAGCGCGATCCGCCGCATCGGCTTTCAACGCTGGCGCCGCAACCTGGCGGTGGCGATGGGCAATGCGCTGCAGGCGGCGCCCGATGAAGAGCTGATCGCCGCCGTGCGTGCCGCGCTGCAAGCGGCGCTGGACGGCGCCACGCCGCTGGTGCGCGAGCACATCCACTGGGCGCTGGGCTCATCCGAGGCGGCCTGAACTCGCCTGCGAGCGCACCTCACCGGGCGCGCCTGATCTGACGAGACACCGGAGCCGCGCGGCGTGGATCGGCACGTTGCTTCAGGCGCTGCAACCCACGTCGGCGCGGGTCAGCGGCAGTCGGTGTGAGTCCGTTCGCAGTGCGTCGGCGGTGCGTCGGCGGTGCGTTTGCAGTGCGGACGCAGTGTGTTTGCAGGAAGTTTGCAGGGCGTCTGCAGGGAGTTTGAAGATCCCACGCAGGCGTTCGCACGGGGCTTGCGCAACGGCCACTGCGCATCGTTACGCAGCGGCGCCCGAACACGGCGATTGCCCATTGAAATGGCCGAACGCTCGTGCATCATCGACAGGACGGCGGCGCTCAATTGACTGCAGCCAATCACCCGCTGACGCAATCAAAGACCCGCCGACGCACCCTAAGGAGACATGACATGCACATCAAGCACTGGCTCGTCACGACCGCCCTGGCGGCGACCGCAGCCCTCCAACCGGCGTGGTCGCAGACCTACCCGAGCAAGCCGGTGCGACTGGTCGTGCCGTTCGCGCCGGGCGGCACCACCGACATCGTGGCCCGCATCGTGTCGGACCGGCTCGGCGCCGTGCTCGGTCAGACGGTCGTCATCGAAAACAAGGCGGGCGGCGGCGGCTCGATCGGTGCCATGGAGTTGATCAAGTCGCCGGCCGACGGCTACACACTGGGCATGGCGACGGTGTCGACCACCGCGGCCAACCCGGCCATCAACCCGAAAATCGCCTACAACCCGCTGACCGACTTCACGCCGATCATCAACCTGGCGGCAACGCCGAACGTGATTGCCGTGCATCCCTCGTTTCCGGCGCGCGACTTCAAGGGTTTCGTGGCCGAGCTGAAAAAGAACCCCGGCAAATACTCCTATGCGAGCTCGGGCACGGGCGGCATCGGGCATCTGCAGACCGAGCTGTTCAAGAGCCTGTCGGGCACGTTCATCACGCACATTCCGTACCGCGGCGCCGGCCCGGCGTTGAACGATACCGTGGCCGGCCAGGTGCCGATCATTTTCGACAACATGCCGTCGGCGCTGCCTTTCATCAAGGACGGCCGGCTGATCGCGATCGTCGTGGCCGCGCCGCAGCGTCTGGCCGCGTTGCCCGACGTGCCGACCTTCAAGGAAGTCGGCCTCGAGCCGGTCAATCGCATGGCCTATTACGGCCTGCTGGGGCCAAAGGGCCTGCCGCGCGACGTGGTCGACAAGATCGGCGCGGCCGCGCGCAAGGTGCTGGAAGACCCGGCAGTGCGCAAGCGCATCGAGGACACCGGCTCGCTGATCGTGGCCAACACGCCCGAGCAATTCAGCGCGCAAATCGCCGCCGAGTTCGAGGTCTACCGCAAGCTGGTCGACACGCAGAAGCTCAAGCTTGACTGAGCCCACCACGCAGCCGTCGGCCAGCGCGGCCGACATCGACCGCTTCCTCGATGCCCTGTGGATCGAGGACGGCCTGGTGCCGAACACGCTGGCGGCCTATCGGCGCGACCTGACGCTCTACGCGAACTGGCTGTTCGAGTCGAGCCAGCGCACGCTGAACGAGACCCGTGAAGCCGACCTGCGCGGCTATGCGGTGGCGCGCCATGCGGGCAGCAAGGCCAGCAGCACGAACCGCCGGCTGACCGTCTTCAAACGTTACTTCCGCTGGGCCTTGCGCGAGCATCTGCTGGGCGCCGATCCGACGCTGAAACTGCTGACCGCACGCCAGCCGATGCGCGTGCCGAAGGTGCTGAGCGAGGCGCAGGTCGAGGCGCTGCTGGATGCGCCGGACGTCGATACGCCGCTGGGCCTGCGCGACCGCACGATGCTCGAGCTGATGTATGCGAGCGGCTTGCGTGTGACCGAACTCGTGACCTTGAAATCGGTGCACGTGAGCCTGGACGAGGGCGCGCTGCGCGTCACCGGCAAGGGCTCGAAGGAGCGCTTGGTGCCGTTCGGCGAAGAAGCGCATGCATGGATCCGGCGCTACATCTCGCAGTCCCGGCCGTCGATCCTGAAAGGCCAGGCCAGCGACGCGCTGTTCGTCACGGCGCGCGGCGGCGCGATGACGCGCCAGATGTACTGGAAGCTGATCAAGCAACATGCGCTGCGCGCCGGCGTGCGGGTGCCGTTGTCGCCGCACACCTTGCGGCACGCCTTCGCCACGCACCTGCTCAACCACGGCGCCGACCTGCGCGCGGTGCAGATGCTGCTGGGTCATGCCGACATCTCGACCACCACGATCTACACGCACGTGGCGCGCGAACGGCTGAAGACGCTGCACGCCGCGCATCATCCGCGCGGCTGAGCGGCGGCGGTCAGCTACCATTCTTTCCGGGCAGGGGGGCGTCGCATCGCATCGCGCGCCGATCCTTGCGTCGAGCCCACCACCCACAGGACTGACCATGAAACTCAAGACCCTCAGCATCGCCATCGGCACCGCGCTGTTCGCCCTGGCCGCCCAGGCGGCCGACCCGAAGCTGGCCATCGTCTACGGCGGCGGCGGCAAGTTCGACAAGTCGTTCAACCAGTCGGCCTACGAGGGCGCCGAGCGCTTCAAGAAGGAAACCAAGATTTCCTATCTCGAGGCGCAGATCACCAACGACGCGCAGTCCGAGCAGGTGCTGCGCAACATGGCGCGAAAAAACGTCGATCTGGTGGTCTCGATCGGCTTCTCGATGACCAAGGCGGTCGAGACCGTCTCGAAGGAATTTCCGAAGGTCAAGTTCATGCTGATCGACAGTGTGGTCGAGGCGCCGAACGTCGACTCGGTGGTGTTCAAGGAACAGGAAGGCTCGTACCTGGTCGGCGTCGCGGCGGCGCTGGCCAGCAAGACGCAGAAGGTCGGCTTCATCGGCGGCATGGACATTCCGCTGATCCGCGCCTTCGGTTGCGGCTATGCGCAGGGCGCCAAGGCGGTCGACCCGAAGATCGAGGTGACGCAGAACATGGTGGGCACCACGCCGGCAGCCTGGAGCGATCCGGCCAAGGGCGGCGAACTGGCGCGGGCGCAGTTCGATCGCGGTGTCGACGTCGTGTTCGCGGCCGCGGGCGGCAGCGGCATGGGCGCGCTGCAAGCGACCAAAGACAAGGGCAAGCTGGCGATCGGCGTCGATTCGAACCAGAACTACGTGCATCCGGGCACGATCCTGACCTCGATGCTCAAGCGCGTCGACAACGCGGTCTTCGACGGCTTCAGCGCGATGAAGGCCGGCACCTGGAAGCCGGGCATCACGTCGAAAGGTCTGAAGGAAGGCGGCGTCGACTGGGCGCTCGATGCCAACAACCGCAAGCTGATCACGCCGGCGATGGAAACCCGCATCAACCAGGCGCGCCAGGACATCTTGAGCGACAAGATCAAGGTCGTCGACTACCGCGCAGCCAACAGCTGCCCGGTGTGACCGTGTGGCGGTGGCAGGGCGCGCGCTTTGACCGTCGATGAAGCCGGCCTCGGCATAGTCGCCGGGACGGCCTGCAGGCCGATGAGCGGCGCCGTGCCGGCCGTCGCCTTCGACGGCATCTGCAAGCAGTTCGGCGCGGTGCGCGCCAACGACGCCGTCAGCTTCGACGTGGCGGCCGGTGCCATCCACGGCATCGTCGGCGAGAACGGCGCCGGCAAATCCACCCTGATGAGCATCCTGTACGGCTACTACCAGGCCGACGCGGGCCAGATCAGCCTGGGCGGCCAGCCGGTGCGCATCCGCCACAGCCAGGACGCGATCCGGCTCGGCATCGGCATGGTGCACCAGCACTTCATGCTGGTCGACGATTTCACGGTGCTCGACAACGTGATGCTTGGCGCCGAGGGCGGGGCGCTGCTGGGGCCGCAGCAAAAGCTCGCGCGGCAGCGGCTGATTGAAATCGCTGAGCGCTACCGGCTCGACGTCGACCCGCAGGCGCGCGCAGGCGACCTGTCGGTCGGCGCGCAACAGCGCGTCGAGATCCTGAAGCTGCTCTACCGCGGCGCGCAGATCCTGATTCTCGACGAGCCGACCGCCGTGCTGACGCCGCAGGAAGCCGACTCGCTGTTCGAAATCCTGCGGCTGTTCCGGGCGCAGGGCAAGACGATCATCCTGATCACGCACAAGCTGCAGGAGATCTTCGCGATCACCGACCGCGTCACCGTGATGCGCGCCGGCAAGGTGGTCGGCGAGGTCGACACCGCGAGCAGCAGCCGCGCCGAAATGGCCACCATGATGATCGGCCGGCAGCTCGGCGGCGAACTCGAGCGGCGCCCGTGTGCCCCCGGCGAACGCGTGCTGTCGGTGCGCGATTTGCGGTTGCCCAGCCGCCAGGGCCGCCACGGCGGGCAGGCACTGCACGGTCTCGATTTCGACCTGCACGCGGGTGAAATCGTCGCCATCGCCGGTGTCTCGGGCAACGGCCAGACCGAGCTGCTGGAGGTGCTGGCGGGCATGCGGCTGATCGGCAGCGGCAGCATTGACTACCTGGGCCGTCCGCTGCCGTACGCCGGCCGGCGCCATGCCGACGGCCTGCCGCGGCTGTTTCGCGAAATGGGCATTGCGCATGCGCCGGAAGACCGGTTGCGCGAGGGTCTGGTGAAGGATTATTCGGTCGCGCTGAACGGCGCGCTCGGGCACCAGGGCGATGCCTCGTTGCAGCACGGCGGCCTGCTCAGCCCGGCAGCGCTGCTGGCGCTGGCGCATCGCCTGATCGCCGATTTCGACGTGCGCCCGGCCAACCCGGCGCTGCGTGCCGCGCAGTTGTCGGGCGGCAACCAGCAAAAGCTGGTGCTGGCGCGCGAAATCGCCGCCGCACCGCGCCTGATGCTGGTCGGCCAGCCGACGCGCGGAGTCGACATCGGCTCGATCGAGCTGATTCACCGGCGCCTGCTGGCGCTGCGCGACGCCGGCATCGCCATCCTGCTGGTGTCGGTCGAACTCGAGGAGATCCGCACGCTGGCCGACCGCATTTTGGTGATGTGCGGCGGCCGCATCACCGGCGAGATGCAGGCCCGCGATTTCGACGCCACGCGCATCGGTTTGATGATGGGCGGGGAGGTCGCCGCATGAAGTCCCTCGTGTGTTGCATGCGCCCCGCCGAGCGCCACGGCGCCGCCTCTTGGGGGGCTGCGACTCGGCGAGGCCGGTCGGCCACTGCGACCGACTCGCGGCAAATGGGGTGCGTCGCAACATGGCTGGTTGAGCGCCAGCGTCATGGCTGACACGGCCCTGCCGCGCTGGGTCGGTGGGCTGCTGCTGCCGCTGCTCAATTTGCTGACTGCGCTGCTGGTGGCGGGTCTGGTGGTGGCGCTGCTCGGCGAGAGCCCGTGGGAGGCGCTCGTCATCGTCGTCAATGGTGCGTTCCTCAATCCCGAAGGCCTGGGCTACACGCTGTTCTATGCCAGCACCTTCGTGTTCACCGGCCTGGCGGTGGCGATCGCGGCGCAGGCGGGCCTGTTCAACATCGGTGGCGAAGGGCAGATGTACCTCGGCGGCCTGGGCCTCACGCTGGCGCTGCTGGCGTTCGACCACAGCCTGCCGGGCTGGCTGATGATCCCGCTGGCGATCGCCGCGTCGGCCGTGTTCGGCGCGGCCTGGGCGTTCCTGCCGGGCTATCTGCAGGCGCGCCGCGGCAGCCACGTGGTGGTGACCACGATCATGTTCAATTTCATCGCCGCGAGCCTGATGAACTACCTGATCGTGTCGCACCTGATGCCGCCGGGCGGACAGTCGACCACGAGCCGGCAATTCGCCGAGAGCGCCTGGCTGCCGCGCCTGAACCTGTGGTTTCCGGACCTCGGCGCCACGCCGCTGAACATCAGTTTCGTGCTGGCGCTGCTGGCGCTGGTGGCCTATGCCGTGGCGGTCTGGCGCACGCCTTGGGGCTACGAAGTGCGCGCGGTTGGCCTGAACGCCAGTGCGGCGCACTACGCCGGCATCTCGATCCAGCGCAGCATCATCGGCGTGATGCTGCTGTCGGGCGCGCTGGCGGGGCTGGCCGCGGCCAACAGCCAGATGGGCTCGAGCCACAACCTGACCCTGAACTTCACGGCCGGCGCTGGTTTCGTCGGCATTGCGGTGGCGCTGATGGGGCGCAATCATCCGGTCGGCATCCTGCTGTCGGCGGTGCTGTTCGGCGGGTTGATTCAGGGCGGTTTCGACCTGTCGCTGGAAAAGGCCAATATCCCGCCCGAGACCTTCATCTTCATCCAGGGGCTGATCATCTTGTTCTGCGGAGCGATGGAAAACCTCTACGCGCCGGCCGTTCGGATGTTGCTGCGCCGGCGTGCGCCGGCCGCCTGAAGGCACGCCATGTTCGACGACATCTCGCTGCCCAGCATCCTGGTGGCCACCGTGCGCAACGCTCCGGTGCTGATCTTCGCGGCGATGGCCGGTCTGTTCGCCGAGCGTTCCGGCATCGTCGACATCAGCCTGGAAGGCAAGCTGCTGGCCAGCGCCTTCGCCGCCGCGTCGATCGCCTATGCGACGCAAAACCCGTGGTGGGGGCTGCTGGCGGCCATCTTTGTTTCGTGCCTGCTGGCGCTGCTGCATGCTTATGTGAGCATCAGACAGCGGGGCAACCAGCTTGTCTGCGGCATGGCGATCAACATCGCGATGAGCGGCCTGACCTTCGTGCTGGCGCAGTATTTCTTTCAGCTCGGCGGGCGCAGCCCGGGGCTCGACGAGGCACGCTTCAGCGTGATCGAACTGCCCGGCGCCGCCGCCGTGGCTTCCGTGCCGGTGCTGGGCTGGCTGTACGGCAAATTGCTGAGCGGCCACACCGTGCTGGTCTACCTCGCGTTCCTGTCGATCCCGCTGGTGCAGTGGGTGATCTACGGCACCCGCTTCGGCCTGCGCCTGCGCGCCGCGGGCGAAAACCCGCATGCAGCCGACACCGCCGGCATCAGCGTGGCCGCCACCCGCACGCTGGCGCTGCTGGCCGGCGGCCTGTTCTGCGCGTTGTCGGGCACTTATCTGTCGGTGGTGCAGAGCGGCTTCTTCCTGCGCGACATGTCGGCCGGCAACGGATTCCTGGCGCTGGCCGCGCTGGTGTTCGGCGGCTGGCGGCCGCTTTACACGGCGCTGGGCTGCCTGATGTTCGCTTTTTTCAGTGCCGTGCAGATCCAGGTCGAAGGTGTCGAGATCCCCGGCCTGGGCAAGATCCCCGGATCGCTGATCCAGATGATTCCGTATGTCGTCACGGTGATCATCCTGGCGGGCTTCATGGCGCGCTCGGTGGCGCCCAAGGCGATCGGTGTGCCGTTCATCAAGTCGCGCTGAGGCGGCATCGCCGAGCACCAAATCGAACTTCCAAGCGCCCATGGCGCCCAGGTCGCCGAAAACGCAACTGGCGCCCGGAATGCCCAGATCGCCGACAGCGCCGACAGCGCCCTGGCGCACAGCGCGCCGACAGCGCCCATGTCGCCCATGTCGCCCAGAATGCAGGCGCAGCGCCCGTCGATCCCACATTCCACCCCACCCCTCCACCCC
>ENA-OFCX01000858-OFCX01000858.1-metagenomes-genome-assembly--contig:-NODE-858-length-13918-cov-8.743490_pt1 | contig 13918 bp, 13 predicted proteins | sample MGYA00153384_OFCX01 | MGnify analysis MGYA00153384
TGTCCTTAATCCAGTAACCTCAACCATTTAAGGGGTGCTTGTCACCCCTTCAGGTGGCGTAGGCAATCGTACTTAACAAAGCATTTTCAGACTGGCGAGAATCTAACCGAGTATGTTGCACGACAATCGGCACGTCTGAATGAATTACACTTGCAAAATCAGTATCCAGTGGAATGGGTTCTGGATCTTCTAAATCATCGATCGAGAGCTATGCTCAAGTATGTTCTACCCAGGAGATGAGATCTTGCAGATCGGTCGTTCTATTTGCGCTTCAAAGCTAATCAGTGAAAGACAATCTGGACGAGCGACAAACGCTTGAGCTGCCAGTAAACCAGTAATGCTCCACGTTTGAAATAGTCTGGCTTCTTTGCCGATGAGTCGCCCACTGCGACCGTCATAGTATTCTGGATAGTTGTCCCGCACTAAACGCCGCTCGGCAATCTCGATCGCGCGGGTTGCCAATTTTACCCGACCTAGCTTTTGAGCTGCTGCGGCAAATGCCCAAATTAAGAACGGCCAATTGCCGCCATTGTGGTACGACCACGGTGAATTTTTGGGATCGCATCCGGTCACAATTCGCCATTCTGCACCGGAGATCGCTGGGTAGCAAATTTTAACAGGCATGTCGCCAATCAGATCTTGCCAACGTTGTTCGAGCAAATCCATAATGCTGTGAGATTCCCGTTCGGTGGCGAGCGAAAAGATAATTGCGAGCAAATTCCCCAAGGCAAAAAAGCGAAAATCCATCCGTCCGGGGCCGACATTGCCAACTAGATAGCCACCTGTTTCTGGCAGCCACTCAGGTAGCCAACCAGGAATCGATGCTGGATAGATGTTGAACGTATTAGCAATGTTCTCACCGTAGCGATCGACCTCAAACCGATAAATTTGATTGAGACGTTCGAGATCCAACCAGTAATATTCCATCAGATGATAGTGCAGTGCGCCGAGTCGAGCGTGCGTGGCTGCGAGGTATCGAAGACCGTCCCCTGCTGGCAATAACAGCTCGGCAGCCGATCTCAGCGACGCATAAAATAGCACCTGAATTTCGAGCGGATGTCCATGCACGCCCATCCGGCGATCGATCGTAAATGCACCGTCGGGCACCAGTAGCGTGGGATATAGTGAAAACCGATGAGCCAGACAAACATCGAGAATCAGCGCGATTCCCGCATAAAATTGGGGCTGATGTGCCAATGTGAAATCTCCGGTCGATCGAGTATAAGCTCGGAGTAAAATCAGCCACCACAAACAAGCATCAACTGGAGCAACTCTGGCGATCGCTGCCGCACCAAAATCAGCTTCTAATCGCTCTGTCCCAGCTTCATTCACGACCTTAAAACTTGCAGGCATCAATCCGGCTTCGGCTGTAAAGCAATCCATCGATTTAGCATGACTTTGCAAGTTCAGTGTTTCAATCAGAAAGTTACGCACGATCTCTGTTTGCCCTTGGATCAGAAATACTAACGCCGAGGGCACAAAATCGCGAATAAAGCATTGGTCGTAGTTGAGCGATGCGATCGTCGGATCGCGGGCGGCGATCGTGCCAATCGGTTTGCCACGATAGTAGAGAATAGATCGTTCGAGGAGTTCGGCTGTCATCGTTTTTAGTTAAAGTTTTGCCGATCGGTGACGCGTGTTGCCGCTCGATCGAGTGGCTGGAATCCCCATTCCCAGGAATTGTAGAATTCGATTCTCCAAGGGAGAGGCTACGCCAACGGTTGCACGATCTAGCCCAGTTTCTGACTGACGATTTTGCAAACCTCTCAAACCATGTAAGTCGAGAAAGCTAAACCCAACTTTAGAGAAGAAAGGCAAGATACAAAACAAGAGAGTGTCGATATCTTGGTTTATAAACCCAAATCCAGAGGGGCCAATAATCCAGACCACTGGGTAGCCAATCCACAGAACGGTAAAGTAGGTTGTCAACTTTTGATAAAGTCTGGCTAGTTCGCTGCCTTGACCCCTCGCCTTTGCCTGTAATGGCACCCAAATCCCCCACAGCACTATTAGAAAAGCTACCGTACCGCAAATGTACCAAAGGTATCTAACCCAAGTTTGGGCTGAAAGATCGGCAATTAATCCAGTTGTAATGACTACTATTTGTGTGCTAATCAAAAAGCCAATTAAAGTCCAATCTTTTTTGACAAACTGCATTGCCGTCCAAGCAAGCGTCAGCAGTAATAGTGGGGTAGTCACCATCCAATCAATGTAGCGGGCATAGTGAACGATGCGTCCGGCAACTTCGACTTTGCCCTGACCTAACGCCATTGCCATATATGCCAGTCCCGACCAAATGGGAATAAAAATTGCCACTAAATATTCAGACTGAGGAACGCCTTTGGGGTCGCGACTTAGAAACCAAAAATGCAACGCCCCAATTGTCATACCCGCTACATATAACCAATGTAAAGTTGTTTGGAAGTTCATCGAAGTTTTGCCGATGTAGGTGTGTATATCTAACATTCAGGGATAAATATGACACAAATATGACAAGTATCCACCTCGAAAGCGATCGATAACACCACTCAATCCTTAATTCGGTAGCCGATCGATTTGCGGATATCGGCAATAGGCATTGCCAATTCCTTGGCGATTGCGACTTCGATCTGGCTGGCTTGAGTGAAGGGAAACTGGTATTCGAGCCGCTGTAAAGTTGGCGCGGTAGTTTTGATAACCAGCTTAGTTAAGCCGCGATGTCGATTCTCCAAGGGAGAGGCTTCTCTTCGAGAGGCTTCGCCAACGCCAACGATTTCGGCATTCATCGTGAGGATCGTAACCGATCGTTTGGTGGTTAACTGAGTACCTGTCTGAAGTTTGTTGACAGAATCATAAGAACTATTGAGAACTCGTGCTGCCATCCAGTCGCCTGTAAACCAAACCAATACAGCAATTAAGGGCAAGGGTAGCCAAAATTCACCACCAACGCGATGGAGCAGATGGAGCAAGCGCGGGGTAGACATTGTAGTTTGAGAGCGTACCGAATAGTCAAATCGTAGTCTAAGAGCGGACTAACTTAAATCTAACTTCTGACAGATACCGATGCTGAGTTACCCTTCTACAATACAGTTACAAAAGGAGTTTAGCCAATGCGAATACTGTTGGTAGAAGACGATCCAGATCAATTAGAGCCATTGCAATATGCCCTCTCCGAGGCAGGGCATATTGTCGATGGTGTCGAAGATGGGAAGATCGCCGAGTCGATTGTGTCGCAGCGGGACTATGATCTGTTAATCTTGGATTGGTTATTACCTCACGTCAGCGGATTGAGCTTGTGCCAACAGTACCGTCGTCTCGGAAAAACGGCTCCAGTGCTGATGTTGACTGCAAAAGATGCAACTTGCGACAAGATTAGTGGTTTGGATGCGGGAGCCGATGACTATCTCGTCAAACCTACGGATATATTTGAATTGCTGGCACGGGTGCGGGCATTGGGCCGGAGATCGCCGCTGTGGCAAGGGGATGTATTGCATGTTAAAGATCTAATTTTGCATCTTTCTACGCTGACTGTAGCAAAAGGCGATCGCTGCCTACAATTATCGACCCGCGAATTTCAATTTTTAGAGTATCTGATGCGCCATCCGCGTCAGGTGCTGTCGCGCACTCAGATCGAGCAAGCCTTGTGGGCATGGGGTAGCGAACCGGAGAGCAATGCAATTACGACCTTGGTACGTCGGCTGCGGCAGCGATTGGATGCGGTAGGAGCGATCGATTGGTTGGAAACTATCTATGGCATGGGCTACAGCTTGAATCCAGATGTTCGGTCGTAGCCGCCGCAATCTTGCTCACTGGTTTACGCTATCGATGGGGAGTATTCTCCTCATTTTTGCCAGCATCATTTATTATCAGCAAGCGGTCGAGCGGCTCCGAGAAAGCGATCGGCAGCTCTATCAAAAGGCTAGCATGATGGCTGCCAATATCGATTACGCACGGCACGATGGTCGAGAGGAACTCGATCTGAGCAGTGTACCAATTCTGGGCAATTATGCTCCACCTGCTGATAGTGAACTGGCTTATGCTCGTTGGTATTCAGCCAGTGGAAAGCTGCAACAGTTTTATGGGGCGCAGCCTGTGGATCGGATGCAAGCGATTGCTACTTTTGAAACTATTGAGTCTGACTCCGAATGGCTGCGGCAATTAACGCTTCCGGTTGATTACAATAGACGCACGATTGGCTACCTCCAGATCGCCCAGCCGTTGACGGAAGCGCGAGGCGTACTCAGAGAATTTTTCATGGTAATGGCGATTGCCGTGCCTTTAACCTTGGGCACAGTAAGTTTAGTAGGTTGGTGGTTGGGCGGACTGGCAATGCAACCGATTCGGTACACCTACGATCGATTACAAAGATTGACGTCTGATGCCTCCCACGAATTACGGGCACCGCTAGCGACGATTCTCAGCAATGCTCAGGTTGGCTTAATGAGTCCAGTTGATTCAGGTCAAATCAAACACGCTCGCCTCGAAAAAATTGCGGAAACGGCTAAATCGATGAATCGATTGGCAACCGATCTATTGTTTTTAGCCCGTCAATCGGGACGGTTAGAATCAAATTCAATTCGATCGATTCACTTAAATAACCTGCTCGCAGAGACGCTCTCAACTCCATCCATCCAGAGTGATGCCCAACATCTAACCCTTCAGCTAGAACTGCCTGAAGAAAATATTCTCATTAAAGGTAATGCCGATCTACTCACACAAGCGATTGTCAATCTACTTACAAATGCCTGCAAATATACATTGCCTGAAGGTACGGTGTGGGTGCGATTAGTGAGTCAATACCATCGCATTTTAATTCAGGTAGAAGATACTGGCATCGGGATTCCAGCAACAGATTTACCGCATATTTTTGAACGATTTTACCGAGTCGATATGGAGCGAGGGCGTGACAAAGGCGGTACTGGCTTGGGATTGGCGATCGCGCACCAAATTATTGCCGCACACGGCGGACATTTAATGGTGAGTAGCCAGGTGGGGAAGGGTTCGCTATTTCAAATTGAATTTCCGGTTATTTAAATCGAAATAATAAAATTTTGTGGCATTCCTAAATCCTGTCATATTCTAGTCACATTTACTGTCGAGTATAAAGGTAGGGCTGGAATTTTTAATTGCCACTAACAAGTTGTTGACCGGAAATACTGACATTAAGGAGATCCAAATCATGCAACTCAAATTGTGTTCGCATAACTTACATTAGGAGATTAAATTCTTATTTCACCAGGGACAAATGCTCCAGAGTGCGCTCCGCTCGCAACGAGTAACTCCTGAAGAAGTACGTGCTGCCATTCGTAGCCAAGGGATCGGTCAGATGAGTGAAGTTGAAGCGGTAATCCTGGAAACTGATGGTAGTTTTAGTATTCTTCGTGCTACTGCCCAACCAGTAACTACTGCCCTTAATGATGTCAATAATTATCCATCCCCTTCTGCGTAACCAGCTTGGATTTCAACACGATCGAATATTATTTCGCGCATTATGGTTAGCATCAGAAAAGTTCGGCGATTGGCACGAGCAACGCTAGTTGAGTGGCAGGCTTGCGATGTATCGCTACTGGCATCGGCTCTGGCTTATTCAACGGTTTTCGCCCTCGCTCCTTTGATGATTTTAGTCATCATGATGCTGGGCGCGATTTTTGGTGAAGCGACGGCAAGAGCACAAATTGTCACCCAAATGACCGATTCGATCGGAGCAGACGGAGCCGAATTGCTAGCAACTGCCATTACCAATCTGCGCGCCCAGACGGGTGAAAGCCCGTTACAACTGGCGATGAATTTAGGCTTCTTCGTCGTTGGTGCATCTAGTATCTTTGCCCAAATTCAGCAGGCTCTCGATCGAATTTGGGAAGTCCAGCCAGCTCCAGGAAGACAGATCGCTCATTTTCTCCGCAAACGGCTATTGTCTTTTACGATGATTTTGGCAATCGTGTTTTTGCTGTTAGTTGCGGCGATTTCTAATACCTTACTTGCCGTCATTGTCAGTACGTTCGATCGTTGGTTGCCTGGATTAGGCAGCCTCTGGCTCATCTCCTAATTTAATTATTATGGTCTTTGCTGCGATGTATACGATCTTGCCAGATGTAGAAATTCACTGGCGCAATACCTTGATGGGCGCGACGATCGCCGCGCTACTTTTCATAGCAGGACAAGCATTGTTTGGGGTATTTTTGAGCATGGCAAATATTGGCTCTGGTTATGGTGTTGCAGGCTCTTTTCTGATTATAATTACCTGGATTTTTTACGCCGCACAAGTCCTTTTTTCAGGCGCAATTTTTACAAAAGTTTATGCTCAACAGTGCGGAGTGCCGATCGTGCCGTCGGAGTTTGCCGTATCAACATCCACCACAAATTTACGTTGAAGGTTTTGTAATTTAATCCGATTGCTTCTGCATTAGGAATAGCAACTATTACAGGATTGTTACATAGCCCGATCTAAATGGACAACATGCGACATTCTCAGAGCAAACTTCTATGCTGTCACTATTGCGTCATATTTGTATTTGATACTAAAAATAGTTGGCTAGGAATTTGAGCAATCGTGATGGTTTAAATATGAAAGGATTAACTGGAAAAAATGTCCTAATTACTGGAGCGAGTTCAGGGATCGGCCAAGCGATCGCTATTCGACTCGCTCAAGAAGGTTGCAATATTGCCATCAACTACCGTAAAAGTGCCGAAGAAGCCGCCGAAACCGAAGAACAGGCGATGCAGAAAGCTTGTGGGCAAGTCGAAAATTGTGGCGTAAAATCGCTAATCGTCCAGGGTGATGTATCTAAAGAAGATGAGGTTATCGAGCTAATTAATACGGTAATAGATCGATTTGACGGTCTAGATATTTTGATTAATAATGCGGGAATTCAAACCGAGTGTCCGTCGCACGAGCTATCTGCTGCTGAATTCGATCGAGTTTTGGATACCAATCTTCGGGGGGCATTTCTCTGCGCGCGGGAAACAATTAAACATCTATTATCGCGACAGCAAGCTGGCAGTATTATCAATATTTCTAGCGTTCATGAAATTATTCCGCGTCCTACATATTTGAGTTATTCAATTAGTAAAGGTGGGATGGGAAATTTAACCAAAACGCTGGCATTAGAATATGCCGATCGTCAGATTCGAGTCAATGCGATCGCGCCTGGTGCGACCGTAACACCAATCAATCAAGACTGGAGCGAAAACCCAGCCAAAAAAGCTGTTGTCGAGAGCCATATTCCGATGGGGCGGGCTGGCACGTCTGAAGAGATGGCGGCTGCTGTAGCATTTCTCGCTTCCGATGAAGCCGCATATATCACCGGACAAACACTGTATATCGATGGTGGACTGACGCTCTACGCTGATTTTCGCGAAGCTTGGTCAGCCTAAATATTCAGGAGATATAGTTATGACCGCAGAAGAGAAACGACTGACAGCAGACCGAGATCGCCAAGCCTATTGGCGCAGATGGGGGCCGTACTTGAGCGAACGTCAGTGGGGCACCGTGCGGGAAGATTATAGTGCCGATGGTGCGGCTTGGGAGCATTTTCCCCACGAGCAAGCGCGATCGCGGGCGTATCGTTGGGGTGAAGATGGGATTGCCGGAATTTCTGACAATCATCAACGGTTGTGTTTTGCGATCGCGCTGTGGAACGGAGCAGACCCGATTCTCAAAGAGCGGCTATTTGGGTTGACTGGCCCCGAAGGCAATCATGGCGAGGATGTCAAGGAGTACTACTTCTATCTCGACAACACGCCCAGCCATGCCTATATGAAGTATCTCTACAAGTATCCACACGCCGCTTTTCCCTACACTCAACTCATGCAGGAGAACCAACGCCGAGGTTATCACGAGCCAGAGTTTGAGTTAGCAGATACTGGCATCTTTGATGACGATCGCTATTTTGACATCTATATCGAGTATGCCAAAGCCACGGATGAAGACATTCTGATTCAGATTACCGCCATCAATCGCGGCGCGGAACTGAGTACGCTGCGGTTATTGCCAACACTCTGGTTTCGGAATACTTGGTCGTGGGATCTCAATAGTCCCAAACCGCAGTTACAGCAAGGAGATAGTACAGGATCGAGTAGTGTCATCACTGCCAATCATCCTACTTTGGGCGATCGCTATCTCTATTGCCAGTCTACAGCATTATTATTTACCGAAAATGAGACTAATTCCGAGCGATTATTCGGTACTCACAACTCGTCGCCCTACGTCAAAGATGGCATTCACGATTACATCGTACACGGTCGCACTGAAGCCGTAAATCCCCAGCAGATCGGCACCAAAGTCGCCGCCGATTACGAACTGACGCTAGATGCCCACCAAGCGAAAACAATCCAGTTACGTCTGACGAATCGTGCCGATCTAGCCACACCTTTCGCCGAATTTGCCGATGTGTTTGCACTGCGTCAGCAAGAAGCGGACGAATTCTATCAGCGCATCACGCCTAATCGACTCTCAGACGATGCACGGCAGATTCAACGACAGGCATTTGCCGGACTGCTATGGACGAAACAGTACTACCATTACGTGGTTGAAGATTGGCTCCAGGGCGATCCGACACAACCGCCACCGCAGCGTCACAATCCGCGCAATTTGGCCTGGATTCATCTGTTTAACGATGATATCATTTCGATGCCCGATAAGTGGGAGTTTCCCTGGTTTGCAGCTTGGGATCTGGCGTTTCACTGTATCCCGCTAGCGACGATCGATCCCGACTTTGCCAAACGACAATTAGATCGGCTGACACGGGAATGGTATATGCACCCAAATGGGCAGATTCCCGCCTACGAGTGGCATTTTGGTGATGTCAATCCGCCCGTTCATGCTTGGGCGACTTGGCGCGTCTACCAGATCGAGCAGGAAGTCTATGGTCGCAGCGATCCACAATTTCTAGAGCGCGTGTTTCAGAAGTTATTGCTCAACTTTACCTGGTGGGTGAACCAGAAAGACCACAACGGCAACAACATTTTTCAAGGTGGGTTTTTAGGATTAGATAATATTGGCATCTTCGATCGCAGTGCGGAACTGCCGACAGGTGGATATCTCGAACAATCTGACGCTACCAGTTGGATGGGAATGTATTGTCTGAATATGTTAGAGATTGCTTTAGAGCTAACCAAAACTAATCCCACTTATGAAGATATTGCCAGCAAGTTTTTTGAGCATTTTCTGTATATTGCCGATGCCATGAATCGTGTCAGCGATCGACATGTACCGTTGTGGGATAAAGAAGATCGGTTTTTCTACGACGTGTTGCACCTACCAGACGATCGACATCATCATTTGAAAGTTCGATCGATGGTTGGACTAGTGCCATTATTTGCCACCGGAATTTTAGAATCATCTACCTTAGATCGACTACCTGATTTCAAGCGTCGCTTTGAGTGGTTTATCGACAATCGCCCCAACTTACACCGCAATCTGGCGGCTTTGTCAACACCAGGAGCGCAAGCCAGACGATTGCTGGCGATCGTCTGCCCGATCGATCGACTCCCACACATCATCCACCGCTTGCTAGATGAAGCCGAATTCCTCAGCCCTTATGGAGTGCGATCGCTCTCAAAAATTCATGCCAACCAGCCCTACACGTTCGCTGAAGGGGGACAAATACACACCATTGCCTATGAACCTGCCGAATCGACAACAGGCATGTTTGGGGGCAATTCCAACTGGCGGGGGCCAATTTGGTTGCCGATGAATTTTCTGATAATTGAATCGCTCCAGAAGTTTCACACTTATCTCGGCGACGAATTCACAGTCGAGTGTCCCACCGGATCGGGACAGTGGCTGACACTAGCAGAAGTAGCCACCGAACTATCGCACCGAACTATCGGCATTTTCGAGCAAGATACCGCCGGAAATCGCCCAGTACATGGCGGCGATCGCCAATTTCAGACCAACCCTCACTGGCAAAATTTATTGTTATTTTACGAACATTTCAATGGCGATAATGGTGCTGGGTTGGGAGCAAATCATCAAACGGGTTGGACGGGTTTAGTTGCAACTTTGATTCGCGATTGTAGCGAATCAACGTGGCAAACATCTCAGCCCGAATATCCGCCTGAGCCGTTGGCTAGCCGCGCCGAGAGGTAATCGCCTCAACGGTAGATCGATAAAGCTCCATTTAGAGTCCTGCCGATCTATAAAGAGTCTTGTTTTGGCGATCGATCGCTGAGTAAAAGTCTCAATTGAGCTGACCACCAGTATGGTTTCCCCTTCTTTCCCGTTAAATTTAGCTGCGATCGGCCATCAATTTTAACAATCCTCGATCGACAAACAGGAGCACGATCGCAGGCATAATCTTGAGATGATTTGATACTCTAAAAAGAAAATTAGGTTTGAAAATCTTGACCAAAACTGATAGTAATACTGCCTTTTATTCAAGCTATATTGCACGATTGAAGATACCTATATCCACCTAAAGATAGAGGGCTAATCAGAGTTTTTTTAATAAGCTTAAAATAGGAGAATAAATACATAAAAATCCAAGTTGAAACCGATAGTAACATCGAAGGCAACACCATGCTGGCTCAAGCAGTTGAAACTGTGGTGCGGGACACATTGGATCGCTTCAGCTCACAAATCACGCGAGTGGAAGTTCATCTAAGCGATGAGAATAGCGGCGAGAAGTTTGGCACTAACGATAAACGCTGCCTGCTCGAAGTTCGTCTTGCCAGCTACCAACCAATCGCAGTGACCGATCGAGCGGCGACCCCAGAGCAGGCGGTTAGTGGTGCTGCCGAGAAAATGAAACATTTGCTAGAAACTACGCTCGGACGGTTGAGCGATCGATAACAGCCGATCGCCAAACTCACACAATTTAAGGGAGTTGCAATATGTTAATCAAAGCCAAAACCCTCGAAGGTTTCAAATTGAATAGCCTCGACGGTGAAATCGGCAAGGCAAAAGATTTCTACTTCGACGATCTGCACTGGACGATTCGCTACCTAGTTGCCGACACTGGAGGCTGGCTGACGGGCAGACAGGTGCTGATTTCCCCGTATGTGCTGGTTGCTGCGGATAAGGGAGAGGAGTACATCACCGTCGATTTGACTAAACAGCAGATTGAGAATAGTCCATCCTTGAGCAGCGATAAACCCGTTTCGCAACAATTTGAGCTGGATTATCACGGATATTATGGATACCCAATGTATTGGGGTGGCTTATCCATGTGGGGAGTTGATCCCTACATTCAGCGAGATCGCGAACAATGGTACGAATCCACCCCAGTAGAGAAAAAGGGAGATCCCAATTTGCGGAGCACTCGTGAGGTGAGTGGCTATCATATCCAAGCTACAGATGGTGAGATCGGGCACGTCGATGACTTTATCATCGATGACCAAACGTGGGCGATTCGGTATCTAATCATCGATACAGTCAATTGGTGGTCGGGAAAAAAAGTTCTGGTTTCACCACGATGGATCGAGCGGGTGAGCTGGGATGAGTCGAAAGTCTTCATCAATCTGCCCCGTGAAATCATCCAACAATCGCCGGAATATATGCAAGAGATACTGTTAATGCGGGATTACGAAACCCGACTCCATCAACATTACAATCGTCAGGGCTACTGGGTTGATGACTCGAAGGATCTGGCGCGACCGCTGTAGAACGATCGCGAGTAGAAGCCGAGCGCGATCTATCTGACCGTTAAACAGATTGCGTGTGTAACTCTACTAAGTCAATCGCCCATATATAGGAAACTTAAACGATGCAAACCAATACCCACAACCATAGCCGCACTGATTTACCATCGCACCCATTTCCGATCGAGCAACTAGACGATTTGATTAGTCCTTTTCTCGTGACCCCACGGCAGCAAATCAATCTTGCCAAAGATTACGATCCGGGTTTTAAAGCCAGTTATCTCAAGAAGTCAAAAGCCAAAGGTCAATTAAAAGCGGGCATTGAGAGTCTCGCCAAATATCAATACCTGCTTTATGCCCAAAATACCCATGCCTTGCTAATTATTTTCCAGGCGATGGATGCTGCGGGTAAAGATAGTACCATCAAGCACGTCATGTCTGGGATTAATCCCCAGGGATGTCAAGTCCATAGCTTCAAAGCTCCTTCAGCAGAAGAGTTGGATCATGACTATTTATGGCGATGTTCCAAAGCTTTACCAGAGCGAGGGCGAATTGGCATTTTTAATCGCTCTCATTATGAGGAAATCTTAATCACGCGAGTCCATCCAGAAATTATGGAGCAGCGACAACTTCCGCCGCATTTAATCGACGAACAAATTTGGGAACGTCGCTTTGAAGAAATCAACAACTTTGAGAAGTATCTGGTAAATAACGGAACGATTATCCTCAAGTTTTTCCTGAATGTATCCAAAGAAGAGCAAAAGGAACGCTTTTTGGAACGGATCGATCGACCGGAGAAGAACTGGAAGTTCTCTATTGGTGATGCAAAGGAGCGCGCTCGCTGGGATGACTATATGGCTGTCTATGAAGACATGTTTAACCATACCAGTACTGAATGGGCACCTTGGTATATTATTCCTGCCGATCGCAAATGGTTCACTAGGCTAGTCGTAGCTGGGATTATTTATACCAAGTTGGAAGAACTAAATCTCCATTATCCAAGGATTAGTAAGGAAAAACACCGAGAACTCTTGAAAGCAAAAGCAATACTTGAAAGTAATGAATAAAGATTAATTTGGTTGTTAAAAACATCATATTAATCGATCGGTCTGGTTAGTAAATTTAGAGGTAAGAAAATGAGCCAAGTAAAAGTTAAGATCCTGAGTTCGCAATTGAGTTCCGTTGTGGGTGTGACAATGTTAGTAGTCGGTTTGATGGCTGGTGCGATCGCCCCCTATTTAGCTACTGCTCAAGCTCCAGCAGTGCCGAATACTACAGCAAATACCAGCTTTCCCGATACGCAGAATCATTGGGCACAGCCGTTCATTCAAGCTTTAGCACAACGCAATATTGTTACAGGTTATCCCGATAATACCTTTCGTCCCGCACAAACTGTCGATCGCGATGAGTTTGCCGCGATCCTGCGGAAAGCCTTCGAGCAAGCTCCAGAGCGGCAGATTGCCAGCGGCAGCACGTACAAAGATGTCCCTAAAGGCTACTGGGCATCTCAGGCGATCGAAGAGGCATACCAGATGGGATTTATGAGCGGCTATCCAGGCGGAGTGTTTCGCCCCAAGCAACCCATCACCAAAATCCAAGTGTTAACTTCGCTAGCTCGCAACCTCGAATTGCCTGCAACTAATGTCGCTATTATTACGCCAGCAACCCAACAGCCTGCAACTACGGCTACTACTACGCCCGTAACCCAACAGCCTGCAAACATGCGCGCGAAAAAACCAATGATGTTTCCCTTTGCGATCGTCACACTGATGCAGCCATTTATGACAACGCCAGCAAGAGCGATTGCTGCTGTCAACCCAGCACCTACTAGTACTCAACCCGCTCCTAATGCTGCTGCTGTCAATCCAGCACCTACTAGTACTCAACCCGCTCCTAGTGTCAATGTGCCGCAACGTCCATTGCTAGTCACCAGTAAGTATTATCGGGATGCTGCCCAGATTCCTAAATACGCGGTTGATGCGGTTGCCAAGACAACGGCTGCCGGAATTGTCGTCAATTATCCCGATCTACGAGTGCTAAATCCTAATCAAGCAGCAACCCGTGGCGAAGTTAGTGCCTTAATTCATCAAGCTTTGGTGTCTCAAGGCAAAATCAGTCCGCTGCCTGCTAATCAAGCCACAAAGTATATTGTCGGGCGTTAACTTGCGACATTACTTCAAAAGGAGTCGCAATTTACGACCCTAGCCGGAGCATTCGATCGGTGGATGTGTTTGTAGCAGCGGCAAATACTACGGGGATAACGGCTCATTTTGTTGGCGTAGTGGCATCGTTAAGCGTGTTTAACTGGCTGCATCGTCCGACTGATTAGCTGCGGACATTGCTGGAAGTCACTGGATTA
>ENA-OFCX01000860-OFCX01000860.1-metagenomes-genome-assembly--contig:-NODE-860-length-13873-cov-4.893472_pt1 | contig 13873 bp, 12 predicted proteins | sample MGYA00153384_OFCX01 | MGnify analysis MGYA00153384
ACCCGCCCGTTGCGGGAAATTCCGTCAATGCGGTTCATCTCGCCGAAGAAGAGTGCTGCAAACGGGCTGGCGGGGTGTTGGTAAAGATCGGCGGGCGTGCCCAACTGCACGATGCGGCCGTCCTGCATCAAGGCAATCCGGTCGGCCATGAACATGGCCTCGTCGGCATCGTGCGTCACCAGGATGCTGGCGGTATGGCTTTCTTTCAGCAGGCGCAGCGTGTCAACCCGCATGCGATGGCGCAGGCGGACGTCCAGGTTGGAAAAAGGTTCGTCCAGCAGCAGAACCTTGGGCTCCACCGCCAAAGCCCGCGCCAGGGCAATGCGCTGGCGTTGCCCGCCCGACAGCTGGGCCGGAAAGCGGTCGGCCAGCCAGTCCAGCTGCACCAGTTTGAGCAGGTCATGGACTTTCTGCTTGATCTGGGACTCGCTGGGGCGTGTGCTGCGCGGCTTGACCCGCAGACCAAAGGCCACGTTTTCAAACACCGTCATGTGGCGAAACAGCGCGTAGTGCTGGAACACAAAGCCCACCTGACGCTCGCGCACATCCACTTGCGTGGTGTCTTCGCCGCTGAAGAAAATATTGCCAAAGTCGGCGGTTTCCAGCCCGGCAATGATGCGCAGCAAAGTGGTCTTGCCGCAGCCCGAAGGGCCCAGCAAGGCCACCAATTCGCCCGAGGCAATGTCCAACGACACGTCTCGCAGCGCATGAAAGTCACCAAACTGCTTGCTGACGTTGCGTATTTCTATGCTCATGTGATTTCCATTTCAAGTTTTTTTACGCGCTGGCCAAGGTCGACACCTGAGCGTGCCGATGGATTTGAATTCCCCCGCGCATCAAAGGATTGGGGTGGCGGGGCACTCTGCGAAGCGAAGTCAAGGAGGAGCGCGAAGCGCGGGGGACATGAGCGTAGGTAGATACGCCGTGGCCGTTGCGGGTACGGGGGCCAAACACGCCGCAAGTCACCAGATAAGTACTGATCGAAAGTAAAACATGTTCACAAAAATCCTCATAGCCAACCGGGGCGAAATCGCCTGCCGCGTCATCCTCACTGCCCGCAAGATGGGTATCAAAACCGTCGCGGTTTATTCCGACGCTGACAAAGACGCACGCCATGTCGAGCTGGCCGACGAGGCCGTCAACATTGGCCCTGCACCCAGCCGCGACAGCTATTTGCAGGCTGAAAAAATCATTGCGGCCTGCAAGCAAACTGGCGCGCAAGCCGTGCATCCGGGATACGGCTTCCTCAGTGAAAACGCTGGCTTTGCCAAACGGGTTGAAGAAGAAGGCATTGTCTTCATCGGCCCCAAGCACTATTCCATCGCCGCGATGGGCGACAAGATCGAATCTAAAAAACTGGCTGGCGCTGCTGGGGTTAACTGCATTCCTGGTGTGAACGATGCGATAGAAACGGCTGAAAAGGCTGTGGAGATTGCCAACAGCATTGGCTACCCAGTCATGATCAAAGCCAGCGCAGGCGGCGGCGGCAAAGGCTTGCGGGTGGCTTTCAATGACAAGGAAGCGTTTGAAGGTTTTACCTCGTGCCGCAATGAAGCCAAAAGCAGCTTTGGCGATGACCGCGTGTTCATTGAAAAGTTTGTTGAAGAACCGCGCCATATTGAAATCCAATTGATGGGTGACAGCCATGGCAATGTGATTTACCTCAACGAGCGTGAATGCTCGATTCAGCGCCGCCATCAGAAGGTGATTGAAGAAGCGCCGTCTCCTTTTATCACTGACGCTACCCGCAAAGCGATGGGCGAGCAGGCCGTACTGCTGGCCAAAGCGGTGAAATACCAGAGCGCCGGTACGGTTGAATTTGTGGTCGGCAAAGACCAGAGCTTTTATTTTCTGGAAATGAACACCCGCCTGCAAGTTGAACACCCGGTGACGGAGTGCATCACCGGGCTTGATTTGGTGGAGCTGATGATTCGTGTGGCAGCCGGTGAAAAGCTGCCGCTTGAGCAAAAAGATGTGCAGCGCAATGGCTGGGCGATGGAATGCCGCATCAATGCGGAAGATCCGTTTCGCAGCTTTCTGCCAAGCACAGGGCGGCTGGTGCGCTTTCAACCGCCGAAGGAGACGATGTTTGCGGCCGACACGGCGCACCTGATGGGTGTGCGCGTCGATACGGGGGTGCAAGACGGCGGTGAGATACCGATGTACTACGACTCGATGATTGCCAAACTCATCGTGCACGGTAAAGACAGGCTGGACGCGATTGCCAAAATGCGTGAGGCGCTCAATGGTTTTGTGATTCGCGGTATCTCAAGCAACATCCCGTTTCAGGCGGCTTTGCTGGCGCACCCCAAGTTTGTGGCGGGTGATTTCAACACCGGATTTATTGCCGAGAACTACGGCAAAGGTTTCCATGCTGAAGACGTGCCGCACGATGACCCTGACTTCCTGTTCGCGCTGGCGGCTTACGTTAACCGCCGCATGCTGGGCCGCGCAGCAGGCATCAGCGGGCAATTGCCTGGCCACGGCGTGATGGTGGGGGAAGAGTTTGTGGTGATTCAGCTCGGCGCAGGCGCCAAAAACAATAAGAAGAGCGTTATGGTGGCTGATTTTGAAGTCAAATCGGGCTCCAGCCGAATAGATGCCGGCCCAAAAAGCTATGAAATATGTAGCAACTGGCATTTGGGTGGTGCGCGCATTCGTGGCGCAGTCAACGGCAGACCGTTTACCGCGCAGGTTGAGCGAGGTGTAGGCAGAAACCCGCTCGCCATTCGTATCAACCACAACGGCACGCGGCTTGATGCGCTGGTGATGAGCCCACGCGCTGCCGCCCTGCACGCGCTGATGCCCTACAAAGCCCCGCCTGACATGAGCCGCTTCGTGCTGTCGCCCATGCCCGGTCTGCTGGTGGATGTGGCTGTGCAGGTCGGCCAAAAAGTACAGGCTGGTGAACGTGTGGCGGTGATTGAAGCCATGAAGATGGAAAACGTTTTGTTTGCAGTGGCCGATGGCGTGGTCGGCAAGGTGCTGGCGGCCAAGGGTGAGTCGCTGACGGTTGACCAGCCGATTGTTGAATTCGCATGATTTGAACCCAAAAATTTAAACCAGGAGTGACCATGAATATCCAAGAATTTGAAACCCAACTCAAAACAGAAAACTTCAACGAAGGTGTGCTGGTCAGCAAACCTGTCGGCTACACGATGGAGGAGCACGCGCACCCGTTTGAGGCGTGGGCGTTAATCACTGAAGGGGACATCACGCTACGCGTGAATGGTGTTTCAACCACCTACGCGGCAGGCGATGTTTTCAGGCTGCCAGCGCAAACGCCGCACCATGAAAGCGCCGCCGCGCATGGCGTTACTTACCTGGCGGGCCGCAAGTATCCGGTTGCAGCATGACCAGGCCGTTCAAGGTTTTGGGTGTTCAGCAGATTGCCCTCGGCGCGCCCGATAAGGCCCGGTTAAGAACTCTCTGGGTTGACATGCTGGGTCTTGAAGTCACAGGCAACTTCGTCAGCGAACGTGAAAACGTTGACGAAGACATTTGCACTATCGGCAGCGGGCCGTTCAAGGTCGAAGTTGACTTGATGCAGCCGCTGGATATTGACAAAAAGCCAGCCGTGCACACCACGCCGCTCAACCATGTGGGGCTGTGGATTGATGATTTGCCCCAAGCGGTTGAGTGGCTAACGGCGCAGGGCGTGCGGTTTGCGCCGGGCGGCATTCGCAGAGGGGCGGCAGGTTATGACATTTGCTTCATGCACCCTAAGGCAAATGACGAATTCCCGATTGCCGGAGAGGGTGTGCTGATTGAGATGGTGCAGGCACCGAGGGAAGTGATTGCAGCGTTTGCGGCGCTTGCCGCCGGATAGTTGCTATGCCAGCCAGGCGACCGGCAAACTAGTCAGCAGCTATTGCTGTAGGTGTAGCTCGCACCCGGCGGGCGCCATCAAAGCGGCTGGCCCAGTAGTCAAGCTTCATGCTTTCAACCCGCACTTCAGCGCCAGGTTTCGGGGAATGGATGAACCGACCTTCGCCCACATAAATGCCAACGTGGCTGAACGTGCGTTTTAGTGTGTTGAAAAACACCAAATCACCGGGCTTGAGGTCGGCCCTGTCGATGTTTTGGGTTGCGGCCGCTTGCTGCTCGGCGCGCCTGGGCAGCACCAAGCCAATGGTTTGCTCGTACATTGCCCGCACAAAGCCGCTGCAGTCGAAACCGGTTTCCGCCGTGTTTCCGCCGCGCTTGTACGGCACGCCCAAAAACCCCATGGCATTGACCACCAGATCGGATGCCTTGTTACCCACCGTTTGGCGGACTTGCTCTAGCTGGCCAAGTAAGCCTTTTTCGGTCAGTAATTTGTCAAGGTCATCGCCCGCTACAAAGGGAGCAGCATTCGCATGGGCCGCTGGCAAACCGGCCAGGACGATACAAATGACAAGAGGCGTAAATCGCATGACCTGCAGGATACTAGAAGTTACTGTGGCAAGTCAACCTCAAGTTGTTTCAAGGGTTTAGTTGTAAACCCTTGATTTGTAATGATTAAACCAAATTTCAGGCAATTTGACCTAAAGCGCAAACCGCCAGCCTGTGGGATAGTTATGCGAATACACACCGGTTGAACAAAGAGCCAGAAATGCCAAATACAACGTCATTTTTAATGAAAAATCGTGCCCTAAGCCAATGTAAGCGGGTGCAAGCAGCTATTGTATTAATAGCGTTGTTTACGTCGATTTGGCCCGCGCATGCTCAAGGCGTCAAGCCTCAAACGGTTGCCAGTGGGCTGCAAAACCCGTGGGCGGTGGCATTTTTGCCGGAGGGGCGGTTTTTAGTGACTGAGCGCCCCGGCCGGATGCGAATTATTGAGGCTGATGGTAGATTGAACAAACCGCTTGAAGGCCTACCGGAAGTGGTCGCGGCTGGGCAGGGCGGGTTGCTCGATGTCATTTTGGACGCCGACTTTGCTGCCAACCGCATGTTGTACTTTTGCTATTCAGAACCAGCTGCGGTGGGCAACGCCAACAGCACTGCGCTGGCCAGAGGCACGTTAAGTGCCGACGGCGCACGCCTGGCCAATGTAAAAGTCATCTTCAGCCAAAAGCCCAAGTTCGCCAGCACGCTGCATTTTGGCTGTCGGATTGTTGAAAGCCGTGCGCCCGGCCTGAATGGAAAACCCGATGGCAAACTGTTTTTAACCCTGGGCGACCGCTATTCGCGCGCGGAAGATGCGCAAAAGCTCGACAACCACCATGGCAAAATCATTCGCATCAATAAAGACGGCACAGTGCCGCCCGACAATCCATTTGTTGGCCGCGCCGGGGCGCTGCCTGAAATTTGGAGCTACGGCCACCGCAATGCGCAAGGCGCTGCACTTGCCCCAGACGGTACGCTGTGGATGAACGAGCACGGCGCACAGGGCGGCGATGAAATTAACTTGCCCAAGCCTGGCGTGAACTACGGCTGGCCTGTCATCACGTATGGAGAAAACTACGGCGGCGGCAAAATTGGTGATGGCATCACCGCCAAAGAAGGCATGGCCCAGCCGCTGCACTATTGGGTGCCGTCGATTGCGCCATCAGGTATGGCGTTTGTGACCAGCGAGCGCTACGGCACACCCTGGCAGGGCAACTTGATGATCGGCTCGCTGAAGTTTGGCTATTTAAACCGCATTGAAATGTCTACGCCTTTCAGCGGCGCTGTGGCACGCGAAAGCAAATTGCTCAACGGCGAAGGCCGCATCCGCGATGTACGTCAGGGCCCGGATGGTTTGCTGTATGTGCTGACGGATTCCGCATCAGGCAAATTGATCCGGCTGCTGCCAGCGCAGCCTTGAAGCGACATTCTTAGGCTAAATTGGCCTTTGGTGCAATAAATATGGGCGCAAGCAGCTATTATTTTAGTAGCACATTGGTATTGATGGCACTTAATACTCCAGCCGCTCGGGCTTGATCTCTTGCAGAATCGTGGTGGCAATTTCTTCAATCGACTTGGTGGTGGTAGACAACCAGCGAATGCCTTCGCGCCGCATCATCGCCTCGGCTTCATGAATTTCGTGGCGGCAGTTGGTCAGGCTGGAATACACCGAATCTGGCCTGCGTTCGTTTCTGATTTGCGACAGGCGCTCGGGCGCAATGCTTAAGCCAAAAATCTTTTTGCGGTGCGGCACCAATGCAGGCGGCAACTGGCGGCGGTCAAAGTCCTCCGGTATCAGCGGGTAGTTGGATGCTTTCAGACCGTGCTGCATGGCCAAATAAAGCGACGTTGGAGTTTTTCCGCTGCGGCTCACCCCAACCAAAATTACGTCAGAGCCTGCCAGGTCTTTGTGGCTTTGCCCGTCGTCATGCGCAAGTGAAAAGTTGATCGCCTCAATCCGGTCGTCATAGGCTTTGCTTTTCGATGCGTCTGAAAACCGGCCCACGCGGTGGTTCGACTTGATGCCCAGTTCCGCTTCAAGCGGCGACACAAAAGTGCCAAACATGTCCAGCAGCATGCCGTGGCAGTCCTTTTTAATCACCGCCAAAATCTGCATGTTGACCAGCGTGGTGAACACAATCGGGCGCTTGCCCTCCGCCTCGGCCACATGGTTGATATGCCGAACCACCTGGTGCGCTTTGTCTACGCTGTCGGTAAACGGCAGGCGAATGTGGCGGGCGGTCATTTCAAACTGCGCAAGAATCGCGTTGCCAAAAGTCTCGGCAGTTATGCCTGTGCCATCAGAGATAAAAAATACGGTGCGGTTGGGCATGGTGGCGCTTTCGTCGATGTTGCAAGCTCAAAGCGCTGCCATTTTTGCTGCGCCCTACAATTAGTTGATTATCCTGACTATCAGCCCGATCTTCGCCTCATGCTTGCCACCAACCACACAACAACACAACACGGTTGCTTTGAGCGCATGAACGCCATACTGCTTTTAAAACCTCCCGGAGTATGTGTATGTCCAGTCTTTTTGAGGCGACCGCATTGGTCGTGCCGTTTGAGAACTTGAGGATGGCGGATGTCGAGGCAGTGGGCGGTAAAAACGCCAGCCTCGGCGAGATGATTTCACAGCTGCCAACGGGCGATGGCGGCGTGCGGGTGCCTACCGGCTTTGCCACTACGGCGCATGCCTTCCGGCAGTTTTTAGCGCACGACGGGCTGGATAAAAAAATCAACGCAGTGCTGGACGCACTCAATACAGATGACGTGCGTGCGCTGGCGGTAGCGGGTTCAAAAATCCGCGCGCTGGTTGAGGCACAGCCATTTCCGGCAGAGTTCGAACAAGCCGTACGCACAAGCTTCGCGACGTTGAGTTCGGGAAACGTCGAGGCCAGCTTCGCGGTGCGTTCATCCGCCACAGCTGAAGACTTGCCCGACGCATCTTTTGCCGGGCAGCAAGAAACGTTTTTAAATGTTGTCGGCATTGACGCTGTGCTGCACAAAATGAAAGAAGTGTTTGCCTCGCTCTATAACGACCGGGCCATCAGCTACCGCGTACACCAGGGCTTTGCCCACGCAGACGTGGCCCTGTCAGCGGGCGTGCAGCGCATGGTGCGCAGTGACAAAGGCGCGGCCGGTGTGATGTTCACCATCGACACTGAAAGCGGCTTTGAAGATGTGGTGTTCATCACCTCCAGCTACGGCTTGGGTGAAACAGTGGTGCAGGGCGCAGTGAACCCCGACGAGTTCTATGTGCACAAGCCAATGCTGCGTGCGGGCAAGCGCGCGCTGATTCGCCGCAACCTGGGCTCCAAGCTGCTGCAGATGGAGTTTTCTACGCCGCAAGAAAAAGCGGCAACTGGCAAGCTGGTAAAAACCACCGACGTACCCACCGAGCTGCGCAACCGTTATTCCCTGAATGACGCAGATGTCGAGCAACTTGCCCGGTATGCGTTGATCATTGAAGAGCACTACCAACGCCCCATGGACATTGAGTGGGGAAAAGACGGCACCGACGGGTTGCTCTACATCTTGCAAGCGCGGCCCGAAACCGTGAAAAGCCAGGCCAAAGGCAAAGCCGAGCTGCGCTACAAACTGAAAGCCACACAAATTAAAGCCAACGTGCTGACCGAAGGCCGCGCGATTGGCCAAAAAATCGGCACCGGCCCGGTGCGAATCGTTCGGGACATCAAAGACATGGACCAGGTGCAGCCGGGCGACGTGCTCGTCACTGACATGACCGATCCGAACTGGGAACCAGTGATGAAGCGGGCTGCCGCTATCGTCACCAACCGCGGCGGGCGCACCTGCCACGCCGCCATCATCGCGCGGGAGCTGGGCATACCAGCAGTGGTAGGCTGCGGGGACGCAACCGAGCTCCTCAAAGACGGCATGCTGGTTACGGTGAGCTGCGCTGAGGGCGACACCGGCAGTATTTATGACGGTCTGCTGGAAACCGAAGTCACCGAAGTACAGCGGGGCGAAATGCCGCCTATCGACATCAAAATCATGATGAATGTCGGCAACCCGCAATTGGCGTTTGACTTCTGCCAAATCCCTAATCAGGGCGTGGGGTTGGCGCGGCTGGAGTTCATCATCAACAACAATATTGGTGTGCATCCCAAAGCGATTTTGGATTACCCCAACATCGATGCCGACCTGAAGCAAGCTGTTGAAAGCGTGGCGCGCGGCCATGCGTCTCCGCGAGCGTTTTACGTCGACAAAGTGGCCGAAGGCATCGCTACGATTGCTGCTGCATTTTGGCCAAAGGCCGTGATTGTGCGGTTGTCAGACTTTAAATCGAACGAGTACCGCAAGCTGATCGGTGGCTCGCGCTATGAGCCGGAAGAAGAAAACCCGATGCTTGGGTTTCGGGGTGCAGCGCGATACATTAGCGAAGATTTTCGGGCGGCGTTTGCCATGGAATGCGAGGCACTCAAACGCGTGCGCAACGACATGGGTTTGAACAATGTTGAAGTCATGGTTCCCTTCGTGCGTACGCTGGGGCAAGCGGCGAAGGTCACAGAGCTGCTGGCCGAGCACGGCCTAAAGCGCGGGCACGACGGCCTGCGCATCATCATGATGTGTGAGGTCCCCAGCAACGCAGTGCTGGCGGATGAGTTTTTGCAGTACTTCGACGGTTTTTCGATCGGCTCAAACGACTTGACCCAGCTCACGCTTGGGCTCGACCGCGATTCCGGTCTGGAAGTGTTGGCCAAAGATTTTGACGAGCGCGACCCGGCCGTCAAGGCGCTGCTGGCCATGGCCATTGCAGCGTGCAAACGCCAAGGCAAGTACGTAGGTATTTGCGGTCAAGGCCCCAGCGACCATCCCGATTTGGCGCAGTGGCTTAAGGATCAGGGCATCGGTTCAATTTCATTGAACCCTGACACTGTCATTGCAACGTGGAAGCAGTTGGCGAATTAAGCTGGCACATTGAGGGCCAGCCCACCAAGCCAAGGGAAACCCCGGCTGCTGCCTAGGTGTAGCTCCGGGACAATCGTTTGCAATGCAACGCACTGAAAACCGTCGCCAGTACTGGCGCAAAAACCGTATCGTGATTGCGGTGTTATTGCTGGTGTGGTTTGCCGCGACTTTTGGCGTGAGCTACTTTGCGCGCGCATTGAACTTCAGCTTTTTCGGCTGGCCATTTAGCTTCTGGATGGGCGCGCAGGGGGCACTGGGCGTCTACGTTGGCATCATTGGTTTTTACGCTTGGTACATGAACCGCCTGGATATTGAGCATGGCGTAGAAGAAGAAAGCGATTAGCGCGATGGCAGGATTTTTTGGTACGCGCGATGGCGTGCACTTAACTAGCCAGCATTTCAAGGCGCAGCTCAAAAAGTTCTATAGCTGGTATACCGTCGCTTTGATCTTATTCGTGGGCGCGCTGGCAGTGGCTGAGCGTATGGGGCTGCCTCGGCTCTGGATTGGCTCCATTTTTTTAATGGCCACCATCGTGTTGTATGCGGGTATTGGCATGCTGAGCCGCACCACTGATGCGGTTGAATACTACGTAGCTGGTCGGCGTGTGCCCGCTGTATACAACGGCATGGCAACTGGCGCTGACTGGATGTCGGCTGCATCGTTTATTGGCCTGGCTGGCACGCTTTACCTCACTGGCTACAACGGCTTGGCATTCATCATGGGATGGACGGGCGGCTTCTGTCTGGTGGCACTGGTGCTGGCGCCATATTTGCGCAAGTTCGGCCAGTTCACGATTCCCGATTTTTTGGGTGAGAGGTACGGCGGCAAGTTGCCGCGACTGATTGGCGTGATCGCTGCAATTTTGTGTTCATTTACGTATCTGGTGGCGCAAATTTACGGGGTGGGGCTGATCACGTCGTACCTGACGGGAATTGCTTTTGAGCTGGGTATTTTTCTTGGCCTTGGCGGTATCTTGGTGTGCTCGTTTTTAGGCGGTATGCGCGCGGTGACTTGGACGCAAGTGGCGCAGTACATCATTTTGGTGCTGGCCTATTTGATTCCCGTTGTGTGGCTGTCACTAAAGCAAACTGGCGTGCCGGTGCCGCAGGTGGTGTACGGCTACCAGCTTGAAAAAGTCACGGCGCGGGAAAAAGAAATCACGCTAAATGCGCAAGAGCTGGAAGTGCGGGCGGTGTTTGCACAGCGTGCTGCCGTGCTGAGCGAAAAAATCAAAAATCCCACCCAAGCATTGGCGGCGGATAGAGCTTTAGCGGCCAAACAGCTTGAAGAACTTAAAAACAGCAACGCGCCTGTTGCAGCTATTTCGGCTGCTGGCAAATTGCTGGCGGCCAGCCCAAAAGACGAAGCATTGGCCATCAAAGCGTGGACTGCGGCTAAGCAGGCAGCCGAGATCAAGACGCAACCTTTAAATGGCATGCCGCCTCACGCCAAACAGTTTGCCGGGGAGCCGGACGGCACGGCCAATGAAAAAGCGCTTTACGACACGTCACGGCGCAACTTTTTGGCACTGGTGTTTTGCCTGATGGTCGGCACTGCCGCGTTGCCCCACATCTTGAGCCGCTACTACACCGTACCCAGCGTGCGGCAAGCGCGGCAGTCAGTGACGTGGTCGTTACTTTTTATTGTGCTGCTGTACTTCACCGCGCCTGCGCTGGCAGTGCTGGTCAAGTATGAAATTTTCACCAATCTGGTGGGGCTGCAGTTTGACCAGTTGCCTGCGTGGGTCAGCGCTTGGGCCAAGGTGGATGCCGCTTTGTTGTCGGTAGTCGACATCAACAAAGACAATGTTCTGCAACTCAATGAGCTCACCATCGGCGGTGATGTTGTGGTGCTACTTACGCCTGAGCTGGCGGGGCTGCCCTACGTCATTTCAGGGCTGGTCGCCGCGGGTGGCTTGGCCGCTGCACTATCTACTGCTGATGGGTTGCTGCTAACGATTGCCAATTCGCTGGGTCATGACTTGTATTTCAAAATGATCGACCCGAACGCCACCACTGTCAGCCGGGTCACCGTGTCCAAAATTTTGCTGCTGGTGGTGGCATTGCTGGCTGCCTATGTAGCAGCGCAAAAACCTGCGGATATTCTGTTTTTGGTGTCGGCGGCGTTTTCTTTTGCAGCGGCATCGTTTTTCCCGGCTTTGAGTTTGGGTATTTTCTGGAAGCGGGCCACCGGCGTGGCCGCATCGCTGGGCATGATGTCTGGCCTTTGCGTGACTTTTTACTACATGCTCGTCAACCAGCCATGGCTGCGCAGCGTCTTTGGCATCACCTCACCCATCCAGCTTTGGTGGGACATTGAGCCGATTTCTGCCGGGCTGTTTGGCGTACCCGTCGGCTTTGCAGTGATTATCTTGGTTAGCCTAGTCACCCCACGCCCCAGCCAGCAAACCCAGGCGCTGGTGGATCACATTCGCTACCCGGATGTAAAAAACCCATAGCCCTTGACCTGTCAAACACGGGCCACGGAACCGGCTTTGCTGGGCCGAAGGCGCAGCGACGCCCTTCGGGGGGCAGAGAGTTACACGAGGTGAGAGAACTTGGGGGCAACATTTCACGGCGGTATATACTCTTGGGCTTACCTTGCCGCACCCGACTTGACGCTGGGGCGGCTTTTATCAACCCAAAAGGAGTCTTATGCGTCACTACGAGATCGTCTTGCTGATCCATCCGGATCAAAGCGAGCAAGTCCCAGCCATGCTGGAACGTTACAAGGGCATGATTGTTGCCGGCGGTGGCATTGTTCACCGTGTTGAAGATTGGGGCCGTCGCCAGCTCATTTATCTGATTCAAAAACTCGGCAAAGCCCATTACTTGTGCATCAACATTGAAGCCTCACAGGCTGTGATGGAAGAAATTGAACACGCGTTCAAGTTCAACGACGCCGTGCTGCGCCACCTGACCGTGGTCAAAAAGAAAGCCGAAACCGGTCCATCTTTGATGATGCGCAACGTGGAGCGCGAAGAAGCCCGCAAAACGCAACAAGCTGAATACGCAGGTAACGACCGCTAGTAACCAACGATCATTGAACCAGGCCAACACTTTCAACAACTTTCTTAAACTAACGGCGCGCATTTCCGAGGTAAGCCCTCTACGCTATACGCCAGCCGGCATCCCAGCCCTCAACCTCGTCCTTGAACATGAGTCCGAAGTTGTAGAAGCAGGGGTGATAAGGCAAGTTAAATTGACAGTGAGAGCAGTCGCATTTGGTGCGCTGGCTGAAGTTTCAGCCAAGTCCGAATTAGGCAGGCTCCAATTGTTTACCGGTTTTTTGATCAACGCACGTACCAGCAAAAGCATCGTCTTCCACATTCAAGACATAACCTAATTTAAGGAGTCCATCATGCCCGGACCAAAACGTTTCAACAAAGACAAGCGCCCCAAGCGCAACACACAATCCCTGCTGTTCAAGCGCAAGCGCTTTTGCCGCTTTACCGCTGCTGGCGTCGAAGAAATCGACTACAAAGACATCGACACTCTGCGTGACTTTGTGTCTGAAAACGGCAAGATCATCCCCGCTCGCCTGACCGGCACACGCGCAATTTTCCAGCGCCAGATCAACACCGCTGTCAAGCGTGCGCGCTTTCTGGCGATGCTGCCATACAGCGACCAGCACAAAAGCCTGTAAGGAGCACGACCATGCAAATTATTTTGTTAGACAAAGTCGTTAACCTCGGCACCCTGGGTGAAGTCGTCAAAGTCAAAGACGGCTACGCACGCAACTTTTTGATCCCGTCTGGCCGCGCGCGCCGCGCAACAACTGCGAACAAGGCCGAGTTTGAAGCCAAACGCGTTGAGCTTGAAAAAGCAGCCGCTGCCAAGCTGGCTGAATCACAAGCCCAAGGCGCAAAGCTGGGCGGCACCACCATCAAGCTTACGCAAAAAGCTGGCGTTGATGGCCGTTTGTTTGGTTCTGTGACCAACCACGACATTTCTGTCGAGCTGACCAAGCAAGGCTTTGCAGTGACAAAGTCGCAAGTTCGCTTGCCAGTAGGCCCGCTGAAGACGACCGGCGACCACGCTGTGAGCGTTGCGCTGCACACCGACGTGCTGGTCGACATCACCGTAACAGTGTTGGGCGAAACCGCTTAAGTTTCTCCTCAAGCTGCAAAAAGCCGCTCGCTGAGCGGCTTTTTTATGGGCGCTTGCGACACCCAGCTACTTACAACTTCCAGTCACCTTTCCACTGAATCTCCACTGTATTTCCATAGCTTATTCACAGACTTATACACGCTGTGCCCAGTCCTTCGGCGTACCATTTACCCCGTCAACAAGGAAGCCCATGTCTGCCGTTATTTCTACTTTTGAAGATGCCTCACGCCAGCCCGCAAATATTGGTTATAGCCCTGACCGCCAAATCGCCCAGCTCCGCATTCCCCCGCACTCGATTGAAGGCGAGTCCAGCGTGCTGGGCGGCCTGCTGCTAGATAACGCCGCCTGGGACCGAGTTGGCGACTTGCTGACCGACCAGGACTTTTATCGCTCAGAGCACAAGCTGATTTACGCCGCAGTTGGCGCGCTGATCAACGCCACCAAGCCGGCCGACGTCATCACC
>ENA-OFCX01000862-OFCX01000862.1-metagenomes-genome-assembly--contig:-NODE-862-length-13866-cov-2.703859_pt1 | contig 13866 bp, 14 predicted proteins | sample MGYA00153384_OFCX01 | MGnify analysis MGYA00153384
TCCAGTGCGTCCAGCGCATCCTGCGCGGCGGTGAAGGATCTGAAAACAATTCCCTCCCGCGCGAGGGACTTTTCAATAACCCAACGAATGCTTTTATCGTCGTCGATGATCCAGACTGGCCGCATGTAGCGCTTTCAAGAAGGTTGTGATTTATTGGGGGTCACTTGCACGTTGCGCACCGGTAGCAGTATGGTGAATCGTGTCTGCCCCGGGACGCTGTCGAATTCGATAATTCCTTGATGCTGGTTGACGAGGTCTTGCGCAATCGACAAGCCAAGGCCAGTGCCGCCGTCCCGTCCTGAAACAAGCGGGTAAAAGATTTTGTCTTGAAGTGCATTCGCCACACCCGGCCCGTTGTCGATGATGTCAATCATGACGGCGTAACGGTAACGCACGCGCGCCAGCGTTACCTGGCGTGCAATGCGCGTGATGATGCGGATTTCTCCACGCCCCTTCATCGATTGCGCCGCATTTCTTGCCACGTTTAGCAGCGCCTGAATCAACTGCTCTTTCTCGCCCACGAGTTCCGGGAGGCTGGTGTCGTAGTCACGCACGACGCTGATGCCGTTCGGAAACTCGGCCAATATTAAAGACCGTACCCGTTCCAGCACCTCGTGAATATTGAGGCTGACGAGTTTTGGCAGACGGTGCGGGGTTAGCAGGCGATCCATTAGCGCTTGCAACCGATCAGCCTCTTTCACAATGACCTGTGTGTACTCTTTCAATTCGTCATCGAGTAGTTCGCGTTCGAGCAATTGCGCAGAGCCGCGGATGCCGCCGAGCGGATTTTTAATCTCGTGGGCGAGGTTACGAATCAATTCACGATTTAATTGCTGGTGTTCGAGTATTTTCTCTTCACGGACAATCTTCATCTGCTGGTCTTGCTGATGGAACTCAAGGATCAATCTCTGACCATCCGTGGGGGCTGCGGTGCAAGCCGTGTGCAGACTAACGGCGCTGGCGGTTTCGAGCGTCAATTCGTTTTCACTAAAACCCGCGTCGTGTTTGACAACTTGATTGAGCATGGCAAAAAACGCGGCATTGCCGACATGTGCCGAGAACAGTCGCGCGCAAGGTTGACCGAGCGCATTTTTTTGGCTGAAGGCAAACATGGTTTCGGCGGCAGGATTGGCGTATTTCAGAGTGAAGGCGCGGTCGAGAATAATGACTGCTGTCGAAAGCAAATCCAGGCCAGCATAAAGTTGGGGGGTAGGGTTAGACATTTTCTTTGGATACCGCAAAGCTACAAGGGTAAAAGCAAGTTCTGCGCCACACGCGCGCAGTCTGCAAAACGTAATTCAGGATACCGTTTTTAGCCTCATACCAAGGCGAAAAAAAACGCCGAAGGCATATAACCTCCGGCGTTTCAAATATCGATCGGCAACCCGATCGAAAGGAGACGTTTACTTGCTGGCGACCAACTCTGTGCGAAGTGAAGCGATGCTGCTTTCATGCATCGTCATCTGGTCCTGCAGATTGCGGACGCGCTCGAAGTGGCGTTCAATTTCCGCCCGAACCTCGGGGCTGATAAGCGGTTTCGTGGGTGTGGCGCTAATGGCGTTCGCGGCAAAGGAAGAACGCAACGTACGCACCTCGTTTGAGCGGCGTTGTTCGTCTGCAAGTGCAGCGCGAGCGGCGCTGAGTGATTTCTCCTCGGCCTGGATCTCGTTTTGCAGAATCCGTTGGCGGGCGTCAGCGAGGCGTTGCTGTGACTGCTCAAGCTTTTTCTGGCCGGTATCGAGGGCGGCAATGATTGTCGGCGGGGTGGCGGTGGGTGCAGCCGTCCCAGCAGCCGCGACGGCCGTGGTCGCGAACGCCGCAGGTACCGTGTTAGCCGCGGAGGACGGTGATGGCACGCTGGTCACCTTCGCCACGGGTATCGCGCGCGCGACTGGCGCACTGTTTTGTGCAACGCCCGGCGAAGATTGCAGCACGGTTAACGGTTCCAGATTGACTTTAGAGCCGCCCTTGATCGGCGAATTGGCGTAGGTAACGCGGCCACTTTCATCAACAAATTTGTAGATCGCTTGCGCGCCTTGCGCAGACGCCACCGCAGGCACAAGGGCAAAGCCTACAAAAGCACATTTCGCGAGTCGATTCATTGCGTTTCAGGCCGGATTTTTCACCCAGTCAGTCCGCGTTGGAGGGTCTTACAGCATACGACTCAAGAATTTCTTTTGCAATACAATGACTTGTGGTCTAGCTGGGTATCGGCCACTACCGGTAGTTTGTGACGGGAATTTCCTTCCTACATTAGGCGTATATTTCTATAAAAATGCCGACCAAGATTTAAAAAGACGAAAAAAAGGCGGGACGACCTGATCGCCCCGCCCTTTTGTACTGATTTTGAAATACCGTTTTGGTGTTTGATCAGTGCCTATAACGAGTAATACATATCGAACTCAATAGGATGCGTCGTCATCCGGAAGCGGGTTACTTCCTGCATCTTGAGCTCAATGTAAGCGTCGATCATTTCATTGGAGAACACGCCGCCACGCGTGAGGAACTCGCGGTCCTTGTCGAGATATTCGAGCGCTTGGTCAAGCGAGGAACATACCGTTGGAATCTTGGCGTCCTCTTCCGGCGTCAGGTCGTAGAGATTTTTGTCCGAAGGATCGCCCGGGTGGATCTTGTTTTGCACGCCGTCCAGGCCCGCCATCATCAACGCGGCAAACGCCAAATATGGGTTAGCGGTCGGGTCTGGGAAGCGCACTTCAATTCGACGAGCTTTATCCGATTGCACGTAGGGAACGCGGATCGATGCTGAACGGTTGCGCGCGGAATAGGCCAGTTTTACTGGTGCTTCGAAGCCCGGTACCAGGCGTTTATAGGAGTTGGTGCCCGGGTTAGTGATGGCGTTGAGCGCGCGCGCATGCTTGATAATGCCGCCGATGTAATAGAGCGCGAATTCGGACAGACCCGCGTAGCCATTGCCCGCGAACAAGTTTTTGCCGCCTTTCCATACCGACATGTGCACATGCATACCAGAGCCGTTATCGCCGACGATTGGTTTGGGCATGAAAGTCGCCGTCTTGCCATAGCTGTGGGCAACGTTTTGCACCACATACTTCAGGCGCTGATTCCAGTCCGCACGCTTGACGAGGGTTTCAAACTTGGTGCCGATTTCGCATTGGCCGGCGTTGGCGACTTCGTGGTGGTGAACTTCGACTTCCACGCCGACATCCTCAAGTGCTACGCACATCGCCGAGCGGATATCCTGCAACTGGTCTACCGGCGGGACCGGAAAGTAACCGCCTTTGACTGTCGGGCGATGGCCGAGATTGCCGCCTTCAAATTTTCCGTCTGTCGACCATGCTGCTTCTTCTGAATAAATCTTGCACGAGCTACCCGACATGTTGTCGGACCATTCCACCGCGTCGAAGATGAAAAATTCAGGCTCAGGGCCGAAATAAGCGACGTCGCCGATGCCACTCGCCTTCAGATATGCCTCAGCACGCCGCCCGAGCGAACGCGGGTCGCGGTCGTAACCTTTACCGGTGGATGGCTCGATGACATCGCAGGACAGCACCAATGTGGGTTCATCGTAAAAGGGATCGATAAAGGCCGAGTCCGGGTCCGGCATAAGTATCATGTCGGACGCTTCAATGCCTTTCCAGCCGGCGATCGAGGAACCATCAAACGCATGACCTTCAGTGAATTTCTCTTCACCGAAAGCCTTGACCGGCACGGATACGTGTTGCTCTTTGCCCTTGGTATCGGTAAAACGGAAATCAATAAACTTGATCTCGTTTTCCTTTACCATTTTCAGTACTTCTGCGACGACCATGGTGTTCTCCTGATTAAGATGCCAAATGTGGTGTTGTTTTGGGTGAGGATAAAAATAGCAGAAAGCATGCCACTAAAAAGTACCCACTAAGCTATTGATAAGTAGTGGAATTATGAATTCAACATGTCGGAAACGCCCTATCTTGGTGCAACAAAGGTAGTGACGCACCAATAAAGAGCGAGCACTTCTAAGGGATGCATCATGATACATAACTTCATTCGACTGATAGTAATACCGTGCGCGTTGACTGCTTTACCGGGGTGCGAATATCACCATGGCTGATCGCTACGCCGTCGTCGGTAACCCTGTCGCGCATTCCAGATCGCCTGAAATCCACACCATGTTCGCGCGCGAATGTGGTGCAGACATGCAATATGAACGACTGTTGGCGCCAGTGACGGAATTCGCTGCAACGGTTGACGCCTTCCGAATCAGTGGTGCATCGGGCGCTAATGTCACGCTACCTTTCAAGCTGGAAGCGTTCGATTACGCGGGCGCACGCACCGCGCGCGCCGAACGCGGACGATCTGTGAACACGTTGCGCTTCGATGCAAACGAAATCGTTGGAGATAACACCGACGGCGTCGGCCTGTGTCGAGATATCGTCAGCAACATTGGCCAACCCTTGCTTGGCGCCCGGATATTGCTTGTTGGTGCAGGTGGTGCTGCGCGTGCAGTGATCGGCGCGTTGCTGGATTTCCAGCCGGCAACGCTAGTCATCACCAACCGTACGCCCGATAAAGCGCAAGCAATCGTGGACGAGTTCAATGCCAGGAATGTGTTTTACGCCATCGGCTATTCGGCCTTGCCGACACAACGCTTTGATGTGCTGATCAACGCAACCTCAGCAAGCCTGACGGCGAGTCTGCCGCTGGTGCCTGCGTCCTGCTTTGATCAAAATGCGCTTGCATACGACATGATGTACGGGAAAGGCCAGACGCCATTTCTTGCGCTGGCAGCCAGCGCGGGTGCCCGAACCGCAGACGGATTGGGCATGCTGGTAGAACAGGCGGCGGAGGCGTTTTTTGTCTGGCGCGGTGTACGCCCTGCTACCGGTTCGGTTCTCAAGTCCATGCGGCAAAGCACGCGGTGATTCGCTGGGCCCTGCGAACATTCATCGTGATACTCGGCTTGATTTTTGCCGCGTTTCTCGCTTTTCAGGTCTATGTGGCGCTAAAGCTTTGGTGGTGGGTAGATCACAACCCAACTTCAACCGCGTTCATGGATGCGCGGTTGGCAGTCATCCGTGAAAAATCGCCGAGCGCAAAACTCAAATACAAATGGGTGGATTACGGCAACATCTCAAGCCATCTGAAGCGTGCCATCCTGGTGGCAGAAGATGATCGCTTCATCGACCATGAAGGGTTTGATTGGGAGAGCATTCAAAAAGCGCTCGACAAGAACCAGAAGCGCGGCAAAGTCGTTGCCGGAGGCTCTACGATTTCTCAGCAACTCTCGAAAAATTTATTTTTGTCTGGAGAGCGATCGATGCTTCGAAAAGGTGAGGAGGCCGTCATCACGTTTATGATGGAGCAGTTGCTCGATAAGGAACGCATACTGGAAATCTATTTGAATGTCATCGAATGGGGAGACGGCGTGTTCGGCGCCGAAGCGGCTGCGCGTCATTATTTTGGCGTCGCGGCCGCACAACTTTCTCAGGAGCAGGCAGCAAAACTGGCGGCAATGGTGCCGCGGCCGCGTTTTTACGACCGAAATCGCAATGCGCCGTGGCTACTTAAGAAAACCCAGATCATCCTTGAACGGATGCCAAGGGCGCAGCTCCCGTAATGAATGCACATGGAATTTGTTAACTGGATATTCTTTGGGCCAGCGAAGCTCGTGGCAGCCTGGCCGTTCGCTGGCATCACGATTGGTCTCGCGTTGATCGCGGTACAGACCTGGCTTTCGCTGAGAAAGGGTATGCTTTTTCAACGTGACTACTTTCGCGAGGCGGCTGTTTTGGCTGGCTTGCTTTGGCTTATCTTCAATCTCTATGAATTGCAGTTTGCTGCGGTACTCGCGCAAAACCAGATCGCGGGCACTTTGCGGATGGACTTGATCATCCTCGTGCCGGTTTTGTACGTGATGACGCTCGCAGCGATGTTTTCAATTTACACGCAAATGCGCCACAAAAAGCCAACTAACTAACAGCGCGTGTCAGTTGTGTGTGCGACGCGGATGCCCTAACGGCGCGGACGATCCCTGCGCGGTTTGCTGGGGTCGCGTGGACGCGAGCTTGAGCGTCGGGCTGGAGAATTTGAATTTGTCATTTTAATAATCCGATCCGGCGGACCTGGGCCGAAGCCTGCCCCGCACGGATCGGAATCCAACGATTGCCTTGCGAGTTACTTTTAGCCCATCGGTTTGATGAGCGGCGTGATCACCGGAGTGATCATTGGCGCCGGCCTTACGGCCATCGGCTTCGCAGCAGCTTTCTTTTTGGGAGCAGCTTTCTTGGCCGGTTTCTTTTTAGGAGCGGCTTTCTTTTTAGGAGCAGCTTTCTTCTTGGCGGCTACCTTCTTTTTAGCAGCGGGCTTCTTCTTCGCTGCTGGTTTTTTAGCGGCCGGTTTTTTGGCTGCTGGTTTTTTAGCGGCCGGTTTTTTGGCTGCTGGTTTCTTTTTAGCTGCGGGCTTCTTTGCAGCTGGTTTCTTTGCGGCTGGCTTCTTTGCTACGGGTTTCTTCGCTGCGGGTTTCTTTGCTGCCGGCTTTTTTGCTGCCGGTTTTTTGGCTGTTGCCATGATCAAACTCCTTTCGATGGTTGGACCGAATTGCTTGTATATAGCGTCGCGATGAATTGTTCCGCTACCAAGAATTCATTCTGTCGAACGATTGAGTCAGGACAACTGCGCAGACTGGGTATCAGTAGCATAGCAACCTCACTCAACCCGCATCGTCGTCGGCACACTGGAACAATTTAAAAATTTGCACCAACAACAACACGAGTACTTGGTGAAACGGATTCTATTACAGAAGATTTTTACAACACCAGTATTAACGCGTGTCAAGTGCAGTTATTTGAACACACCATTTACAAACAAGTATCGTTTCGACACTATTCAATATCGGCCAAAACGGGTTGCGGGCGTTCACGTCTGACCAAGTCATCAAAATTTTCGCGCGCACCGATCAATGTGGCGACATCGCCATCGACCATTACCTCCGCAGCACGAGGTCGTGAATTGTAGTTGGAGGACATCACAAAGCCGTACGCCCCAGCGGACAGAATGGCAACGACATCAGTTTCGCTCGCCCTGAGTGCGCGCGCAGACGCAAGTACGTCAGCGCTCTCGCATACCGGTCCGACTACATCATAAATTCGCTCTGTCCTATTCGCGTGCACGGCTCCAGTCATCACGATTTCATGATGCGCCTGGTAAAGCGCAGGACGCATCAGATCATTCATCGCTGCATCGATGACAAGAAAATTCCGGCTGTCCGTCAGCTTCACATACTCCACGCGTGACAGCAGTACGCCGGCGTTGCCAACCAGTACGCGACCAGGTTCAAGCAGCAACTCCACCTCTCTGGTGCCTAAACTCGCCTCGAGCGCACGTGCGTAATCATCCAGATCGATTGTGTCTTCATCCTTGTAGGTAATGCCGATGCCACCACCCGGGCAAATGTGATGGAGCGCAAAACCCTCAGCGGCGAGTGCATCTGCGAGTGCAACGATGCGTCCCATCGCTTCCCGCAACGGTGCGTCGTCAGTAAGCTGCGAGCCGATGTGGCAGTCGACACCGACGACGTCTATGTTGGATAGCCCGGCCGCGCGGCGATATACCGCCAGAGCACGATCAAAGGCGATTCCGAATTTGTTGTTCTTGAGACCAGTGGAAATGTAGGGATGCGTCTTTGCATCAACGTCAGGATTGACGCGAAGACTTACGCGGGCTCTGGTGCCAAGCTGAGTTGCGACGGAGTTAAGTCTCTCCAGTTCAGGCTCGCTCTCCACGTTGAAGCATTTGATGTTTGCCTCAAGCGCCAGCTTCATTTCTGCCGAGGTCTTGCCCAATCCTGAAAACACTACCTTGCGGGGATCGCCGCCGGCCTCAAGTACACGCATCAATTCGCCACCCGAGACAATATCGAAACCGGCACCGAGTTCTGCGAACAGGCACAATACAGAGAGGTTCGAGTTGGCCTTGACCGCGTAGCAAATCAGGTATGGCCGTCCCTTGCGCGCAGACTTGAGTGCGTTGTCAAGGCACTGGAAGGCTGCTGTCAAAGCCGCTCTGGAATACACGAAGCACGGCGTGCCAAAACGCTGCGCGACCGCATTCAACGCGACGCCTTCCATCATCAATTCGCCGTCGACGATGGAGCGATGGACACCGAACGTTGCCAGCGGAACCGTCACTTGTCGATTCCCGGCGGAGTACCTTTGGGAGAAGCCACAGGCGCGTCCGGTGGCAACTTAAGCGCGCCTTTTTGGCCACACGCGACGAAGGCAATGGAGAAAAACAAAGCAGCTAGAATGATTGAAACACGGCGCATGGCAGAGTGACTTTGAAAGAGTTTGGACAATTTGAAAGGATGGTATCACGGGCATGAATACACCTATTTCGTTGGACGAGAGTGCATTTCACGCGCGCGTGGAAGCGGTATTTGCGGGCATTGAAACTGCGATTGACGTCGCTGGTTCGGATATTGATAGCGAGATCAGCGGTGGGATTCTCACGCTGGAATTCGACAACGACAGCAAAGTGATCATCAATCGGCAGACGTTTAATCGCGAAATATGGGTGGCCGCGAAATCAGGCGGCTTTCATTTCCGGTTTGACGGGGCGGCGTGGCGAGACACGCGCAGTGGAGAGCAGCTTGAAATTTTGTTGGCGCGTGTCATCGCAGAACAGAGCGGGATTGTGATGTCAATCACGATTTAATTTTTGCGGCACACAAAAATGGGGCTTGATAAAAGTCGGCACCCAGTTTAGTATCGAGTCAATACTAAAAATACTTGGCTAAAAACTGATATTGTAAAGTATCGACTCGAAACCATTTTTTGCAGGACGCGATACACGACCTTTAAAATGCGCAGCCCGAATACCACCATCGCCACGAATGGATAAGAGCCCGGAAGTACTTCTGGAACTGGTCGAGCGTCTCGGCAATCTGCTGCGCTCGGAATTTCGTCGTGCAGGTGCGGAAGAGCAATTGCAGCCAGTACATGTACACGCCCTGGTTTACCTTACCCGCGCCAACCGCTACTCCAATACGCCGCAGGCGATGGCCGAATATCTGGGCCTGACCAAAGGCACGATGTCACAAAGCCTGTTGCTGTTGGATCGGCGCGGGTTGATAGAGCGTTATCAGGACGACCTCGACCGTCGCGTGGTGCGGTTGCGACTATCTACCAGCGGTGAGCAGTTCTTGTATGATGCCCAGCCGCAAAGCGCCTGGCAGCACGCCACCCGTAACATCAGTCCCAACCGGATACGCAACGCCGTTTCGGCCTTGCGCGAAACCCTGACGACCTTTCAAGCCGATAACGAGGGCCAGCCATTCGGCACCTGCAGTGGCTGCCGCCATTTTGAGCGGCTCTCGGCGCGGGCGTATCGCTGCGGATTGATGGGAGATCGGCTGTCGGGGCCGGAAACACGCAAGATTTGCTGGTTGTATGAAGAGAAAGGCGGCGGGGCTGAGGATGACGAGGATTAAACCCAATTCCTTTAAGGAAAATCCAATCACGACAACCGTTTTCTCGCCCTCTCAACGGCCAACCTGACTTGCCCAGGCGCCGTCCCACCTATATGGTTCCGACTGGCCACCGATCCTTCCGGGGACAACACGGTATATACATCCTCCCCCACCGAGTGAGAATATCCGCGCAAGACATCCAGCGGCAATTCCGCCAAGTCCTTACCTGACTTTTCGGCATCCCGCACCGCAAGCGCCACCACCTCGTGCGCATCGCGGAAAGCCAGACCCTTTCTCACGAGGTAATCTGCGAGATCCGTCGCAGTCGCAAACCCACGCTTGACTGCTGCCGCCATCCTTTCCGGCCTGACTTCAATCGCTGACGCCAGATCGGTCATGATGGTCAACGAGTCGCGCACCGTGTCGACCGTATCGAACAATGGTTCCTTGTCTTCCTGATTGTCCTTGTTATATGCGAGCGGCTGCCCCTTCATCAGGGTCAGCAATGCAACCAAATGCCCGTTCACTCGCCCGGTCTTGCCACGAATCAGTTCCGGCACATCAGGGTTCTTCTTTTGCGGCATGATTGAGGAGGAATAGCAGAACCGGTCTGGCAAATTAATAAAGCCGACGCTCTGGCTCATCCAGATAATCAATTCTTCTGAAAACCGGGACAGGTGCGTCATTACCAGCGCCGCCGCAGAAACAAATTCGATCGCGAAATCACGGTCAGACACGGCGTCAAGGGAATTTTCGCAAACGCCATCAAAACCCAGCTCCGCTGCCACAGACTCGCGGTCGATCGGATAGCTGGTGCCGGCTAGGGCCGCAGCACCCAGTGGCGAGCGGTTCAGCCGTTTACGACAATCCATCATCCTGGTTTCATCGCGCGACAGCATTTCAACGTAAGCCATGACGTGGTGTCCAAATGTCACCGGCTGGGCCACTTGCAAATGGGTAAAGCCGGGCATGATGGTGTCGGCATGCTTCTCGGCCAGTCCCACCATCGCCAATTGCATCGCACGCAGCAACGCAATCAGGCCATCGATCTCGCCGCGCAGCCAAAGCCGGATATCAGTCGCAACCTGATCGTTCCGTGAGCGGCCGGTGTGCAACCGCTTGCCGGCATCGCCAATGGAAGCGATCAGTCGCGACTCAATATTCATATGGACATCTTCAAGGTCCACACGCCAATCGAACCGGCCGGCGCGAATCTCTGCCTCGATTTCACCCATGCCGCGTTCGATATCCGTCAAATCCTGCGCAGTAATCACCGCCTGCCTGGCGAGCATTCTCGCGTGTGCCAGCGAACCTTGAATATCCACAAGTGCCAAGCGCTTATCAAACATCACAGAGGCCGTAAATCGCTTAACGAGTTCTGTTACAGGCTCCGAGAAGCGACCCGAAAAATGACTCTTTTCAGGAGAAGCAATCGGATCTGAACTGCCCGGGGGAAATGAAATATTGGACATATGGCATTGTCAATCGGTAGAAAATTCGCTCACAATCGAGCCATGACGAGTATAAAGCATCGCTTTCCTGACCCTGGTCAAGCTGCTGCACCAAGACCCGTGACTGCACGCCTGCCGGATTTTTGCAACCTCGGCATCATGCTGCGGGTTTTGCTGATCGTAAACCTGCTTTGTATTGCCGCCGCCGTTGTACGCACCGATGCAAGCGATTTCTGGCAGCAATTTCTGTACATCTCGGCCGTTGCACAACCGGCGATCATTTTTTCGCTCATCGTCATGTGCGGGTGTCAAAAGCCGCTCGCCAAACTTGCCTATTGGCAGGGTATTGCCGTACTTGTGCTGCTCGAAGCCGTCATTGGGATGCTGTTCTGGTGGTGGCTACTCACCATTACCCCCTTCGCCGCACCCGTTTCACTTTGGCAATACGGTTTCTTCGTCGCCTTCGCCACCGGATTTGCGCTTTTCTATTTCCATCTGCGTTCCCGCGCGCTTTCGCCTGCCCTTACCGAAGCGCGACTGCAAGCTTTGCAGGCCCGCATTCGCCCGCATTTTTTGTTTAACAGCATTAATGCGGTCCTGTCGCTGATTCGCTCCGAACCCAAGCGCGCCGAACGCATGCTTGAAGATATGTCGGAGTTATTTCGGGTTCTGATGGCCGACAATCGAAAGCTCACGCCACTGTTGGACGAGATCACACTTTGCAAACGCTACCTCGAAATCGAGCATATTCGTTTGGGGGAAAGGCTCGCTGTGGTTTGGCAAATTGACGGACTACCAGCCGATGCACTGGTGCCGCCACTTATTTTGCAGCCGCTGATTGAAAACGCCGTCTATCACGGCATCGAGCCACGTGACGTGCCGGGCACGTTGACCATTGAAGTTCTACCTAAAGGCAAACAATTCAGTATCCGGCTTACCAATCCCTTCGACGCCGGCTCCACGCATGTGACGGGCAATCGTATGGCGATCGCCAACATAAAAGAGCGCTTGCAGCTACACTTCGATGCAGAAGCCAGCCTGAAAGCCGAAGTGAGGGGGGAAACCTATGTGGTCACCATTACCCTGCCGGTACGCACCCAGGATTTGTAGCCGCTAAAGCCCCCACCATGACTGAATCTATCGCCCGAATCCTGATTGTTGATGACGAAGCCCCGGCGCGGCGGCGGTTGCGCGATATCCTCGACGATTGCCGTGAAAAGTTCCCACTCATGATCGCCGATGAGGCTGCCAACGGGGTTGAAGCGATCGACATCATCAATAAAGGTGGCATCGATATTGTGCTCACCGATATTCGCATGCCGGTGATGGATGGGTTGGAAGTTGCGCGGCATCTGGCCAAAATTGACGCCCCGCCGAAACTCATTTTTGTCACCGCATTTGATCAGTACGCGGTGAATGCGTTTGAACTCAACGCCATCGATTACCTCCTCAAACCAATCCGTCAGGAACGCCTGCTCGCAGCACTTGGCAAGGCAATTGCTCTCAGACCGGGGCAGGCCGAGGCGCTTGCGGAAGCGGCGCAGGCTAAACGCAAGCATCTATCAATCCATGAGCGCGGCAAGATTGTGCTGGTACCCATGGATGACGTGCTGTATCTCAAGGCAGAGCTTAAATACGTCACCGTGCGCACGGCGCAAAAGGAATTCCTGCTGGAAGAATCACTGACCAAGCTGGAAGAGGAATTCACCGGCTTGTTTACGCGCATTCACCGCAATACGCTGGTGGCGACAAAGGCGGTGATCGGTTTTGAAAAGGTTACGGACGGCGGCGAGGCAGGCGACGATGGCGCAACTTCGAACGACAAAACCGATAGCGGCGGCACGCATTGGGCGGTCGTGATTCGCGGCATTCCGGAACGGCTTGCGGTAAGCCGACGTCAGCAACATGTCGTGAAAGAGTTTTAGCAAGCGGCGGCTTGTGGCGGTGACGCCATAGACATACAAGGCCAACAGGAGAACGCGTGGAAAGCTCGATCATCACCAACGTACTGCTGCCGGTCGCGCTCGGTGTCATCATGCTCGGGCTCGGCTTGAGCCTCACGGTTGCCGATTTCGCCCGTGTTGTGCGCTACCCCAAGGCCGTGATCGTCGGGCTTTTCATCCAGATGTTTGTCCTGACCGCGATTTGCTTTGGCATCACGGTGCTGCTCAAGCTGCCACCCGAACTCGCCGTCGGCATGATGTTACTCGCGGCATCTCCCGGCGGCGCATCGGCCAATATCTACAGCCACTTGGCGCACGGCGACGTGGCGCTCAATATCACGCTTACCGCCATCAATTCCGCGTTGTCGCTGATCGTGCTGCCATTCGTCGTCAGCTTCTCGCTGCAATACTTTATGGCGTCCGACCAATACGTACCGCCGCCATTCAAGAAAATCATCGAAGTCGGCGTGATTATTCTGGGCCCGGTATTGATTGGCATGTTGCTGCGTTCAAAATTTCCCGCATTCGCCCAGCTTATGGAGAAGCCCATCCGCGTTTTTTCGGTATTGTTGCTGGCCGCACTAGTGCTGGCTTCCGTGGTGCAGCAGTGGGATGCCTTCGTCAAATACTTCCCGGTCGTCGGCAGTGCGTGTTTGCTCTTTAACCTGGCCTCGCTCGGCATCGGTTACGTCGCGCCAAAACTGGTGAAACTGCCGGACAAACAAGCTATCGCCATTGCCATGGAAATCGGCATTCACAACGGCACACTGGCTATTTACATTGCGTTCAATGTGCTGGGTAACGGCCTGATGTCCGTGCCGGCCGCCGTCTATAGCCTGATCATGTTTGTGACAGCGGCGGTGTTTGTTTGGTGGGTGAATCGGCGCACACACCATTGAAGTAACTTTTCAAACCTTGCCCTTCAACTTCGCAAACGCTGCCGCCAACGCACCACCTGAGGGCGGAAAATTGTAACTCGTTGACTGGCGGGCATTTCCAGCCTCTTTTGGCCTGTGTAGCCCGCCAATGCTGGAGTTTGTATTTTTTT
>ENA-OFCX01000870-OFCX01000870.1-metagenomes-genome-assembly--contig:-NODE-870-length-13790-cov-4.836185_pt1 | contig 13790 bp, 10 predicted proteins | sample MGYA00153384_OFCX01 | MGnify analysis MGYA00153384
GTTTTGGTCCATTTTTGACCGGTGTTTTCGGTGGGATTACAGACTACGCCGTTAATACAGATACGTTTTCAACGCTTACAACAGCGTTTGGTACAGGCGGTACACTTGCAATATACAACAACGTGGCGGACTACAATGTTGCGAATGGCCCTGGTCTAAACTTGAATAGCTTGATGTACAACAGTATTTCTGACACTGGAACGCTTTTCCTTACAGCTAATTTTGCCAGCGGTGCAGCAGCCACAGGCCAAGACGCGAGCTATGTGAGCATCTTTAGTGGGACTACTCTGGCAGGCAGCGGGTCGGGTTTTCTCGATTTCACCGGGGGTACTGCTCTGAGTCTTTTCGATACTAACTCGACTCTGAACAACAACGGCGGCAAGAATGACGCATCACTTTCAGTTACGTACCAACCGGTAAGTAACGGCTGGTTGGTTTTTTCCTCGGGTCAGGTTTCAGGTGCGATCAATGCAGTTCCTGAACCTGGCACGATGGCTTTGACCGCACTGGCGCTTCTCGGTTTGGGTTGTGTTGGCCGTCGTAGCAATAGAAACGCCTGATCTACATTTATTTTTTTAGAAGCAAAGGCGGGGCTATGGCTCCGCCTTTTTTTTGTCTGGGCGGTAGGTGTGGTAACGCATTTGTAGGCAGAGTGAATGGGACAGTTGAGTTCGGCCTGTGTAGCAATACCAAAGTCTTATCCACAAACTGTCGACTTGAGCTTTCGCAAGCCAGCTGCAGGCGTGCAAAGATTCGATTGCCCCTACATTGAGCGTGATCCCACGTGTTTCGTGACGAATGCTCAGAAGCGGATGACGTTAAGTCTTTTCGCGACGCGCGCGGATATTTTTGTGACTTAAACTATTGTCTAGTGTTGCGTTTTACAGGGGGACGTTTTGACGATTGTTATCAACTTTTACAGCTTTGCCGCGCGTTGTACTGGGGCCGCGTTGTTGATCGGATTTCTGGTTGGATGCGCAGGTGTTGGAAATCCCTATCCCCCTGCGCCCGCCAACGCCCAAACTAGCGATTACAACTACCTCATCGGCCCCGGCGACACGCTCAACATCATCGTCTGGCGCAACCCCGAGTTGTCGATGTCGGTGCCGGTGCGCCCCGATGGCAGGCTGACCACGCCGCTGGTGGATGAATTGGTGGTGCAGGGTAAGAACTCGGTTGAGGTCGCTCGAGAGGTGGAGAAGGCTCTTTCAAAGTTCGTGCGCGACCCCATCGTTACCGTCATCGTGACCTCGTTCGTCGGGCCGTACAGCGAACAGATCCGGGTCGTCGGCGAGGCGGCCAAGCCGCAATTTCTGCCGTACAAGCAAAAAATGACGGTGCTCGACGTGATGATCGCAGTTGGTGGCCTGACCGACTTTGCCGACGGCAATAACGCCATGATTCAGCGCGGCGCCGAAGGTGACAAGCGCTACACGGTGCGTTTGAAGGACTTGATCAAGCGAGGCGACACTTCCGCTAATGTTGAGATGAAACCGGGCGATATCCTGATCATCCCGCAGAGCTGGTTCTGAGGGCTGTAGTTTCAGTCGCGGTTGTGGCTCATTCTTCGGCGCCGTCCGGCGCCGGCTGCAACCTGCCATCTCTAGTCGGCGAAAAGGCTTGATTTCATGGAAGAGCTCGTAGCGCAAATATCGTCCATCGCTCGCGGCATGTGGAAGCACCGCTGGCCCGGGCTGGCGGTGGCCTGGCTGGTGGCGGCGGTGGGCGCAGCCGTCGTGCTGAGAGTTCCGGATCGTTACGAAGCGACGGCGCGAATCTTCGTGGACACCCAATCGATCCTCAAGCCGCTGATGTCGGGTCTGGCGATCCAGCCGAACACCGATCAGCAAGTGGTCATGCTCAGTCGGACGCTGATCACGCGCCCCAACGTCGAAAAGCTGGTCCGAATGGCCGACCTGGACCTGGCGAGCCAAAGCAAGGCCCAGCAAGACGCACTGGTTGATGGCCTGATGCAGACGCTGCAAATTCAAAGCGCCGGCCGAGACAACCTGTATTCGTTGGCTTACCGCGATTCGAGCCCTGAAAAAGCGCAGCGCGTGGTGCAAGCGCTGGTGTCGATCTTCGTCGAGTCGAGCCTGGGCGATTCGCGGAAGGACACCGACTCGGCCAAGAAGTTCATCGACGAACAGATCAAGAACTACGTTGGCAAGTTGGAGGAGGCCGAAGCCAGGTTGAAAGCTTTCAAGCTGCGCAACATCGAAATTCAGACTTCTGACGGCAAAGACATGGCCAGCCAGCTGTCGGAAATGGCCTCCCAGCTGGAACGAGCAAGGCTCGAGTTGCGCGAGGCGGAAAACGCGCGTGATTCGGCAAAGCAGCAGCTGGACAACGAGAAGTCCCAAAGCGCCGACCTGACCTCGCGCAGCCTGCTGCAGGAATCGGCGGTGTCGGTGGCCACGCCTGAAATCGATTCCAGAATCGAAGCCCAGAAACGCAATCTCGACGTGCTGCTGCAGCGATTCACCGACGAGCATCCCGATGTGCTGGGCGCCCGCCGGCTGATCAAGGAACTCGAGGAACTCAAGCGCAAAGAGGTTGCTGAATTGCGCAAGACAGCGATGGCCACCCCGACCAGTTCGGCCAACAACTCCAGCCTGGCTTACCAAGAGTTGAACCGGTTGCTTGCGACGTCAGAAGTCCAGGTGGCCGCGTTGAAGGCGCGTGTCTCGGAATACACCGCGCGCTACGCCCGAGCGCGTGAAAACATGAAAACGGCGCCGCAGATCGAAGGCGAGGCCGCGCAACTCAATCGGGACTATGCCATTCACAAAAAGAACTACGAAGACTTGGTAGCGCGGCGCGAAGCAGCCAGCATGTCGGGTGAGCTGGAAGCGGCCAACGGCGTGGCTGATTTCAGGTTGATCGATCCGCCGCGTTCGTCGTCTCAACCCGTGGCGCCGAATCGCACGCTTTTGATGCCGTTGGCGCTGGTCGCCGGTCTGGCAGCCGGGTTGTTCATGGCTTTCGCCATGAGTCAGTTGCGGCCGGTGTTCCACGACCCGCGATCGCTGCGCGCCGTCACGCAAATGCCGCTGCTTGGCGTGGTGACGATGGTCTTGAGCGATGAAGGACGCAGTCAGGTTCGCAGCAATCTGATTCGGTTCATCGCTGCTTCGACGAGCCTGTTTCTCGTCTTCGGTATCGGGCTCGCCGTGATGGCTTTCATCGCAGCTCAAGCGAAATGAGAACCCTATGAGCAGCCTGATCGAACAAGCCACCCAACGGCTCGAGCAACTCCGACGCGCTGGTGCGATCGGCACTGACGACCGTGAAGCCAGTCAGTCGATCCCGAGCGTTCAAAGTCAGTCCGAGCCTGTCTTGGCGCCGGCCGATACCGCGGCCAGCCCCGTCTTGTCTGCGCGCGAAACCGCGTCCGTCGAGGTGCCGGCCGTGCTCTCGAAGCGGGTGGAGGTCAGTCTCGAATCATTGACCGCGGCCGGCATCGTCAGCCCGATCGCGCCGCGTTCGAACATTGCCGACCAATACCGCGTCATCAAGCGGCCGCTGATTGCGAATGCGATGGGCCGGGGTGCTTCTGTCGTGCAAAACGGCAACCTGATCATGGTGACGAGCGCTTTGCCGGGCGAGGGCAAGAGCTTCACGTCAATCAATCTGGCGATGAGCATCGCCACCGAACTCGACAACACCGTGATGCTGGTCGATGCCGACGTGGCCAGGCCCTCGGTGCTGAGAATGCTGGGGCTGCCACCGGGCCCTGGCCTGCTTGATTTGCTGGTGGACGAATCGATAGAGGTGTCGAGTGTTTTGCTTCGCACCAACATCGACAAGCTGACGTTGCTTCCGAGCGGTACACCGCACCGCCGCGCCACAGAACTGCTGGCCAGCGATGCCATGAATCGGCTGATCGAGAACATGGCCAAACGCTATCCCGATCGCATCATCATTTTCGACTCGCCTCCCCTGTTGATGACCACGGAAGCCAGAGTCTTGGCGAACCACATGGGCCAGATCGTGGTCGTCGTCCAGGCGGGCAAGACATTGCAGGCCGAGGTCCAGCAGGCACTGGCGACGATTCAAGATTGCCCCGTCAAGATGTTGGTGCTGAACCAGGCCAGCGGAAAGGCGTCCGGCGCGTATGGATACGGATACGGATATGGCCAAGGCTACGGCTACGGTCAGCAGATCGCCTGAGTCGGGTGGTCGTTACCGACACATGTCAGTGCCCAACTTGAGCCCCGGGCTGCCCCTGTCAGGTGGCCTGGGTTGGGTGGCCCGGTCGCTGGCGCTCGCGTCGTCGATCGTCTGTCTGCAGCCGGCCCATGCACAAACGCTGCTGGGCCTGCGCGCAGATTCCCCGGTCACCGACACTTTGAGTGGCCTGAAGATTACACCGCGCGTGTCGGTGAGCGGGACGTTCACCAACAACGTCGCATCGAGCAGCACCAATCCCCAGTCGGACCTCGTGCTCGAGGCAGGCCCTGGCGTTCGAATGTCGAGCAACGGCGCACGACTCAAGCTGTATCTGGACTACGAATTGACCGGGTTGCTCTACGTTCAGGGCAACGGAGGCAACCAGTTTCGCAATGCACTCGACGCCTTCGCCACGGTCGAGGCGATCGAAAATTGGGGTTATGTCGACGTCAACGCCAAGATCTCCCAGCAGAGCATTTCGGCATTTGGCCAACCCGCGCTCGGCAACGCAAGCTCGAATTCGAATCAGACCGAGGTCGCCACGCTGCGGGTGTCGCCGTACATCAAGGGCAACGCGAACGGCCTGTTCGACTACGCGGCTCGCTACAGCCAATCGTTCAGCCGCAGCGCGTCTGAGCGGGCTTCTGATATCGATTCGGTCGAAGCGGTGGCAACGCTGCGCAGTCCGCGGGTGTCGCGCGGGCTGGGATGGTCGGTTGACGCCAGTCACCGAGCCGAGGACTACAGCTTGGGGCGATCGACCCGGTCCGACCGGCTGAACGGAGGGGTCAATTACTCGTTGAACCGTGAGTTCGCGCTGTCTGCGGACGCGGAGCAGCAGTCGGACAACTATCGCAGTGGACTCAGGCAGTCGATCAGTTCGCAGCGCTACGGCGTGATCTGGTCGCCCGACGCAGACGCGCGCCTGGCGGTCAACCACGACACCCGGGGCTACACCGGCTTTGACATCAACTGGGCTCCCACGCCCCGCACCAAGCTGACCGCAATGCGTGCGCTGCGATCGTACGGAGCGGTGCACAGCCTGGCCTTCGAGCACCGCACCCGGCTCACGGCCATCAGCTTGAGGGACTCGCAGGACGTGGCGTCGAACGTGAATCGCCTGGTGACTGCCAGCGTGGGTTCGCTGTACGACATCTATTTCAGCCAGTTCGCATCGATCGAGCCCGATCCGGTCAAGCGTGCCGAACTGACCAACGCATTCCTCGTGGCCAACGGTTTGAATCCGAATGCGCCTGTCACGAGTGGCTTTCTCGCCTCTGGTCTGACGGATCAGCGTCGCCAGGATCTTTCATTCTCGCTGCTCGGTGCGCGCACCACGCTCACCTTGCTGGCCAACCGCAGCACCAGCAAAGACATCCTGTTCCTGTCGGACTCGAACAGCGAGTTTCGCAACGCTTCCCTGATCCGCGAACGAGGACTCAGTCTGACCTTGTCGTACCGACTCACGCCACTCGCCACGGTCAACGGAATCGTCGCGCGCCAGCGTGTTTCAGGATCCCTGGCCACACAGGAAACAGAACTCCACCAATACATCATGAGCGTCACCAACCGGCTGACCGACCGCATCAGCGGCTTGGTCGAACTGCGTCGCAACGTTTTTTACAGCACCACGGCGCCCTACAACGAATCGTCCCTCATGGGCAAATTGATCGTCCAATTCTGACCATGTACGAAGCCTACTATGGGTTGACGAGCAAGCCGTTTCAGCTCAATCCCGATCCAACCTTTTATTTCGGCAGCAAGCAGCATCAGCGCGCCAAGGCTTACCTCGAGTACGGCGTGCTCCGCAACGAGGGCTTCATCGTCATCACGGGCGAAGTCGGCGCCGGCAAGACCACGATCGTTAGGGGCTTGCTCGAGAGCTTGAACGCCAGCGAGGTGGTGGCCGCCCAACTGGTCAGCACCCAACTGGATGCCGAAGACACCCTGCGCATGGTCTGTGCGGCTTTCGGCGTGAGAACGCGCGACGTGTCGAAGGCCGATCTGTTGATGGCCCTGGAAGTGTTTCTCGTCACCCAAACGAAGCAAGGCAAACGTTGCCTGTTGATCGTCGACGAGGCCCAGAACCTCACGCAGCGAGCCGTCGAAGAGCTGCGCATGTTGTCGAATTTCCAGTTCGGCAAACAGGCGCTTTTGCAAAGCTTTCTGATCGGGCAGCCTGAATTCCGGGAGATCCTGCAAAGCCCGTCGATGCAGCAATTGCGTCAACGCGTGATCGCAGCCTGCCACATCGGGCCGCTCGACCTCGAAGAAACACAGGGCTACATCGAGCACCGGCTCAAATGCGCGGGGTCCACAGGGCGTCCGACGTTCGAATCGCGCACGTTCAAGGCCATCTTCAAGGCCAGCGGCGGCATTCCACGCCGGATCAACTCGATCTGCGACCGCCTGCTGCTGCTCGGTTTCCTCGGCAACAAAGACAATTTCGCGATCGAAGATGTCGAGGAAGTGGTGCGCGAAATTCGCGAAGAAACGGACGGCCCAGGCGGCCATAACTCCGGTCACGCACCGCTCGGAAACGTCGGTGCGAACGGCAGTGCAGGCCTCGACGTGGACCTGGCCAGGTTGCAGCTCGAACCCACCGCCGCGAACGGCATGGCGCGACAGCTGACCAACCTCAGTCTTTCCATGAATGACGACCGCTTGCAGCGTCTTGAAAACAGCCTGCTGCGGCTGGAGCGCATCAACCTCGAGACGCTCGGTCATCTGCAGGCGCTGGTGATGGCGGTTAGGAAGCCTGCCGACAGTGGCGAACAAGAAGGCAGCGCGGCATGAGCGGGGTGTCTTTCACCGCACCGATCGGCCCGGTCATCTGCGTGGTGGGTGCGCGGCCGAACTTCATGAAGATGGCGCCGATTTTGCGTGCGATGGCGGCGCACCAGCCGCCGATTCCGATGTTGTTGGTGCATACCGGACAGCACTACGACAAGGACATGAGCGACAAGCTGTTCGAGGATTTGCGACTGCCGCGGCCCGACATCAACCTCGAGGTGGGCTCTGCCAGCCACGCCGTGCAAACGGCTGAAGTGATGCGTCGCTTCGAGCCGACGATCGATGCGCATCGGCCTTCTTGTGTGCTCGTGGTGGGCGATGTCAATTCGACCCTCGCCTGCACGCTGGTGGCCGTCAAGAAGGGCGTGCCAGTGGCCCATGTCGAAGCCGGCCTGCGCAGCAACGACCGCAGCATGCCCGAGGAAATCAATCGCCTGCTGACCGATCAAATCGCCGATCGTCTGTACACCACCGAGCGCAGCGCGTTGGACAATTTGCTGCGCGAAGGCATCGCGGCCGAGCGTGTCTGCTTTGTCGGCAACGTGATGATCGATTCGCTGGTGTCGAACCGCCAGCACGCGCGGAAGGCCGCCGACACGCTGGCGTCTTTCGGCACCGACCCGGCCCTGCTCGGCGATCGGCACGGCTACGGCGTGGTGACGCTGCACCGCCCGTCGAATGTGGACGACCCCGACACCTTGCGCGCCTTGCTTCAGGTGCTGCTCGATGTGTCGGCCAGGTTGCCGCTGGTGTTCGCATTGCACCCCCGCACCCGCAGCAACATCGACCGCTTCGGCCTGCAGCACATGATCGATCCCCGCCGGATGGCGTTGTTGCCGCCGCAGGGATACCTCGAGATGCTGGGCCTGATGGCGGGCGCCGCGCTGGTGCTGACCGACTCGGGTGGTCTGCAGGAAGAGACCACCGCACTCGGCGTGCCGTGTCTGACACTGCGCGAGAACACCGAACGTCCGATCACGGTGGAGCAGGGCACCAACACGCTGGTCGGGCGCGATGCGCTGGCCATCACCCGCGGCGTCGATGCGATCCTGGCGGGAAACGGCAAGCAGGGCCGCGTGCCGGAACTGTGGGACGGACGGGCGGCAGAGCGCATCGCCGCCGACCTGTGGTCGTGGTTGCAGCAGCGTGCTGCGTTGCCTACCGCGGCCCACGCCTGACAGGATGGTCAACGTGTCTGCCGCTTCCACCCCTGCCATCACGAACGCGCTGACGATCGACGTCGAGGACTATTTCCAGGTCTCGGCGTTCGCCCCCTACATTCCCCGGCCGGAGTGGAACACCCGCGAATGCCGGGTCGAGCGCAATGTCGGCCGCATCCTGCAGATGCTGTCGGATCACCGTGCCAAGGCGACGTTTTTCACGCTGGGTTGGATTGCCGAGCGATACCCGCAGCTGGTGCGGCGCATCGTCGACGAAGGTCATGAACTGGCCAGCCACGGATACGGACACGAACGCGCCAGCGACCAGACCGAACAATCGTTTTACGCCGACATCCACCTCGCCAAGGTGCTGCTCGAAGACCTCGGCGGCGTGGCCGTGCAAGGCTACCGGGCGCCCAGTTTTTCGATCGGCACCCAGAACCTCTGGGCTTTCGACTGCCTGCTGCGCGCGGGTTACCGTTACAGCTCGAGCATCTATCCGATCGTTCACGACCATTACGGCATGCCCGACTCGCCACGGTTTGCGCATGCGGTGCGCCCCGGGCTGGTGGAGGTGCCTGTGACGACGTTGCGCCTGTTCAACCGCAATCTGCCCGCCAGCGGCGGCGGCTACTTCAGGTTGCTGCCGTATGCGTTGTCCCGGGCAATGATCCGGCGCGTCAACGCGGTCGACGGCGAGGCGGCGATCTTTTACTTCCACCCGTGGGAGATCGACAGCGAGCAACCACGCATCGCCGGTATCAACCGCAAGACGCGCTTCCGGCATTACGTCAACATCGACCGCATGGAAGGCCGGCTCAACCGCCTGCTGCACGACTTCACCTGGGGCCGCATGGACCGCGTCTTTCTGGACCGGCACGAAGCAACTGCCAAGGCGCCGGCCCTGATCGCGGCCGCGGCCTGAATCGCTGGCTGTGCGCGCGCCCATGCTGAGCATCGAACGACTGAGCCCGCACGACCGGGACACCGCCGGCCGCTGGGACCGCTTCGTGCTGGCCTGCGCCGAGGGCACCTTCTTTCACCGCGCCGGCTGGCAGACGGTCATCCGCGGCGAGTTCGGCCACGACACGTACTACCTCTACGCTCAGGTCGATGGGCAGATCGTCGGTGTGCTTCCGCTGGCCCACGTCAACAGCCTGCTGTTCGGCAACTCGCTGTCGAGCCTGCCGTTCGCTGTCTATGGCGGCGCCGTGGCCCGCAGTGCCGACGTGGCCGACGCGCTGGAACAGGCGGCCAGGCAGTGGGCGATGCGGCTCGGTGTCGAGCACCTCGAATTTCGCAATATCGAAGCGCGTCATGCCGACTGGCCCGGCCAGGATCTGTACGTCACCTTTCGCAAGGAGATCCTCCCCGACGAGGAAGCGAACATGCTGTCGATCCCGCGCAAGCAGCGCGCGATGGTGCGAAAGGGCATCAAGAACGGTCTGGTCGGTCACATCGATGCCGAGGTGGGACGGTTCTTCGCGCTCTACGCCGACAACGTGCACCGGCACGGCACGCCGGCCATGCCGCGACGCTATTTCGAAGCGTTGCAGCGCGAGTTTGGCCTCGATTGTGAAATTTTGATCGTGACCAGCGACGACGGGCGTCCGCTCAGCGGTGTCATGAGCTTTTACTTCCGGGATGAAGTGCTGCCGTATTACGCCGGCGACGACGAATCGGCGCGCGACCTGGCGGCCAACGATTTCAAGTATTGGGACCTGATGCGCAGAGCCTGCGGTCGCGGCCTAAAGGTGTTCGACTACGGTCGCAGCAAACAAGGCACCGGCTCGTTTTCGTTCAAGAAGAACTGGGGCTTCGAGCCCAAGCCGCTGCATTACGAGTATTGCCTCTACAAGCGCGACTCGGTTCCGCAAAACAATCCGTCGAACACCAAGTACAAGCTGTTGATCGACGCATGGCGCCGCCTGCCGATCGGCATGGCCAACTGGCTCGGCCCGTTCATCGTGCGCAACCTGGGCTGAGTGCGATGGGCAACGTGCTGTACCTCGTCCATCGCTTGCCGTATCCGCCCAACAAGGGCGACAAGGTGCGCTCGTACCACCTGCTCAAGCACCTCGCCGAGCGGCATCGCGTGTTTCTGGGCACGTTCATCGACGACCCCGAAGACGCGGTTCACGTCGACACCGTGCGCGCGCTGTGTGCCGACGTGCATGTCGCGCAACTCACGCCGCGATGGGCCCGTCTGCGCAGCTTGGGTGCGCTGCTGACCGGCGACGCGCTGACCCTTCGCTACTACTCAAACGCGGGCTTGAAGGCCTGGGCCGGCCGGGTGGGAATGCGCGAACGCATCGACGCCGTGGTGATATTTTCATCGGCGATGTCTCCTTACGCAGATGCCGCACCGGACGCGACCCTGCTGGTCGACTTCGTCGATGTCGATTCGGCCAAGTGGACCCAATACGCCGCCAACCACCGCTGGCCCCTGTCCAGGCTTTACGCCAGGGAAGGGCGCAGGCTGCTCTTTCATGAACGGGCATTGGCTGCGCGGGCCGAGCGATCATTTTTCGTGACCGAGAACGAAACGGCGCTTTTTCGTCAGCTTGCGCCCGAATCTGCCGACAAAGTCGACACCATGAGCAACGGCGTCGACTTTGACTTCTACGCGCCCGACCCACAGCGGGCCAGCCCGTTCGAGGCCGGCGTCGAGCCCGTGGTGTTCACCGGCGCGATGGACTACTGGCCCAACATTGACGCCGTGGTGTGGTTCGCGTCCGAGGTGCTGCCGGCCTTGCGGGCGGCCCGGCCGCAGGTGCGCTTCTACATCGTCGGGCGCAGCCCGTCCGCCGCGGTGGTGGCGTTGAAGGGCGATCACGTCACCGTGACCGGCACCGTCGCCGATGTGCGCCCCTACCTGCAACATGCCGCCGTGGTCGTGGCGCCGTTGCGACTGGCGCGCGGCATCCAGAACAAGATCCTGGAAGCGATGGCGATGGCGCGACCGGTCGTGGCTTCGAGCTCCTGCGTTGCGGCCATCGACGCCCGCGACGGCGTCGACCTCGTGTCGGCCGCCTCGGCCGCCGACTTCGTGCGCGAGGTCGGCAGCTTGCTGACCTTCACACCCCGCGCCAGCGAGGTCGGGCGCCAAGGCAGAAGGCGCGTGACGGCCCGTTACAGCTGGGCCGCGCACCTCGCGGGCATCGACCGATACCTCGGCACGTCGGCCCCGCTGAGGGCGGAGGCCGTCGCATGACCACCTCGACGCCTTCCTTTCCAGCGGTAGGCATGCGCGCTTCGGCGTGGCGGTCTGCCCTGGTGGTGCTGGCGCTGCTGTTGGCCTGGACCCTGTTCCTCTATTGGGACACCGCCGTCGCCATGGTGTCGATCTGGGACCGTTCCGGCACTTTCGCCCACGCCTTCTTGGTGCCGCCCATCTCGCTGTGGCTGATCTGGCGACAGCGTGCGGTGCTGGCGTCGATGACGCCCCGCGCGGGCCCGGCGGCGCTGGCGCCCATCGCGCTCGCCGGCCTGCTGTGGCTGTTGGGCGAGCTGGCTTCCGTCAACGCGGCCACGCAATTCGCGCTGACTGGCTTGATCGTGCTCGCGGTGCCGGCGGTTCTGGGCTGGCGCGTCGCTGGCGCCATTCTGTTCCCGCTCGGTTTTCTGTTCTTCTCGGTGCCGTTCGGTGACTTCCTGCTGCCCACCTTGATGGAATGGACCGCCGACTTCACCGTGCTCGGCCTGCGGTTGAGCGGCATCCCGGTGTTCCGCGAGGGACAACTGCTCATTATTCCGTCCGGCCATTGGTCGGTCGTCGAGGCCTGCAGCGGCGTGCGCTACCTGATCGCCTCCGTGATGGTCGGCACCCTGTTCGGTTACCTGAACTACCGCTCGAACGCGCGCCGCTGGATGTTTGTGGGCGTGTCCTTCATCGTGCCGGTGGTGGCCAACTGGCTGCGTGCCTACATGATCGTGATGCTGGGGCACCTGTCGGGCAACACGATCGCCGTCGGCGTCGACCACCTGATCTACGGCTGGGTGTTCTTCGGCATCGTGATGATGCTGATGTTTGTGGTCGGCATGCGGTGGTCTGAACCCGACGTGGTGCCTGCGCCAACCGCTCACGAGAAACCCGCGAACCCACGGATGGACGAAGCGACAACGCGGGCACCGGCCTGGCCGTCGACAGTGACCTGGCTCGCCGCGGCGCTGTTGGTGGCGATACCGCAGGTCATCGTGCAGGCCACCACCTCGTCGGCGAACATTGCGCCTTCGCAACTCGTCGCGCCGGCGGCCTTGGCGGATGGATGGAGCCCGGCTGGTGCTGCACCGCCTGCTTTGCAGCCCGCGTTCAAAAGCCCGTCGGCGTCGTTCAACACCACCTACAACAAGCAGCAGCAAGTGGTCGGCCTGTACGTGGGCTTCTACAGGAATCAGGGGTACGACCACAAGCTGGTCAGTTCGGATAACGTGCTGGTCAGGTCCGACGACCCGGTCTGGTCGGTGACCGGCAGCGGCAAGCGCCCCGTGTCGCTCGACGCGCTAGACACGGTTGTCAGCACGGCCAACCTGCGCCTGGCTGGTGTGTCCAGTGACGGCGCCCAAGGTCGGTGGGTCGCCTGGAAGGTCTACTGGATCAACGGCAGGCTGACCTCCAGCGATGCGGTGGCAAAGGTGCACGGCGCCGTCGGCCGCCTGCTCGGCCGGGGCGACGACGCGGCAGTCATCGTGCTCTATGCACCTCAAGATCAACCCGGCGGCGCCGATGCAACATTGCAGGGTTTCGCGCAAGCGAATGTGAGCGCGATCGAGGCATTGCTCCGAGCCACGCGGAACAGGTGAATTGGTCAAAATCAAATGAAATCGGAACGCTGAAATGGATCGCCAGATGAATGTGGTGGGGGTAATTGGCCTGGGTTACGTGGGCCTGCCTTTGGTGGTGGAGTTCGGCAAGCACATGCGCACGATCGGCTTCGACATCGCCGTGTCCAAGGTCGAGTCTTGCCAGCGCGGTGTCGACCCGTCGCGTGAGCTGTCTGACGGGCAGATGAAAGAGGCGACCCACGCCGTCTACACCGCCGACCCGAAGCTGCTGGCCGAGGCAGACGTCATCATCGTTGCCGTGCCCACGCCGGTGGACAACGCGCACATCCCCGACTTCCGGCCGTTGATCGGCTCCAGCACCAGTGTCGGCCGCCACATGAAAAAGGGCGTGACGGTCGTCTACGAGTCGACCGTGTATCCGGGTGCCACCGAGGAGGTCTGCATTCCCGTGCTCGAGCGCGAGTCGGGCCTGAAGTGGAGAGAAGACTTCTTCGTCGGCTACAGCCCCGAGCGCATCAACCCCGGCGACAAGGAGCACACGCTCACCAAGATCCTCAAGATCGTGTCGGGCGACAGCCCCGAGACGCTCGACCGCGTCGCGCGCCTCTACGAAAAAATCATCGTGCCCGGCGTGCACCGCGCCAGCAGCATCAAGGCCGCCGAGGCCGCCAAGGTGATCGAGAACACGCAGCGCGACCTCAACATCGCACTGATGAACGAGCTGGCGATCATCTTCGACAAGCTGGGCATCGACACCACCGAAGTGCTGGAGGCCGCCGGCACGAAGTGGAATTTTCTGAAATTCAAACCGGGTCTGGTGGGCGGCCATTGCATCGGCGTCGACCCGTACTACCTGACCCACAAGGCCGACATGATCGG
>ENA-OFCX01000871-OFCX01000871.1-metagenomes-genome-assembly--contig:-NODE-871-length-13771-cov-4.740303_pt1 | contig 13771 bp, 10 predicted proteins | sample MGYA00153384_OFCX01 | MGnify analysis MGYA00153384
GCGGTGTTCTTGCCTTCACCGGCACTGCCCATGCCCCAGCCCTTGACGGTCTTGACCAGCAGCACCGTCGGCTGTCCGGTGTGATTGGTTGCACGGTGGAACGCCGCGTACACCTTTTGCGCATCGTGGCCGCCGCGGCGCAGGTTCCAGACGTCGCTGTCGCTCATCTTGGCAACCATTTCCAGCGTGCGCGGGTCGCGGCCGAAGAAATGCTTGCGCACGAACGCACCTTCGTTGGCCTTGAACGCTTGGTAGTCGCCGTCCAGCGTGTCCATCATGATCTTGCGCAGCGCACCGTCCTTGTCGCGCGCCAGCAGCGGGTCCCAGTTGCTGCCCCAGATCAACTTGATCACGTTCCAACCGGAACCGCGGAACTCGCCTTCCAGTTCCTGGATGATCTTGCCGTTGCCGCGCACCGGGCCGTCCAGGCGCTGCAGGTTGCAGTTGACCACGAAGATCAGGTTGTCGAGCTTCTCGCGAGCCGCCAGCCCGATCGCGCCCAGGCTTTCGGGCTCATCCATCTCGCCGTCACCGCAAAACACCCAGACCTTGCGCTTGGACGTGTCGGCGATGCCGCGTGCGTGCAGGTACTTCAAAAAACGGGCCTGGTAGATCGCCATCAGCGGTCCGAGTCCCATCGACACGGTCGGGAATTGCCAAAACGCTGGCATCAGCTTCGGGTGCGGGTAGCTCGACAAACCCTTGCCACCCACTTCCTGGCGGAAGTTGAGCATCTGTTCTTCGCTCAGCCGGCCCTCAAGGAATGCGCGCGCGTAAATGCCCGGCGCGCTGTGACCCTGGATATACAGAAGGTCGCCGCCGTGGTCCTCGTTGTCGGCGTGCCAGAAGTGGTTGAAGCCGGCGGCGAACATGTGCGCCACCGAAGCGAACGAGCTGATGTGACCGCCTAAATCGCCACCGTCGGCCGGGTGCAGCCGGTTGGCCCGCACCACCATCACCATCGCGTTCCAGCGCATGTAGGCGCGAAGGCGGCCTTCCAATTCGAGGTTACCGGGGCTGCGTTCTTCTTGGTCAGGCGCGATCGTGTTCGTGTACGGCGTGTTGGCCGAAAAAGGCACTTCGATGCCGGCCTGCCGGGCATGGTCGATCAACTGTTCCAGCAGAAAGTGGGCCCGCTCTCCGCCCTCGGCGCCGATCACTGCCGACAGCGCGTCCAGCCATTCGCGGGTCTCTAACGCGTCGGCGTCGTTGCGCGCGGCACCTTCGAACGAGTCGGGCATTGCTGACATGAAAGTCTCCAAATTTGCGGTTGTATCGACTGTCTCACAGGCCGAGCGGTCTTCCAAACAGCGCTGGTTCGTTTCATACCGAAATAAACGCAATCATTTTCCGCCACACCCGGTTACCGAAGCGACCCTCGATAATCCAGGCATGCAGACGGCACCCGATGCAATTTCACCAGCAGCCACGACCCGCACTTGGTCGGAGCGAATTTTCGGACGCTGGTGGCGTCGGCAGTCGCCTGCGCGCCAGGACCGCTTTGCCACGCTCGGACCATTGGTTTCGGTGCTGCTGTTCCTGGCTGCAATCATTCTGGCGTTTTGGTACTTGCGCAATGAGGAATTTGACAGGGCACAGGAATCGGTCAAGCGCGATACTGAGATTGCGCAACAGCAAATCCGGTTGCGGTTGATAGAAAACCAGGAACAGTTGGTTCGCATTGCTCGCGAAGTGTCGACGCTGGCCATCGAACAGAACGACTTTTCGGCCCAAGCCGCCACTTTTACCGGTGAGCGGCCCGAGATCACGAATTTGCTCTGGATCACGTCCGCGGGGGCGCGCCGCATCAGCTACTCGGCCACGACATTTCTCACTGAGATCGGCGAGGGCGCCGACCGCAACTCGGCCTCGCTGCCGCAAGACTCTCGCAACGTTGAGCCGGCCGCCGCCTTCGATGCCGCCCGCTCGCAGCGCCAGCCGGTCTATTCCAAGCCCTTCACCGACGTCTACGGTCACTGGGTGTTCCAGGTCTACGTCCCGCTGATCGACCGCAGTGCATTCGCCGGCGCGTTGGTCGCCGAGTATTCGGTCGAGACGCTGATGCGCTACGCCGTGCCGCCCGAGGTGTCGAGCCGGCACCCTGTGTCGGTGTTGAACGCGGCGGACAGGACGTTGTTCAGTACCGTCACTGGCATGCCCGGCAGCGCGATGAAGCGGCCGTCGATCGTGCACGATGTGCCGCTCGCACCGGCAGGCAACGGGCTGGTGCTGCGCGGCCAGGGCTACCGCAACTCGATCGGGCTCATCAGCAACACGCTTTTCTGGATGGTTGCGGCGTTGTCGGTGCTGACCGTCTGGATGCTGCTGGGCACTTGGCGGCACATGAAACGCCGTCTGCAGATGCAAAACGCACTGGTGACCGAGACCAATTTTCGCCGCGCGATGGAAAACTCGATGCTCACCGGCATGCGCGCGATGGACATGGAGGGCCGCATCACCTACGTCAACCCGGCGTTCTGCGCGATGACCGGCTTTTCCGAAGTGGACCTGATCGGCCGGCGGCCGCCCTTCCCGCACTGGCCTCCCGATCGTTTCGAAGAAAACAAGCGGCTGTTTCAGCAAGAACTGCAGGGCCGCAGCCCGGCCGGCGGCATCGAGGTCAAGGTGATGCGCAAGGACGGCGCGCTGTTCGACTCGCGCATGTACGTGTCGCCGCTGATCGACCCGAAGGGCATGCAGACGGGCTGGATGACCTCGATGACCAACATCACCGAGGCCAAGCGGATCCGAGATCAGCTGTCGGCCTCGCACGAACGTTTCACCACTGTGCTCGAGGGGCTGGACGCGGCGGTGTCGGTGCTGTCCGTGCAGCAGGGCGAGTTGCTCTTCGCCAACCGCTCGTACCGGTTGTGGTTTGGCGCCGATTCGCAGGGCCACGCGCAGCTAGCCGGAGGTGGCCCGGGCCAGCCGTTCCTGGCCGAACTCGACGACTCGGTCGATGACCTCGGCGGACTGCCCACCCAGGAACTGACCGAGGCCGCCACCGATTCGCGCGAGGTGCTGATCGAGTCGCTGCAAAAGTGGTTCGAGGTGCGCACGCGCTACCTGCAGTGGACCGACGGCCGGCTGGCGCAGATGTTGATCGCCACCGACATCACCGCGAGGCGCAACGCCGAGGCGTTGTCAGCCAGCCAGGCCGACCGGGCGCAGGTGACGAGCCGCCTGGTGACGATGGGCGAGATGGCGTCGTCGGTCGCGCACGAACTGAACCAGCCGCTGACGGCGATCACCAACTATTGCAACGGCATGGTGTCGCGCGTCAAGAATGACGCGATCCAAAAGGACGATCTGATCGCTGCGCTGGAAAAGACGTCGCGCCAGGCGCAGCGTGCCGGCCAGATCATCCACCGCATCCGCGCCTTCGTGAAGCGCAGCGAGCCAGTGCGGCAGGCCGCGCAGGCGCAGGTCATCATCGACGACGCCGTGGAGCTCGCGGGCATCGAGCTGCGCCGGCGCAACGTCTCGATCCACACCTATGTGGCCCAACGGCTGCCGATGCTGATGGTTGACCCGATCCTGATTGAGCAGGTGCTGCTGAACCTGTTGAAGAACGCCGCCGAAGCGATCGACGGTGCGCGACTGCCGCCGGCGCGGCGCAACATTGAACTGCGCGTGGTGCCGCGCCACACGTCCGAGGAGGGTGGTGTCATCGAATTCAGCGTCACCGACATGGGGCCGGGACTGAAGGACGAGGTCATCAGCCGCATGTACGAAGCCTTCTTTTCGACCAAAGTCGATGGACTGGGCATCGGTCTGTCGCTGTGCCGCTCGATCATCGAAAGCCACCGTGGGCGGATCACGGCACACAACCTTTACAATGGAAACGTGGCAATTGGGTGTCGTTTTTCGTTCACGCTTCCGGTGGAAATCACCCGCAGCAACGCCCCAGTCAACTCGACCAACCCGGCCCTCATGTCATGAGCTTGATCCCGAAAAAAGGCAACGTGTACGTGGTCGACGACGACGAGGCTGTGCGCGATTCGCTGCAATGGCTGCTCGAGGGCAAGGACTACCGCGTCAAGTGCTTCGACTCGGCCGAGTCGTTCCTGTCGCGCTTCGATCCGCGCGAAGTGGCCTGTCTGATCGCCGACATCCGCATGGACGGCATCAGTGGTCTTGAACTGCAGGACCGCTTGATGGAGCGCCGCTCGCCGCTGCCGATCGTCTTCATCACCGGCCACGGCGACGTGCCGATGGCCGTCACGACCATGAAAAAGGGGGCGATGGACTTCATCGAAAAGCCCTTCAAGGAAGATGAATTGCTCGGTCTGGTGGAACGCATGCTCGACCAGGCCCGTTCGGCTTTTTCACAGCATCAGGTCGCGGCCAGCCGTGACGCGCTGCTGTCTCGGTTGACGACGCGCGAAGCGCAGGTGCTCGAGCGCATCGTTGCCGGCCGCCTGAACAAGCAGATCGCCGACGACCTGGGAATCAGCATCAAGACGGTGGAGGCACACCGCGCCAACATCATGGAAAAGCTCAACGCGAACACGGTGGCCGACCTGCTCAAAATTGCGCTCGGCGCCCAGGCGAAAGTCTGACGCCCACTCCACTCAACCGCGCCGCGCCTGGCAGCGGCACTGTATCGAGGGCCGCTGCACAGTGGCCCTCTTCGTTTCCAAGGACCGTGCACCGATGACTGCTCTGCGCATTGATGGCATCGAGCTATCCGTCCGGCTTCGCAGCGCGGCGATGGAGCGCACCGCGGCGCTGACAAAGCTCGGCCACCGGCCCGGATTGGCGGTGATTCTGGTCGGCGACGACCCGGCCAGCCAGGTGTATGTGCGCAACAAGGTCAAGGCCTGCAGCGACGTCGGCCTGCACTCGGTGCTCGAACGCCACGACGCGTCGATGTCGCAAAAGGCGTTGCTGGCGCGCATCGAGGCGATGAACCACGACCCGACCATCCACGGCATCCTCGTGCAGATGCCGCTGCCCGGGCACATCGCCGCTCAGCGCGTCATCGAGTCGATTGCCACGCACAAAGATGTCGACGGCTTCTCCGTGCTCAGCGCCGGCGAGCTGATGACGGGATTGCCGGGATTTCGTCCGTGCACGCCTTACGGATGCATGAAACTGATCGAGAGCACCGGCATCGACCTGCGCGGCAAGCACGCGGTCGTGATCGGCCGCAGCAACACCGTCGGCAAGCCGATGGCGCTGATGCTCTTGCAAGCCAATGCGACCGTCACCATTTGTCACAGTGGCACGTTGGACTTGGCGCACCATACGTTGCAGGCCGATGTCGTGGTGGTGGCGGTCGGGCGGCGCAACACGCTGACCGCCGACATGGTCAAGCCCGGCGCGATCGTGATCGACGTGGGCATGAACCGCAACGCCGACGGCAGGCTGTGTGGCGATGTCGATTTTTCCGGTGTGAACCAGGTGGCCGGTGCGCTCACGCCGGTGCCCGGCGGCGTCGGGCCGATGACCATTACCATGCTGCTCGTCAACACGATCGAGGCTGCCGAACGCGCGGCAGCCAGTTCGAACTGATCCGGAGTCTGTCTAGATGCACACACCGCCCGTCAATCCATTGCTCGATACACGCGGCCTGCCACGCTTCTCCGAGATCCGCCCCGAACACATCACCGGGGCGGTCGATGAGTTGCTGCGCGACGCCAATGCAGCGCTCGAACTCGCCACCAGCGAAGCGGTGCCGGCCGAGTACGAAGCCCTGTCGGCCGTGCTTGATGTCGCCACTGAACGGCTCGGTTTTGCGTGGGGCGCCGTGTCGCACCTGAACGCGGTCGTCAACACGCCCGAACTGCGGGCTGCCTACACCGAGAACATGCCGCGCGTGGTCGAATTCCACACCCGGCTGGGCGCCGACGAGCGCCTGTATGCGAAGTACCGTGCCATGCTGGCCGACCCGCGTTCGGCGCATCTGTCAGCTGCGCGGCGGCGCGCGCTGGACAATGCGCTGCGCGACTTCGTGCTGTCGGGCGCGGCGCTGGAAGGCGCGGCGAAGGTACGTTTCGCCAAGTTGCAGGAAGCGCAGGCCGAGCTCGGACAGAAGTTCTCGGAACACGTGCTCGACGCCACCGACGCCTACGCCTATCACGCCAGCGCCGCCGAACTGACCGGCGTGCCCGAAGACGTGCAGCAGGCGGCTCGCAAGCTGGCCGAATCCGAAAGCCGGGAAGGCCACAAGATCACGCTGCACTTCCCAAGTTATTTTCCGGTGATGCAGTACGCTGAAGATCGCGCTCTGCGCGAACGGCTGTACACGGCATACGTCTCGCGCGCCAGCGAACTCGGCCCGCCCGAGCGCGACAACACTTCGGTGATGCGATCTTTGCTCGAACTGCGCCAGGAGGAAGCTCGGCTGCTCGGTTACGGCAATTACGCCGAAGTGTCGATGGTGCCGAAGATGGCCGAGTCGCCGCGCCAGGTCAGCGAGTTCCTGCGTGACTTGGCCCGCCGCGCCCGGCCGAGCGCCGAACGCGACCTGGCCGAGGCGCGCGAATTTGCCGCGCGCGAACTCGGACTGCCCGAGTTGGCCGTCTGGGACCTGCCCTTTGTCAGCGAGAAGCTGAAGGAACAGCGCTACGCCTACAGCGAGCAGGAGGTGAAGCAATATTTCACCGAACCGAAGGTGCTCGAGGGGCTGTTCGGCATCATCGAAACTCTGTTCGAAGTCAGCATCCGTCCCGACGACGCGCCGGTCTGGCACCCCGACGTGCGATTCTTTCGCATCGAACGCAAGCTTCCCGGTCAGGCCGATGCCGCTCCGGAGCTGGTCGCGCAGTTCTACCTCGACCCGTATGCCCGCCCCGGCAAGCGACCCGGCGCGTGGATGGACGACGTGCGCAGCCGCTGGGCGCGGCCCGACGGCAGGTTGCAGACGCCGGTCGCGCACCTGGTGTGCAACTACACCGCGCCGGCCGAAGGCAGGCCGGCGCTGCTGACGCACGACGACGTGACCACCCTGTTCCACGAGTTCGGCCATGGCCTGCACCACATGCTGACGCAGGTCGACGAACTGGGCGTGTCGGGCATCTCGGGCGTCGAATGGGACGCGGTGGAGCTGCCCAGCCAGTTCATGGAAAACTTTTGCTGGGAATGGGATGTGCTGCGTCACCTGACCGCCCACGTCGACACCGGCGAGCCACTGCCGCGCGCGCTGTACGACCGCATGCTGGCGGCCAAGAATTTCCAGAGCGGCCTGCAGACCTTGCGTCAGGTCGAATTCGCATTGGTGGACATGCGCCTGCATGCCGAGCCCGGCAGCGAAGCCGACATCGCGGCGCTGGTCGCCGAGGTGCGCCGCGAAGTCGCGCTGCTGCCGCCGCCCAAATTCAACCGTTTCCTGCACAGCTTCTCGCACATCTTCGCGGGCGGCTATTCGGCCGGCTACTACAGCTACAAATGGGCCGAGGTGCTGTCGGCCGATGCCTGGAGCGCCTTCGAGGAAGCCGCCGCCAGCGGCGCCGTGCTCGACCTGGAAACCGGACGCCGCTACCGCAGGCAAGTGCTCGAGGCCGGTGGCAGCCGGAGCGCGATGGACAGCTTCAAGGCGTTTCGCGGCCGCGAACCGAACATCGACGCCTTGCTGCGCCACCAAGGCCTGGCTTGAGTTGCGCCAGCCAGGATGTCCTTCGAATCAACCCCGGAGAGATGCTCATGAAGTCCCACCCTGCCCGCCTCGTCCTCGCGAACGCTCGAGGGGTCGCCGGTCCGATGTGGATGTTGTCGGTCGCGGCGTCGTTGCTGCTGGCCAGCACAGCCAGCCTGGCCCAGTACAAGGTGATCGGCCCGGACGGCAAGATCACCTACACCGACCGGGCGCCCGGCCCCAGCGATGGCAAGGTGTCGGCACTCGGCGCGCGCGGCGAAGCAGCACCTGCCGAGCCGCCGCTGCCGCTGGAATTGCGCCAGCCCGTGGCCCGCTATCCGGTCACGCTGTATGTCACGACCGACGCGTGCGCGCCTTGCAACACGGCGCGCCAGTTGCTGCGCCAGCGCGGCGTTCCATTCACCGAGAAGCAGGTGACGACGACCGAAGACGGCGAGGCGCTGCAGCGCCTCACCGGCGGGCGCGATGCGCCGAGCCTCATGATCGGCGCGCAAACGCTGCGGGGGCTGTCGGCCGAGTTGTGGGCGTCGTACCTCGACTCTGCCGGCTATCCGGGTACATCGAAGTTGCCGCCCAACTACCGGTACGCAGCTGCCACGCCACTCGTTGCACGCCGCGAAACGGTCGCGCCGCCACGGCCTGCCGCGCCCGCGCAGACCGCGGCAACTGCCGAACCCGAGACATCCGCTACCGGTACGATCAAGTTCTGACCGCGCGTCGGCGCCGTCGGCACGACACGCCAGCGGTTTGTCGATACCGGGCACCGCGCCCAACTCCCGGAACATCGGCGCCGCAGCATTTGCGGCTTGCGGCACCTGCCGAGCAACGACTGCCGGCGCCACAAACGGTCCGTTGATCAGCGCCGGCAACGCCAGCGCCCACCGCAGTGGCCGACTCGCCACTGGCCGCTCACGTCACACGCTTTCGGGCTCGCCGGCCTCGGCATCGGCGGCCGGCAGCAAAGCCTGCGTGCGCTCGTCGCCGAGGCCCTGCACGGCGCTCAGCTTGCGGGTCATCACGCGGGTACGCACCTGGGCCGAATCGATGCTGCTGCTGGCCTCGTCGAGCTTTTTCTTGGTGCGAGCCAGCACGTCGCCGAACTTGCCGAATTCCGTCTTGACGGCCCCCAGCACTTCCCACACCTCCGCACTGCGTTTTTCCAGCGCCAGCGTGCGAAAGCCCATCTGCAGGCTGCTCAGCGTGGCCAGCAGCGTGGTCGGCCCGGCCAGCGTGACCCGGTATTCGCGCTGCAGCGCCTCCATCAGTCCGGGGCGGCGCAGCGCCTCGGCGTACAGGCCCTCGGTCGGCACGAACAGGATCGCGAACTCGGTGGTGTGCGGCGGCGACACGTACTTGTCGCGGATCGTGCGCGCCTCGGCACGCAGGCGCAGCTCGATCGCCTTGCCTGCGGCCTCTGCGCCGGGCGCGTCGGCGCGCTCCTGCGCGTCGAGCAAACGCTCGTAGTCCTCGCGCGGAAACTTGGCGTCGATCGGCAACCACAGCGGCAGGCCGTCGTCGCGCCGCCCCGGCAGGCGGATGGCGAACTCGACCCGCGCGCCGCTGCCCGGCACGGTCTCGACGTTGGTGCCGTACTGCTGCGGCGTGAACACCTGTTCCAGCAGCCCGGCCAGTTGCACCTCGCCGAACACGCCGCGCGACTTCACGTTGGTCAGCACCCGGTTCAGCGAACCGACATCGCGCGCCAACAGTTGCATCTCGCCCAGGCCGCGGTGCACCTGCTCGAGCCGTTCGGCCACCTGCTTGAAGCTCTCGCCCAGACGCTGCTCGAGCGTGGCATGCAGCTTCTCGTCGACGGTGGCGCGCATCTGTTCGAGCTTGAGTTCGTTGCCCTGCTGCAGCGCCGTCAGGCGAGCCTCGACGGCGCTGCGCACCTCGCCCAGGCGCCGCTCGTTGGTGTCGGACAACAGCCGCAGCTGCTCGCCCTGCGCATCACCGAAACGCTGCAGCGACTGTGCGCTGGCTTCGGCCTGGCGGCGCAACGCAACATCTTGCGCGTCGCGCGCTGCCTGGCTCTGCTGCGCCAGGGTCGTGGTGGCAGTCTGCAGCGACTGTGCCACCATCTGTTGCAGCATGCCGAGCTGCGCGCGCAGCGTGTCGATCTGCTCGTTCTGGGTGCGCGCCACGTCGCCCGACTGCGCGAGCAACGTCTGCTGGAACAGCGTGAGCGTGGCCGCCTGTTCCTGGCGCGAGCCGCGCGCCGCGTCCTGCACCTCGGCGCGCAGCACGCGCTCGAGCTGCTCGCTGCCGGCGCGGGCGGACATCTGCAGTGTCTGCGCCAGCACGTGGCCCGCCGAAGGATGGGTGCGGCGCGCGATCAACCACAGACAGATCGTCACCAAAAATACCAGCAGCACCGACAGCGCGAGCAGCGCCAACGTCAACCCATCGTTCATCGGCGGATTGTCTCAGCAGGCGGTTTCGACTAGCCTTCCCGGCGACCATCAAACTTCGAACTCATCCAGGAAAACTCCATGAAAACAACCGTCCGTCAAGGTTTGAAGATCAGCGTGCTGTCGTGTGCCGCCGTGGCCGTGCTGGCCGCCTGCGCCGGCGTGGGTAGCGTCAAGAGCGGCACGAGCTTTTTCGTCACCAGCACCGGCCTCGGCAACGGTGCCAACCTCGGCGGCCTGGCCGGTGCCGACAAGCACTGCCAGATGCTGGCCACCCAGGCCGGCGCCAGCGAGCGCACCTGGCGCGCTTACTTGAGCACGCAGGCCGCGGGGGGCAGCCCGGCCATCAACGCGCGCGACCGCATCGGCGCCGGGCCGTGGCTCAACGCCAAGGGCGTCGTGATCGCCAACTCGGTCGACGAGCTGCACTCGAACAACAAGCTCAACAAGCAGACCGCGTTGAACGAACGCGGCGAGCCGGTCAACGGCCGCGGCGACACGCCCAACGTGCACGACATCCTGACCGGTTCGCAGCCCGACGGCACCGGCATCGCCGGCAGCGTCGACAGCACCTGCCGCAACTGGACCAGCAGCAGCGAAGGCGCGGCAATGGTGGGCCACCACGACCGCATCGGCCTCGACGAGAGCGTGCCGGCGAAGTCGTGGAATTCGTCGCACCTGTCACGCGGCGGTTGCAGTCAGGACGCACTCAAATCCAGCGGCGGCGGCGGGCTGCTGTATTGCTTCGCGGCGAAATGACCTGTTTCGGTGATGACCTTTGACCGCGCAGCGCGGCGGCCCGAACGGTGGACTGGCGGCATCGCACCGGCAGTCGTCAGGGTGAGCCCTCACGGTGACTGAAAAGGGTCGGGTGCCGGTCCAGTCAGGCGCCGGCACGCCGGCCGAGTCCGTCACGGCGATCGAACTGGGCCGGGTGCTGTGCCTGGCCGGCCCCACCGCATCGGGCAAGTCGGCGGCGGCGCTGGCCATCGCGCAGGCGCTGGCGGGCCGCACCGCGGTCGAGATCGTCAGCGTCGACTCGGCGCTGGTGTACCGCGGCATGGACATCGGCACGGCCAAGCCCAGCGCGAGTGAACGGGCCGCCGTGCCGCATCACCTGATCGATCTGATCGATCCGTCGGAGTCGTACTCGGCCGCGCGCTTCGTGCACGACGCGCGTCGTGCCATTGCCGCCATCCACGCCCGCGGCGCGCTGGCGCTGCTGGTCGGCGGCACGATGCTGTACTTCAAGGCGTTGTTCGAAGGCCTCGACGCGATGCCGGCGGCCGACCCGAAGGTGCGCGCTGCGCTCGATGCACAGGCCGCCGCCGAGGGCTGGGCCGCGATGCACGCCGAGCTCGCACGCGTCGACCCGGTCAGCGCGGCACGCCTGCCACCGGGCGATACGCAACGCATCCAGCGCGCGCTCGAGGTCTACCGGGTCAGCGGAAGACCGTTGTCGTCGTTTCACAGCGTCAAGCCCGTCGGGCAGCCGCTGCCACCGCTGATCTCGCTGGAGCCGCAGGACCGGGCCTGGCTGCACCGCCGCATCGACGAGCGCTTTCGTCAGATGCTGCAGTCCGGTCTGGTGGCAGAAGTGAAGTCGCTGCGTGCGCGCGGCGACCTGCAGGTTTCGATGCCCTCGATGCGCTGCGTCGGGTACAGGCAAACGTGGCAGATGCTGGATGCTGGCGGGCTCGGTGCGTTCGGGCTCGATGGCAGCGGGCTCGATGCCCGCGCGCTCGATGCAGGGGCGACCAGCGCGCGCGCGCTCCATCCCGGAGCATCCGATGTCGGCCGCATTTCAGCCGCCGATCTGGCCACGCTGACCGAGCGCGCCACCGCCGCCACGCGCCAGTTGGCCAAGCGTCAGCTGACCTGGTTGCGCGGCATGCCGCAGCGCCACACCGTGGCGTGCGACCCACTGACCGCGCTGTCGGGCGTGGTCGAGTGCGCACTGCGTCACACGATCAGCTGACACGTCGGCGCGCCCCCCCGTTCGCGCGTGGCGGCGCCTGCTTTCACTGCTTAATCTCGTGCATCGGTTGGGGTAACTCGGGGCGCTGCCCCGCCCCGTCCGGCTCGAAAGCGCAGCATGTACCGAAATCTTTTGACCACCCTGACTTTGTCGCTGGCGGCCGCCGTGACCCACGCCGCGCCCGTGAGCGGTGTCGCCGACCGCCCGGACCCGGTGCAGCCCGCCCCTGCCGCCACCCCCGATGTCACCATGCAAGGGCTTTTCGTGGTGGATTTGTCCGAAAAGGATTCGACAAAGTCCTCGCCCCGGCAAGCAGCCAACCAACCGACGAGCAAGGCTGTCGAACAGTCGACAAGTCAAGAACAAAGGTCGGCGGACCTCAAAACCAAGCGAGATGACCGCCTCGAAGCGGCCGCCGTCAATCAGGTGCCCGAACCTTCCAGCCTGGCGCTGATGTTCGCTGCGCTGGTCGCCATGGGCGTTGTGAGCCGGCGATTGCAGCGCCGCTGATCGCGGCGGCATTGATCTGGCGAGGCGTGCGGGAAGCAGCGGGTCTGGCCGCTTGAGTGATGCCGGGATGGTGGGCGGCGCAGCCCAGGTGGGCTGCAGCGACGGCAGGTAAGGCCACCACGGCCGACTTCCTGCAAGGGCTTGAAGGCACATGGTTCAATCTGGACTCTGTACTCCACCCGCATGCTGAAACTCCGCAATCTCTCAAAACGCTACGGCACGTCGCCCGTTTATCAGCACGTGAATTTGGACGTCGCTGTCGGCGAGTTCGTCGCCATCGTCGGTGAGTCGGGCATCGGCAAGTCCACGCTGCTGAACAGCATCGCCGGGCTCGATTCACTCGACAGCGGCACGGTGCACCTGGGCGACCTCGAGATGAGCGCGCTCGATGAGCCGGGGCAAGCGCTGCTGCGGCGCCACTCTCTCGGCTTCATCTTCCAGGCCTTCCACGTGTTGCCGCACCTGAGCGTGGCCCACAACGTGGCTTTGCCGCTGCTGCTGCAGGGCCGGCCCGACCCGGCTCGGGTGGACGAGGTGCTGGCGGCGGTCGGCCTCGACGGCCTGGGCCCGCGCATGCCGCAGACGCTGTCGGGCGGGCAGTTGCAACGGGTGGCGATCGCGCGCGCGCTGGTGCATGCGCCGCGCCTGATCCTGGCCGACGAGCCGACCGGGGCGCTCGACGAAGCGAACGCCAACCAGGTGCTGGAACTGATCGGCGGCCTGTGCCGCGAGCTCAAGGCCAGCCTGCTGATCGCCACCCATGATGCCCGTGTCGTCGCCGCGCTGCCGCGGACGGTGGCGCTGGCCGGATTGAATCGGCAGCCCGCATGAACCTTCTGCGCATCGTCCTCGTCAGCCTGCGCGAACGCGCGCTGACCACCGTGCTGACCATGATCGCCCTGGCGCTGAGCGTCGCCCTGGCGGTAGCGATCCTGATCCTGCGCCGCGAGGGGGCGGCGTTGTTCGGCCAGACCGAATACGGCTATGACGTCGTGGTCGGCGCCAAGGGTTCGCCGCTGCAACTGGTTCTCAACTCGGTCTATCACCTCGACCAGAGCCCCGGCAACATCCCCTACCGCGTCTATGAGGATCTGCTGCGCGACCCCAGCTACCGGCCGATGGTCAAGTCGGCGGTGCCCTACGCGGTCGGCGACAGCTATCGCGGCCACCGCGTCATCGGCACCCTGCCGCGGCTGTTCGGCTTCGCTGACGATGGCCAGGCCCTTGCCGAGGGGAAGGTCCACGAGTACCGGCCGGGCCGCATGGTGCTGC
>ENA-OFCX01000872-OFCX01000872.1-metagenomes-genome-assembly--contig:-NODE-872-length-13770-cov-21.315931_pt1 | contig 13770 bp, 13 predicted proteins | sample MGYA00153384_OFCX01 | MGnify analysis MGYA00153384
TCGAAAACCCAACTTAGGATTACGATCGACAGGAATTTTCAAACTCAAACCACTATTGGTAGTGCCTAGCGATCGCAAAAACACCACAGGTACCCCGTGAACACTTACAATTATTTTATTACAACGGGACGATTGAGATTCTGATGCCAGATGCAGCACATGAATTGTTTCACAAGATTATTGCAATTTTAATTTCCGATGGCTATCGAAAAGTAAACCGCAGTCAGATTCCAGTACTCGCTCCCATCGATCTAGAGATAATAGCAGAGTGTATTCTCATTGGTGAAACTTCGCGACTCGACAAAGCTGTTGAAAGATTTCGATCGGCACATCCAATCGTTAATCGATAGATTTCAATCGTCGATCCAGTCTAGCAAGTAGCAACTTGGATCGTACATTTAAATTAACCCCTTAATCATCGATTGATATAGTGCTTGAAAGCGGGTTTTTGCTTTGAGTTTGGCGAGGATATTATTCATGTGAAACTTCACCGTACTTTCGCTGACGATTAGTTGACTGGCAATATCTCGATCGCGCAATCCTGTTGCTAGAAGACTGATAATTTCCTGCTCTCGATCGGACAGATGAATCGACTCCGACGGGGCGGCAATCTCCCAATATTCACCCCGTGTCACTGCTGCTACAGCCGAGCGCAATTCGCTCGGGGTAATTGATAGATTTATTTTTCCTCTGGCTTGGGGCGGAATTTTGTCATCGGTGGCAATCCACAGTAATTTGGGTGTAGTTGTCACCAGCGATCGATCGTCTGTCAGTAGCAGTAAATCGGGATCGACGATCGGTGCCACGGATAATCCTGCCAGCTCGATTAAATGGGAAAATGCCATTTGCAACACAGAGGAGCGGCAACGCAGGTTCACGCGCACACCTGAGCCACTAGGGGTAGAACTAATTGTCAATACCATCCGCAGCAACTTGCGATTTGCATGGGGGTGAATTTCGAGGGTTCCGCCTAGACAAACTGCTTCTAATTGAACTGCACCAAAGGCTGTAGCCACCGATGTATTTTCTAGACATCCTGAAATGACGGCTTCTAGAGAGGCTACTGCTGATGCAGATGCACCCACGTACGTCAGCCGACTGTGGACGCAAGGGAGTTGGCTCAAGACTTCCGCTGCTCTGAGAAATAAGTTGTGGGGCGGTAATGATAGAGATCGCTCGGTACCCATCAACGTTAATTGGGTGGGTTTGAGTATATTAGCAATCTGCTCGGAAAGGGGCGCAGGAGCGGAAAAACTAACGGCTGGCGATCTCCAAGTTAGTTTTTCCTGTTGATATAGCAACGCTGCTGCTAAACCGATCGTCGTGGCAGCACATAAGCTTTGCAGGATCTCTAAAAATTCGGGCAACATCTCGTACTGGCTGAATACTGCCAATACCCCGATCGAATCGCCATTTACCACCAGCGGATATCCCGCAAATCCTTTAATACCATGAGCGAGTGCCCAATCTCGATCGAGTACCCAGGTTTCCGCCGCTAATTGGTTGCTCAAAAAGGGAATTTGATTCTGAGCGATTTTACCCACTTTAAAGGCACCCACCGGAACTCTAGCAAAGAAGCCATCCGTGCGCTGATATAGCCCTGCTGATGCGACGAGTTTGAGCATGGTGCGATCTGTTTCCATCAGCCAAATTCGGGCAAACACGCAGTCAAATTTCTCGACTAAGCCATCGGTAACTTTCCGAGCGATCTCCGCTGGCTCCAGACAACCACTCAAACTGTTCGCGATCGAATTTACCTGCTGCAAATCTACCAATAGTTGGGTTCGATCGAGCATTTCCTTCCCAGATTCAACCACGGGTAATACTCCGTAACAAAAGTCTAGCTATCTATTTACGATCCAGCTAGATCCATTAAGACTCGATCGGGTAAATGTAGCTGTATGTTGGGATACGAAAATTACCGCGATCGACAATAGATACTAAATCTACCCGCTCTTGTCGATCGAAAATTCAGCAGATGGGATCGGATTGGTGCAGCGGTGGAACAGCATCAATTCTTAATTAATGTCCTGAAACAACGACTCTTTATAACTAGGATCGATTTCCCATTCTTCGTTCTCGCCACCGATAAATAACTGGACGATTTCGACGTATTCTTTACTCAACTGGGACAATGAATTGATCAGAATATCGATCGCGATCGCATCACTAGTTCCCAAATCCATCCAACACCGCGCCCAGTTTCCCTCGTATTCAAAGTCTCCCATATTGTGCATGAGCGACATCATCGTGCTATCAGCAGCATCATTGTCATAATCCATATAACTCAGATCCAAGCCTGTTTCTTGAACCTGACTATTTTCGGCATTAAATCCACCCAATTTACCCAAGAAAAACCATGAAGAAAAAACTTCCTCAACTAACTTCTTCTCTTGTTCTGAAGGTACATTGTTAAACTCCAGCCAAAACCAAACATCAAATTGACTGAACTCACGAAATTGGACTTGCATGTTAATTAGGCTTTAGGCTTTAGGCTTTAGGTTTTAGGTTTTAGATGTAAGGTGCGTTACTGCTCATGCCTAACGCACTATCTGTTCCCAAGGGTCTGATTTAGAATCACTATAATTACATGAATCTAGTTAAATTAATCCGGTAACGTTCCTTTTTGGTGATGGCGATTTCGCCAACTTCTAGTCTACCTTTACCACGAATAGCAATTAAGTCTCCGGCTTTGAGTGCATGAGAGGATTGAGCGATATCTTTCCAATTTACGCGCACATCACCGCTGGAAATCAGATCGACCATTTTACTACGAGACATCCCAAATCCAGCAGATGCGATCGCATCCAGCCTCAGGGAAGCTTCAGTCGTCACCATTTCTTTTTTCTTGGGTTCGCGAATTTTTAATTCACTTAATTCGATCCGTCGAGTCTTCACAGGTACCGATCGAACTTGAGTCAAATGAGTTTCTAAAAACTCGACCAATTCCGGTGCGACAATTGCTTGGGCACCTTGTTCACCCAAGACGATAATATCACCTGTTTTGTCACGGACGATGCCACAACCCAACATCGAACCTAAAAAGTCTCGATGAGTGGGCGGATCGAAGAGAAAATTCCCAGCGATCTGTACGGCGGCTAAAGGCACTTGACTGGGTTCAAATGCTAATTCACTCCGACAGAATCCTAACCGCTGTCTCTCGGCTTGTGGATATCCACCTGTAGCGATTAATTCGATGTCGGAGAGACGGCTAAATACTCCTTTGATTTCGGCGATTTCTGGTGGGGATAGAAAGTCTGTCTCGACTACTTCCCAAGTCTTAATTGCTTGTTCGGCTAGATCGATCGCGCGTGCTACGACTTCACGATTTTCAACGACACGTTTTAATAATTCTTCTCTTGGGAGCATTTTATCAGTTGACAGTTGACAGTTTACACTAAGCGAAGCCGAAGTGTTGACAGTTGACAGCTACGATATTTCTATTGATACATATCGGTGTAGACTTGGATCTTTTCTGGGTCGCATTTACGCAATATTGTTGTGGCTTGTTGCAGGAGTAGTTGAGAACCTTGGACAACAATTAGATATTTACCTGCATCAATTCGGTTGCGATATGGCACAGAATCACTAGTACCAAAGCCAATCCCCCCACCACCACCGATGAATACACTACCCATCGCACCACCGATCGATCCGAGTAAGCCACTGATGATATGGTCGCCGATTTCTCCCGCCCAGGCAAATGTATGTAAATTTGTGAGGATGCTAAAGCCAGCTCCACCCACAAAGCCAAAGGGAACCAGCCAAGTTGCCATCAATTTAGCTTGTTTCTGCGCTACTTCGTTGGGATCGATTAGTCCAAATTCATCGATACTTTTGTAACCACGACCGAGAATGGTAACTTTGCTCAGAGGTAAGCCTTGCTTTTCCAATAGCGTATATGCTGATTCTGCTTGGATGCGATCGGCTAATACAGTAACTAGATAATTATTATTCATGATGATTTAATTATAAAAGCTTTATGTTTAATTTGAATTATGCCGATCGCCGCGAAGTCAGATCTTCGTGAGGCTCCTACAGCATGAATTATAAAAATTGCACAAAGGATCGCCCCGTTGGACAGCTAATCCGGTTAAGATGTGCTATTGCGTTGACCTTTACCCAACAAAACCGATCGTGTCTAAAGTTCTTGTTTCCGATCCTATCGACCAAGCGGGGATTGATATCCTCTTGCAAGTCGCTACTGTAGACGTAAAAATTGGCTTACCGCCAGCAGAATTGGCGCGGATTATTGGTGACTACGATGCGATCATGATTCGATCGGAAACCCGTGTCACTAAAGAAATTATTGAAGCTGCTACCAATCTCAAGATTATCGGACGCGCAGGCGTTGGGGTAGATAATGTGGATGTCCCCGCAGCTACCCGCAGAGGGATCGTAGTAGTGAATTCCCCTGAAGGTAACACGATCGCGGCTGCCGAACATGCACTCGCGATGATGCTCTCGATGTCTCGCTACATCCCCGAAGCCAATCAGTCGATGAAAAGCGGACAGTGGAACCGCAAGCAGTTTGTCGGCACTGAAGTCTACAAGAAAACGCTCGGTGTCGTAGGTTTGGGTAAAATTGGCTCTCATGTCGCGACTGTTGCCAAAGCGATGGGGATGAAATTATTAGCCTACGATCCGTTTATTTCGGCAGAACGCGCTGAGCAATTGGGTTGTAGATTGGTAGATTTGGATACAATTTTCTGCGAATCGGACTATATCACACTACATATCCCCAAAACTCCAGAAACGGCAAACTTAATTAACGCCGAAACATTGGCAAAGATGAAACCCCAGGCGCGGATTATTAACTGTGCGCGGGGCGGAATTATCGACGAAGCTGCTTTGGCGATCGCCCTCCGTGCGGGTACAATTGCTGGTGCAGCGATCGATGTATTTGCGATCGAGCCACTCGGCGAATCAGACTTACGCTCAATAGGCAAAGAAATCGTCCTCACCCCCCACTTAGGAGCCTCTACAGCCGAAGCCCAAGTCAATGTCGCGATCGATGTTGCCGAGCAGATTCGGGACGTGCTACTGGGGCTACCAGCTCGGTCTGCGGTGAATATTCCTGGCTTACACCCAGACGCACTCCAGCAGCTCAAACCGTATCTCCAACTTGCCGAAACCCTCGGCAATATGGTCAGTCAACTAGCTGGCGGACGCATCAACGATCTCCAAGTATGTCTATATGGAGATCTTGCCGAACAACAAACTCGACCAATTATTACCGCCGCGCTCAAAGGTTTACTCTCTCCCGCACTCCGAGAACGAGTCAACTATGTCAACGCAGGTATCGAAGCTAAAGAACGGGGCATCCACGTCGCTGAAACTCGCGACGCATCAGTTCGCGACTATGCGGCGACACTCAAGCTAATTGCCAAAGGTTCTTTGGGTCAACATTCAGTTACAGGTGCACTGTTGGGTGATGCTGAGATGCGAATTACTAGCGTTGATGATTTCCCTGTCAATGTCGTACCTACTCACGATATGTTATTCACGGTGCATAAAGATGTACCAGGAATTATTGGGATTATTGGTTCCCTATTGGGTAAATTCAATGTCAATATTGCTAGTATGCAGGTCGGACGCAAAATCGTGCGCGGCGATGCTGTCATGGTACTGAGTCTCGACGATCCATTACCCGATGGCATTCTAGCAGAAATTAAACAGGTGACGGGAATTAGTGATGCTTACACTGTGACGCTAACTAATTAAAAGTTGAAATTTAGATCGATCTTCAGAACGTGGATTGAATAGACCTCCTGCAAAAGTCCAGGGTTTAATTTGGATAGAGGGTAGAGGGTGGCGATTCTAAGCTGAGATTTTGTTCCCCACTGGTTCGTAGGAGGTCTCATAACTTACAACTCTTGCGCTATTTATGGGCAATTTATGAATTGTCCATAAATAGCATCTGGGGTGAGTGCAGGAGGATTAGCGGGTATTAGAGGATAAATGGATGCGTCTAATACCTAAGTCAGTTCTTGCAAATTGGTGATAATCTGGCTGACATCGAGAAACATTATGTTATTGTGGTGATGAAATATTAACTATTCACCACAGTTAATATCTGAAGACAGTTATTAGAATTTATACGTCAACATCTAGAAATATGTCTAATAGCTGGTGGGAAATTAAAATTGAGTGCATCCCCGATCTCGAAGAGAATATCTTTTGGAGACTGAGTGAGTTTGGGTGCAAAGGAATGTCCACTCAACAGCAAGGTAGAGAAATCCTAATTTCTGCATATATTCCCCAAGTTCAGGTCAAACTACTCGCAATATCCGATCTCTCCATGGTATTGGAGGATGATGCTAAAGAAATAGGTTGCGAGTTGCCCGTAACTAAGTGTAATCTGATTGATGAAGAAGATTGGTCGAGTAGTTGGAAACAACATTGGCAACCGCAACCGATCGGCGATCGATTGTTAATCAATCCAGCATGGTTGGAGCCACCAACAGATTCAGATCGAACTATCCTCAAACTCGATCCAGGTGTAGCCTTTGGCACGGGTACTCATGCGACTACCCAACTGTGTCTAGAAGCCCTCGAAATGCGCCTGCAACCTGGGACAAATCTCACGATTGCCGATATCGGTTGCGGATCTGGTATTCTCTCTACAGCAGCATTATTGTTGGGTGCCCAACAGGTGTATGCCGTTGATAATGACCCACTAGCAGTCAAAGCCACTGGCGAAAATCGCGCTCTAAATCTGATTCCAGCCGAAAAGTTAATCGTCGAGTTGGGGAGTATCGAAAAACTTCAGTTGATGATTCCGGCTCCAGTCGATGGTTTTGTCTGCAATATTTTAGCAGATGTAATTATCCAACTTGCCCCTTCAATGGCGGCGATCGTCAAGCCGAAAGGCTGGGCGATTTTGAGCGGGATTCTGTCGAGTCAGGTGGCTGATGTCTCCCATGTACTGGAGCAAAATGGCTGGGTAGTCGGTACAGTCTGGAATCGCTTGGAGTGGAGCTGTATCAATCTCAAGCATAAGTAGGCTTTAGGCTTTAGGATCGATGTCTCGGCTGATCGATGGCGATGCTTGCGTGCTATTAATTACCTAAAGCCTAAAGCCTAAAGCCTAAAGCCTAAGACCTAAAGCCTAACCCCTAACCCAGATTGCTCGATGAACTGGTAAGCCGCGATTGAGGGTAGCTATTTCTCGCTCTGTGGGGATTGCGAGTGGATTTGGCTCCAGCCAGTTGGTTTGAGTGCGGCGGAAAGCTGGATTTTCGCTAAATCGATCGCACATTTCTTGCGCTACCCACTCTAAATCGGATTGCAAAAATACTTCACCACCACTAGGTAAATAGCGAGCGATATCATTAACTAATTCTGGTTGAACGACTCGCCGTTTAGCATGTCTATTTTTGAAACAGGGATCGGGATATTGAATGCTAATCCGCTGTAATTTACCAGTTGAAAGCGATGCGAGTAAGGTTGCTAGTGAAATATTTATATTGCCAAATACATAGTGGAGATTGGTTACACCTGCTTCATCTCGGATACGATTGGCTTGGATGACTAGAGCTTCGCGAATTTCAATCCCTAAATAGTTCCATTGTCGATCGAGTTGTGCCGACTCTAGCAAAAATCGTCCTCCAGCACTCCCAATATCGAGATGAATCGGTGCGGACAAATCGGGATAAACTACCGACCAATCGGGCGGAATCAGTGGCTGTTGGTAGATAATACTGAGCGGATTAACATGCTGTCTAACTTTGATCCGAGACATGGAACTAGTTTAATGTGTGGGTTAGATTTAGGAATATTTTCCCAAAAATAGATGAAGCTAGCAAATTTTAGATCGCGCTCCTCGTTATCTAAAATTTGCTAGCCAAATCGGAAAATAGCCATGGGTAAAGAAGATGACTCAACTGAGCGATTGAAACCTAGATTTCACAATGGTTATCATCTCAATATTACTCTCTACTTTGACGATTAGATCGCTGGCTCGGTCAAGGTTTGCCCGATCGCTCTTGGCAAATTGAGACTGTAGCTAGTCTCGATTTATTCATCCCCGTTTTTATCAATTTGCTTGAGATGAATGTGCTTCCGTCCTAGTGAAATTTCAAATACGTCTCCTTCCTGTAAACCCATTAGCTTGGTATAAGCAGCACCAATCAATAAGTTATTATTGGATTGGACAGTGATTTTGTAACTAGCACTGCGACCGCCACGACCGCCACCAACAGCTTTACTATCTAACTGAATGCCTTCAGCATCGATTAGCGCGTTCAGAAACTTCATCATGTTGACTCGCTCGACACCATTCTTGGTTTCGGTAAAGTAGCCGCATTCACGCGCTTTATCTTCTTTAGTTGCGCTGCCAAGGTCTTTGACTTTTTGAAGTAGTTCTTCGCCAACTAACGGCTCAATATTTTTCTTATTACTCATCAACTTAGATTTCAAACTAGAGGGTTTAACGCTGTCCGGCGTTGCGGTTTTGCTAAATTAGCCCTACCATTAGTTATTGGAGGTTGCTATTAGCACTTATCACCATAGTACACTGACTAGAGTGAGTTTGTTAAGTATCTCTATCTAAAATACCATCTTTTTTAGATTGGAACGAAACTTATCTTCAAATGTCAGGTAAGTGGTAAATAGTCAACAGTCATTGACAGTTGATGAAATTAAATTAAATTCCTGATATTGGTCGATCGTTAGATATTAATAGTTCTAAGTAATCGATAGTTGGAGCCAGAAGATTCCGACTAGATGCTAGGATTGGATTGACCCGATCGTGCGACTTACCGACTCACGATCTTTTCGCACGTAGGTTGCCACCGAAGGTCGAGTAGTCAAGGCACCAGGATGAAATAGCCCAAACGCAGATGAAACTTACTACGCGCGGACATTACAGCGTCAAGGCGATGCTAGATCTCAGTTTACAGCCAGACTATGGGCCAGCTTCGGTGAGCGCGATCGCACTGCGGCAGTATTTGCCCATACCATACCTAGAAAAATTGCTGATCGAATTACGGCGAGCCGGACTAGTCAAATCGATTCGGGGTGCCCATGGTGGTTATCAACTGGCAAAAAAACCCACCCAAATTTCTTTGAGTGATATCTTAATGGCTGTTGGTGAATCAATGGTCGCTGACAAACCGCATCTCCATGAATCCCGCTCGGTACAAGTCAACGATACCAATTTAGCCGCAGATTGGGTCACGCTCATGGTGTGGAGCAGGCTCAACGAAAAACTTCAAGCTGCTTTGGCAAGTATTTCTTTAGCAGATCTCTATTACGATGCCCGTAGTTGGCAAGCTGCCCAAGGGGAAGTGACTAATTATATTATTTAGGATATAGCTCCGACTCCTGTCAAAAGTCGGAGCTATATCCTCATCATCTACATCTTGCTGATAATCCGCTGAAGGATTTCTACTCCCGAAAGTGCTTGCCAGCCAAAAAGACCGACGATAACTAAGTTGATACCAATGTGACTGTATCTTGCCCAATCCATCCCTTTTTGCATGTAGGGAGATAGCGAGGCTGATACAGCAATTAAACCAGTCATCCCCAGACCTGCTAGTAGGTGCGGGCCGAAAAATAACTTACCATTATTGATATAAGTAGCAGCCATACCGCCGATCGAGCCTAACACCATTACGGCTAGGACGATTGAGCCGATTTGATGATGGCGGATATTAAATTTGCCTTGGATTAGTTTTTTCTTTTCCTCACCAGTTGCACTGCGTGTTTTCCGAATTTGGAAGCCCAGATACATGGCATATAGGGAAGTTGCTAATAAAATCCACATTAGCGGCGGATGGATAAAATTGAGGTATGGTTTGATATTAGCGGGAATAAAGTCCATAGGATCGGCGAAATTGACGTAAAAGTTTATCAGAATATCTATAAAAGTTAGCATAAAATTTGTTGGTGTTGGCGATCGCCTACTGCTCGATCGGATCTGCTCGAACAGAGGATCGAGTACCACCAAATCTATTAACAGTTCGACTGCCAAAATTTATGACGATCGCCGATCGGTTCAATCTTTTCCTCATTCAGTCCGCTAAACTAGGTAGCTGTCGTCAAGTTGCTGTTGCTCTAGAACGTGGTGCCCAAGTGAATACGGCTGATGCCCAGGGTACCACTGCGCTGATGTTTGCCGCCCAGAAAGGTTTTGCTCAAATTGTCGAGCTACTGCTCGCTACTGGTGCAGATGTAAATATTCATCGGTGTCAATTTGGGACTACTGCGCTGATGTTCGCCGCCTCCGCCAATCGGATTGCTGTTGTGGAGCAGTTATTGGCGCAGGGGGTAGATGTAGATGCGACTAATGAAGATGGCAGTACCGCGTTGATGGGGGCAACTTTGGCTGGGGCGCAGGAAATTGGATCGTTGCTGATCGCGGCTGGTGCAGATGTGGTGAAGATCGATGCTGATGAAGATAATGCTCTGAATATTGCGATTAGTCAAAACCATCCTCACATCGTGCGACAGCTAATTAGTGCTGGGGCAGATATTAATTATCGCCGGAGTGATGGCAAAACGCCGTTGTTACTGATGTCTGCTCCAGGCGATCCGACTATCCTCAGTCTGTTATTAGCAGCCGGAGCAGATCCCCAAGCGGTGGATCTCGATGGTGATAGTCTCATGATAATTGCTGCCGAACGTGGGGATACTCGCCTGATTCAACCGCTGATTGATGCTGGAGTCGCAATCGATCTTCAAAATAATGACGGCTGGACACCCCTAATTGTGGCTACATCTGCCGGACAGATCGAAGTTGTCAGGCTGCTTTTGGCTGCTGGAGCCGATCCAAATCTTCAGTCTCAGGAGCTAGAAACTGGATTGCACTTAGCCGCGATCGAAGGTAATGCCGATCTAGTTAGGCTGCTAATCGGTCATGGAGCGAAGACAGATCTAATTACTGGTCTGGGTGATACGCCACTAGTTTTAGCGACCTTGCACGGGCACACAGTAGCCGTAGCAGCGATTCTAGAGTCTTGCCCAGACCTGGGTGCCCATCAGCAGGGTGTGACGGCTTGGGGACTGGCGATCGTCAATCAATCTACCGAAATTGCTCAGTTACTATTAGCTGCTGGTGTGTCACCCGTACAGATCCTCAAAGGTGGGCAAACGCCGCTAATTATTTCAGCGATCCACGGTAATTTGGAATTGGTGCGATCGCTTATAGATGCCAAAGTCGATCCCAATATTCAAGATAATTCGGGAGCGACAGCCCTAATGTGGGCAACTCATCGCCGACATCATCGCGTTATCGAGTTATTACTGGCGGCCGGATGCGATCGCACCTGCAAAAATCCTGGTGGTTTAACCGCTCTCGATTTGGCTCAGATGAATCGCGATCGATCGGCAATCGCTCTCCTCACCACAATTTAGCAATCTAAAAGTATTTACCTGCATTAATCGAGGAAGTCATCCCAATCAGTAATTATCGTCGGTAGTTTATCCCAATTTTATGCCGATTAACCCTTTGAGCGTATTTTACAGCGTACCCGTGCGATGGGAACTAGATTCTTCTGGTCGTGTACATTTGTTGTGGAAATGCGATCGAGTTGCGATGCGGGGGATCTCTCAAGCTGGAAATTTCGATCTGGCGGAGATACCCCTAGCAGATCTGCATCAAGTAAATATTTATGTCGATCGACTATTAGTTGCCAATCCTGAGTTGATAACTGTCGCGATCGATAGTTTATACAAAGTAGCATTAGCACCCGCACCAGATCCGCATCACAATTGTTGGTTTAATTTCATCACCTCGATGACAGTTAAAGCCGCACAGCACACCTGGAACAGAATTCCCAGATCGCAACAGTCGGAGGAGTTATTCGAGCGACTAATTACCCCGACTGTGAGCATTCAACAGCTCCTGACTGGTTTCAATCCCAAATATCATCCCAATCTACTAGTAGGATTACAAGCATGGACTTATAGGGTTGTGAGGTACAACTCCTTTGCCGATCTCAGGGCAAATGGGCATCCGTATTGTGGACTATCAAATTTTGGAATTGTCTCTCGATCGAGTCATAAATTAATTCGGAAAGCCCTACTCGGTAATATTACGCCGACTCAATTTGAATCCTATGTATCGATCTCCAAAGTATTTAAAAACTATTTGGCTCGATCGAGGATAAGTGTAAATAATTTAAAATTGGATGATTGGCAAGCAATTTTAGTCGAGTTACACTCGTTATCTATTAAGATCGCTATTGAAGAATTGCAGGGAATAGTCGATCGTGTCGGTATGCTAATTCGCGCAGATCGCAGCCCGATAATCGAGAAATATGACGATCGGGATCGCTCTATTCCAATCGATCGTTATGTTAGTCCTCCACCGCCAGATTTTGAAGAGTCTCAGCAGTTAGTTGGGCAGCTATTGATGCTCGTCGATGGATTTATTAGTAGTTTGCCTGTCGAAACCCAGCAGATTGTCAAACTTCGCCATCACCAAAAACTCACCCAAGCAGATATTGCCAAGATCGTCCCTAAAGATCAATCGGCAATATCTCGGTTGTTAGGCAAAATTTATCTAAATTTACTCGATCTGATTCACAGCCAAGTTTCACATCCCGACAGTGGTAAGCCCCAAAGAAATAGTCTATCGATCCAAGCGGCTGCTCAATTGTTAGAATACTACTTTAAACAAAAGTATCCAGCGAAAATCACATAAATACTCTTGGTTGGTTCAAGTAATTAATGTTCTAATTTAGCTTAAATATATGAATAGCTTACCCCACGCAGTTCAAGCGTTAACAAAAATATATCCAGAGCATATCTGGATTAGTGTCAATTTTGATAGTTTAGATAAATGTCAGAGTCTAGCTGAGATCGAGCTGATGTCGATCGCAGCAGTGAAAAAATATCTAAGCGATTTAGGCTTAGTTGTCAAGTCGGCTTTTCCGAGTGTGGAATCTCAACTAATATCGGTAATAAACTTAGTCAATGGCTTTGCTCTATCTATTTACGGTATTAAAATAGCATTTATTCTGAGTCACGATCTAGACTTATTAGGCTTTGAAGTTCCGCGAGAATGGGTGGATTTAAGTAATTGGGCTGCTGATTACTATGTACCGATTCAGGTAGATTTAGAGCAAAATTATCTACATCTATGGGGCTTTATCTCTCATCAGCATTTGCTTCATACGGCAACTCTAGATCGAAATTTGCAGAGCTATGAAGTTGAGAATATCGATCTAATTGACGAGCTAGATCTGCTCTGGGTTGCTGGCGATCTAGTTGCTAGTGGCGGATTAGCACCGGAGCGCGGACAAATATCTAGTTCGACATCATTATCGAATTCAGAAGCACAAGTATTAATCGATCGATTGCAGCAACACAAGTCGATATTTTCACCGCGTCTAGTATTACCCTTCGAGCAGTGGGGCGCAATTATTAATTCTCCCGAACATCTAGCCGCATATATCAATCCAGCACCAGCAATAACTAAGATCGGTGACTGGTTTCGATCGCAATTAGCTGTAGTTAAAACTGCAAGTAAGACCATAGTAGATCGAGGATGGGTAGCAATTGATGAATTTTGTAAGCAGCCGATTTTATCAGGTTTCTGTGCTGCTGGTAAGAAAACTAAGTTCGGAGTACACGGAATTGCGCTGAATACCGATCTAGAAATTCATCGTGCAGTTAAGAATTTATACACCAATCAGCATTCAACTAATAAAGTAGATCTACCCGACATCGATTCACCTGCGGGCTTACTTATTCACTTAATCCAATCTACTACCGATGAAACTTTGCGCTGGCAAGCCGCAGAATACTTGTGGACGATCGCCC
>ENA-OFCX01000879-OFCX01000879.1-metagenomes-genome-assembly--contig:-NODE-879-length-13717-cov-3.343874_pt1 | contig 13717 bp, 14 predicted proteins | sample MGYA00153384_OFCX01 | MGnify analysis MGYA00153384
AGGCCATCGCGTTGGTGCCCGGCATCGAACTGGAGATTGGTCCGTATGCCTTGGTGGTTCGCAAGTCCGCTTTTGTGCCAGGAGCGACGCCAGTCAGCCTCCCTGCACATCCACCAGTGCAGGTGCCCGTACTACTGCCAGAACCCGTGGCGCAAGTGCCGCCTTATTCAGCTGCACAACCGGCATCGTTACCGCCACCGCCACCGCCACCGATGCCGATGCCGATGCCGATGTGCACCCTGCCGCCTCGAACCTGGCCGCGGCTGCGGCCCTCCCGCTGGACGTGTTGTGCATCGAGGACAACGAAGTCAACGCTCTGCTGCTGCGTGAAACGCTGCACCGCCTGCGTCCGGGCTGGCCGTTGCGCGTGGCCGGCACCGGCGTCGAGGCGACGCAGATGCTGCGTGACGCGCCCGCCGCGCTGGTCTTTCTGGACCTCAACCTGCCCGACGTGCAAGGGCTGGAGTGGCTTGCCTGTGCACGCCACGCGGGCCTGTTGCAAGGCGCCGAGGTGGCGCTGGTGACGGCCGATGTGATGCCACAAACACGAGCGGCGGCCCACGAAGCGGGGCTGCGCCACTTCCTGAGCAAGCCGTTCCTGATGGCCGACTTGGAGCATCTGCTCGGTAACCTGGCCCTGACCAGCCCGCCGTTGCGTGACGGTCACCTGGCGTGGCGCTGAACGGAGCCACCACGCCCGCAGTCTGACTAAGCCGCCGGTACCCGCTGGCGCCAAGCGTCGGCTTCAAAGCCCACGGTGATGGCGCCGTCGGCCCATTCCACCACCGGGCGCTTGATGCAGCTGGGGTGGGCGCGCATCACGGCCATGGCGCCGGGTGCGTCGACCACGGTAGCGCGGGTGTGGTCATCCAGCTTGCGCCAGGTGCTGCCCTTGCGGTTGAGCAGTGTTTCCCAGCCGCACGCCGCCACCCAGGCAGGCAGCCGTTGGGCGGGCACACCCGCCTTGGCAAAGTCGTGGAAGGTGCTGGCCATGCCTTGCGCGGCCAGCCAGGCACGGGCGCGCTTGACGGTGTCGCAGTTGGTGATGCCGTGGACGACGGTGGTCTGGGCCATGGTGGGGCGGCAGCATAACCGCGGCGATGCGTGAAGGCGACGTCTGAAAGCGTGACCTGAACGCGCGCCCTACATTTCGCCGCCCATCAGCCGAAAGAACAGGTCATCAATGAATTTGAAAAGTGCGGTGGAAGCCGCTTTCTTCATCGACCGATGAATCTCGAGGTTCGTATGACCACACACAGAACCTCATTTCCTGCGTCCGGCCCGCCGGGGCGACCCAGGGGCGTGTTGTGCCTGGGCATGGCCCTGCTGTCCGCCTGCGCAGGCACGCCACTGCTTGAGCCGACCGGCCCGCCGCGCGCTGAAACGGTGGTGGCCGTGACTGACGCGGCCGAGCTGATCCGCTTCAACGCCGGCCAACCCCAGCGGGTGCTGCAGCGCCTGCCGTTGAGGGGCTTGCCGGCTGGCGACCGGCTGGTGGGTATCGACTACCGCGTGGCGCGGGGAGTGTTGTACGGCCTGTCTGCCGGCGGCTGGCTTTACACCATCGACACCGACACGGCTCAGCTCACGCGCGTGGGCGATGGCGCGCCGGTGAACCTGAAGGGCACGCGCTTTGGCGTCGACTTCAATCCTGCTGCCGACCGCCTGCGGGTGGTAAGCGACGAGGGCCAGAACCTGCGCCTGCACCCCGACACCGGCGCGTTGGTGGCCACCGACCCGGCGGTGACCGGGCCGGGTGTCGCGGTGCGCCTGGGCGGCGCGGCTTACACGTACAACAAGAAGGACGACAAGCTGACGAGCAACTTCGTCATCGACATGGCCAGCGGCACCTTGATGCTGCAGGGCACGCGCGAAGGCGCGGTGCCGGCGGTGTCACCCAACACCGGCTTGCTCACTGCCGTCGGCACGGTCGGCACATTGGGCACCGGGCCGCTGGAGGACGCCGCTTTCGACATTGCCGATACCAGCAACGCCGCGCTGGCGGCCCTGCGCGTGGCGGGCAAGACGCGTTTGCATCTCGTCGATCTGGACACCGGCCGCGCCACGCTGATCGGCACGGTGGGCAACGGCCGCGCCATCTGGGGCCTGGCCATCGTGCCGTGAGGCGCTGGCCCATGCCTGCCTGGTTCATCACCGCCTGGATCATGGGTAGGCGCGGGCCCGCCCGGCGCGCCGCCTGGCGCACGGGGCTGGCGGGCCTGGGGTGCGTGGCCGCTGCGCTGCCCGCATCGGCGCTGGAGGTGCTGGTCACCAACCCGGCCGGACAGCCGCTGCCCGGCGCGGTGGTGTTCCTCGAATCGCGCGAGGCGCGCGCCACCGTGAGGCCGGTGGCCAACGCCGAGGTGGCGCAGGCGCAAAAGCGGTTCACGCCGTCAGTCAGCGTGGTCACGGTGGGCAGCGCGGTGAGTTTCCCCAACCGCGACACGGTGCGCCACCACGTGTATTCGTTCTCGCCGGTGAAGAAGTTCGAGATCAAGCTTTACGTCGGCACACCCGCCGCCCCCGTGGTGTTTGACGAGCCCGGCATCGCTGTGCTGGGCTGCAACATTCACGACCAGATGGCCGCCTGGATCGTCATCGTGGCCACACCCTGGTACGGGAGCACGGGCGACACCGGCCACGTCAGTTTGCCGCAGGTGCCGGTGGGCCTCTACCGGCTGCGCGCCTGGCATCCGTCATTGCCGGTAGGCGCCCCGGCCAGTGACCAGGCGCTGCGCGTGGATTCAACCGGGCAGCAAGTGGTGGTGCAACTGGCCGGCGCCACGCCATGACGCTGCGCCCCGCAGTGTGGCCACCGATGCAAACCTGGCGGCTTTCCAGCCGCATGGTGATGCTGTCGCTGCTGCTGCTGCTGCTGGTTCAGGCGCTGGGTTTTGTGGCCATCCACACCGCTGTGCAGCACAACGCGCGCACGGCGCTGTCCGACGAGTTGAGAGTCGGCGAACGTGTGTGGGCCCGGTTGCTGGACCAACGCGCCGCCACGCTGAGCCAGGGCGCCGCCCTGCTGGCGGCCGACTACGGATTTCGTTCGGCCGTGGCCAGCAACGACCAGGCCACCATCACATCGGCGCTTGAAAACCACGGTGCCCGCATCGACGCCTCGCTGGTGGCGCTGCTGGACACCGACTTTGCGGTGCGCGCGCAATCGAAGTCACCGTCACAGTTGCAGCCGCTGCCGTCCGCAGCCCTGGCCCAGCCGCCAAACCTGGCCGCGCTGGTGCCACGGTTGGCACCGCAGCTGGCCACGCAGTTGGTCAAGGCGGCAGCCGTGGTGTCGGTGGTGGACGGCAAGCCTTACCAGTTTGTGATGGTGCCGATGCGCGCGCCGGTGTTGATCGGCTGGGTGCTGATGGGGTTCGAGCTCGATCGCAGCGTGGTCGATGACCTGCATGCGGTGGTGGGCCTGCATGCCACCCTGGTCATGCAGCCGGCACGGGTCGCAGCGGCTGCGGCTGCGGCTGCACCTGCGCGTGCGTCTCTGGTCGCATCGGTGTCCGGGCACAGCAGCCTGCCCGACGCCGGCCATGCTGCGGCGCTGGCCGCCTTGCCGCCTGGCACCACCCACCTGCAGCTGGCCGGCAGCCCGCACCTGGTGCGCAGCGTACCGGTGTCGGCCGCGGGCAGCACGCAGCTGCTGGTGGTGCTGCTCAACGGGTCGCTGGACAAGGCCGTGGCGCCTTATCGGGCGTTGCAGTTGACGCTGGGCGGCTTGACGCTGCTGGGCCTGGTGCTGTTCGGCCTGGGCAGCATGTGGGTGGCGCGGCGCATGACGCAGCCACTGCACCACCTGGTGCACGCCAGCGAACGACTGGGCCGCGGCGACTACGACACGCCGCTGCGCCACACCGGTCGGCAAGACGAGTTCGGCGACCTGGCCAAGGCGTTCGAGCACATGCGCGTGAACATCGGACAGCAGCAGGCCGAGATCCGCCAGCTGGCCTTCTGGGACCGCCTTACCGGCCTGCCCAACCGCGCGCAGTTTCGTGACACGGTGCAGGCCGCCGCGCAGCGCGGGCAGCCGCTGGCGGTGGTGATGCTGGACCTGGACCGCTTCAAGCACGTCAACGACGTGCTGGGTTATGCCTTTGGCGACCGCTTGCTACAGGGGGTGGCTCAGCGCCTGAGCCAGGCCGTGCGCCCGGGCGACGTGGTGGCGCGCCTGGGTGGTGATGAATTTGCATTGCTGTTGCCGCTGGCCGACGCCGCGCTGGCGCAGCAGGTGGCGCAGCGCATCACCGCGGCTTTCGAGGCGCCCTTGACGCTGGACGACCAGCGCGTGGACCTCAGCGCCGGCGTGGGCATCGCCTGCTTTCCTGACCATGCAAGCGAAGCCGACGCGCTGCTCAGCCGGGCCGAAGTGGCGATGTATGCCGCCAAGCGCTGCACGGCCGGCGCGCAGTTGTACGAGCCGGCGCTGGACAACAGCAGCGCGCAGACCTTGTCGCTGCTGTCCGAGTTGCGTCACGCGGTGGACGACAACGAACTGCGCCTCTTCTTTCAACCCAAGGTGGCGCTGGCCGATGGCCGCCTGTGCGGTGCTGAAGGCCTGGTGCGCTGGCAGCACCCGGAGCGCGGCCTGGTGCCGCCGATGGAATTCATCCCCTTTGCCGAGCAAACCGGTTATGTGCGACAGCTGACGCTGTGGGTGTTCGGCGAAGCGGCACGCCTGCAGGCGACGCTGCGGGCCATGGGCATCGAGCGCTTGTCGATCAACCTGTCGACCCGCGACCTGATGGACAGCGAACTGCCCGACCGGCTGGAAGCGCTGCTGACGCGCCATGGCGCGTGCGCCGAGGCCTTCTGCCTGGAGATCACCGAAAGCGCCATCATGGACGACCCCCAGCGCGCCGAGGCCACGCTGAACCGGTTGTCCAGCCGGGGCTACAAACTGTCGATCGACGACTTCGGCACCGGGTATTCGTCACTGGCCTACCTGAAGCGCCTGCCAGTGAACGAACTGAAGATCGACAAGAGTTTTGTCATGGGCATGCAGGGCAACGATGGCGACGCCGAGGGCGACACCAAGATCGTGCGTTCCACCATCGACCTGGCGCACAACCTGGGCCTCACGGTGGTGGCCGAGGGCGTGGAAAACGCCGCCGTCCTGCAGCGGCTGGCCGAACTGGGCTGCGACGAAGCGCAGGGCTACCACCTGAGCAAACCGGTGCCGCTGATCGAGCTGCAGTTGTGGGCGTTGCGCTGGAAAGCGTCCAGGGCCGCGTTGGCGGCGCCGGTGCCTTCAACATCGCCGGCATCGCCGACATCGCCGCACGGCGACAGCCCCACACCTACTGCACGGGGCCCTTCAAGGCTGCTGGCAACGGCACGGTGACGGTGTCGATGCCCTCGTCCTGCAGCGCCTCGCGTTCTTCGGCGGTGGCCCGGCCGCGAATGCCGCGCTGCGCGGTTTCGCCGTAGTGGATGCGCCGCGCCTCGGTGGCAAACCGGTCGCCCACGTCTTCGGTCCTGGCCATCAACTCACGCACCGCGTGCAGCCAAGCCGCCTGCAGGTCGGCAGGCCGTGCATCGGCCGTGGGCGTGGCCGTGGACAGGGACATGGGTGAGGGGCTGCCCGCGGCCGGCGTGGACGGCACCTCGCGTGCGCCGGACAGATTCAGCCGCGGCGCGCTCGGCAGCCGCGTGATCGCCTTGTCGTCGCACAGCGGGCATTCCACCGCGCCGCGGCCGTTCTGGTCCATGTAGTCGTCTTCAGAGCCGAACCAGCCCTCGAAACCGTGGCCGTTGGCGCAACGCAGGTTCAATACCTTCATCGCAAATCAGCGCGCTGGGTAAATTCATCGGCGCCAGCCCAGTCCAGCTTCCAGGCGCCAGCGCGCCAGCGTTGCAGCCAGTGCAGGCCGATGCGCGTCTTCACGTCGGGCAGTTCACCGCGCATCGCCAGGGCATCGAGTTCCGCCTCGCTGAGCCGCGCGACCTCGACGAATTCGCCGGCGTCCAGCTTCTGCACGCCGGGCAGCAGGCCGCGCGCAAACCACAGCCAGATGCTTTCGCTGGAATACGCGGCGGCGTTGTGGATCTCGCCGGCACAGGCCCATTCGGTGGCGGTGTAGCCGGTTTCCTCGGCCAGTTCGCGCTGGGCGCAGGCCAGGGTGGCCTCGCCCGCTTCGAGCTTGCCGGCCGGAAATTCGAGCAGCACCTTGGCCACGGGGTAGCGGTACTGGCGCACGAGCACCAGCCGCCCGTCGTCCAGCAGCGGGATGACGGCCACGGCGCCCGGGTGCTGGATGTATTCGCGCGTGGCGGCGCTGCCGTCGGGCAGGCGCACGTCGTCGCGGTGGACCTGCAGGAAGCCCCCGCTCATCAGCATGGTCCCGCCGGTGCGGTGTTCGACCAGGTGGGCGTCGTCCGTGCTGGCGCCGCCTGGTGCCGCGCCGTTCATGTGGCCAATGCCTTGACGATGGCGTCGCGGCACATGGCCATCAGGCCGCCGGCGAAAGGCCCCAGCAACAGCACGGCGGCTCCGTTCAGGGCCAGCAGCGCGGCCACGCCCTGGGTCTGCCGCACGGGTGCGGTCTGCGTCGGCGGGTCGAACCACATGACCTTGATCACGCGCAGGTAGTAGTAGGCCCCCACCAGCGAGAACAGCACCGCCACCACGGCCAGCACGATGTACAGCGTGACGTTGGTGGTGACCAGCGCCTGGATGACCGACAGCTTGGCGAAGAAGCCCACCATGGGCGGCAAACCAGCCAGCGAGAACATGAACACCGTCATCACGCCGGCCACCCAGGGCGCGCGCTGCGACAGGCCGGCCAGATCGTCGATCTCTTCACTTTCGAAGCCCTGGCGCGACAGGAACATGATCAAGCCGAAGGTGCCCAGCGTGGTGAGCACGTAGGTCACGATGTAGAACAGCGCCGAGCTGTAGGCGTTGCCGGCCGACAAGGTGTTGCCGCTGACCACGCCGGCCGACAGCGCCAGCAAGATGAAGCCCATCTGCGCGATGGTGGAGTAGGCCAGCATGCGCTTCAAGTTGCTCTGCGCGATGGCCGCGATGTTGCCCAGCGCCAGCGAACCCACGGCCAGCACGATGAACATCTGCTGCCAGTCGACCGCCAGCCCCAGCATGCCTTCGACCAGCAGGCGGATGGTGATGGCGAAGGCCGCGAACTTCGGCGCGCCGCCGATCAGCAGCGTGACGGCCGTCGGCGCGCCCTGGTACACATCGGGCACCCACATGTGGAAGGGCACGGCGCCGAGCTTGAAGGCCAGGCCCGCCACCACGAACACCACGCCGAAGACCAGCACTTCCTTGTTGATGCGTCCGGTGGCGATCTGGTCGAACACGCGCGGAATATCAAGCGAGCCGGTGGCGCCGTACATCATGCTCAAACCGTACAGCAGGAAGCCGCTGGCCAGCGCACCGAGCACGAAGTACTTCATCGCCGCCTCGGTGCTGAGGTGGTGGTCGCGACGCAACGCCACCAGTGCGTACAGCGACAGGCTCATCAGCTCCAGTCCCAGGTACACGACCAGGAAGTTGTTGGCCGAGCACATCACCGAGATACCCAGCAGCACGAACAGGGCCAGGGTGTAGAACTCGCCCTTGAGCATGTCGCGCGAACCCAGCGTGGGGCGCGCGTAGGCCAGCGTCATCATCACCGACACGGCGGCGAAGAAGGCCAGCAGGTGGCCCATCGGGTCGACCACCACCATGCCCTGCATGCCGTAGGCCGTGGTGCCGGTGTTGTGATAAGCCAGTTGCATCGCCGCAAAAACACCGATGCTGGCCTGCGTGAGCCAGAAGGTGGGGCGGCGTTCGCGGTCGGTGACGAACAAGTCGACCAGCATCACCACGCAGGCGGCCACCAGCAAGAACAGCTCGGGAAAGATGACGGGCCAGTTCATCGGAGCCGTCGAGGCTATGGAGGTCATGGAGGCGGTGTTCATTGCAGTTTCGGCTCCGCCACGTGCCTGAGCAGTTCGACCACCGACAGGTGCATCGAGTCGGTGATGGGCTTGGGATACAGGCCCATCCAAAGCACCGCGCCGGCCAACAGCGCCAGCATCAGGAACTCGCGGCCGTTGATGTCCTTCAGCGCCTTCACGTCGTCGTTGGCAACATCACCAAAGTACACGCGCTTGACCATCCACAGCGTGTAGGCCGCGCCCAGCACCAGTGTGGTCGAGGCCAGCAGGCCGATCCAGAAATTGAATTGCACGGCGCCCAGGATCACCATCCATTCACCCACGAAACCGGCCGTGCCCGGCAGGCCGCAGTTGGCCATGGCGAAGAACAGCGCGAAGGCCGCGAACTTGGGCATGGTGTTGGCCACGCCGCCATAAGACGAGATCTCACGACTGTGCACGCGGTCGTAGAGCACGCCGATGCACAGGAACATGGCGCCCGAGACAAAGCCGTGGCTGATCATCTGCACGATGGCGCCGGCCACGCCCAGTTCGTTGAAGATGAAGAAGCCCAACGTGACGAAGCCCATGTGCGCGATGGAGCTGTAGGCCACCAGCTTCTTCATGTCCTGCTGCACCAAAGCCACCAGGCCGATGTAGATAACGGCCACCAGGCTCAGCGCAATCACCAGCCAGGCGTATTCACGCGCGGCGTCGGGCGCGATGGGCAGCGAAAAGCGCAGGAAGCCGTACGCCCCCAGCTTCAGCATGATGGCCGCCAGCACCACTGAGCCGCCCGTGGGCGCCTCGACGTGGGCATCGGGCAGCCAGGTATGCACCGGCCACATCGGCACTTTGACGGCAAAGGCCGCGAAGAATGCGAAGAACAGCAGCGCCTGCGTGCTCAGCGGCAGCGGCAACCGGTGCCAGGCGAGGATGTCGAAACTGCCGCCGCTCTTGAAGTACAGGTAGACCAGGGCCACCAGCATCAACAAAGAACCGAGCAGCGTGTACAGGAAAAACTTGAAGGCGGCATACACGCGCCGCGGCCCGCCCCAAACGCCGATGATCAGGTACATCGGGATCAGCGTGGCTTCGAAGAACACGTAGAACAGCAGCCCGTCGAGCGCGCAGAACACCCCCACCAGCAAGCCGCTGAGAATGAGGAAGGCACCCATGTACTGGCCCACCCGCTCGGTGATCACTTCCCACGCGGCGATGACCACGATGATGGTGATGAACGCGGTGAGCGGCACGAACCACAGCGACAGGCCGTCCAGCCCGAGGTGGTAATGCACGTTGAAGCGATCGATCCAGGGCAGCTTCTCGACGAACTGCATGCCGGTGGTGGTGTTCGAAAAGCCGGTGACCAGCGGCAATGTCACCAAAAAGGAAGCCACCGCGCCGATCAGTGCCAACGCGCGTGCAACCCCCGGCCGGTCGTCCCGGCCCAGCGCCAGCAGCACCGCACCAAAGGCGATGGGCAGCCAGATGGCAGCGCTCAACAAACCCATGCTCGTCTCGATTCTTGTCGGTTCATTCGGGCCGTCGGCTATCTGATCAGGCCGCTGAAAAACGGCCACAGCTGCCAGGTCAGCAAACCGAACAGGCCCAGCAGCATGACCAGTGCGTACCAATACAAGTGGCCCGTCTGCACCAGCCGCAGCACGCCAGCCAGGCTGCCGATGCCACGTGCAGCGCCGTTGATGGCGCCGTCGATGACGAGGACGTCCCCGCCCTTCCACAGGCCGCGGCCGAGGACGCGCGCACCGGCGGACAGCACGTTTTCGTTGAACCAGTCCAGGTAGTACTTGTTCTCCAGCACCACACGCAGCGGCTTCAAATGGCGGTCCAGCGCGGCGGGAATGGCGGGGGCCTTCAGGTAAAACAACCACGCCATGGCCACGCCGGCGACGGCCAGCCAGAAGGGCAATGTCATCAGCCCGTGCAAAGCCATGGCTGCAGCGCCGTCAAACTCGGCCGTCAGTGCGGCCATGGCCGGATGGCGCGCGGCGTCGACGTGGATGGCGTCCTTCAGGAAGTCGCCGAACAGCATCGGCTGGATGGTGATGAAGCCGATCACCACCGAGGGCAACGCCAGCAGCAGCAGCGGCGCGGTCACCACCCAAGGCGATTCGCGTGGCGTGACATCGTGGTGGTCGCCGTGGTGGTCATGCGCGTGGTCGTCCTCCGGCGCGTGGGCTGGGGGAAACGGCTTGTGGCGGAATCGCTCTTCACCGTGGAACACCAGGAAGTACATCCGGAACGAATAGAAAGCCGTGACGAACACACCGGCATACACCGCGAACATCGCGAAGCCGGCACCGGGCAGCGTGCTGTGGTGCGACGCGATCAGGATGCTGTCCTTGCTGTAAAAACCCGCAAACAGCGGTGTGCCGATCAGCGCCAGGCTGCCCAGTAGCGCGGTGATCCAGGTGATGGGCATGTGCTTGCGCAGGCCGCCCATGTTGCGGATGTCCTGATCGTGGTGCATACCGATGATGACGCTGCCCGCGGCCAGGAACAGCAGCGCCTTGAAGAAGGCGTGCGTCATCAGGTGGAAGACGGCCACGCCATACACCGACAGGCCCAGCGCGACCGTCATGTAGCCCAGCTGGCTGAGCGTGGAATAGGCCACCACGCGCTTGATGTCGTTCTGGATGATGCCCAGGAAGCCCATGAACAGCGCGGTGATGGCGCCGATGACGAGCACGAAGTTCAGCGCCGTGTCCGACAGCTCGAACAGGGGCGACATCCGCGCCACCATGAAGATCCCGGCCGTGACCATGGTGGCGGCGTGGATCAGCGCGCTGATGGGCGTGGGGCCTTCCATCGAATCGGGCAGCCACACGTGCAGCGGGAACTGCGCGCTCTTGCCCATGGCGCCGATGAACAGGCAGATGCAGGCCACGGTGATGAGCATCCAGTCGCCGCCACCAAATGGACTGGGGAAGGTCAGCTTGGCGAGCTCGGGCGCCTTGGCGAATGCCTCGGCGTAGTTCAGCGTGCCCCCATAGGCCACGATGAGGCCGATGCCCAGGATGAAGCCGAAGTCACCCACCCGGTTGACCAGGAAGGCCTTCATGTTGGCGAAGATGGCCGTGGGCTTCTTGAACCAGAAGCCGATCAGCAGGTAACTGACCAAGCCCACCGCTTCCCAGCCGAAGAAGAGCTGCAGGAAGTTGTTGCTCATCACCAGCATCAGCATGCTGAAGGTGAACAGCGAGATGTACGCGAAGAAGCGCTGGTAGCCGGGGTCGTCCTTCATGTAGCCGATGGTGTAGATGTGCACCATCAACGACACGAAAGTCACCACGCACATCATCATGGCGCTGAGGCCGTCGATAAGGAAACCGACCTCCATCACCAGCTTGCCCAGCACCATCCATTCGTAAATGGTGGCGTTGAAGCGCGCGCCTGCTCCTACCTGCACCAGCACCACCACCGAGCAGATGAAAGCCACCAGCACGCCCAGGATGGTGGATACGTGCGCACCGCGCCGGCCCACCCAGTTGCCGGCCAGACCCGCGATGAGCGCGCCGGCCAGTGGCGCCATCGGAATGGTGAGCAGCAGCCCTTGGGAGATCGACGAAGCCATGTCCGCGTTCATCCCTTGAGCTCGTTGAGCTCTTCGACGTTGATCGACGCCCGGTTGCGGAACAGCACCACCAGGATCGCCAGGCCGATGGCCGATTCAGCCGCCGCCACAGTGAGGATGAAGAACACGAACACCTGGCCGGCCATGCGGTCGGCTTCCAGCGGCAGGTAGTGCGAAAAGGCGATGAAGTTCAGGTTCACGGCCAGCAGCATCAACTCGATGGCCATCAACAACACGATCAGGTTGCGCCGGTTCAGGAAGATGCCGATCACTGACAAGGCGAACAGGATGCCGCCCAGCGACAGGTAATGTCCCAGGGTGATGGGGCCCAGCGTCATGGCTTGTCACCCGCCGGCTGAACCGACGGCGCCTCCACCGTCGGCTGCATCTTCACCAGCCGCACGCGGTCGGCCTTCTTGGCGCGCACCTGTTCGCCAGCGCTCATGTGCCGGCTGTCCTTGCGTTCACGCAGGGTCAGCGCAATGGCCGCGATGATGGCCACCAGCAGCAGCACGGCGGCAATCTGCAGCGGGTAAAGGTACTCGGTGTAGATCTCGATGCCCAGCAGCTTGGTATTGCCGACTTCCAGCGCCCGCGCGCTGGGCTCGGGCGCCTTGACGCTGAATCCGCGCATCAGCACCAGGGCCATCTCCAGCGCAATCACCGCGCCCACCAGCCCGGCCAGCGGCAGGTGCTTCCAGAAACCCTCACGCAGGCCGTCGGAATTGATGTCCAGCATCATCACCACGAACAGGAACAACACCATCACGGCGCCGACATACACCAGCACCAGCACGATGGCCAGAAACTCGGCGCGCAGCATCATCCACAGACACGCTGCGGTGAAAAAAGCCAGCACCAGGAACAGCGCCGCATGCACGGTGCTGCGAGCCGTGATGACGGCAAAAGCCGAGCCCAGCAGCACGGCCGAGAAGACATAGAACAGGGCGGTGATCGAATCCATAAGGCTTTTTGGGGCGGCGCCAGCGCGGCGACACAGCGGCGCGACAGGAGTCGCGGTCAGCGGAACTTGGCGTCGGCCTCGCGGTTGGCGGCAATCTCTTTTTCATAGCGGTCGCCCACCGCCAGCAGCATGTCCTTGGTGAAATACAGGTCGCCGCGTTTTTCGCCGTGGTATTCGAAGTGGTGCGTTTCGACGATCGAATCCACCGGGCAGCTTTCCTCGCAAAAGCCGCAGAAGATGCATTTGGTCAGGTCGATGTCATAGCGTGTGGTGCGCCGGCTGCCGTCGTCGCGCACTTCGCTCTCGATGGTGATGGCCAGGGCCGGGCATACCGCCTCGCACAGCTTGCAGGCGATGCAGCGTTCTTCGCCGTTTTCGTAACGGCGCAGTGCATGCAGGCCCCGAAACCGCGGTGACTGCGGGGTTTTTTCTTCAGGGAATTGCACCGTGATGTTCTTTGACAGGAAGTGGCGCCCGGTCAGCGCCATGCCCTTGAGGAGTTCCGTCAGCATGAAGCTGGAAAGAACCTCCTTGACTGCGGTGAATGTGCTCATGTGTCTGCCCTTTTCATGGCGTCACGGCTTCCAGATGCTGAACGGCGACTGGATCCACAGCCCTACGACCACCAGCCCGCTGACCCACAGCCACCGCGATCGAGTCCACGCCAACCCAGCCACCACCAGCAACATGACGGCACTCAGCCACGTGAACAGGGTTACCAGACCGAGGTCAGGCAAGACTTTTGGGAGGAAACCCGTGAAATCCACGACCTGCCCCGGATGCACCAACATCGCCGCCTCGCCACTGAATGACCTTGAGAGCGTGAACGACGGCACGGCGAGGGAGGCAGCAGCGAGCAGCACCGCGAAAACGGCGGCAATCGGAAAGGCTAGCAGCGCAAAAGCGGGAGTCTGATAGATCAGCCAAGGCACGAACAACGCGGCCGGCAGCGCTGACAAATACTGCTGCGCAAGGACGCGCTGTACCAAAAAAACCGCGATGTACAGCAGCGTGCTGATAAAGAAGTTCGGGATGACCTCGAGCGCGATTCCACGTGCCAGTCGCTTCACGGCTGTCCCAGTTGGCTCGAGCATGGACGGGTGGTTGCTGGACGGGTCAAAGAAAGACCCAAACCGAACCGATGATTGACGAATGGCTTGAGACGCACACCGTCACCTTACCGCAAGCCAAGCGAGAACGAAAAGCGCGGCCGGGCCGTGGGCAAGGCAACAAAGACACCGAAGTTGTAAACGAGCGCTTGCCCG
>ENA-OFCX01000881-OFCX01000881.1-metagenomes-genome-assembly--contig:-NODE-881-length-13697-cov-2.799516_pt1 | contig 13697 bp, 15 predicted proteins | sample MGYA00153384_OFCX01 | MGnify analysis MGYA00153384
GGCCGCAAAAATCGCAGCCCACCTCAATGTCTCCGCGCTCGGCCACGATGCTGTCGGCCTCTTCTTGCCCCAGGCTGCGGATCATGCGCACCACGCGCTCGCGGCTGCAGGTGCAGGCAAAGCGCGGGCCTGAGGAGTCTTTGGCGGGTACAAAGCGCAGCACTTTTTCTTCCCAGAACAGGCGGTGCAGGATGGTGTCCACGTCCAGTGTGAGTAATTCGTCCTGTGTGAGGGTGCTGGCCAGGATGGACAGGCGGTTGTAGTCCTCGCTCTGGCCGATGCCATCTTCGTTTGACTGAAGGTTGTTCTCCCCACTGCTGGGCAAGCGCTGAATCAACAAGCCCGCGGCCACCTCATCATTGGCCGCCAGCACCAGCGTGGTGTCCAGCTGCTCGGACTGCAACATGTAGTGCTGCAATACCTGGCTCAGGTTATCGAGCTTCTCGCGCTGGTCGCCAAACAGCGGCACCACGCCCTGGTAGGGCTGCTGTCCGGGAAACTTGTCTTTGGGGTCAAGCGTGATGGCGCAGCGGCCCTGGTTGCTGACGTTGACGAGTTGGCTCAACCGGTCGCCAATCGCCACCTGCCCCACTACGGTGGCGGTGGCGCGCAAGCTCAAGTCGGGCTGAATTTCGGCCACCACGAGCTTGACCGGGCCATCTCCCCAGATTTGCAAGATCAGCGCACCGTTGAACTTGATGTTGGCCTGCATCAGCGCGCCTGCGGCCACCATCTGCCCCAGCAACTCGCGCACGGGCGGCGGGTATGCGCCGGTGGTGGTGTTGGCGGCGCGGCGCTTCAAGATTTCTTGCCACGCATCGGTCAGACGCACGACCATCCCGCGCACGGGCAGGCCGTCGAAGAGGAATTTGTGCAATTCAGACATCAGCTGATTTTCCTCAAACCCGACGCAAAGCGCCGCGCGTTGTCTACGTAATGCTGCGCGCTGACTTTCAGCTTGGCTACCGCCGCATCGTCCAGGGTGCGCACCACCTTGGCGGGGCTGCCGATGATCAGTGAGTTGTCGGGGAATTCTTTGCCCTCGGTCACCAGCGCACCCGCCCCCACCAGGCAGCCACGGCCGACGCGCGCGCCGTTCAACACCACGGCCTGGATGCCCACCAGACTGCCGTCGCCGATGGTGCAGCCGTGCAGCATGGCCTGGTGGCCCACCGTCACATCGTCGCCCAGCGTCAGCGGCGTGCCGATGTCGGTGTGCAGCACGCTGCCGTCCTGCACATTGCTGCGCGCGCCCAGGGTGATCCACTCGTTGTCGCCGCGAAGCACGGCACCGAACCACACGCTGGCGCCCTCGCCCAGCGCCACACGGCCGATGACCTGCGCGCTGTCGGCCACCCACGCGCCGGCGGCCAGGCGGGGCACGTCTTCCCCGAGTCGATAGATGGCCACAGGATCTCCGCCAAGTTGTGCAAGCCGATAATTCTAGGGATGGAGCTTCGACACCAGGCGTTGTGGGTCTTGGAACTGGACGACCCCGTCAACAAGGCGGCAGCCACGCGTGAATTGCACGACCGGGCCATGGCCGGCCTTGCACTGGACTGTGCCCGTGTGCTGTCACCCACATCTGCCCTGCCCGGCCGCCCCGACCGGCCGAGCCTGGTTGCAGCGACCAGCTTGCCCAAGCGTTCGCCTTTCACCCTGCAAGGCCGTGCCGGGCTGCTGCACTCGGTGGCGCACATCGAGTTCAACGCCATCAACCTGGCTCTCGACGCTGTGTGGCGATTTGCGGATATGCCCGAGGCCTACTACCGAGACTGGCTGGGCGTGGCGAGTGAAGAAGCGCTGCATTTCACACTGCTGAACGACCACCTGGCCAGCCTGGGCCACGCCTATGGCGACTTCGACGCCCACGACGGCCTGTGGACCATGACCGAGCGCACGGCGGGCGACATCACGGCGCGCATGGCCCTGGTGCCACGCACTCTGGAAGCGCGCGGGCTGGACGCCACGCCACCCATGCAGGCGCGCCTGGCCCAGGCGGGTGACCACCGCGCGGTCGAGATCCTGGCCATCATCCTGCGCGACGAGATAGGCCACGTCGCCGTCGGCAACCGCTGGTTCCACTGGCTGTGCGCCCGCGACGGGCTGGAGCCGGTGGCCCACTACCGCATGCTGGCAGCGCGCCACGGCGCACCGCGGCCGCGGGCGCCTTTCAACGTGGTCGCCAGGCTGCAAGCCGGTTTCAGTGCAGACGAAATCGCCGCGCTGAGCACGGGTTGATCGCAGGCCGCACGAGGCACGGCGTTACACTTTGTTCACACTTTCGAGGGGAACGTTTTGATGACAAGCCTGAGCACCCGCAGATTCATTCAACTCGCCGCCTTGACCACTGCCGGCCTGTTGCTCGCCGCCTGTGGCAAGAAGGAAGCGGCACCGGCGCCGGCGCCGGCCACTGTGGCGTCGGCACCGGCACCGGCCAAGGTATACGTGGTGGGCACCGACGCGGCCTACGCGCCCTTCGAGAGCCAGAACGAAAAAGGCGAAATAGTCGGCTTCGACATCGACGTGGTGAAGGCCGTTGCCGCCAAAGCCGGCATCGAGGTGAAATTCGTCAACACGCCCTGGGAAGGCATCTTCAACGCCTTGGGCCAAGGCGACCGCGACATGATCGTCTCGGCCGTGACCATCACCGCCGAGCGAAAAGGCACGATGGATTTCAGCGATCCGTACTTCGACGCGCAGCAACTGATCGCCGTGAAGGACACCAGCAAGGTGACCAAGTTCGCCGACCTGAAGAAGCTCAAGATCGGCGTGCAGACCGGCACCACGGGCGACGAGGCCGTGACCAAGCTGCTGGGCAAGGCCAGCAACAACATCAAGCGCTTTGAATCGACGCCGCTGGCGCTGAAAGAGCTGGAGTCAGGCGGCGTGGACGCGGTCGTGGCCGACAACGGCGTGGTCATCCATTACGTGGCCAACAACCCGGGCGGCAAGTTCAAGACCGTGGCAGACAAAGACTTCGTGCCCGAGCAATACGGTATTGCCTTGAAAAAGGGCAACACCGAACTGCAGGCCAAGTTGAATCAGGGCCTGGCTGCCATCAAGGCCGATGGCACCTACGACAGGATCTACACCCAGTACTTTGGTGCGCCGGCGGCCAGGGCCGCGGTGGCGCCGGCTTCGGCAGCCTCCAAGTAGCTCAAGGCCGCGCCTGTGGATCTTCGCTGGGAGATCCTGGCCGGCTACGGCCCGCTGTTCGTCAGCGGGCTGCTCATGACCGTCAAGCTCACGCTGGTGGCCGTTGGAATCGGGTTGGTGCTGGGGGCCGTCTTCGGCCTGATCAGCACCTCACATGACGCGCCCCGCCCCCGCACGCTGATCGGCCGCGTTTTGTTGCATGCGGCACGCGCCCTGACCTTGGCGTATGTGACCTTCTTCCGTGGCACGCCGCTGTTCGTGCAGATCCTCCTGGTGCACTTCGCGCTGATGCCCGCACTCGTGCACCCCGACCATGGCCTGCTGCTCAGCGGCGAGCTCGCTCGCCAGTTTCGCCAGGAACATGGCGCCTTCTTGTCGGGCTGTGTGGCCCTGTCGCTGAACGCGGGCGCGTACATCAGCGAAATCTTTCGCGCCGGCATCCAGAGCATCCACCGTGGGCAGACCCAGGCCGCGTACAGCGTGGGCTTGACCCACACCCAGGCAATGCGTTTCATCGTGCTGCCACAAGCGTTCAGGCGAATGGTGCCGGCGCTGGTGAACGAGGGCATCAGCCTGATCAAGGACTCGTCGCTGGTGTCGGCCATCGGCCTGGCTGAACTGGCCTTGGCGGCGCGCACGGTCGCGGGAGCTTACTCGCGTTACTGGGAACCCTATCTGTTGATCTCGGCCGTGTACCTGGTGCTCACCTTGACCCTGTCCTTGCTGGCCCGCCGTCTGGAAACGCCGGCCCATTTGCGGGGCCGGTAACGGTTCGGCTACCCACAACTGTTGCGCGAATGCCGCGCTGCGGTGCGGTTTCTGCCTCACCCCGCCGCCCGACGCGGGTTTTCACGGGTACGGATCGTAAACTTCGTAAGTCGTGCAAGTGGGGCTGTGTTTTTACTTGCCACGCTTTTCGCCATTTAACAAGTGAGGATCCACATGAACCGTCATTTCATCGTCGCCGCCATTTCCGTGCTGGCTGCCGGTAGCGCAGCCGCGCAGAGCAGCGTCACCCTCTACGGCCGCCTGAATCTGTCTGCCGAACACCAGAAGAATGTCAACGCCGTGGGAACCCAGAAGGTTCTGCAAAACAGCGCATCGCGCATCGGCTTCAAGGGCACCGAAGATCTCGGCGGTGGCCTGAAGGCAGGCTTCCAGCTCGAGGCCGGAATCAGCGCCGACACCGGTGCAGCATCGGCTTCGTTCTTTGGCCGCCAGAGTGAAGTGAATTTGTCGGGCGCTTTCGGCATGGTCCGCCTGGGCAATTTCACCAGCGAGGCTTACTACGCCACGGCTGACTACATCAGCATGCACAACCACGACACCGGCACGTCCGAAGACAAGCTGTACGCCTACTTGGGCCGCAACATCAACAAGATCGCCTACCGCACGCCAGAACTCGTCAAGGGCCTGACGCTGGAAGCGGCTGTCAGCGCTGGCGAAGGCGTGCGTGACGGCGGCGTTACCCGCACCCGCAGCTACGACGCGGCGGCCAATTGGAACCTTGGCGCGCTGCAACTCGGCGCAGGTTACGAGAAGAATGGCAGCGCCAAGCAGTACGCTGTGCGCGCGCTGTACGAGATGGGCCCGGTCGTGCTGGGTGCGTACTTTCAGGACGACACCAACGGCTACGGCCCGGGGCTTGGCAATCGCAAGACCTACCGTGTATCGGCCGCCTACAACGTGGGGTCGTCGGAATTCCACGTCAATTACGGCATGGCCGACGACTACAGCAAGCTCCGCAACAGCGACGCCAGCCAGTGGACCGTGGGCTACAACTACAACCTGAGCAAGCGCACCAAGGTTTACGCGTTTTACTCCACGGTCGATAACAGTTCGAATTTCAGCTACTTCGGCGCCACGAACTCGCGAGGCCAGGCACTCGACCCCCGAATCGCGGCCGTCGGCGTTCGCCACAACTTCTGATTCGGGCGGCTCACGCCGCGTCAGTAAAAAAGCCAGTCGCGAGACTGGCTTTTTTTTGTCAGCCGCGCGGGTGGTGCTGGGCGTGCAGCAAGCGCAACCTTTCGCGCGCCACGTGGGTGTAGATGGTGGTGGTGCCGATGTCGGCATGCCCCAACAGGAGTTGCACCGCGCGCAGGTCGGCGCCATGGTTGAGCAGGTGCGTGGCGAAGGCATGGCGCAGGGTGTGCGGCGACAGCGGCGCGGTGATGGCAGCCACAGCCGCGTACCTCTTGACAATCTTCCAGAACATCTGCCGCGTCATGGCTGCGGCACGCACCGACAGGAACAGGTCGGCGCTGGCCCGCTTGAGCAACCCGGGCCGCGACTGCGAAAGGTACTGACGCAGCCATTCATGGGCTTCAGCACCAAAAGGTACCAAGCGTTCTCGCGAGCCCTTGCCCATGACGCGCAACACGCCCTGGTCCAGGCTCACGTGCACGGTCTTCAGCAGCACCAACTCGCTCACGCGAAGGCCGCTGGCGTACATCAGTTCAAACATGGCGCGGTCTCGCAGGCCCAGCGCCGTGCTGGTGTCGGGCGCCGCCAGCAGGGCTTCGACCTGCGCCTCTGACAGCGATTTGGGCACGCGCGCCAGCGCGCGCGCGGCGTCGATCTTCAGCGTCGGGTCGGCTGCCACATGGCGTTCGCGCACGGCCCAGCGGAAGAAGCGCTTGAAGACTGTCAAACGCCGGTTAGCCGTGGTCGCCTTGCTGGCGGCGTGCCGCAGGGCCGCGTAGGCCAGCAGGTGAAGATGTTCACTCTGGTACAGCGATTTGCCATGTTCGCTGTTCAGCCATGCGGCGTACAGGCTCAGGTCTCGCCGGTATGCCGCCAATGTCAGCGGCGCCAGGCCGTCCTCGATCCACAAGGCATCGATGAAGCCGTCGATGGCCTCGACGCTGGTGCATGACTTGGGCATCGGCATCGGCATCGGGGCTCAGTAAAAAAGGCCACCCTTGGGTGGCCCTTGCCGGTGGGTTGGTGCGCGCTTACCTCATTCCAGGCTGAGCCGCTGCTGGGCGACCACCTTTTTGTAGACGTCAAACTCGGCGCGAATCTGCGCCGCGAACTCGTCGGGCGTGTTGCCCAGCACGATGGAGCCCGTGTCTTCGATGCGCTTTCGCACCTCGGGCATCGCCAGCGTGGCGCGCACGGCCGCATTGACCTTGTCGACCACCTCTTTCGACAGGCCTTTGGGCCCATAGATGCCGTAATAGGCCATGCGGTTCACCGGCTCGAGGCCAACTTCCTTGAAGGTGGGCACGTTGGGCAGCACGGCCAGGCGCTGCGGCGCCGACACCACGATGGGGATCAGCCGGTTGTCCCTGATGAAAGGCAACGCCGACGGCATGTTGTCGAAGATGACCTGCACCTGCCCGGCCACCGTGTCGTTCAATGCCGGGCCCGCGCCGCGGTAGGGGATGTGGGTAATGAACACACCGGCCAGGTTCTTGAAAAGCTCGGTCTGCAAGTGGCCAATGCCACCCGTGCCTGAACTGGCATAGCTGTACTTGCCCGGGTTCTTCTTCAATTCGGCAATGAAACCTTTGTAGTCGCGCGCGGGAAAGCTGGGGTGCACGGCGATCACGTTGGGCGTGGCCGCAATGTTGATGATGGGCGTGAAGTCGGTCAGCGGGTTGTACGGAATCTTCGGGTTGATGGCCGGGTTGGACGCCGTGGTGGACACCGTGGCCATGCCCAATGAATAACCGTCAGGCGCGGCCCTGGCGGTTTCATTCGCCCCCACCGAACCGCCGCCGCCGGCCTTGTTCTCGACAATCAGCGGCTGACCCAGGGGCCCGTTGATGCGTTCGGCCACGACACGCGCGATGATGTCAGTGGTGCCACCTGCGGCGAAGGGCACGACCAGGCGCACCGGCTTGACCGGATAGGTTTGCGCCAGAGCAAAGCTGGGTGCTGTGAGAAGAGCCACGGATGCGCACAGTCCAGCGAAAGTCGTCAGTTTCATGGGGGGTATCTCCTTGAGATGGTTCAGATCGATGTCAGGGCGGCAAGCCCAGCAAACCGGCCTTGAGCTTGTCGTCGTAGGGAAGCTGGCCCACGAATGAGAGCAGCACGGCCGGGAAGAAATCGTCGCCGTCGATCGCGTGAGTGTGGAGTTTGCCATTCACGCGCATGGCCATACCTTGGCCGGGTGCATGGTCCAGGTCGATCACGTCACCCAGCCTGACCTTATTCAGCGATGCAATCTGCGCGCCGAACAGATCCAGCCGCGTTTGGAGGGCCAACAACTCGGCGCTGCCCACATTGCGCGGCACCCCTTTGCCGATGGCCTTGCTGAATTCCGCCGCAGGCAATTCACGCAACATGCGCAACTGCAGGCGTTTGGGACCCGGCTGACCCGTGGCCTGCGCCGGGCTGCGCGCCGGCTGCGCCAGGTACAGCCCGGCGACAAAGGCCCTGAACCAGGCCACGGCACGCACACCGGTGCCGTTCAGGCGCAACTCGGTGCCGGCCACCTGGGCCGTGGCGTCGAACCACTGGCCCTCCAACTTCACACCGGCGGCGGCCAGCACAGGCGTGGCCAGCGGCAGGCTGGCCAGCACACACAAGGCATCACGTCGGGTTGGCAGCATGGACAGCAGGCAGTTGATGGCCTGACCCTAACGCACGCGGCCGCGGGCGCGCTGACAGGGTGATGGCCGGTGGCAGACTCTGGCCATGCCCCATGCCTTGCTGTTGTTGCCGGACTTCTTGCTCATCCTGTCAGGTGCCTTGATCTGCCGCTACACAGCGTTGAACCGCAGCGTGTGGGACGGCGTTGAGCGGCTCGTCTACTTCGTGCTGTTTCCGGCGTTGCTGTTCACGGCCATCGTGCGCAACCCCTTGCAACCGGCGGCAGCCCTGCCACTGGTGGGTTGCGGCCTCGCCGTCGTGGGCACGGGCATCGCGCTGGCCTATGCGCTGCGCGGTGTGCGGGGTGTGGACGCGCACCTGCACGCCTCGGGCGCGCAGGTGGCGTTCAGGTTCAACTCGTACGTGGCACTGGCATTGGCCGAACGGCTGGCCGGCGCACCGGGCCTGGCCTGGACCGCGCTGCTGGTGGCCGTGTGCGTGCCGGTGTGCAACATTGCCGCGGTGTGGCCGCTCGCGCGCCAGGGTGGGCACGGGTACCTGCGCGAGCTGTCGCGCAACCCGCTGATCCTGAGCACGGGCGGCGGCCTGCTGTTCAATCTGTTGGGGCTGAAGCTGCCCGAACTGGCGTCGCTCACCCTGTCGCGCATGGGCGCTGCCGCCTTGCCATTGGGGCTGATGGCGGTGGGCGCCGGCTTGCAGATGGGCGCCCTGCGCGAAGCACCGCGCTTGGCGGCCGCATTGCTGACCATTCGCCATGCCGTGCTGCCGCTGCTGGCGGTGGCCCTGGTGGTGGGGGCCGGCCTGCCCGCGGCCCAACAGGCCGTGGTGGTGGCCTTTGCCGCCTTGCCTACCGCGTCCAGCGCCTACGTGCTGGCCACGCGCATGGGCGGGCATGGCGCTTATGTTGCCGGGCTGGTGACGCTGTCCACGCTGATCGGCATGGCGGGCTTGCCCTTCGCGCTGTGGTTGCTGCAGGCCGTGGCATAGCCGCATCACTGCATAGCGGCATGTCGGGATCAAACTGCGGCCAAGGCCCAGTCGATGTGCTCACGAACCAGCGTGTCGGCCGCTGCGCGCGCTTGTGCCAGCGCCGCCCGCGTCTCAGCGTCGGGCTTGCTGCGCAACGCATTGCCCAGGGCCACCGCCAGGTTGCGCCGCCAACGCGTGTAGCCGATGCGCCGGATGGCGCTGCCCTCGGTGCAGCGCATGAACTCGGGCTCGCTCCAACCCCACAGTTGCAGCAAGGTGGCACTGTCCAGGCCGTTGCGCACGTCAAAGTCGGGCAAGGTGGAACGCACCGCGTACTTGTTCCAAGGGCAAGCCAGCTGGCAGTCGTCGCAACCGTAGATGCGGTTGCCCATCAACACACGCAGTTCCAGCGGGATGGCGCCGCTGTGCTCAATGGTCAGGTAGCTGATGCAGCGCCGCGCGTCCAGCCGGTAGGGTGCCACGATGGCAGCCGTGGGGCACACGTCGATGCACGCCGAGCACGTACCGCAGTGTGCTGGCACTGGGCTGCTTACGGGCAGCGGCAAGTCGATGAAAATTTCGCCCAGGAAAAACATCGAGCCCGCCTCGCGGTGCAGCGCCAGGGTGTGTTTGCCACGCCAGCCGATGCCGCTGCGCGCCGCCAGCTCGACCTCCAGCACCGGCGCCGAATCGGTGAACACGCGGTGACCCAGCGGGCCGACCTCGGCGGCCAGCATGTCCGCCAGTGTCTGCAGGCGCGCGCGCAAGACCTTGTGATAGTCGCGGCCCCGCGCGTAGATCAACACCACCGCGCGCCCGGGTTGCTGCAGCGCCGCGGCCTCGCTGTCGACCCACGTCGGCGCTGTGTTGCGCGGCAGGTAGTCCATGCGCGCGGTGATCACCCGAACTGTGCCCGGCACCAGTTCACGCGGTCGCGCGCGCTTTAAGCCATGGCGCTGCATGTAGCCCATGCCGCCGTGAAAGCCCGCGGTCAGCCAGGCCTGCAAACCCGCCTCGGCGGTGGTGAGATCGACCTCGGCCACCCCCGTCTGGGAGAATCCCAGTTCACAGGCCCACCCCTGCAGCCGCTGCACCAGCGCCTGCCCGTCGAAGTGATGATGTCGCTGCACGCGCCGATTCTAGAAACCCGCACCGTGGGCTGGCCCGATGAAGCGGCATGTGCCGCCTGGGCCGGCGCACTGGGCACCAAGCCGGGCTTGCGCGACGCCCACATCGACCTGCACGGCCCGCTGGGCGCGGGCAAAACCACGTTCGTGCGCCACCTGCTGCGCGCGCTGGGCGTGCAGGGCCGCATCAAGAGCCCTACCTACACGGTGATGGAAGCCTACGAACTGCCCAACGGGGGCGTGGCTTCGCACTTCGATTTCTACCGTTTCACGGACCCGCGTGAATGGGCCGACGCCGGCCTGCGCGAGGTCTTTGCCGCGCCCGGCCTGAAGCTGGCCGAATGGCCCGAGCACGCGGCCGCGGTGTTGCCGTTGGCCGACCTGCGCCTCTACATCGAAAGCAACGCCGACGACAGCCGAAGCGTGCGGCTGGAGGCTGGCACCATGGCAGGTTTCGCACTGTTGTGAGCATGTCGAGCCGCCACCTGCACTCGCCCAGCCGACGCGCGGCACTGCGTGATGTGTTTCATGGTGCCCTTCGTGGCACTGGCCAGTTGGTGCTGCTGCTGGGCGCACCGCAGCTGGCCTGGGGCGCCGCCATCCTCGCAGTGCGCGTCTGGCCGGCGCGTGACTACACGCGCGTCACCATCGAGTCCGATCAGCCACTCTCGGCCGCCCATCAGCTGGTGCAAGGCCCCGACCGTCTGGTGGTCGACATCGACGGCCTGGAGCTCAGCGCCACACTGTCGCGCGACACCACCAACAAGCTGTCGGCCCAGGCCGCGCAAGTCAAATGGCGCATCACACCGGCTCAAGAAAATGGCTGCAATATGGCTGCTGTGCTGGGCGTTGCCCGCGCGCGGGGCGACGGCAACACGCCATACCTCAGTGGCAACCTCAGCTGCACCGGTGTTGGCCCGGCGAGCATCCACATCAACCTGGGCGCCCAAAAGCCCAAAGATGTCAAGAGCGTGGGAACCTGGGGCGTTGCTGCGGAATTTCCCATGGCATCGTGGACACCCCACGTCGAGTGGTTCGGCGCACAGCAGTCCAAACCCACCTTTCAAATCGGCGCCCGCACGCAGCTGACACCCGCCCTCCAGTTGGACGGTACCGTAGGGTGCAGCGATGGGCAGTCGGTGGCAACGGTGGGGCTGAAGTTTCAGTTTTGAGGTGCGTTCACGCGCGACCCGCGTGCTCAAGCAACTGGAGGCAACCCAGTCGAGCTTACGAACAACTGCTGAAGCTGCAGCGAGTGGATGAATACCCATTTTGGGCTTTTTGATACCCAAAATGGGTAGTTGTACGTGGTGACCGAAAGCAGTCATACCCTCACCCCACCGCCACCCCCTCCACCAACTCCTGCCGTCCCACTTTCTGCACTACACCACCGCGCAGCGCGGTCAAGTCGTAGCCGTTGGTGTAGACCACCGTCCCATCCGCCGCCACATCAAAACTGGCCACATGCGAGGCCAGCACCCGCATGGTTTGACCTGGCGGCAGGCACACCAGCTCCCACGATGCGGGCACCAGGCTGCCGTTGTACTGCGCGTCCAGCTTGATTTTGGACAACTCGATCATGCGGCCGTGCAACCACATCTGGCCCAGGTCCTGATCCAGCTCGGGGGTGCGGGGCTTCCGGCGGAGCGCAGGGGTTCCTTGCCGTAGATCATGGAAAAGAAGTTCAGGTAGCCAAACACGGCTTTGCCTAGGCGAGATGGCAGCAAAAGCGTGTCTTTGATGGCACCGCCCGCCTGCTCGTGCACCGGCGTTTCCACCGGGCGGCGAATGGCGTACAGACTGCCGTCTGCGCCCGCTTTGGGGCCACAAAGTCGTAGGCGGGGTCGTCCAGAATCGTGTCGAGCTGGCCGTTGGGGCGGCACTGGTGCAGGCGTACAAATAACGCGGTGGTGCCAGGTCACCACCGCCGCCGCCTCGTCCCCACAACTGTGAGCCGGAAAGCATGCCGGACTGGCTTTCGCGCTCGGCATGCTTGCACCCTGTGGAGGGCCGACTGTTGGCCTCGCGTTCGATCAGCTCTTTGGCAAATTGCGACTGCAACTGGCTAGCGGGGCTTTGACCCACGGTGCGCCAGAGTTGGCCGTTGGCGATTGACAGGATGTGCATGACACCGTTTCCTCCCGGTTTTTTTGACGTTGATGGCAAAAGTGTAATGCCCCGACACGTCAGCCCGAAATATGAGTCAAATCGGCCTAAAGCCCTTGTAAATATTGCTCAAGCAGCTATTAATTAAATAGCAATAGCTACTTCAGCTACCGTAGAAAAACCGCTCTTCCACAATCTTTCCGGCCAGCACGGTGTAGACGCCCACCTCATCAAAGCTGGCGCGGGCTTCGCCTTTGGGTGTGATGTCCATCGTGAAGCGCACCACAAACTGGTGACCGTGCACGTAAGGACCTTCCACCTTCACACCGTGCACTTCATTGTTGGCATACCACCAGGCACCTTTGGCGTCGACCGCCGCGCGGCCTTTGACTTCGCTCATGTCGCCCGGGTTGGGCTCGCACGAGACGATGTCGTCTGACCAGAAACGGTGGCCTGCTTCGTCCAGCTTGCCTTCTTTGCACAGGGCGGTGAATTCATTGGCGATATCTTGGGTGGATTGGACGGCTTGGGTTTCAGCGGACATGGTGATCTCCAGAGGTTGGGTTGACGTGAACAAGGAACTAGGGAACTCAAAAATTCTCGGTATCGACCTCCGAGGCGTTTTGCGGGTTGTAGCGCTCGCCGGTGACAGTTTGCGGGTTAATCAGGTTATCAAGCTCTGCCATGACCTCAGCGCTCAGCTGCACCTGCAGGGCACCCAGGTTGTCCGTCAAATGTTCGACGCTCGTGGTGCCAGGAATCGGAATGATGTGCGGCATTTTGTGCAGCAGCCACGCTAACGCCAGTTGGCTGGGCGTGCAGCCCAACTCGTGCGCAATGGCATGGTAGGCCGGTAGCAAGCGGCTGTTGGCTGCATGCGCCTCGGGGGCAAAGCGCGGCATGCTGCGGCGTATGTCACCCCCATCCAGCGCGGTCACGTCAATTGGTTTGCCGCACAAGAAACCACGCGCCACCGGGCTGAATGCTACAAAAGCCACGCCCAACTCACGGCAGGCATCCAACACCGCAATTTCGGGGTTGCGCGTCCACAGCGAATACTCGGTCTGTACCGCCGCAATCGGGTGCGTCGCATGCGCCTTGCGCAACGTAGCAGCCGACACCTCGCTTAGGCCCACGCTGCGAATATGCCCGCGCCGCACCAGGTCGCTCAATGCGCCCACGCTGTCTTCAATCGGCACCTGCCGGTCCCAGCGGTGCAGGTAGTACAGGTCAATCACATCGGTTTGCAGGCGGCGCAGACTGTCTTCGCAGGTTTTGCGCAGAGTGGCCGGACGGCTATCAATCACCCGCACCAATTTGCCCATGCCGTCATCCACGCCTTGCATGCCGCACTTGCTGGCCAACGTGAATTGGTTGCGGTGCGGCTTCATCACCTGACCCACCAAGGTTTCGTTCGCTCCAAAGCCGTACAGGGTGGCCGTGTCAAACAAGGTCACGCCAGCATCGAGGGCGGCCAGCAGTACGCGGCTGGCCTGTTCGGAAGAAACCGGTGGGCCATACGCGTGGCTCAGGTTCATGCAGCCCAGGCCAATGGGGCTGACGGTGAAGGGGCCGAGAGGACGAGTGGGCATGTGTGTCTTTTGGGTTGCGATTGTTGTAGCGACTATGCCAAACCTGCCCGGTCAAACACAAATGCTTACCGAAACCCTGCTTCGGTAGGGTTCCGCCCGCAGCGCCACACACCGATATTCAGGTCTTTCCCTCTTTTTGCGAAGTGATTCATGAAGACCTTACCCGCCTCGAAAAAAC
>ENA-OFCX01000883-OFCX01000883.1-metagenomes-genome-assembly--contig:-NODE-883-length-13635-cov-4.986009_pt1 | contig 13635 bp, 16 predicted proteins | sample MGYA00153384_OFCX01 | MGnify analysis MGYA00153384
CCTGCGCGGCTGCGTGGGCGCTGGCGCGTTGCGCCTCTTCCAAAGCCGCGCTGGCGCGTTGCGCATCGGCGCGGGCCTGCGCGCGAGCGGCCTCGGTGGCGGCCTCGCGTTCGAATCGCTCGAGATCGATCCGTTCGGCCTCGAGGCGGGCTGCTGCGGCGCGGCGAGCCTCGGCCTCGGCCTGCAGGCGCTCGTCGTCGAGTTGGGCAGCGACCCGCACCGCGGCGAGTGCGGCTTCTGCTTCGGCTCTAGCTTCTGCCTCTGCGCTTGCTTCTGCCTCTTGTTGGGCTTGTGCGTGTTCCTGGGCTTCGGCCGCTCGGGCCTGACCGGCCACACGCGACGCTTCGGCCTGCGCCACGGCCGCACGCGTGGCCCGCTCGGCCCGCTGGGTGGCGTCCGCACGATGTTCCTGGCGCTGCCGGTGGGCGCGAAGAATGCGCCACCCCGCCAACACCAGCAGGGCCAGCCCGAACAGCAGCCACTGATACCGATCGTCCATGTGCAGATCTCACTCCATCGCGATGGTTCAAGCATAGGCACGGTGCGCGCCGTGGGATGTCAGGAACTGCAAGCGCAAGCCCGCCTTGTTCACTGCATCTGGCGGGTTGGTGACATGGTGCCATGGCAACCTGAAATTCACCGCACCGTTGACTTGCATTACCGCCGGCCGGTGTCCTGCTAGCATCGTTCGCAGATTCATTAGTCGGTGTCGTCGGATGCGCGTCGATCTACAACCCACCCGAACCCTCTGGCCGACCGCCGCGCGCGACGCCGTGATGGTGATCGACCAGCGCTGGCTGCCGCACCGATTTGTCGTCGAGACGCTGTCGGACACGGCGGCGGTGGAGCGTGCCATTCGCGACATGTGGGTGCGCGGCGCGCCGCTGATCGGTGCCACCGCGGCGTACGGCATGGCGCTGCAGGCCAGCGTCGACGCCAGCGACGAAGCGCTGCGCGACGCCGCGCGGTTCCTCGAAGCGTCGCGACCCACCGCGATCAACCTGGCCTGGGCGGTACGCCGCATGTCGCGTACGCTGCTGGCGGTGCCGCAAAGCGAACGTGACGCGCTCGGCTGGCACGAAGCCGATGCCATCGCCGAAGAAGACGTGCGGGTGAACCGCTCGATCGGTCGCCACGGGTTGGCGCTGATCAGCGCGGTGGCAGCGCGCAAGGCCGGTCCGGTGCGGGTGCTCACGCATTGCAACGCCGGCTGGCTCGCGACGGTCGACTGGGGCACGGCCACGGCGCCGATCTATCAGGCCCACGCGGCCGGCCTGCCGCTGCACGTCTGGGTCGACGAGACCCGACCGCGCAACCAGGGCGCCAGCCTGACCGCCTGGGAACTCGGCCACGAGGGCGTGCCGCACACCGTCATCGTCGACAACGCCGGCGGGCATCTGATGCAGCACGGCGAGGTCGACCTCGTGATCGTCGGCTGCGACCGCGTGACCCTGCACGGCGACGTTTGCAACAAGATCGGCACCTACCTCAAGGCGCTGGCGGCGCACGACAACGGCGTGCCGTTCTACGTGGCGATGCCCACGTCGACGCTGGACGCGACGCTGGGCGACGGCGTGCGGGAGATCCCGATCGAAGATCGCTCGCCGCGCGAGGTCACGCACCTGACGGGACGCGCCGCCAGCGGTGAATTGGTCGAAGTGCAAATCGTTCCGGACGGATCGGCGGCCGCCAATCCGGCGTTCGACGTGACGCCGGCCCGGCTGGTCAGCGGTTTGATCACGGAGCATGGCATCGTGCCGGCCGAGCGTTCTGCGCTGCGGGCGCTGGCAGATCGGTGATGGCGCAAGCTCCGGCCCCCGAGTCGCAAGACGGCGAACTGCGCATGGCCCTGGTGGCCGCATCGAAGCGCCTCGATGCGCTCGGCCTGAACCGCGGCAGCACCGGCAACCTGAGCCACCGTCTGCGCGACGGCATGCTGATCACGCCGACTGGCATGGGGGCCGATGAATTGCGCCCGCAGGACCTCGTCTGGCTCGGCCACGACGGCACGCTGCGGGGCGATTGGCAGCCGTCGTCCGAATGGCATTTTCATCGCGCGATCTATCTCGCGCGGCCCGACCTGAATGCCGTGGTGCACACCCATTCGGTCAACGCCACGGCGCTGGCGTGCCTGGACCGCGGCCTGCCCGCGTTCCACTACATGGTGGCCATCGCCGGTGGCGACGACATCCCGTGCACGCCGTACCACACCTTCGGCACCGAGCAACTCTCGGCGGCCGTGGCGCTGGCGCTGACCGACCGGCAGGCCTGCCTGATGGCGCACCACGGCATGGTGGCTGGCGGCGCATCGCTGGGGCAGGCGTTGAAAATCACGATCGAGGTCGAGTCGCTGTGCGAGGTCTATCTGAAGGCGCTCGCCGTGGCCGAGCCGACGCTGCTGTCGAAGGCTGCGATGGCCGAGGTGATCGAGCGGTTTCGCGGCTACGGCAAGACCGCGCGGCGCTGAGGGCCGGGTCTCGGCTTCGGCCCCAGGGGACGTCGGCGACAGCACACCGGCGTCGCGAGTCGGAGCCCAGTTTATGGATCAGGCCCCAAGGAACCTCGATCACCTCAAGGGCCTCGAAGACCCGACGGCTTCGACGGCTTCGACTGCTTCGATGGCCTCAAGTGCGCCGGGGTCGGGCAGGGTCGAAGCCGACGCCTTCGTAGCGCGGCACGGCGTCGACCAAGCCGGCGATGTCGGCGAATCGCTCGGGCTGCATCAACAGATCGCGCGCCAGCGCCAGTGCACCCGCCTGCGCGTGGGCGCGTCGCTGCAGGTCTTCGATCGCCAGGAAATCGGCGAGGTGCGCAAAGCCGACGATGCGCCGGATGATCTCGGTGCCGGCGTAGGCCAGCGTGTCGTCATAGATCCGCGCCACATGAGCGTGCCGGATGCCGGCCAGCCGAGCCTGCCCGGCAGCGCCGGCGTAGTGGCTGGCCGGATAGGCGTCGTTGGCGCCTGTTTGGCCCGCCCAGTGCGCGCAGAACTGCGCGTCGAAGCGCTGCCAGAAAACCACCACCTGATCGAGGATCGATTGCCGGTAGGCCGCGGCCGAGTGCGCCGGTGCGGCATGTCCGGGCTTGGCGAACCAGGCCATCACCAGATTGGCGATGAAGGCACCCAGGTCGAAACCGATCGGCCCCAGCATCGCGAACTCGCCGTCGATGACGCGCGTGTCGTGCTCGGTCACCATCACCGATCCGGTGTGCAGGTCGCCATGAATCAGTGCCTGCGGGTGGGTCAGGTAGTGCGTGCGGTGGCGGGCGACCGTCGTGCGCAGCGCCAGGTCGTTGCGCAGCGCCGCCGCCCAGTCGTCAAGCCAAGGCATGGTCCAGCGGTTGCGTGGCGCTTCGGTGTAGGGATCGATGAAGACCAGATCGACCGTGATGCGTTGCAGTGCGACATTGCGTGCGAACAGAGCCTGGTCTTCGCACTTGCGCTCGAAAGGATTGGCGAGATCGGAGGTGTGAAACCCGACGGCCGCCACGTAATCGGCCACCGCCGACGCGGCATGCGGATAGTGGCCGCCGCGAATCAAGCCCGGGCGCAGCACGACGTGGGGCTGCAGCCGCTCCATCACGATCAGGTGCAGCTCGGGATCGAAGTGCAGCCAGCGCGGCGCCAGCGCACCGACGATCGGTTCGACGCGGCGCATGTAGGCGTTTTCGAAATCGGCACGTTCGATCGGCAGCGGCCAGCTCGCCCCGGCCACGCGCAGCCACGGCAGCGCCTGCTTGACACAGACGCCGCCGCTCGGCCCTTCCACCAGGTAGACCGCATTGATGTTGCCATCGGCGACATCGCGCACCTGCCACGAGCGGGCGTCGCCGCCGAGCAGCTGCGCGAGGTTCGGCCGCAGCGCGAGCAGCGGCGCGATCTCGTCGGCGCTGAGCGCGCGGTAGCCCGTCGGTGTCGAATCGGTCATGGGTCGCCAGCGTCCGGTGGTGATTGCCCCCGGCGGGGCTGAGCGACAGCCGTGCCGAACCGGGGCGGTCGCCAGTGTAGAACCGCCGCGGGCAGTTCAGCGCGCTCGGTGCAACGGGCTCGACCCGAAGCTCTCGGACCAGGCCCGCGCAATAATCGTTGTCTGCTGTAGAAACGAACCGGTCTGTCCATGCAGGGTGCTGAACAGCGGGTCCGGCGAAGCCCGTCGCCGAATGCATTTCGCGCAGTAGCCGAGGTGTTTTCTTTCAAGCCCGAACGAGAACTTGATCAGTCGCATTCTGGGCCGCGTTACCGAGTCGATATGGAAACACGGAGCTCGAGAACCATGGCGCACCCCATCGAACGGCTCGACAGCTTACTGGCGGCGAGGCTGCGCGCGCTGGTCGTCAAGCACGGCCTGTCACTGGGCAGGCTGCCGGCCGCCGACCGCGACCTGGCGCTGGCTTGGGTGTGGGCCGGCCTGCCCCAAACCCGCGTGTTGAACGAACCCGGCATCAATGCCGAGCTCAGGGCGCGGCTGGCTGGGGCAGCGGCTTTTTTGGACACCGACCACGTGGAGCTGCGCCGCTGGCTGGTGGATGGCGCGTGGCTGGCGCGCGACGGCTTTGGTCGCGAGTACCGGCGCGTGCACTGCGCGGCGCTGCCGGAGCGTCACGTGGCCATGGCCGCCGCCCTGCATGAACTTGACACCGACGCCTGCGCAGCCAGCCTGCGCGCCGAGGAGCAAGCCCTCCGGCGAGCGCGTCAGCAGGCCTGGCAATCGAGGCAGCCGAAAACCACCTGAGCGGACCGCGTCGATGAACCCGCCATGCGCCCTTTTGATGGGCGGGTGCCCGTTTGCGTTGTGACGGCGCGAGAGCAGGGTGCTGGCAACCGGGCGAAACGCCGTCTGTCGACACGCCACCCGCCGACACGCCAGCCACCACATCACCTTTCCCGCCCGACGGCCGGCCGGCGAAAAGGCGCCAAGCTCGCACCGGTGGTCGGCGACCACGCACCTCGGCCTGCGCGATGCCAGGGTCAAAACGAACACGCCCCGGTTGACGAGCCGCTCCGCGGCGCTTTGTTTCGACGGCGATTTTCTTTCGCTCGCGAAAGAGCGTCAGCACGGTACCCTGCGCGGATCGGATCGCAGCGGCGTCAAAGAGCCGCCACCAGAGCGCGTCAGCTCAGTGCCCGCCTTTCAACTTCTGCAGCAGCGCCACGGCAGCCGGTTCCGACGATGCCGGGTTTTGCCCCGTGATCAGCAGACCATCGATCACCACGTGCGGTTGCCAGTCGGCCGCTTTCGAATAATGGCCGCCGCGCTGCTTCAGCATGTCCTCGACCAGGAACGGAACAATGTCGGTGAGGCCCGCCGCCTGCTCTTCGGTGTTGGTGAAGCCGGTCACGTTCTTGCCGCGCACCAGCGGCAGGTTGTCGGCTGCCTTCACGTCGCGCAGCACGGCGGGCGCATGGCAGACCACCGCCACCGGTTTGCCGGCGGCCACCATCGACTCGATCAATGCGATCGACGCACTGTCGCCGGCCAAGTCCCACAGCGGACCATGCCCACCCGGATAGAACACAGCGTCGAAGTCGGTCGCCTTCAGATGCGACAACGGGGCCGTGCGGGCCAACGCTGCCTGAGCCGTGTCGTCCGCCTTGAAGCGTCGCGTGGCATCGGTCTGTGCATCGGCTTCATCGCTTTTCGGGTCCAGCGGTGGCTGGCCGCCTTTCGGGCTGGCCAGGGTCAGCTCGGCGCCGGCGTCCTTGAACGCGTAATAAGGCGCCGCGAACTCCTCGAGCCAGAAGCCGGTCTTGCGGCCGGTGTCGCCGAGCGCGTCGTGCGAAGTCAGCACCATCAGGATGTTCATGGGTATCGCTCTCTTGTGTACAGACCAGATCGACGTCGCGCAGGCGCATCCCGCACAGCGTCGGTTCAATCAGAAATATGGAAGCTACCCATCCAGCGCCGCCGGGTCGGTGCGTTGAACCACACACGTTGCCAGACCAGGCGCTTCGACGCCGGCCGCGATCGAGGCGAGCTGCGCCAGTGGCAGACCGCCGTGGCATCAGCGTCGTGCCGAGGCGCGGTGATCCGAGGCCTCGGTCAGCGCCGTCTTGGTCCGCGCGCGCTGGCTTACGAGGCCGAACGCGCGGCTCGAAGCGGATCGGTCAGGTGCAGCGCCAGGTTGCGCATGATCAGGGTGCACCGCGCCGGATCGTCGGCAGCCGGCGCCTCGATCGCATGCAAGCTCAGGGCGTGCACGACCGAGTCGGTGGCAGCCACCGCGCTGGCGCTTCGGCCTCGACCGTCGAGCATGGTGGGTTCGCCGAACAGCAGGCCGGGAAACTTGCTCTTACAGCGGTGCCCGGCACGGCCCACCGTCGACATCGAGCCGCGCGTCATCACGCACAGGCATTCGCCGCGATCGTCGATGAAACAGCGTGCTGCCGGCTGCCAGTTTTTGCGCGGTCATGGCCTGCAGCACGCTCGCGCCTCGCTTCGGTCAGACCCCGCAGCAAGTTTGAATTTTCGAGAGCCACGGCCGGCTGTGGCTCGGCCACGCCGGCTTCCGTCAACCGCACGTGTTCGCCCGCTTCGATCGCCAAGGCGGCGTCGCGAAACCAGTCTCGTCGGGTCTTCCTGGCGAAGTAGCCGACGGTGTGCAGGTGTTGCCCGTGATCGTGTTCGGCAGTCATGCCAGTGAGCAGCAGCGCCACACCGCGGCGCTGCAGCCGCAGCGCCAACTGGTCGAGCCAAACTGCGCCCGACTCGTCGATGGTGCTGACCCGCCTTACGTTGAGCACGAACACGCGGACATCGGGCGGCAAAGGATCGACTTCACCGAACAGGCGTTCGACGTTGGCGAAGATGAGCGTGTCGTCGAGTTCGAGCACGTGGATGCGGGCCCGGAGCGCCCGCAGCAGCCTTTCGTGGGTCGACGGGCAGGCACGCCGTGACGGCGGCTCGGCGCCCATGAAGCGCGAGCGCAGCATCGACCGGTTCCTGCAGAACAGGAGCACGAGCATTGCCAGCAGTGTGCCGGCGAGGATCGCAACGGCTAAACCGAACTCGAGCGCGTTTACGCAGACGATCGACACGCTGAACAGGCTCGAGCGCGGGTCGCGCAGCCGCTTGCCGTCCAGCAACTGACCGAACCGACGGCGCGACCACCGGTCGATCAGCGAGATTGCGATCGTCACCACGATGCCGGCCCGCACCGCGTTGGGCAGCCGCACCACCAGGCTGCTGCCGGCGCCGGACCGCAGCGCAATGGCCAGTGCCGCGGCGATCGGGGTGGCGCGGCCGCGCCCACCGGCGTTGATCAAGAGCACGGCGCGGGCACGCATCAGCACCAGTGCCAGTCCATCGCACAACCTCGAAACGATGTTCGCCGAGGCCAGCGCCCTCAATTCCTGTGGGTTGTCGCGGCGCGTGCCCGTCAGCTGATCGGCCGCGACGGCCGCCAGCAACGATTTGATCACGCCCACCATCGCCAGCACCATCGCAGTCAGGAACTCGAAGCCGCTGGGGCGGCGCGGCAGGCCGAGTGCATCGATACCCATCAGTGCCTTCAGCGCATCAGGTCTGGTGACGCCACCCGGCAAGGCTTCCACCGTGCCGCTCGATTGGGCCACCGGCCACAGAGACGCCAGCGCCTCCTACAAGGCCGTGGCGGCGACCAGGCCGACCAGCGTGGCCGGCTCGCATTGGGTGCGCCATCGGCACATCAAGACGAGCGACGCCGTCATCGCGCCAATCGCCAATCGTCAATCGGCAAGGCCCAGGGCTGGAACGGTGCAAGGGTCGACGCGGACCACCAGCGGGTCAGTCGCGGCAGACCCAGCAGCAGTCGAACCTGGGTCAACAGGATCAGCAAGGCCACGCCGTTCATGAAACCCATGAGCATCGGTTGCGGCACTCGGCGGGCCCGCCTGTGCAGGCCCACGGGCGTCATGGCGAGTTGCGCCACAACCCGTTAAAAATCACGCACGCGCTGCAAACTGCCACGACGGCACTTGAATCCGCCGCTCCGCCGAGCTGGATCGGCGAATCGGCGGCAAAGCAGGCCACCAAGCCCGCCTGGATCAGTGTCGTGGCCGAATTGAGACAACCCACCGGCACCCCGGGGGAGCCCAGCACGGCGTAGACGGGTCCGCCCGCGATCACCGCCGCCATCGCTGCAGAAACACCGATTCGAGCCGCGTCGGCGCTCAGCGGGGCGCGGGCCGGCAACCCCGACGTGAGCACGATCGCCAGCGCGCTCACGGCATCGGCGGCACCACGCCAGCGGTCATCGGCATGCAGGCGTCGAAGCCATGCTGGCAGCCGCCCACTGTCGCAGTGAACGGCATGGCCTCCAAATTTGAGCGCCTCGTTGGAACGGCACGGGGCTTCGCTCACCGCGCTAGGCGATGGGCTGGGTCGTGCGGTGCCGGCAGCGAAAAGACAGCAGCCCTGCCCGTCAGCCCGCTGGATCGGCACGTCGACCCAGCGCCGTCAATTACTTGCGCAAGTCGTGCAACGACAAGCGCTGCCGGCGAGGTTTCAAAGCGTGGGCTGGTTGACCCGTTTCGACAGTTCGGCGGCACTTTCACGCCGCTCGCTGTAACGGTCGACGAGGTACGGCGACACGTCGCGTGTGAGCAGCGTGAACTTCACCAGCTCTTCCATCACGTCCACCACGCGTTCGTAGAACGGAGACGGTTTCATGCGCCCATCCAGATCGAATTCGAGGTGCGCCTTGGCGACCGATGATTGGTTCGGAATGGTGATCATGCGCATCCAGCGTCCCAGGATGCGCATCTGGTTCACCGCATTGAACGACTGCGAACCGCCAGACACCTCCATCACCGCCAGCGTTTTGCCCTGCGTCGGCCGCACGGCCCCCAGGTTCAGAGGAATCCAGTCGATCTGCGCCTTCAAGATGCCGGTCATTGCGCCGTGACGCTCGGGTGAGGTCCAGACCATGCCTTCGCACCAGCTTGCCGCGTCGCGCAGTTCCTGCACCTTGGGATGGCTGTCCGGTGCGCCATCGGGCAAGGGCAGGCCGACCGGGTGGTAAATGCGCACATCGGCGCCCATCAGCAGCAGCAGCCGGGCCGCTTCAAAGCTCAGCAACCGGCTGTATGAACGCTCGCGCAGTGAGCCATACAACAGCAGGATGCGCGGTGCGTGCGTCGATCTCGCGGCTCCGACCAATCGTGCCGGGATGGAGCAATCGAACATCTGCAAGTCGAGGTGGGGCAGACTGTCGTCAGGGGTGACGTCGGATCGATTGTTCATGCCTCGATTCAAACATGACAGCGCATTGCGGGCCACCCGAGTGCAGTTGCCCTACGCGTCGGCCGTCGGAGCGAAGCAGATCGAAAGAAATATTGCTGGAGCAGTGGCTTTCAGACTTGCGCGTGATGGACGTTCAAAGTCTGGCCGAGGGGCCCGCGGCCCGGCCACGACAAACATTTGAAAGGCCACTCCCGCGCGAGCCAACCGTGCAATTGCTCGAGCAATTGCTGCTCAAGTCCGCCGGCGAGCTCAGAGCTTCGGACCCAGTAGTAGATGATGACATCGACGCTGGAATCACGCGGCGGAAACAGATAAACGCAACCGAGCACTCGACTTTCGTCGGGCGACACCACGGTGTAGGTGAACGAGCCGCGTGTCTGGAATTCTTTCTGGTGCCATGCCAGATCGATCAGATTTTGCTCAATCGTTAAATTGTCGGCAGGCCACTGAGTTCCGGGGCCGAATAAATCCCGCAACTCAGCGCGGCTAGACATGACCGCGTCAAAGTCTTTGATCACGTCGTGAATGGTCAATGGTCGCAGTCTGAAGCGTTCGCTATCAAGCCCTGCGGGAACCACGACATCGCCCGAGAGCCATGGAGTTTTCATGCTTTACTCCACAGCGCGTGCAGACGAAACATTCCGATGAACCCATCCTGAAACTAGGACGGGTCCGAGGCAGCCCGTCGCGAAGACGAGCTGCCTGTGTGGTTGAACGATCAGCCTGCCTTCTTGGCCCAGGCGCTGCACCATCCCTTGCCGGCCACTTGTTTGCCGGCGAACAGCGGGCAGCCGCCGGCGGCATCGGTTGCTTTGCCTTGATAAAGCGCGCAGTTGCTGCACAGCTGCGTTGCAGCGTGCTTGGGGTATTTCTTGGCGTCCACCTTGGTGGAGTCGGCGGCGTAGCCCAAACCAACCGCTTGCGGGTCTTTTTCATCGACCATCGCCTGCGCCTGCGCCAGGGTACCGACCGAAACACCGGCGGCCGCGGCCGTGATCAGAAAAACTCGACGGGGTATGTTCATGACGTTTCCAGTAAGAAGGTTTGTTAGAAATCAGCTGACTGCCTGAGGCATCAGCGCGTTCGGCGCCGCAACCATGATCGGTCGCGCCGCGACTTGTGGAACTGGCACTGTGGGGTCTACAGCAAACATCGGTTCCAAGTCCAGCGATGCTGCCACAGTATCGGCCAGTTCGTCGCCCGAGCGCCACGCCGCCTCGACGCTGGCCTTGCCGAAGAAATCGCCGCACACCCCGATACCCAGCTTGCGGTCCCACCAGCATTCCTGGGGGTCCTGCAACCCATGCCCGACTGACGCTGCATAGCGCCAGCGATGCACGCTCGCATGGTGGAAGTTGACCGGGGTCAGGTGCGGCATCTGCAGACGCAGCGCGGCGCTCAACTTGGACGCCACGAAATCCGGCTCGTCTTCCACGTGAGCCATGCTCCAGTCGGCGGTGGCATGGGCCACCCATGTAGCGCAGTCGGGGCTGCCGGGACGACCTGGTTTGCGGTCATTCCGAGCGACCCAGTCCAGCGGGCCTTGCGCGGGGAGCGCAGCGTCCCATGGCCAATCGATGTCGTCGGTGACCGCCAGCAGTGTCCAGCAGGTCGCCATGCGAACCGCAGCCAGCGTGTTGGCCCAGTCGTCGTGATGACCGGCCAGCAGCAATGCCGCCTGTGGAGCAGGCATGGCCAACATGACGTGGTCGTACGGTCCGGACAGATGATCGTTGTTGTGCACCAGATGCCAGCCGTCGATGCTTCGGTGCAGCCGCTGAACGGGCTGCTCCAGCCGCACCGCCAAGTCATTCACCAAGTGCCGCACTAGTGCACTCATCGCAGGAACGGCGACATAGCTCTGTGCGGGTCTGGGCACTGGCAATGTGGAATGAATTTTTGCGCGCCACGGTGCCACTTTTCCCGCGGCTTCCGCGGAGGCCAACATGGCCCGGAAACGAGGGTGCAGTGCCGAAAAATGCTGTGCCCCGTGGTCCAGTTCGGCGGTGCGCAATTTGCCGGCCGGGTCGGTCCATTGCACACGACGGGACGCCATGCGACCACCAACACCGCGTGACTTGTCGAACAACTCCACGTGCATGCCAGCTTGGCGCAAGCTGGACGCACAGGACGCTCCGGCAATGCCGGCTCCGATCACAGCGACACGGGCAGTAGGCTGAATGAGTGTCATGGCGCGATCTTTCGTTTAAGTTGGGGGAAACCAGCAATCTGCGTTCCCGAGGAATGTCTTCACATTGAAACGGACTATACGACTTGGCCCGAGATAAAGCGAGTCATATGCGTATCAAAAAAGAAAATGTTCAACATAAGCGGGTCAATAGCGGTTCATCTGATATCGTGACGGAAGTCAAGTCATCTACACCTCAGGATTGCAACATGTCAGAAGACACTCCGTCAGTCCCGGCCTTGCGTCTGCACAAGCTGCGAAGCGGTACGGCCGCCCGTCTCGCCGGTCTGCCCGCGACCACCCTGCGCGTCTGGGAGCGGCGCTATGCGGTGGTCGACGCACCAAAGGCACCAAATGGACAGCGTCTCTACGGCGAACTCGACGTGCAACGACTGACGCTGATGAAATCGCTGACCGGTCGCGGTCATCCGATCGGCACGATCGCGCGCCTGGACTTGCCTGCATTGCAAGCTCTCGCCGCCGGCACACCCAGGTCGCCGGTGCAAATGCCAGCGGCACGACCGCGGCTGGTGGTGGTCGGGCGCAGCGCCGCACAGAAACTGAAGCTGGTGGCTGCCTTTGAAGTCATCGCCGTGCACGACGATCTTGATGCGGCCGAGGCACCTGGCACCATGTCCGTGAAGGCTGACCTGCTGCTGGCGCACCTGCCGTCGCTGCAACCCGCCAGCGCGGCTCGCTTGGTGACACTCAATGCACGGCTTGGTGCCGGTGCGCTGATCGTGGTTTACGGCTACGGTGCGGAACGGGTGGCCGAGTCGCTTCGATCCGGTGGCGCCATCGTCCGACGCGACCCGGTGTCGGGCCGCGACCTCGCCCATCTGGTAACCGCCACGCTCGCGACGGCCGTGCCGGCCGAACACGCTCGACGGCCGCCGGCGTCGCCACGCGCGTTTTCCGACGACGCGCTGGTCGACATTGCCGAGTCACCGTCTTCGATCGCCTGTGAATGCCTGCGCCATGTTGCCGAACTGGTGCAGCAACTGACGGGCTTCGAGCGCTACAGCGCCGATTGCGTTTCGCGCAGCCCGGCCGACGCCGTTTTGCACCTCCGCCTCAGCGAGACAGCCGGCGTCGCCCGCACCATGTTCGAAGCCGCGTTGCAGGCCATGCTGGCCGAGGCATCGCAAGCACCGGCCGGCTGAACCTCGACCCTAATTGCATCCGTTTGTCAGATCTGCTCGACTCGGGCTCAGATAAAACTCTATTGCGTCGATACATCAGGTAGAGCTGGTCGGGCGATGGGCGTTCGGCGGTTTCATTCCGGCGAGGTGGCATGTCGTGGCGAAGAACCTGCTGTCCCAGTCCCTGTGCCTGTGCCTGTGCCTACACATGGCGTTCTGGGCTTGCGGTGCGCGCGCTGAGATTCCGTTCGAGTCGGCGCACGCCGTTGTGATCGACGCCTCGACCGGCGAGGTGTTGCTGCAAAAGGATGCGGTCGCGGTGGCACCGATCGCATCACTGACCAAGCTGATGACGGTGATGGTCGTGTTGGATGCCGAACAGGATGCCGCCGAAAAGATTCGCATCGATCTGTCCGACATGGACACGCTCAAGCACACCCGCTCCGGCGTGCCGATCGGTGCGGTGGTGACGCGGGGCACGCTGCTCGAACTGGCGCTGATCGCCTCCGACAACCACGCAACCGCTGCACTGGCGCGCTCATATCCGGGCGGCAAAGCACAGTTCGCAGCCGCCACGAAACTCAAGATCCGCATGCTCGGGCTGGACAGCACAGTGCTGGAGGAGCCCACCGGGTTGTCTCCGAACAACCGCTCCAGCGCGATGGACATGGCCCGGGTGCTGCGCGCCACTTCCGGTTATCCGCTGATCTCACAAATCACCAGCCAGCGCGGCTGGGCTGTGGCGACCAGCGGGCGAGCCTGGGAGGCGCGCAACACCAATCGCCTGGTCGGCACACCGGGCTGGGACATTTTGGCGTCGAAGACCGGCTTCACAAACGACGCCGGTCGTTGTTTGGCGATGCAGCTGCGCTCGGCCGGCCGCACCGTGATCGTCGTTTTGATGGGCGCGACCGCTTCCGCGGCCCGATCGCTGGACGCCCTCAATGTGCGTCGCTGGCTGGCCGGACAAGCGCCTTTGCCGGCACGACTTGGCCCACAACGCCTGACCGAGCCCATGACCTCAACGCGCCTCCGGTCGACTCGCGAACGCAAAGGTGTCTAGCCAGCGGCCCCGCGTGCCACG
>ENA-OFCX01000884-OFCX01000884.1-metagenomes-genome-assembly--contig:-NODE-884-length-13628-cov-21.267516_pt1 | contig 13628 bp, 12 predicted proteins | sample MGYA00153384_OFCX01 | MGnify analysis MGYA00153384
ATTGTTGTCCGACTTGAGTCACCATCGGAATCCCCATCCACAGGGTTTCGAGAGTAGTAGTGGCACCATTGTATGGGAAAGTGTCGAGAACTATATCCGCGATCGCCAGATTGGCTCGATGTGTATATTCATCGCGATCCCGATCTAAAAAGCGTAGTCGCTCCTCACCGAGACCGACTTCTGCTGCTAGGTTACCAAAAAAGTTTTGGATAGCTGCTGCATTACTTTCACCTTTAATCAGGAAATAGCCATTTGGCACAGATTTGATAATCTGCATCTGCGCTTTAATACAATCTGGATGACGCTTATAACCAGATTGGCAGCTCATGTAAACTACTGCATCAGCCGGAATATCTAGATCTTCACGTCGTAATGTGGGAGTACCGACTTCAAATCCATTAACTGCTAAATACGTCCGGGGTAATCGCCATATTTTTTCTTGGTAATAATCTTGGGCATCATCTGGCAATACATAAGGATCGGCAATGAAGTAATCGATCGCGGGAATACCTGTAGAGTCCCAGCCTAACCAAGATACTTGAACAGGAGCTGGTTTCTGTGCCATTACGGTACAGGTTATATTGTATGTCAGGCAATCTAAATCAATTAAAATATCAATTTCATCCGCCTTGATCTGAGCAGCTATTTTATCTGGAGAATCATGAAAATATGAAGTAATATCTGCTTTATCTCTAAACCATTGATGAGTGAAAGTATCTTCCTCATTTATATTCAAACAGTAGAGAAATATTTGAAAAGATTCTCGATCGTGATGGTGCATCAGCCACCGACTCAGCCAGCCGACAGAGTGCTTTCTAAGCGTAGAACCAATATAGCCAATGCGGATACATTCAATTTTCTTTGGCAGCAAACACTCATCAGGTTCTGCTACTGCAATAATGGGCTGAATATACTGTTGATAAATAAGTGCTAGTCGATTTTGTAATAATTTATTGACACGAGGATTGTCTTCCGTATATGGTAAGAAGAATGAAGCTATTATTACTTTCTGACATTGTTCTCGATCCAAATCCTGGGGAGATTCTTGAATAAACTCTGCTAATAACTGCCGATGAAGATTGATTCTTGCTTCTGCATCTTGCCAATTACCAGCACTAAAATGTGCTCGCTGAATCTGATAACTCCCAAATAGTCGCTCTATGGAATCTGATGCTAATTGATAAAATCGCTCGGCAATTGCTGTGGATCGAGCATAAAGACCGACACCAGAATAAAAATAGCTTAAAACCCTAAGTGTATCTAAAGTATCTGGCTGAATTTCATTACATATTTCGGTTAATCTAACTATAAATAAGTTGGCATCTTGTTGGAAAACTTGAAATAATGTACCCAACAGCTTACCAATTAGTATTCCCGTCCTTGATGGGATCGCCTGTAGGCAAGATTTGATAATTTCTAAACTCAGATCTGTCCGAATACATATTAATGCTCCCAGCACTTTTTCTACGATCTCTGCATCGACACTCTCGATCGAACTTGTCTGCAAAAGTTCGGATACTTGCCACTCAATCAGCGATGCTTCTACGAGCAGATCCAGTTTGTGAGCTAAATAGATCGAGTGGAAGATATTTTTAAGCCGATCGGGTGCTAACATCCACAGGTGTTGGCGGAGTAGCCATGCTGACTCTAGATCGGATATTTCAGCTCGATCTTGCGCTTCTCGTTCTAGCACTGCGATCAGATCGATAGTCAAGTCATCGATTTCAGATTCTGTGGCTGTGGCTAGAGGGGTAAACCAAGCAGCTTGGGCATCATCTTCTCTACCTGCTAATAGATAAGCAACCCCCAAATGCCAATAATTACTAGCAATCGTCTCATCAGTTGCGATTGCTGTCTCATAAAAATCGATAGTAGATGGCGATCGATCGAGTGTCGATGCGATCGTGGGGGTAGACGTTGATACCTGCATGAGCTTAACTGCGACAAAGGACAAATCCATGCTTCAGTATAACTAGCCGCCAGTTGAAACCAAATCGAGGTAATTACGGAACATAATCAATTAAGTTGGCGTGCCCACAGTAAATTTACTTACATCTATCAAATGTAAGCTCGGAGCGCAAGCTTAAGCTAATGAGTTACTATTTAGAGACTTAGAGTAGTCTGAGTGGCACCCGTACAAGTAGGTGTGCTGCCTGCTGTCGTGGTGGGTGTCGTTGCCACAGCTCCAATAGTTATCATTTCACACAGGACAGTTCCTATCACACTTTGCTGGGCAGAGTTGCTAAACCGGACGGCACCACCACTATAACCCTTAAGAGCGGTATCTAAAGGACTAGCAATGATAGTAGCAGTGTCAGTAGTACCAGAGAGCGTGTAACTATAATTAGTAGTAGTACCTGTTGTCACACCACTGAGACTGCCGATCGCCAATACGTCAAATGAATTCGCGAAAGTATTATTTTCAGCTCGGAACGAATTTTGAGCTTTATTAATTAGAACAACATTTTGCTTGCCCTCAGATTGCTTGGCTTTAACATCCTGATTGAGGAAGTTGGGGATCGCAATTGCCCCCAGAATACCAATAATTATAATGACAACTAATAATTCGACGAGTGTAAAACCTGCCGCAGATTGTTTGCAACTGAGGTGTTGGATAAATTTAGCTTTGAGTTCGCTCCTCATTTTAAATATTTCCGCTAGAGTGAAGAGTTGGTTGGCTTGATGATGGCAAATGAATAAAAATAAGCGGTGGGCAAGATGCCCACCGTTAAGCTCCAATCTAAATGGATAACAGAGTGGTAGGCGTTTAGATAAAAACCTACCATTTCTAATTAGAGACTCAAAGTAATTTGACCGCTAGCACAAACAGGTGTGGAACCAGTAGTAGTGCTAACGGCTGGAGCAGTAACACCAGGAGCTGCTGCTTCACACAGGACAGTACCGATTACACTTTGGTTGGCACTGTTGCTGAAACGAACGGCACGACCAGCATAACCTTTGAGTCCAGTATCTTTTGCTGCTGCAGTAACGTCAGCACCGTCAGTAGTACCTGCAATAGTGTAAGCAAAGTTAACAGTAGAACCAGTAGTAGTACCAGTGATACTACCGATTGCTAACTGATCGAATGAGTTAGAAAAAGAACTGTTTTCAGCGCGGAAGGAGTTCTGAGTTTTGTTGACTAGAGCAATGTTTTGCTTACCTTCAGACTGTTTAGCTTTAGAAGCTTGGTTGAGGAAGTTAGGTAAGGCGATCGCAGCTAGAATACCGATGATGATAATTACAACTAAGAGTTCTACTAATGTGAATCCTTTCTCGCTTCTTTTGCGGTTGTTGAGGTGTTGGATGAATTTAGCTTGTAGTTCGGTTCTCATTTTAAATATTTCCGTTTAAGGGTTGGGGTTGTTTGTGTGCTGTGTGTTCTCAGCTTACCCACTTCTTTGAGATTACCTATCACCCTATCCAAACTATTTTTTAAATATATTTTGGCAGGGGCGGTTATCCTACGCAAACCCCAAAAAATCCCCTCTTGGGAGGGCTACGGCGTATACACAAGTCCACTAGACTTCGTTTCGAGGTGGTTTACCCCCCCAACCCCCCCTTATCAAGGGGGGGCTTTTGCTCCCTCCCCTTGATAAGGGGGGTTGCTCTTGCTCCCTCCCCTTGATAAGGGGAGGGCTGGGGTGGGGTAAAGAGACTACGCAGCTACTCAAATAACTTGTCGGTACGCCCTAGCCTCCGAGAAGGGGACTTTTTTACTCGTTCATGGTTTTGAAGGTGGCTACTGCTGAGGGTGATTGTCCGGTGAGGTAGCGGAAGATCCAGTATTTGAAGACTGTATCGATTAAGACGGGGAAGGTGGCGATGAAGAGGGAGTTGAACTGGATGTTTTCGGCAATACCGAGATGTTTGGCGGTACCTGCGAGGATCACTTCCCAGCCGTGGGGGGAGTGAAAACCGACGAAGGTATCGGTGAGGAGGATGATGATAAAGGCTTTGGCGGTGTCGCTGAGTCCTGAGACGAGATCGCCGAGGAAGGATTTGAGGATCTCGATCTGGCGTTTGCTATTGGTAATCAACCAGGCAAAGGTAATTATTGATAAGATGTCGGCGAACCAATTTTTGACGGCTCCAGCACTTTGACGGTAGAAGCTGAGTTTGATTGCCTGGGCTTTTTCCTGAACTTTTTCTTCCATCTGCTCGCTTGTGAGCTTGGGTGTCAATCCAACCATCTGCTTGAATTTGAGGTTCTTTTCAAACATTTCCATTTCCTCGAATGCCTCTTGTTGGAGGTTGACGTTGAGGAAAACATCGGAATGATGGTAGGTGCGGTAGGAATCGACGATGGGGCCAACTAGGACTATTTTGGAGATGTATTGGACGAGTAGTGGTACTAAAATCAGCATCAGGATAAACCGTAGTGCCGATCGAGTTTTGCTCTGACTCAAGCGATAGTTTTCGAGGACTTGAACGTCGGCTTTGGGGTTGAGATCTTGCTGGATGCGCAGAAATGTATTGATCAGGGAGATATCAATTAGGGCTTTTTTATCGTTATTTAAGTTTTCGTCTGCACGATCGAGTTGCTTTGACATACGATTAGACTGGCGGGGAGCTGGAGCTGGAGAGCGATTATTGCTAAGGTTCGCTGAGGTTGTGCGATCGATCGTGGAACCATTTTCCTGAAAATTGGTCAGGGAGCTACCATTGTCTGGTGGTGCGATAAAATCGATCGCGCGTTGACCGAAATTCGATCTTTGGGCATTGGGATTGGCTGCGGGTTGGCTGTTATCGGCATAACGAGTCAAGATATCATCGATAAAGCTGAGTTTCTCTAGGATTCGCGCCTCATATTCGATATCCTGAGTATATGGATTGATATCATTGAATCCCTGAGAGTCGAATTGTTGACTGTCAGGCGGTTGGGGATAGTTATTTCCGGTGACTGTGCGACTGGTTTGAAACTCTGCTAGTCGGATGCGGACAATATTTAGATATTTACTCAGATCGTTCTGAAAGTAGGTAGCGACTTGATTGTTGGTTGCGGAAATGGCGATCTTTTCACCACCAAAATGCTCATCTTCGATCGCTTTGATTTTTAGAGCTGCTTTGTAGGCTTCATCCAGTGCTCGATCGGCTGTACGATAAAACCACTGATTTACTTTACGCCAGTATTGACCGAGTTTGCTTTCCATAGGGGGAGATGGGAGTGAAGTGTGAAATGTCAAATGTCAAATGTGTGGTTTTACTCTCGTTCAACCCAACCTATGAAAATGTCTAATTAATCTGTAGGGGTGCCCGCCGCCTGTGCCCTGGTCTATGCTGTTAATAATATTAACGTACTGGTTCAAGGTGTGAGTAAATCGATCGGGGGAGATGAAAGGGTGTTGGGTAAAGCAATTTGGATTGAGGGTGGAACGCGCAGTGGGAAGACAGACGCGCTGGTTGCTCAATTTTGTCAGTGGTTGGACGATCGAGTTGTGCTGGGTAAACATTCACACCAGAATCCGAAAATTTTAGTGCTGGCTGGTAATGATGATAGTAAGCGAGATATTGGCGATAGATTAATCGGCAAAACTCAGGGTAAATACCCCATTTCAGCAAAGACGACGATCGGGTTTATTCAAGAGGAGGTTTTATTATTTTACCCTCTCCTGATTCAGGAATTAAAGCTACCCGCTTACATTCCCCTGAGATTGCGTCCTGAGACGGAACAAGATCTAGCGACGAAATTGTGGCAGCCAGCCCTAGAACGCCTCAACTGGCGCGAAATTGCCCCCTCTGAGTACCGATTTGTGCGGCGGGTGCTGGATTTACTCCAATTGGCTGCTTATAGTTGCACGCCATTGGCAGATTTACCAGAAATCCTCACTCAGGGATTTGGATCTGGTGAGAATAGCGATATTTATCAGTGTGTGGAGTCGTTAGCCGCCGAGTGGCGAGATTGGTGTCTCGATCGCGGCTTGCTGACTTATGGCATCATGACGGAGTTATATTGGCGGCATTTATTACCGCATCCTCAGTATCAGCAGCGTTTACGCGATCGATATTGGGTGGTATTAGCAGATGATGTCGATGATTATCCCGCGATCGGGCGACAGATTTGTGATTTTCTCCTCGATGCTGGTGTCTGGGGAGCATTTAGTTACAATCCCGACGGTATGGTGCGGCTGGGTTTGAGTGCCGATCCCGATTATTTATTAGGTTTAAAATCTCGATGCGAGTCAGTCATTTATTTAGACTCGATCGATCCAAACTTATTTGTCGATGGCAATTCTAGCATCGAGGCGATCGTCCAAGCCGTAATTAATCCAGGCAATGTACCGCCGCTACCTAATAGTATCCGTGCGATCGAAACTCGCACCCGTGGCGAAATGCTCAAAGTTACAGCTCTAAAAGCGATCGAACTAATTACCAGGGGTAAAGTCGCACCTGGAGAGATCGCCATGATTGCGCCTGGTTTAGATGCAGTTTCCCGATCTACTATTACCGATATTTTCACCCAACATCAGATCCCGATTGCCTCCCTCAACGCGCAATTACCACTAAATAGCGATCCAGGCGTTCGCGCTCTACTTACCCTCATGGCGTTAACCTATCCAAATTTAGGACAGCTCACCAGCCGCGATGAAATTGCCGATTTGCTCGTCACCCTCAGTCCAATTTATCCACCCACAAATTCTGCGGTAATTTCCAGCCCCCTTCGAGGAACCAAAATAGCACCAACCTCGATCGACCCCGTGCGGGCAGGTTTACTCGCCGACTACTGTTACGCGCCCTCCCTATCCCAGCCGCGCCTCCTACCCTATGCTAATTTCCCGCGATGGGATCGCCTCGGTGCGAGTGCAACTAGGGCTTACGATCGAATTCTCGCGTGGGTAGAGCGAGTCCAACAGCAGCAGCCATCACCGTTGAATCTATTGAATGATGCGATCGGGTATTTTTTCCAGCAGGGCAGTTATTTACCATTCGATCGACTTTCAGCCCTGCGGGAACTGATGGAAACCGCTCAACACTATTGGCAAGTTGCCGAACGTACGCACAGCACGGCGGAATATCTCGAATCAGCCCATCAGATTACCGCGCAATTTATCTTGCTGCTCCGCCAGGGTACGATTACTGCTAATCCTTACCCTGTCAGTCAATTACAACCACAGTCTGATGCTGTTACCCTGTCAAATATCTTTCAATATCGCGCTAGCAAGCGATCGCATCCCTATCATTTTTGGCTGGATGTCGGTTCGCCATTATGGGCAGAAGGTGGGGCAGCGACGCTCTACGGTGCCAATCTATTGCTCAAGGCTAATGCGGGTAAAATCTGGACGGAAGCCGACACTCAAGCGGCGGACGAACGACGCTTGGAAAGAATCTTGCGCGATCTACTCCATCGGGTAAACAATCGGCTCTACCTGTGCAATAGCGATCTGGCTACTAATGGACAAGAGCAAATCGGTGCGCTGCTAACGCTAGTTCATGGTGTCGCCCAACTCTAGTCCTTACCCAAGTTGCTACCTACAGAGAATGCCAGCGATTTCAATCGTTGGCATTCTCTGTAGATAACGTGAGTTCGAGTTAAGGATTTCCGATCGATGGCTTCTAGCTTCGTTTCTGCACCGCCCTCAAATGAATTTGGGTGCTCACAGCAAAAGTTCGTTAAAACGAACTAAAAAATTTGGCAGTTCGTTTCAACGAACTTGAGCTGTGAGCACCGAACTTACAGTTCAGGGCGGTGTTTGAGCGGAGCAGATCGATTTTCCTTATCCCGAACTCACGTTAGATAGCAACTTGGGTTATCTACTGGTGCAAGATCCGATTTTACCTGTCGGCTCGGAATTATCGATCGGTTGACTAGTCAAAATCACTGTGCGGTTATTACCACCTTTCCAACCCTGAACTGCCTCAATTGTCGGTGGGATCGGGGGAATACTCACAGGCGGATTTGCCACCCGCGCATCAAACCAGAGATTATTACTTCCTAATGTGTCCTTTGCACTCGGTGTCACGCCCCCTTTACCACTATCGATGAATTGACTCGCCTGTCTATCGCGATTACCCGCGCAGGTTTGAGCAAGTGTCGGCGCACTCGGCACGATCGGATCTGGCAGTAATCCTCGATCTGGAGCGTTCCCCAATATTGTCACTGTGACGATGCCCTGTGCGCCAAATGTCGAAGTCGCCGCAATATTACTCGATGAGTCGATCCGCTGGGTACTAAATCCCAACACATTATCCGCCTTAATCTGAATTCTCCCCCCTTGTCCGCCAGCGGCACTGGCAGTAATATCGCTATTTTCATTCGGTACTGCGAGGATTAACCCATTCGGGGTAAAGATCGAAATATTCCCCCCATTGCCATTTGTCGCCGCACTAGCCGAAATCTCCGACTGGTTTCGCAGCAGTAGTAATTTATTAATATTCAGGTCGATGTTACCGCCATTGGCTGAAACAGTTTTGGCAGTAATCTCACCGCGATCGAGTTTAATAGTATCAGCATTGGCGGTAATATTCCCCCCGCGTCCGGTACCGTTACTATTGGCGGTAATTAATCCACTATTTTGAATATTCAGATTTGGACTGGTGACGGTAATATTACCCCCATTTCCAGTAGAGTTCGACTGCGATCGACTGACGACGCCACTCGATCGGCATTAATCTTGACACTACCAGCATTACCGCTATCGCTAGTAATACTCCGAATCCGACTCCCATTTCCTATACCCGCAAAAGCTAGATTATTTTCAGTCCCCAGAAATTGCCCCAAATTCGAGTTACCTGATAGCTCCACAGAGTCTGCATTTCGCCCGTTTAAGCCTGAGATCGAGATCGAACCACCCAAGCTGCGCTCTGTACCTGCGGCAATAGCTGCCCCATCTTTGAGGAGAAATTTGGGAGTTTGGATGTCAATATTCCCTGAGTCTTGCAGACTGGTTGAAAAGGAAGTAATGCCAGTAGCTTTAGGAAATCCCAGATCGAAGGCAACAGTGGATACGCCACATCTAAAATCTGTAAATTTCGAGCGGTAATCTGAATATCCCCACCATCGATCGCACCCTGCGTACTAGTTGAAATCCCGCTAAAATTACCAGATATTAATACATCTCCCGTCGCATTGAGCTTGACACTACCACCTTGAGTATTCGCTGTACCAGTAGAGCGAGCATTAACTTTTGCAGTAGCAGTATCAGTTCCAGCTACAGTAATATCGCGAGCTTGCAAATTTATATTGCCGCTATTCGTCCCAGTTGTCGAGATTGTCGAACCATTTTGAATGGTAATATCACCTCGCCTCAATCCATTCGGAATAGTTAGACTAGTGGCTCTATTATCTGTTAACTTATTTAAATCGATATCGATCGATCCAACATCGTTTACTGCTGCAAATTCTACCTTCCCATTAGGCAAAATCAATCGAGAACCCGTCAGCCTAATATTACCACCAGCAAACAACAGACTAGCACCATCATAATTAGTTAATAAATTTGTCGCATCTGTAACAGTAATATCTCCAGACTTACTGCCAAACTGAAGCCCCACTGGAGTTGTCATCGTTAGTAAAGGTACCTGAGGATTGACAGTACTATACAGCACTTCCGGCTATCAAGAGGTACACTTTTTAAAAATTTAGTCAGCTTACAGCAAGACTTTCAGCCGTTAAAGTGTACCTCATAACAGGTGAAAGTGCTGTATACATTCCCATCCGCAAACTTCAAACCATTAGCAGTACTCCCGACAAAATCCACCCGTTGCCCATTACCAATACTAAACTCCGTGAAGCTGTGGAAGAGATTGGTACCGCGCGGCGCTCCGCCTTGGATGGTACTGTTGATGATGGTCGATCGATCTGTACCCAGGGTATTATCGGGTGCGATCTGGGCTTGAGCGAGTGATGCACCTAAAAGGGTGAAAGATAGACTGAATGCGGCGGGGATACACTTCACTTTAGGAGTTACTAGAATGGATATGTGTAATATATCATTAGAGCACTCGATCGATCCCGTTGAGATTAGATCGAGTTTAGGTAGGAGACTATTCTTTTGCGGAGCCTTGCTCATGAAAATCGAAGCATTGACAAGTTGTTCTCCATATGAGAACCTAGAGAGTACAGCTAACCTCTATTGAGCCGATGCTAGACTAATAGGCTATGCACCTAATTACGATTAGCAATCTTCGTCAAGATGCCGATCCATATCCCGATGTCCAAAAACAGCTCAAAGAATGGTATGACATTGTGCGAACTGCCCAGTGGCAAAATTTAATAGATGTTCAGTCTACATATCGAGATGCAGAAGCCGTAAGTAATTTTACTATTTTCAATATCAAAGGGAATAAATACCGTTTAATTGTCTCGATAGATTATGAGGAACAATTAGTCTACTATAAATATTTTCTGACTCACGCTGATTACGATAAGGAGCAGTGGAAAAATGACCCTCACTATTAATCAAAGTAACTACTTACAACTCTGGGCTAATGCAGATATCAGTCCGAAAGTAATTGAATCTGAATCTGAATACAGACAGTTTTTAGCAGTAGCAGAGAGTTTACTTGTTAAAAAAAAATTGCGTACTTCAGAAGAAACAACTCTATTGCGGTTAGTGGTAAAGCTCATTGAAGATTACGAATCCAAGCATTATAACTTGGATGACTGGGGCAAGTCGGCACCTCATGAAATTTTACAGCACATCATGGCTGCTAGTGGTACCAAACAAATCGATCTCGTTGGGATCGTTGGTAGCAAAGGAGTTGTGTCTGAGGTGGTAAATGGCAGTCGCTCTATTAGTAAGGCTCAAGCGAAAAAACTAGGCGAAATGTTCAAAGTATCGCCGAGCTTATTTATCTAGTTTAGCGAGTATGGTCGGTCGATACCAGTGAGACTACATCAAGTTTAGCCAGCCAAACAGGCGATCGATTGTTAGCTCGATCGATCGAGCAAAATCTGGAACTGGTAAAATAGCACTAGATTCATCGATAACTTCCAAATTGCGATCGATCCGACTGATGACGACAGAGCGATCTTCAGCATCGATTAGCCAACCCATTTGTGCTCCATATGCCAAACAGTGATTGATATTCTTTAACACCTTATTCGCACTTTGCCCTGGTGAAAGGATCTCAATCGTCCAATCGGGCGCAATTGTAAAAACATTATCAATTTGCCCTTCAGTGGTAGGAATTCGAGAGTTTTCAAACACCGCCAGATCGGGAACTATCGATCTTCCGCCAAAAGTACAGCGCAATTCGGGAAATGCTGTAGCAATCCCTTTTCGCCGCAGCATGAGACTAATCTCGATCCCAAGTTCGCTCTGGATGATGCTGTGATGACCTTGAGGCATAGGTTTCTGAATGATTTGACCTTCAACGTATTCACTAGCTGGCTTCGTCTCTGGTAGCTCTAGGAACTCATCAAGCGCGATCTGCTTTACTGGGGTTTGAACCATTGATGATTTTCTCCACAAAATCTTACTTCTATTATGCCTCAGTGCGAGATTCGTTCCCGTGAGCCTCTCCCCTGGAGCATCGAGTGGGGAATCCGATCGAATCAACGACACCATCGGTAAAGACTCGATCGTTACCTAATATTTTTTACCCTTGTGGGAGTGCAGCGGCATGAACTCGAACAAATATGGATGTGACTAAGAGATCGCGTCCTTTGTAGCGTCGGATCTGCCGAATCGTCCTTTGTAGCGTTGCGCTAACAAATCGACAGTTATCCTAGCTTGTATCAGCCATAATTCTGATATTTATGCAAATATATTAACTTTTTTTTAACTTTCTTTTGAATTAGTTTTAACTCAGCACTTTTACTAGAGTGTGGCGATTATTCAAGTGAGAGACTGTACCCCTGATGGTGATTTTTACTCTTTATCATCATTTACTGAGATTGGAGCTATTTTTTTCACAATATGAACTATTTTAAAATATCTGGGGAACAATAGGACGACAGCAATTGCTGTAATTATCAGGAAATTGGTTGAGATAATAGGTCATTCTAATGCTTAAAGATCGGGACGTTCAGATCCTCAAAACTGTTAATTCAGAGTTGAAGACCACAGGTAGCTCGATAGTCCAAAATCGAGAAAATCCTCTAGCCACTACCACTAACTCCAGCCAATCGGTAATTTTTCAACAGTCCCAAATTTGGTCTAGGTAGTCACCCGCGCCAGTGAATTAGAGCAGCAACTTCAAGAACAACGCCGACTCGAACTCGAAAAAATCGCCTAGTTTCCACCAGTAAGTCGGATACCCAACGTCAACAGCAACGGATTCAAGAGCAACAACAGCTCATCAAACAACGCCAGTCAGAAATCGCTCAACTAGATGAAGAACACGCAAGGCTAAAGCTGGGTGTCAGTCAGAGCACCTCAAAACTCGCAAATAGCGCAGCCGTCAACCGCAAAGATTTATTTACTAGACTGGCTGAGAATGACAAACAGATTGCTCAAATCGACAGCCAGCTCAATAAATCGATAGTCGAAAATGAGAAGAAAATTACCGAAATCGCCAACCAAATTACTCAAGCCAAACAGAATCTTAAATATCAAGAGATTCGCTCTTCCGTTGCTGGTGAAGTCTTTGAAATGAAGGCTTATCAAGAGGGGGTGGTTAGCAACAATTCCGCAGATGCTCTAGTGCTAATTATCCCGAATAAAGATGTCATTGCTAAGGTCTATATCACTAATAAAGATATCGGCTTTGTCAAAATCGGGCAAGTAGTTGATGTCCGCATCGATACCTTTAACTTCAGTGAATTTGGAGATGTCAAAGGCACGATCGAGTGGATTGGATCTGATGCACTCCCTCCAGATCAGGTTTACCCATTCGCGAGATTCCCAGCCAAAATCAAGCTCTCTCAACAGACTTTGATTGTCAAAGGTAATGATAGTCAACTCAAATCTGGGATGTCAGTCAAAGCCAATATCAAACGGCTCTCCCGCCAATATGGGGAAATTGGGGGTAAAATGTAGCGATAGCGGAATTTTATCCCACTCCCTAATATGGATTTTCACCTAGATACTTTATTGAATCTACCTAATATTGTTGCTGATAGCAATCCCTTGTACATTAGATGCCATAGTTGTAAAATTACAATTAATTAATGCTGGAATTAACTGCCCTAGTTGTAATAAGTATATATCTCAAGTTCATCAAACTCGTCCAATTTTAGTCAGGGATTTATCAGTTTTTTGTCGAGTTGTATATTTAAAAGTCCCGCGTCGTCAGTTTTACTGTTCTAGCTGCAAAATATCACCAACTGAATCTTTATCCTGGTTGAACAAAAAACAAAGACAAACCAATAGATATCAAGAATATATATATGAAAGAGTTAGCGTCGCGGGTGACCCGCCACGCAAAGAATTGACCGTCAAGCAGGTCAGCGAAAATGAAAAAATGTGCGTAGCGGGTGAACCGCGACGCAGTGAAGATGCTGTTCAAGACATCTTTCGTAAAGTTGCTAGTTCTAAAAAAAAAGCTGGGGATATCCCAAGCGATTGAGTTTAGATGAATTTGCTAGAAGGAAAGGGCAAGGAAACTTTGCGACGATCTTAACAGATCTAGATAAAAGTTCATTATTAGAAGTGATAGATTCTCATAAAAGTGATGATATTATTGCTGTTTTGGCTCTCCCGCCTATGTGGTGATAAGTGTTGCTTCTAGTCATTATTCACAGCATT
>ENA-OFCX01000886-OFCX01000886.1-metagenomes-genome-assembly--contig:-NODE-886-length-13611-cov-3.407421_pt1 | contig 13611 bp, 15 predicted proteins | sample MGYA00153384_OFCX01 | MGnify analysis MGYA00153384
GTCGGCAATTGTGCCGTCGTCGAGCACCGTCACGCCTTTGGCGGCCACACGCTGGCCAATCTTGCCTGCAAACGCGCTGGAGCCCTTGCGGTTGAAGTCGCCTTCAAGTCCGTGGCCAATGGCTTCGTGCAGCAAAATGCCGGGCCAGCCAGAGCCTAAAACTACGGTCATTTCACCTGCAGGTGCAGGGCGTGCTTCAAGGTTGGTCAATGCAGCTTTAACAGCCTCGTCAACATAGTGGCCGATTTGCGCATCGTCAAAATACGCCAGGCCAAAACGGCCACCGCCGCCTGCTGAGCCGGTTTCACGGCGGATCACACCGCCGACTTTTTTCTCCGCAAACACAGTCACGCTCAAACGCACCAGCGGTCGCACGTCAGCAGCCAGAGTACCATCAGCACGCGCCACCATCACCACATCGTATTCACTGGCCAGCCCGGCCATGACCTGAACAATTCTTGGATCTTTGGCCTTCGCAAGTTTTTCAACCCTTTCCAGCAACTTGACTTTGGCTGTGCTGCCGAGCGTGGCAATCGGGTCATGGCCTTCATATAACGAGCGGCTGTTGGCGATTTTGCGGCTGGGGGTTTTGATTTTGGCGGACTTGCCAGCGCCTGAGATGCTGCGCACGGTGCGCGCGGCGTCCATCAATGACGCTTCAGAAATATCGTCTGAATAAGCAAACGCGGTTTTCTCGCCGCTCACAGCCCGCACACCCACGCCTTGGTCAATGCTGAAGGAGCCGGTTTTGACAATGCCTTCTTCCAGGCTCCAGCCTTCGCTGCGGGTGTATTGAAAGTACAAATCCGCGTCGTCAGCGCCTTTGGACGTGATTTCAGCGAGCGCTTTGGACAGATGCGCTTCTGTCAGGCCGAAGGGCGTAAGAAGCAGTTTTTGCGCTATGTCCAGGCGACCCGATGTCGATGCCGCTGTGGGTTTGACGGTTGACGAGGTGATGGAAGCGTTGAGAGCAGATGGGGAGGAGGAGCGCAATGTGGTCATACCTTCATTGTAGGCAGCACACCACGCCCCTGCTGGCGCAAGGTTTGCCGCTCAGGTCTGGTCGTCGATAGCCGCAGTGGGACCATTGGTTTTGCAAGACGCAATACCGTTGTCACGCGCGGACTCGCTGGCGTACATCTGGCTGGTGCCGATGACCTGGTGGTTACCTGCCTTGAGCACGAAATACGGTGCATCGCCTTTGCCCTTCAGGCGTTCATAGCGCGCGTCATCCGGCGAGTTTTTCTTGACCGACTCAATGCCGTTCAAGGCGTTGGCTTTTGACTCATACATTTCGCTGCCCAGAATCGTTTGACCATTGCCCGCCAGCAGCGAGAAAAAGTACTTGTCGTTTTTGGATTTTTTGAGTTCGAATTTTCCAGCCATGGCGAATATCCTGTTTGAGTTAGAAAGTTATATTTGTAGCTGCTCGGCCGCTAAAACGCAAGGCCGTTTTAAACCAGACACGGGCTGAATCAGCGACTTAGTCACGTTTGAACCCGAATTTGAAACTTATTTACCACTCAGCAGTTTGAAAATAGCCGCATCGTCCTGCTCTGCCAGCCCCGCAGCATGCGCGTTTTGAAACACTGCACTGGCTGCCGCCCCCAGAGGCCCGTTAAAGCCTGCCTCAACCGCGCATTGCAATGCCAGCCGGGTGTCCTTTTCAAGCAAAGTTACATGGGCGCGCGGAGCGTAGTCGCCCACCAGGGCGCGGCGCATGCGGTCTGAACCAATCCAGCTCTGGCCGCTGGACTGCTCAATCACATTCAGCGTTTTAGCGACATCCAGGCCCAGCCTGGCAGCCAGCGCCAGCGCCTCCGCCGCGCCGACCAGATTGATGCCTGCCAGCAGGTTGTTGACCAGCTTGGTGCGGGCTGCATCGCCCGGTTTTTCACTGATAGTGAAGACCTTGCTTGACAGCGCGTTGAGCAAATCCGCCTGCTGCGCAAACACCGCTTGCGGGCAAGCGACCAGCAGGCTCATCGTGCCGTCGGCCGCCCGGGCTGGCCCGCCAGACATGGGGGCGTCGATGGTGTGAATGCCGCTTTCAGCCAAGCGGCTGGCGAAAGATTCGACATCTTGCGGCAAGATGGTGGGGCACAGGATGACGGTTTGCCCGCTGGGCAGGCTGTGCGCCAGCCCATGGGCACCAAACAACACGTCTTCAGTTTGCGCAGCATCGACAACACAGACAATAACTGCTATTAATTCAGTAGCTGTTTGCGCCCGCATTGATTGGTCTAGAGACCAATTTGATACCTTTTTCAGGCAATTTTGAGCGGTTTTTAGCTGACTTTGCCAAATTTCCTGCGCATTGTGCTCCACCCAGCCCGGATGCGGAAAGATTTGGGCAAATTCGGCTTGCTCTGTCGCCACCACCGAGCCGGCGTGGTCAAACAGCATGGCGCGTGATGAGGTGGTGCCTTGGTCTAGGGAGAGGATATAGCGCATGAGCCAAGCCTAACGCAAGGCGGCTGCGTTCTGATCTGTCGTCTTCCCCAAGTCATGATGCCCAGATAACATCGGCTCATGACCCGCACCTGCACATCCCGCCGCCGTCTGATTGCGGCTACCAGCGCTTTTGCTGTGTTTGGTTTTACTCGCCACTTAACCGCGCAAACTGCAAGCCCGCGCCTGCGACTGATCGGCGAGGCGCGGTTGCCGCACAAACTGCAATACCAAGGCACTACTGTTGGCGGTTTGTCGGGCATTGACTATGACCCGGCAAGTGGCGTGCTGTATCTGCTAAGTGACGATGGCGGCAACCAAAGCGCACCGCGTTTTTACACGGCACGGCTTGTGTTGACGGCAGACAAGCTGGGCGATTTTGAACTAACTGGCGTGACATTTTTACAAGGCCTGATCGCACCTGACCCGGAAGCGATTCGCTGGCATGCACCGAGCCAGAGCCTGCTGTGGACGAGTGAGGGCAACGCTGTCAGATTTACCGCGACTGCCCTGCATCAAACCCGCATGGATGGCTCGCTGGTACGCACGCTTGCCATGCCTCTAATGTTTGACTTTGGCCTGCAAAGCGGCGCGCGCATCAACAAAACGCTGGAAGGGCTGGCGATTGCGCCCGATGGCCAAACCGCTTGGGTGGCGATGGAGGCTGCGCTGCGGCAGGACGGTGAAGAGCCCACAACTGGCAGCCCAGGCGGGCCTGGCCGTTTCACGCAGATTGACCTGGCCAGCGGCAAAGTCGTCAAGCAAATTGCTTACCCAATGGATCCGATACCCCGGGCGCCGTACCCGCCCACTGCGAACGCGGATAACGGCGTGGTCGAGGTCTTGATGTTGGACGCACATCGCATGCTGGTGCTGGAGCGGGCTTACATGGCCGGGCTGGGGGACAAAGAGCGCAACTCAATGCGGCTGTACGCCGTTGATACGCGCCATGCAACGGACACGCAAAACACGCTGGCACTGGCCCCCGGCAATCACACACCTGCTCTTAAAACGCGGGTGGCAGATTTTGCAAACTTCCCAGCCCTGACCAAGCTGGACAATACTGAGGGCATGTGCTGGGGGCCCAAGTTGCAGAACGGCAATCGCACGCTGCTGTTTGTCAGTGACGACAACTTCAACCCCAGGCAAATCACGCAGTTTTTGGCTTTTGAATTTTTGGAATGATCACCATGAGCGCTCACAACGACAACATTGCTTTTATAGGCGGCGGCAACATGGCCAGCGCCATCATTGGCGGGCTGCTCAAACGCGGCGTGCCTGCCGGCAGCATTCAGGTGGTCGAACCGTTTGAAGAGCAGCGCGTCAAGCTGCAAGAAAAATTTGGCGTCGAGGTGCGTGATAAACCCAGTGCGCATCTGGCCGCTGCCACGCTGGTGGTGTGGGCGGTCAAGCCGCAAATCTTCAAAGACGCGGCGCTTGACACCCGCTTTCATACCAAAACTGCGCTGCATTTGAGTGTGGCTGCGGGCATCACGTCCAGCAGCATTGCGCGTTGGCTGGGCACCGAGCATATCGTGCGCGCCATGCCCAACACGCCTGCGCTGGTTGGCAAAGGTATGACGGCACTGTTTGCACGGCCAGCCGTGTCGCCCGCAGGCCGCGCGATGGTAGACCGGGTGATTCAAACCACGGGCGAGCATGTCTGGCTGAACGACGAAGCCCATCTCGACGCCGTTACCGCCCTGTCAGGTTCAGGCCCGGCCTATGTCTTTTACTTTATCGAGGCCATGATTGCAGCTGGTGTTGCAATGGGCTTGACGCGCGATCAGTCGCACCAGCTGGCCGTAGGCACGTTTGTCGGCGCCAGCGCGCTGGCCAAAGCCAGTGATGAGCCGATTGAGATTTTGCGCTCACGCGTCACGTCCAAAGGCGGCACCACTTATGCAGCCATCACATCGATGGAGCAGGACAACGTGAAGACTTTGTTCATCCGCGCCATGATGGCGGCGAAGCATCGGGCTAAAGAGATGGGTGATGAGTTCGGCGCGGCTTGAAAAGATTTAAAGCTGCGCAGCATAGGTGGCAGCAATACCCGTAAACACGGTAAATGCCAGCCAGTGATTCAAACGAAATGCCTTGAAGCAATCGTCTCGCTGGCGATTGCGGATCAGCCAGACGTGCCACAAGGCTTGCATCAAGGCCAAACCAATTGCTATTAAATATATAGCTGCTTGCGCCCGATTTAATTGGGTCAAGAGCACATTTAACCATATAAAAAGGTATAAAACGTAGCTGGTGAACACCGCCAGCACGTCAAAACGGCCAAACGTGATGGCCGAGGTTTTCATGCCGATTTTCAAATCATCGTCGCGGTCAACCATGGCGTATTCGGTGTCGTAGGCAATCACCCAGAACAGATTGCCCAGCAATAGCACCCAGGCCAGCAGCGGCACACGGGATTGCACAGCGGCAAATGCCATCGGGATGCCAAAGCTGAAAGCCACGCCCAGCACCGCCTGCGGCATGGCCACATAGCGCTTGGCAAACGGGTAAATGATGGCAATGGCCAGCGCGGCGAATGACCAGGCAATCGCCGTGATATTGGTCGTCAGCACCAGGCCAAACGCACACAGCGCCAACACCGCACCAACCGCCAGCGCCTCTTTGGCCGGCAGCTTGCCACTGGTCACGGGCCGCTCGGCGGTGCGCTTGACGTGGCGGTCAAAGTCACGGTCAGCCACGTCGTTCAGGCAGCAGCCTGCGCTGCGCAACAAAAAGGTACCCAAGGTAAAAACAGCCAGCAAATGCCAGCCCGGAAAGCCATGCGATGCCAGCCACAACGCCGACAGCGTCGGCCACAGCAAAAGCAGCCAACCCGCAGGGCGATCCCAGCGGATTAAATCTAAATACAGACCAAATTTATTCTTCAAGCAGCGATCTCAGCATCCACGCCGTCTGCTCATGCACCGTTAGCCGCTGGGTCAGCAAGTCAGCCGTTGGCTCGTCGCTGGCCTTGTCTGCCAATGGAAACAATTGGCGTGCGGTGCGGGCTACGGCTTCATGGCCCGCGACAAGAATGCGCACCATCTCCAGTGCTTTGGGCGGATGAAGGGGCGCGTCAGGCACGGATGCCAGCTTGCCAAACTGGGCATACGAGCCGGGTGCCGGATGGCCAAGCGAGCGGATGCGCTCTGCAATCGGGTCCACCGCCGTCCACAGCTCTGTGTACTGCACCATGAACATCTGGTGCAGGGTGTTGAACATCGGGCCGGTCACGTTCCAGTGAAAGTTGTGCGTGGTCAGGTACAGGGTGTAGGTGTCCGCCAGCAAATGGGCAAGCCCCTGGGCTATACCGGCGCGGTCTTTGTCGCTGATGCCGATGTTGATCGCGGGCGCTGGTCTGGAGGCTGATTTGGAGGATGCTTTGGCCATGATGTTCCTTGAAAAGTGGACGATTTTAATTTGGCAGATGACGGGTCAGGACAGCCGCGTCACGCCCGGCAACTCGCAAGCGTATATCGCGTTGCGCAGTGCGGCGATTGCTTCATAGCGGGTAAAACTGCGCCGCCAGGCCAGCACCACACGTCTGGAGGGAATGTGGCCTTCAAACGGCAGGTATTTGATGAACGAAGGTTGCTCTGCCGGGACTTTGTTTTTTTTGCCCGCAGCAAGCTTAACCAGTGCTTCTTTCGGAACGCCCAGCCGCGGCACCAGCGTGATGCCCATGCCAGCCGCCACCATGTGTTTGATGGTCTCCAGCGACGAGCCTTCAAAGCTTTTTTGGATGCCGCCCGAAGTGCTCGAGAACCTTGCAAATTCGGGGCATACCTCCAGCACATGGTCGCGAAAGCAGTGGCCATTGCCCAGCAGCAGCATGGTTTCTTTTTTCATTTCTTCCGCCGTGATGGAGGAGCGTGCAGCCAGCGGGTGGTTGCTGGGCACTGCTGCCATGAAGGGCTCGTCGTACAACGGGGCTATCGCCAGGTTGGTGTCGGGGAAAGGCTCGGCCAGAATGGCGCAATCAATCTCGCCGTTGCGCAGCTCTTCAAGCAGCTTGACGGTAAAGTTTTCTTGCAGCATCAACGGCATTTGCGGCAACGTGGCAATCATTTGCCGCACCAGGTCGGGCAACAAATACGGGCCGATGGTGTAGATCACACCCAGGCGCAAACTGCCGGCCAGCGGGTCTTTGCCGCGCTTGGCAATGTCCTTGATCTGGTCGGCCTGCTCCAGCACGCTTTGCGCCTGGCGGATGATCTCTTCGCCCAGCGGCGTGACGGTGATCTCATTGGCGTTGCGCTCAAACAGTTTGACCTGCAACTCTTCTTCAAGTTTTTTAATCGCCACGCTTAGTGTGGGCTGCGACACATGGCAGGCGTCTGCGCCTTTGCCAAAGTGCTTTTCACGCGCCACCGCGACGATGTATTTGAGTTCAGTGAGCGTCATGGGGTGATTGTCTGCTACTGAACAAAAAACGCTCGCAGCGCCAAAGCTGTTTCACCCGGCAGCTCTTCAGGAATAAAGTGCCCAGCCGCCATGGCTTGGCCACTGACCACACCACTGCACTGCGCCTGCCACAGCGTCATCGGGTCAAACAGACGGTTGACCACGCCGCGTGCTCCCCACAACACCAGCATGTCGCAAGCCACTTTAGCGCCCAGCGCGCGGCTTTCGCGGTCATGCGTCAGGTCAATGCCTGCGCTGGCGCGGTAGTCTTCACATGCTGTGTGTAACGCCTTGGCGTTGCAAAAGCAGCGTTCATATTCGGCCAGTGCCTGCGGTTCGATGTAGCCCAAACCGCTGCTGCCCCAGCCGCCCAGCTTGGCATGCAGGTAGGCCTTGGCCGTCTCGGGGTGGTTGGCGCCCATCATGATTTCAGGTAAAGGCGCAGGTTGCAACATATGAAACCAGTGGTAATAAGCGCGCGCAAATTCCATGTACGGTGCCGTCAAGCTGTTGCCGTCGTACATGTCCAGCGTGGGGGCGATGTCAATCACGCAGAGCTTCTCAACCCGCTCCGCATGATCCAGTGCCAGCCGGTGCGCCACGCGCCCGCCCCGGTCGTGGCCGCACAGGTAAAACTTGTCAATACCCAGCGCGTCCATGCTAAGAGCCATGTCGTGCGCCATGTTGCGCTTGCTGTAGTTGCTGTGGTCTGGCAGGCCTGGCGTTTTGGATGAATCGCCATAGCCGCGCAAGTCGGGCAGGACTAAAAAGTAGTCGCGCTCAAGCTGCTGTACAACTCTGTGCCACATGACATGCGATTGAGGAAATCCGTGGAGCAACAGCAACGCGGGCTTTTGAACCTCGCCCAGCACGGTTTTCGACACCCGCGCGGTGATGGTCGCGCCGTTGACCTCAAAACTGCGTTGTTCAAAATTGTTAAACCAGGTCATGGTCACCTCCTTTTTGATGCAAGAAACTTTTTTAAATTGGCTGCGGCAGTCGTTCTGACTTTTTGCCGCAAAAACGGTGTCCAGCCTAGCAGAAGGCCCGGCGTACCCAGTGCCCGGTGAGACCACTTCCAGAAGTTAAAACTGTCTCGATGTTTGGCAATCAAGCCCTGGTCATTGAACTCAAACACGCCATCGATCACGTTGTGTACCAGGCGGTTGGTTGCGCTGAAGCGGTAATCGGCCTCCCAATGCGCCTTGCCGGTTTTGGCGTCGGCTTCGATACCGCTGTAAACCAGTTTCCAGTCGGCAAGCGCCTTGGCCTTGGTGGTCTCGCACAGCATGCGCCACATGCCTGTGACCTGGGCATGGCCACGCAGCGAGAACGCCTCATCGTCAAACTCCGCATCAGGCGCGTAGCAGGTGGCCATGGTGTCCACATCGAGTTGGGCAAACGCAGCGTAAAACTTTTCCAGGGCAGCTTGATTGGGGTGCATGGTGGCTCTTGGGTTCAAGGGGAAGGCGATAGGGCTTGGGAAATATTGTCGCCAAGGAAATCGTACACCGCCCGGATTCGTTTGCTGGTGCGAATCTCGCGGTGCACGGCCAGCCACACCGGAATGGCCGGTATTTTCAGCATCGGCAGCAAGCGTACAACACCTGGGTCGGTACGCGCAAGGTAGTCGGCTACAAAGCCTACACCAACACCGCTGCGCACCGACTGCCAGTAAGCCATCAGGTCGTCTGTGCGAAAGGTAAATTGCTCACGTGCCATGGAGTAGCCCAGGGCGCCAAAGCCGCGAATGATGTCTTCGTTTCTGTCATTGCCCAGCAGCGCGTGTTGCATCAGGTCGGCGGGCGCCTGCGGCGTACCCGCACGCTGCAGGTAGTCGCGATGGGCATAAACGCCGATGGTGATCTTGCCAATCCGCTTGGCAACCAAACCTGCCTGATCGGGTGGCACCATGCGTATGGCGATGTCGGCCTCACGCCTGAGCAGGTTGCTGACTTCATTGCTCGACACCAGCTCAATTTGCACGCCGGGCAATACCCGCTGCATCTTGGCCAGCAGGGGCGGTAGCAGCACACAGGCCACCGGCTGGCTGGCCGTGATGCGCACTGTGCCGCGTACAGCATCATCGGCACCCGAAACACTGCGCTGCAATTGGTGTGCCCCTGCCTCCATTGCCCGGGCAGACTCGGCCAGTTTGAACGCCATGGCCAGCGGCTTCACACCGCGCCCTCCTCGTTCAAACAGCACCACACCCAGTTGCGATTCCAGCTCGGCGATGTGCCGCCCGATGGTGGGCTGGCTGGATTTAAGAGCCCGCGCTGCGCCCAGCAGGCTGCCGTGCTCCAGCGCAGCCAGGAAGGAGCGCACCAGCGTCCAGTCAAATGAGCTATTCATTTATGTAATTCAGATATGAAGCGATAGGCAATTGTGTAGCAGATGAATTTTTTTAACAATTGCTTCAGTCAAATTTTTTACAGGAGTTTTTTATGGATCGTCGTCATTTCATTCGCGTCATCGGTGGTGGCAGCATCATTGCGGCTACTGTGGTCAGTCAGTCAGGCTGCTCAGCGCTGTCAAGCGGCTTTCCGCCTGCGGCTCTTGAGGCCTGGCAAGGCCCGTCTGCCGGGGACACCGACCCGCGCCGCCGCGCTTTGGCCTATGCCATCACCGCGCCTAACCCGCATAACCTGCAGCCCTGGCTTGTGAATCTGCGTGAGGCCAATGCCATCACGGTCTACACCGACCGCGAGCGTGTATTGCCTGAAACTGATCCGTTTGGCAGGCAGATTTTGATTGGTCACGGTGCTTTTATTGAGCTGCTTGTGATGGCGCTAGCTAAAGAAGGTCTGTCAGCGCAAGTTACGCTGTGGCCGCAAGGTGAACTTGCCGCCACGCTCAAAGACTGGGATAAGAGGCCCGTGGCGCGAATTGCCTTGGCACCCGCAGCAACTGGCAGCCCGCCAGATGCGCTCTTTCAACACATATTGCTGCGCCACACACCCAAGACTGACTATGACGCAACGCGCAGCGTCAGCCCTGATGCACTGCAAACACTCACGAGTAGTGTCGGCAACCGCCCCGGTATTCGTGCAGCAGGCGTGGTGGATGCGGCGCGCTTGCAGCCAATGCGAGACCTTTGCTGGCAATCAGCCAAAGTAGAGTTGCTGACACCGCGCACCATGATGGAAAGCATGAAACTGATTCGTCTGGGGCCAGATGAGATCTTGCAGCACCGCGACGGCATCTCGATCAACAGCCCGTTTGTACGCGCCATGGGCAGCGTCGGCATGTTTGACCGCAGCACGCCACCTGCTGAAGGCAGCGCGGGCTACAAAAACGCCATGGGCCGATTTGAGGGCCACAGCCGCACCGCGATGGGTTTTGTATGGCTCAGTACGCCTGGCAACAGCCGAAGCCAGCAAATAGAAGCGGGCCGCGCTTACCTGCGCATGCAGCTTGCGGCAACCGCCATTGGTCTGGGCGTCCACCCCATGAGCCAGGCGCTGCAAGAGTTTGCCGAGATGAAACCGTTTTATGACAAAGCGCATCAGTTGATGCTTGGCAAGCCAGCGCCACAAACGCCCAACGATGAGACCCTGCAAATGTTTTGCAGGCTGGGCTACACGCCAGGCGCTGTGCCTGCCACGCCCCGGCGGCAAATTGATAAATTTGTACTGACGACCTGAGATGCCATTAACCTGCCGCTTTATTGCTGTTTAACAGTAAACATCAAATAAATAGCCTTGTTACCCAATAAACACGTGCGTAAGTAGCTATTATTTTAATAGCATTAAGCTCTGAAATTGAAGCGGCCTTTTCATGACATTCACATCCAGTTTTCAAACTTCCCGTCTTTCAATCGGCCTGCCGGCCCTGTTGCTTCTGCGTACCCGCATGCAAGCAGGTTCGCCAGCGCTTTACGTCGTGGGCATAGCAATGCTCTTGATGGCGGCAATGACACTGATGCTTACCTGGCTTGACCCGCGCTTCTTTCAAGGCATCAGCACATGGGCAAAACCGTTGAAGTTTCAACTCTCAACGGGCATGTATTTGTTGACGTTGGCCTGGTTCATGGCCTGGTTGCCAGATGACAAGCGGCAGACGCGCTTGGGACGCTACGTAGTCTGGAGTGCTGTTGGCGCAGGTATTTTTGAGGTGGTTTACATCACCTGGCAGGGCGCGTTTGGCATGGCCTCACACTACAACAGAACCTCAACGTTTTACGCATCCATGTACACGCTGATGGGTGTGGGCGCGGTGATATTGACCACAGCCTCGCTGGCGTTGGCGGTTTTGATCGCGCGCAGCCCGGCTTACGCATTGCCGCGTGCCATCAAACACGCCGTGGTGCTGGGGTTGGTGCTGACGTTTGTGCTTGGCACAGGGTTTGGCTCCTATTTGGGCGCACAGCGCGCTGGCCATTGGGTCGGCGGTGCGCTGACTGACGCGGGCGGGTTGCCGCTGTTTAATTGGTCGCGCAGTGGCGGAGACCTGCGTGTAGCGCACTTTTTCGGCATTCATGCGATGCACTTTATTCCGGCGATTGCCGCGTTGGCTGCGGCTGCGCGCTTACCCTTTGCCAAGCATGTTGCGAGCGCGTGGCTGCTGGCTGGTACGTTCTCAATGCTGGCGGTCTGGACGTTTGTGCAGGCTGCGCGCGGGCAACCATTTTTATCAAGCTGATAGAGCCTTTCTAAAGCTTGAGACTAATTGGTCTATATCGCCGACAGTAATGCACACAGTTTGGCAAGCGCATGGCTAACCGTAGCTGCCCGCACACCGGCACGTTCACCATCAAACTGCATGCGCTCAGATGTCAGCGTTCCGGCCACCATGAACCCAAACCAGACCGTGCCCACAGGTTTGTCAGGGCTACCACCCGTGGGCCCCGCCACGCCTGTAACGGCCACCGACACCTGCGCATGCGAATGGCGAATCGCGCCAAACGCCATGGCGCGTGCCACAGGCTCACTGACTGCGCCGTGCTGCGCAATCAATGCCGCGTCCACACCCAGCATGTCGGTTTTGGCGACGTTGGAATAAGTCACGAAGCCGCGTTCAAACCACGCGCTTGAACCTGCCAGGTCGGTACATGCCGCAGCGATCATGCCGCCTGTGCAACTCTCTGCGGTAGCCATCAAAAAGCCATTTTTAAGAATCAAATCAGCCAAAAGACCAATAGATACGGGCGCAAGCAGCTCCTGATTTAATAGTAAATCTTTTGTCACAAGAACCTCCAAAGCGCAATCACCAGCAGCGTGCAGAACGCTGCCACGAAGTCGTCAAACAAGATGCCAAAGCCGCCGCGCGCACCGAATCCTTTGAACATCTGGTCGGCCCATGCTACCGGGCCTGGCTTGACGGCATCAAAAAACCTGAACAGGGCGAAGGCAACAATCTGCCCGGTAAAACCTGTGGGCATGATGAGCCACAGCACCAGCCAGAAGGCGACCACTTCGTCCCACACAATGTTGCCTGGGTCAAGCACGCCCATGTTTTTGGCCGTCACGGTGCAAGCCCACCAGCCCACCAGCGTTGAAACAACAATCAGGCCGCCCATCTGCCCGGCAGTCATCAGCGGCTGCAGCACCAGAAAGGCCAGCCAGGCCCACAACGTGCCTGCCGTGCCGGGAGCGATTGGACTCAACCCAGAGCCAAAACCCAGCGCGATGAAATGCGCCGGGTGCGACAGCAAAAATCGCCTGTTGATTTTGACTGGGGATGAAGTTGAACTTTGTGTCATGACTGGCAATCGTACAGTGCGGAAAAGATGACCTTATTTATCAGGAGCAGGGCATGTTGAACAGCATCAAATATGGCAGTGCAATGGGCGCGCTATTGGCTGCAGGGTTTTTAAGCGGATGTGCCGTCCAGCAGGTCGTGCCCGGCACCCCGCGTGCGGAGGTGCTGGCAAAGTATGGCAAGCCAGCGCACGAAGTTCCCATCGCAAACGGCTCCAGGTTGCAATATTCATATCAACCCTCTGGCCAGCAAGCGGTGATGGTGGACCTGGACGCAGCAGGCCGCGTGGTGTCAAGCCGCCAGGTGCTGCAAAGCGCAGAATTCGCGCGCATCGGCATCAACCAGTGGAGCCGCGCGGACGTAGAACGTGAATTTGGCCGCAGTGCAACGATTGATCGTGTCGCCAATTGGCCCGGCGACATCATGACCTACCACTGGCAAGACGCCAGTCAGGACATGTATTTTTATGTTTACCTGGACAGCGCCAACATCGTGCAGAAAACTGGCCAGGGCATGGACTTCAGGAAAGACCCGCGCCGGGAGTGATGGCCTCGTCGTTTTGAACATTGCGACCAATCTCTGGAAAGCGTTGGTGCAGATACAGCCAGGCGATCAGCCCAATGCACAGCATGCCCAACGAAGCCATGGCCAGGCCAAGGGTTGAATGCATGACCAGCGGCGTCAGCAACCCCGCCACCAGGCCGTTGGCCGTCGAGCCAATCACCGCCTGCAGCGACGAGGCCATGCCGCGCCGCTCGGGGTAAAGGTCCAGCACCAGCAGCGTGACCACAGGAACCATCAGCGCCCAGCCAAAGGCAAACAGCGCAATCGGGATCAATGCCCATGAGACATGCGCCTTGAAAAAGTAATTGGCTGCCAGGTTGATGCTAGAGACCGTGAGCATGATGACAAAACCATGGCGAATCTGAACCTTGGGTGCAACCTTGCCCGCCAGCCGCCCACTGAGCCACGCGCCCGACATGATGCCGGCGATGGTCAGCATAAAGAACCGCAAACCCGGCGATCGCGCCGATGACCCGATCAACGATT
>ENA-OFCX01000887-OFCX01000887.1-metagenomes-genome-assembly--contig:-NODE-887-length-13606-cov-3.745259_pt1 | contig 13606 bp, 10 predicted proteins | sample MGYA00153384_OFCX01 | MGnify analysis MGYA00153384
AATACCTGCAGAAATACTAAAAGGCATTCCTCTTATAAGTAAGGCAAAAACGCCACCAATTGCAGCCATTGGAATTGCTGTAAATATTAGCAAAGCATTTTTAATAGAATTGAAAGTAAAGAACAGCAATAAAAATATTAATAATAATGCTGCTGGAACTGCAATTAATAATCGTGAATTAGCTTCTTCTAGGTTTTCAAATTGTCCTCCAAATACCGTAAAATAGCCTGGTGGCAATTTCACTTCTTTGTCAATTTTTTGCTGCAGTTCTTTTACAATTCCTGCAACATCTCTTCCTCGAACATTAAACCCAACAAAAATCCTTCGCTTCGCATCTTCTCGTTGAATTTGATTTGGGCCTACTTTAAAATCGACTTCTGCTAACTGTTGTAAAGGAATTTGATTTCCATTTGGAGCACTGATAAATAAATTCCGTACATCATCTAATTGACCTCGGTTTTTCTGGTTAAATCGTAAAACCAGATCAAAACGCTTTTCTCCTTCAAATACAACACCAGCACTCTGGCCAGCAAATGCAGTATTAATGGTTTGATTAATGGTTTCTACATTTAAACCATATTTTGCAACTTCGTCTCTCTTTATATTAATTACTATTTGTGGTAATCCAGTCACCTCTTCTATATACAAATCTCTTACACCTTCCACTTCACCGGTAATTTTGCCAATTTTATTTGCCAAATCAGTCAATACATCCAAATCTTCACCAAATATTTTTATCGCAACATCTTGCCGAACTCCTGTCATTAATTCATTAAAACGCATTTGTATGGGTTGTTGAAATCCAAAAGTAACGCCTGGTATTGCTTCCAATGCTTCTCCCATTTTTTCAGCCAAATCATCTCGATTATTCGCCTTTTTCCACTCCTTTTTATCTTTCAAAATTACCATCATATCAGCAGCTTCAATAGGCATAGGGTCTGTTGGTATTTCTGATGAGCCAATTTTTCCGACAACTTCTTTTACTTCATCTGGAAATTGTTCTAACAAAATTTTTGCACCACGTTGAGCTGCATCTACAGTTTGCGACAAACTGCTACCAGTCATAACTCGAGTTTCCACTGCAAAATCACCTTCTTCTAAAGTTGGCAAAAATTCACCACCCATATTTAAAAATAAAATAATACTTACAATGAATAATAGTACAGAAGAAGCAACCACTACAAATTTCCTTTTCAAAGCTCCATTTATCATCGGAGTATAATTCCGCTGAAAAAAATCCATCATTCTATCACTAAAATTGCGTTTATGTTGAGGATTTTTACTTAAAAAAAGTGCACTCATCATGGGAATATAGGTTAGCGAAAGTATGAAAGCTCCTGCTATGGCAAACGTAACTGTCTGTGCCATTGGCTTAAACATTTTTCCCTCAACCCCCACTAAAGCTAAAATTGGTAAATAAACAATCAAAATAATGAGTTCTCCAAAAGCAGCTGAGTTTCTGATTTTTGATGCTGAAATATAAACCTCAGTATCCATTTCATCTTGAGTTAATGTATTTTTTGAATTTCTTAACCCGAGGTAATGCATGGTTGCTTCTACAATAATAACTGCACCATCTACAATTAATCCAAAATCTATTGCGCCAAGGCTCATTAAATTTCCACTTACGCCAAAAACTCGCATTAACGAAACAGCAAATAACATGGAAAGTGGAATAACTGAAGCTACAATTAATCCTGCTCTTAAATTACCTAAAAACAAAACAAGTACAAAAATTACAATAAGCGCACCCTCAATTAGGTTTTTTTCTACTGTACCAATTGCTCTATTTACGAGTTCACTCCGATCAAGAAAAGCATCAATTTCAACTCCTTCTGGCAAGGTTTTTTCAATTTGAGCCATTCTTTCTTTCACCCTTTTTACTACTGCGCTCGAGTTTTCACCTTTCAGCATCATTGTCACCGCTCCGGTTACTTCTCCATAATTATTGTAAGTCATAGCACCATAACGGGTAGCAGAGCCAAATTGAATCTTTGCAATGTCACGGATTAATACTGGAATTCTCTGGTCGGTAACTTTAACGACAATATTTTCTATATCATTTAAAGATCCAATTAAACCTTCACTTCTGATAAAGTATGCATTTGGTTTTTTATCAATATATGCTCCACCCGTATTTTGATTATTTTTTTCGAGTGCAATAAATAAATCTGAAATACTTAAATTGTAACTGCTTAAGCGATCTGGATCAATAGAGATTTCATATTGTTTCAAATAGCCTCCAAAACTGGAAACATCCGCAACACCTGCAACGCCTAATAATTGGCGACGGACAATCCAATCTTGCATGGTTCGTAAATCAGTAGCGGTATATTTATTTTCATATCCTTTTTTAGGTTTTAAAATATATTGATAAATTTCACCTAATCCGGTTGTAACAGGAGCTAGTACTGGTTCTCCAATACCTGTTGGGATTTGTGATTTTGCTTGATTTAAACGTTCATTTACTTGTTGTCTGGCCCAATATACATCTACTTTGTCGTCAAAAACTACCGTTACTACGCTCAATCCAAAGCGTGAAAAACTTCTTACTTCTTCAATTCCTGGAATGGTTGCCATGGTTTGCTCGACCGGAAAAGTTACCAGTCTTTCGATATCCAAAGCAGACTGAGAAGGAGCAGAAGTAATCACCTGAACTTGATTATTGGTGATGTCGGGTAACGCGTCAATGGGTAATCGAGTAAATGAATAAATTCCCCAAACAATTAAACCGAGGGTAAATAATGCAATTATCAGTTTATTTTTGATAGAGAAAAGTATGATTCTATTTAACATAAATTGTTAACTTTTAAAAAATGGAGAAAGAGAATACTGAAAAAATAAATTTCTATTCAACGGAAATTACCTTTAACATTAAATAATTCAAAAGTTTAAAAAATTAAACTTAAAAAGAATAATCATTCAAAAACACTACAAAATAAAAGTAATGTTTGAGACATTTAGAATGAATAAAGAGAAATTTTTAGGATCTGGGAGGTTGAAAAATTCCTTTTCTTTCGGAATTTATATAAAAGCCTGAATTATAATTAACAAATGAGATTTGCATTAATTTATATTTCGGTTCTTTTATTACAATAGGCTGAATTGGTAATAAATTGTGGCAGGCTATACAACAATCATCGATAGTTTTAAATGGTAAACGAGCATCTTCTTCATGATGATTTTTAGAAGAATTTTCGCTGATGTAATGGATTTGTAAAAATTCTACAAAGGTTCCTACGGAATGTTGGTCGTGTTTTTGATCTAAAAAATGCGATAATAAAAGTTGAATCTTTACCAATTGATGAGCCTCCGCGGTGCAGAACACATAAATGGAAAGTAGCGTAAAAGCAATAATGCGTTTCATTAAAACAAATTAACACTAATTTTCAGTCTTTTACTATTTTAAGGAATAATTTATAGAAATTGAGAGTTAAATTTTGCGAGTTTAAACCAAAGAATATTTCATAATTAATACTATTTTATCAAAAACAAATGCCAATTACAGACTGGAGCGAACCTTCCTCAAATTTTACCTGGCTGGATATAATAAATCCTACGGAAGATGAATTAAAATCAATTAGTGAAAAATATAAGCTCCATCATTATACATTACGAGATTGCCTCGAGCCAGATCATTTACCCAAGCACGAAGATTTAGGCGATACGCAATTTATTATTACCCGGGTATTAAATAAAACTGGAAAAACAAAAGCACATACCGTTCAAGAATTAAGCAGTAAGGTAGCAGTTTTTTATAATGCCAGCCTTATAATTACGGTTCATCGTTTGCCACAAGAGTTTTTAGAAAATATTAAAAACACTTATTTAAAATCTGGCAGATGTAAAAATGTAAGTGAGTTAATTACAAAAATTATCTGGCATGTTTTACATACATATGATCAGCCATCTATTACATTATCGGATGAAGTAGATGATTATGAAGCAAAAATATTTCTTAAAACGCTTACACCATTAATGATGGAAGATTTGTATTTCATTAAAAGAAAGGCAGCAATTTGTTACAAGTTGTTGGCACTTACTGGAGAAGTTATTAATACAATTCGAACTACAGATAATGATTTAGTTGCTCTTCAAGATGCTAAAGATTTACATGTAAAACTTATGACTTTATATGATCAAGCACATGATGATATTGCCAATTTGCTAAGCATTTATTTATCGTTATCTTCTCAAAAAACATCAGAAGTAGTAAAAGTATTGACCATATTTTCAGTCTTTTTTATGCCATTAACTTTTATTGTAGGTATTTATGGAATGAATTTCGATTTTATGCCTGAATTGCGTCAAAAGTGGGGATATCCTGGAGTTTTAATTGCCATGATTTTAATTTGTCTAGCCATTTTTTATTGGTTCAGAAGAAAGAAATGGATGTGAATAAATTGAAATTAAAATAATATATTTTTTGTGCGGTTTAAATCAATATAGTAGAATGTAAAATCGGAGGTATTAGGCTTAGGGTAAGTAGCGGCATCCTTTTTTTTATCCTTTATAAAACAAATAAATAAAGATTCTTCGTTTCTCTCAGAATGGCAAAAAGCGAATAGCCCGACCCGTTTTTCACGGTAAGCCCAAAATAATTAAAAAATAAAAGTAAAAAATAAATCAAACCACACCACGGGTAATTTTAAATTGCAAAATTATTCAAATAATAGATATGTATTAATCAACTTAATAATTAATACTTAGCCCGGTGCCGAAACCCATATCGCTATCATAATGCGTTCTGATTGAAAAGTTTCTGTTTAAAATATATTTTAAATCTCCCATATATTCCCTATCAGAATTTACCATAAAACCCATTCGCAATCTTTTACTTAGGGGTATATCTTCTCGCATTATTTGTAATCTGATGTTACCATCTTGATAAACTTCAGCCTGGGCCTGCACCAACATGGGCAGCGTATATTGTACTCCCAAGCTAAATTGTTTTCTATTATCTTTTGTATTTTTTTGTTCGAACAGGTTTTTTTCAACTTCTCCCATATCTAATTTTCGGTAGCGCCAATCAAAGCCAATAAATGGCATTAGCCACTGCATTTTACCTAAATATCTTCCAACATGTGTTTCAACTTCCTGGCCGTGGTGAGCCGTGTAGCCTAGCCTCCATTCAGTTCCAATACTCCATCTTGTATTTTGCAACATGATCATACCATCATTGCCATTGCTTGCAAAATCATTCTCTGCCATTACATGAAATTTTCTATCGTCGGCAAATAATTTTCTTTGAGCAAGTTTTGGGTTTGTAATTAAAGGATTAGGTGCCTGATTTTCATAACTAAATACTCTTCCCATACCACTCATCATGTGGTATAAAACATGGCAATGGAAAAACCAATTGCCTTCTGCATTGGCGTTAAATTCCAATGTATCGGTTTCCATTGGCATTAAATCTACTATATTTTTTAAGGGTGCATAGTCACCTTTTCCATTCAATAATCTAAAATCGTGACCATGCAAGTGCATTGGATGGCGCATCATAGAATTATTATATAATATTATTCGGACGTTTTGACCCTTCTCAATTAAAATTTTACTCGCTTCGGAAACTACTTTATTGTCCATACTCCAAACATAGCGGTTCATGTTTCCGGTGAGTGTAAATTTCAATTCTTTTGTTGTTGCATCTTTTGAAAGATTAGTTTTTGTCGGTGATTTTAACATGGTATAATTCAACGTTATAATATCCGATAACTGGTTGCTGTTGTATTGATTTGTATTACCATGATCCATCTTCATCCCTTTTCCTTTTCCAGCTTTCATCATTTCTTTATGGCTCATTTTTTTATTAGGTGAGCTATCCATATTCATCATTTCTTTATGGCTCATTTTTTTTTCTTCACCAGTAATTTCAGGATACATAACCACATTCATATCCATTTGATTTAGGCTCATACTCATTCCCATGTCGTCAAGATCGCCGTTCATTTTCATCATTCCATTCATCATTTCCATCCCTTCAAAGTATTTTAATTTAGGTAATGGCGATGCTAATTGCTTAATCCCTTTTCCAACATAAAAAGATGCCGAATTGGTTCTATCTTCAGTTGTAGCCAAAAATTCAAAAGCTGTATTTTCTGCTGGTATAGTTATTATTACATCATAGGTTTCGGAAACCGCAATAATTAATCGATCTACTTTTACTGGTTCTACATCATTCCCATCGTTAGCAACTACAGTAATTTTACCTCCAGAATAAGTAAGCCAAAAATAGGAGGAAGCACCACCATTTGAGATACGTAGCCGAACTTGATCTCCTGCCTTTAATTCTTTTCCATTTATCGTTTCTAAATCTGTATTAGGTTTACCATTGATCAGAATTTTTTCATAATAAATATCACTTACGTCCATAGCCAACATTCGCTTCCATTCGTTTTTCAGTTTAGTTGTAAAATGACCAGCTTTTAAAGCTTCGCTATAACTTTGGGTTGTATTTTTTTTAATAGCAAACCAATCGGAAGCATTGTGCAGCATACGGTGAATATTTTCTGGGTTCAAATCGGTCCATTCGCTCAACACAATTGGAATAGTTGGCAAATCATCAATTCCTTTTCTAAACGTAGGGTCACTTAGTTTTTTTAGCATAATAAAATTACCATACATACCAATTTGTTCCTGCAAACCACTATGACTATGATACCAATGTGTGCCATGTTGAATAATTGGAAACCGGTATATGTGTGTAGTTTGAGGCTTTATAGGCATTTGAGTTAAATTAGGAACGCCATCCTCTTTGTTAGGTAAAAGCAAACCATGCCAATGTAATGAAGTAGTTTCTTTCAATTGATTATGGACCCAGATTTCTGCTGTATCGCCTTCGGTAAAAGTTAAAGTTGGCATTGGTATTTGTCCATTGACGGCTATTGCTCTTTTTGATTTTTTTCCAAAAGTTACGGTAGTGTCTGCAATGTATAAATCGTAACGTACTGTCTTAGGCGGAGTGTTGTTGACCATAGGTTTTATAGAGCCTAAGTTTGCTTTTGGCATTTCTATATTCCCCAGATCCATTGATTTTCCTTGGAAAGTATCTTTGGACATTTTCATTCCATTTTGTTTACTATTTGCCGGATTAGCATTTGTTTTAGCTTTTTCTTTTACCAGCTTCATACCGCACTTGGGGCATTTGCCTGGTTTTGTACTGTGTATTTCGGAGTGCATTGGGCAAGTGTAGATAACAGTTTGTGGCTGTTGTTTACTCATATTCATCCCTTTCATATCCTGACCCTTCGCAAACGAACAGGCAAGTAGCATGCACATTATAAATGTTATTTTTTTCATCACTTCATACTTTCATTTTTGTTTTAATTACACAGAATTAAAACAGATTTATTTGATAATTTTTTAAAAGAAATTATCACCAACACTATAAATTTCAAACAATTGATGATAATTTCTTTCAACTAATCAATTAATTAACCAAGACCAACTTGAATTTTATTGGCCTCCTTTTACTACTTTGATTTTTTTTCTAAGGCCATACCACATTTAGGGCATTTGCCAGGTTTATCGCTAGTAACTCCTGGATGCATAGGGCAACTATACATGGCTGCCGACATATTTTTCATTTTGTCGGTACACATTTTTCCACTCATCTCCATACACTCTCCTTCTTTCATCATCATTTTTTTACCATCTTTCATTTTGCATTCACCGTTTGTCATGCAGGTAGTGCCGTTTTTCGTAACCATGTCTTTGTTCATGGGCATCATTTTACCGTCTTTCATTTCCATCATTTTGCCATCTTTCATTATACAACAATCATTCATCATTGTAGCATGGTTCATTGTGGACGATTTTTTTTTGGTTTGTGCATTTGTGTTAAAAGAAATGAACATTAAAAATATGGCTAAGAAAGAAGCCATTGCCAAACCTAATTTTTGAATTTTCATAATAATTATATTTATTTCTTCAGTACCGCTGTCGACCGGTTTTTCAGTTTCGCTGTTACCCGTTTTTTTATTTTTTTATTGTTAAAAAACTTGCATTGATAGCAACCACAACTGTGCTTACCGTCATTAATACTGCGCCTGCAGCAGGGCTCAATAATACACCTTGATTATATAAAACTCCAGCGGCCAAAGGCAATGCAATAACGTTATAACCAGTTGCCCAAATCAAGTTCTGGATCATTTTGCGATACGTAGCTTTGCCAAATAAAATGAGGCTTACAATATCTTTTGGGTTACTATTTACCAAAATAATACCTGCGGTTTCTGCAGCAATGTCGCTTCCGCTGCCCACAGCTATCCCAATATCTGCCTGCGCAAGTGCAGGCGCATCGTTTACGCCATCACCTGTCATGGCTACAAACTCTCCTTTGCTTTGTAGGTCTTTTATTTTTTCTAATTTTTGATGTGGCAATACTTCTGGAATAAAACTATCCATGCCCAAAGTATCACTTACACTTTTTGCAACCTTGCTGTTATCGCCTGTGAGCAAAATAGATTTGATGTTATTTTCTTTTAAAGTTTTAATAGCTTCGGCTGATTCAGGTCTTATCTCGTCGGACAAAGCAATATACCCTACCAACTGATTATTGATTAGTACAAACACAACTGTTTCAGTGTCGTTAGCAGAAAAGCCATCGGGCGTTGCAATATTTTTTTCTTTTAAATAACCCGGACTAACTACCAATATTTTTTTGCCATCTACTGTTGCTTCAACTCCTTTGCCTGTAATGGCATTGAAATTTTCTGTTGCCGGAATAATTATTTTTAAATCTTTTACTTTTTGGAGTATGCCTGTTGCAATGGGGTGTTCTGATTTTTGTTCTAATGCTGATGCTAATCGGATAATTTCATTTTCATTAACTTCTTTTTGCAATGAAACAATTTTTGAGACTTCAAATTTACCAAAGGTCAACGTTCCTGTTTTATCAAAAACAATGGTGGTTATTTTTCTTGCATTTTCAAAAGATGTTCTGTTCTTGATGAGCAGTCCGTTTTTTGCTGATAGTGCTGTAGATTTAGCAACTACTAACGGAATTGCCAGTCCTAATGCGTGCGGGCAACATATTACGATTACAGTTACCATTCGTTCCATAGCAAATGCCAATGATTGCCCGGTTAAATACCAATATAAAAATGTGCCAATACCGGCCACTATTGCAATTACGGTTAACCATTTTGCAGCTGTATTAGCCAGCAACTGAGTTTTAGATTTAGACTTTTGTGCATCATCAACCAATTTTATAACCTGTGATAAATAAGAATCTTTTGCGGCATGAGATACAGTAACTTTAATAGAACCATTACCGTTAATAGCGCCAGCAATAACTTTTTCACCTACCATTTTTTTTACAGGTTTGCTTTCGCCGGTAAGCATACTTTCATTTAGGTAACTTTCGCCTTCTAATATTATTCCATCGGCTGCCACTTTTTCGCCAGGCTTCACCAAAATAATATCTTTTTCCTTCAGGGTTTCTGTCTTTACATCATGCACCATGTTGGGCATTACCATGTGTGCATCTGCAGGCATCAGTTGTACCAGCAATTTTAATTCCTTTGAAGCACCTGCAACAGATTTCATTTCTATCCAATGTCCCAAAAGCATAATCAAAATTAGCGTTGCTAATTCCCAAAAGAAGTCCATGCCTTGCAAACCAAATACAATGGCTACGCTATAAATGTATGCAACGGTAATAGCGAAGCCAATTAAAAACATCATGCCGAGGTTCTTTTCTTTTACTTCATCAACCAATCCTTTTAAAAAAGGAAAGCCTCCATAAAAGAATACAATGGTTGATAATGCAAATAAAATATAATTAGAACTTGTAAACTGCCAATTAAAACCTAACCATTGCTGTATCATTTCAGACAATAACATAATGGGGATCGTTAAAGCAAAAACTATATAAAACCGCTTTTTAAAATCAGCAATCATCATTGCATGATGATTATGGCCTGAATGGCCCATAGCAGGATTTACATTTTTATGGTCATCGGAATGATTATGATTCATACTATTTTTTAATCGACATAAAAATAATAACCAATTAATTTGGAGATTTAATTATTAGCTGCTCTAATTGGTAAAGCAGCTAATAGTAAATTTATTTTATAGTTTCAATTGTCTTTCCACAACTAAGCATTTGAACTCCATAATATGGATTTTTAATAGCACTTTCCCTGCTTAACCAATTTGCCCCTTTGCCATCATTAAACATGGGGCAATTTTGGTAATAAATACTTTCAGTAGGCTTGACTGATTTTAATAATGTGTACATATTTAGAGAAAGGCTAGAAAAATGATCTCGTTGATGCCCTAAATCCGTTGTTTCGGCAATGTGTTCTGTATGAAATTTTAAATCTTTTTCTAATTTCATCCAAGCTAAATGTTCATCTTCTTTTAATGTTTCCATTTTTATAGCAAGTAAAGAAGCGTTTAAGATTTTTGCATTGGCTGCAGCATTTACTCCATCAGATTTTATTAAGACATCTTTTAATAAAAAATAATTATTAAAGACAATTTGAAAATCATTTTCTTTTTGAGCATCTGTTTTATTCATTTTAGAATGCCCAGAATGATCGATCATATTTACTGAAGGAGTAATGGAGGTTTCTGCTGATTTATTTTCACGGTCGTATTTGCAGCAATTTGGCAAAGAATTATATGCTGCATCTGGCGCTAAAAATAGCTCGCTATCATACCCAGCAAGAGCAATATTTTTTAAAACAGCATCTTTTGTTGTTTTTTCTGAATTATAGGTTATGGACGCAAATTTGGTTTGTTCGTTCCATTCTGTTTTGGAAATGCCTTTTTTATTACCGGCAGTTTCAATGGTATTTTTACACATATCACAGTTTCCTGATATTTTGACTGTTTCTGTTTTGGAATTTTTAATTTGGGCGAAAGAAGTTAAGCCACTTAGCAAAATTATTATTGCTAAAAATATTTTAGTTTTCATTTTTTTTAATTGAATGGTTAAAATTTAAATAAATATTCCTTTTTATATGATAGGAATACACTTATAAAATTTTACTCTGTCAAATTAAAAAAGCACAAATAATGAGTATTAGTTTAGTATTATAAGTATTTGGAGGATCGTAGTTAGTTGAAAAACAAGTCTTAAGAGTTTTAAAATATTTTGTGCTATAAAAATAATTACTAAAATTAGAAATAATAAAACCCTGAAGATTAGAAATAATTATTGGAACAAGTACTTTTTGATCAATAGTAAGTTTAACGTATTTTTCATCAGTTTTGCAGCACCCTTCTTTTTTATCAGTCATCCCACAATTGCTGCATTTTTCGTCGTTTGATTGCCATAACTTGGTATCAACCAGTTTTTCCATGCAATAATGAAAATGCAAAGTTGCTCCAATGGTCGTGAAACAATAAATAATTAGGCTTAAAAGAACAACGAATCTTTTCAATTTAATTTTTTTTGAATAAATTAATTAAAAGTTCTTGCTTTTACCATTTCATTTTCACTCAACATATTATTGCATGCCTCAGCACACTTTCTACAAGCATCTGCACAATCTTTACAATGTTGCATTCCATTTTCTGCATGTTTTTCGCATTCTTCAGCGCAGGCAATGCATAAGTCAATACATTCTTTCATTAAATGCATGGCGTGTGCAGATCCTCTGGCCACAAATCCTGCGGTTAGTCTACAATATTCTGCACAGTCAATGTCTAACTTAATACAAGTTACCATCATTTTTACCTCTTGCTCATCCAAACATGCTACTGCACATTGATTGCAAAAAGTAGCGCATGTATTTAATTCATTAATTAATAGTTGATTTTTTTCGTAACTCATGATATTATTTTTAGAATTTTGAAATAAAAAATTTTATAGCCATTAATTTTAATTCATTTATAATGCCGTTATTTAATTGGCTTAATTCTTCCTTTTTAATATGATAATGAGGTGTTTATTCCTCAACAAAAAATAGTAGTGATAAGTTGACCATAATGAACCGTGCCACTATTTACAGCAATCTTTTTCTCTGATAAATATAGATTTTAAGATTTTCCAAATAAATGATTTTATGAAATTAATTGCATTCATTATATTATTTGTATTAACATAAAACCACTCATCGCAATCATTAAACCATCTTCAATAATGGTTACCGTACTCATTGGCAAATTAAAAACTGCTCCTAAACAGGCACATTTAATTGTCCGCTTATTTAGTACACTTTGCAATACGCCAATTATGCTAGTGCTCATAACTATTAAGGTGACGATGTTGGTGATTATTGGTTGAAAGTTGGTAGCATAAGCAAAACCCAAAGCTAATTCGATGAAAGCGTAAACATAACCCCATGACTTTAGCTTTTTTGCCACAATATCATACATACTGTAACTTTCAGCAAAACCCTTTAAGTCAAGCATTTTAAAGAATGAAAAGGTAAGAAAGAACCCAGCCATAAAAACATTCATGGCGTGCATCCAATTAAACGTATTTTGATGTGTGGCGGCAATAATTGAAATGGCGCTTATATAACCAAAAATTAGTAAGATGGGTTTGTAGGTTAAAAACCAGCTTGTCGATTGTTCGGTTATTTCGGAGTGTTCATTCGCAGTAATGGAATATTTTTTATCCAATGTATTTTGAAAAGTAGACAATGAAATGTGTTTATCCATTGAGATGGTCGCTGATTGTTTATCTTTTGATACTTCCACTTCTATAACATTCGGCACCATCAGTAAACTACTTTTTACTTTTGCTTCGCAACCTCCACAGGTCATTCCTGTAACATTATACGTAAGTGTCATAATTTTTATTTGACACAAAGTTACTTTGGGAAATTAGATAAGCTATTGTGGAATTTTATTTAAATGTTGTAAGATTTACAGTTCCTCTATGTTTTTGCGTTTGTGTTCTTTCAAGGATTTGAAATAGCTGGGTGTAAAACCTGTGATTTTCTTGAATTGGTTGGATAAATAGGCAACGCTGCTATAACCCAATTGGTTAGCAATTTCAGATAAAGTTAGTTCGTCATAAACCATTAATTCTTTTGCCCTTTCAATGCGTTGGGCAATTACATATTTTTCAATGGTTATACCTTCTACTTCTGAAAAAAGACCGCTCAAATAATTATAATCTTGATGTATTTGTGATGTAATAAATGCAGAAAGGGTTGTTTTTATTTCATGGTCGGAATGGTGGACCAATGTTATGATCGTGTTCTTTATTTTTTCAATGGTTTGACTTTTTCGATCATCAATTAATTCAAACCCAAGATTTTTTAAAGTTAAATCAACTTTTTTTAATTCATCTTTCGAAAGAGTTTCTTCAATATATACTTCACCAAGTTCTACACTAGTTGTATTTAGATTTAATTTTTCCAGTTCATTTTTTACAACCATTTTGCAACGACTGCAGACCATATTTTTGATGTAAAGTTTCATTTAAATAAATAATTTAAATTTAGTAAACTTGATTATTTCAAAGCTAAATAAATGAGTGATTTTATCAGAATTTTATCATGAATGATACATATTAAATAACCCGTTGTGCGATTTAATTTATTTTTAAATATTTTTATTCATTTTTTAAATAATTAGTATTTAGTATTTTAAATATAATTTGGGGCTTCCCGTGAAAAACGGGCCGGGCTATCCGCTA